>Ga0308000_10000292_pt1 | contig 20038 bp, 24 predicted proteins | sample Neamet3_FD_203877 | JGI IMG/M metagenome (GOLD analysis project Ga0308000, IMG submission 203877) | Marine microbial communities from water near the shore, Antarctic Ocean - #3 | ecosystem: Environmental > Aquatic > Marine > Unclassified | place: Southern Ocean | collected 2014-06-04 | reverse complement strand
ATGACAATGGTGGAGCTCAAGCATATAGATTTGAATCTCCTACTGATGTTGTTATAGCTTGTCGTGGTACACAACCTTCTGAGTTTAATGATCTCAAAGCAGATCTAAAAGCATTTCCTGTACCGTCAGAAACTGTTTCAAGAGTCCATAGAGGATTTAAGAATGAGGTTGATGAACTTTGGCCAATGATACAACCTGATATACAAAAGGTTACAAAGAACTTATGGTTCTGTGGTCACAGCTTAGGTGCTGCAATGGCTACTATTATGGCAGCAAGATGCTCACACAACTATGATTATCCAGATCCAGTATGCTTATTCACGTATGGTTCACCTCGTGTTGGTTGGCATGACTATGTCAATTCATTGAAGTTAAACCATATAAGGTGGCAGAACAACAATGATATCGTTACAAGAGTACCATTAATGATCATGGGTTACAAACATCATGGCTTTAATATGTACATTGGACATGATGGTACCATTGATACTAGTGGTAAACTAAAATTATGGAATAGATTTGTGGATCGTATGAAAGGAATGTGGGGTGGAATTAAACATCTTAAGGTTGATAATTTCTCTGATCATGCCATGGCAGAGTATATTCCACATATAGAAAATTGGAAAAAATAATATGTATAAATATATTAAAGCATTAACAGATATCACGGAGATATGATGGCGGATGAGCAACTACGTGATATAGAATTACGTTTAGAACGAATGCATAACGCATTGACAAGACAGGAAGAAGAGTTATCATCTTGGAGAGAAAGATCTGCAAGGTTACCAAACTGGATAAGGAACGGTGGTATAACAATGTTCCTTGCTCTGTTTGCGCAGTCAATGACTGCAGTATGGTGGGCATCTGAGATAACTAACACTCAAGAGAATATGCTCAACGATGTTAAAGTAAATACAGAATACAGAATCGCATCTACCGAACGGTATAATGAGATCATGATAGAGTTAGTAAGAATCCAAGTAATGATGGACAACCATTTTAATAGAGACAAAAACAAGGAATAATATGAAAACACTTAGTCAAATTAGAGAAGCATCAGGTGGTAAAGAAGCCTATCAAAAATTCTTCAATGGACTTCTAAAGAAATTTGGAGTATCATCACCATCAGAACTTAAAGGCGATAAGAAAAAATCTTTCTTTGATGCTATCGATAAAGGCTGGGATGGAGATAATGAAAAAGCTGAGGAAGTTAAAGAAGCCTCAAAGCTTAAAGCTGGTAGAGGTAAAGTTGGGATTGATATTAATTGGGATGGAAATGCTGCAGAAGTAAAAGATGCAAAGTCAAAGTATAAAGTCACTATTAAACCTCATCGCGATGGTGCTATGCTTTCAGGTGATAAGCAAAAGATCTTAGCTTACCTACAATCTCAAGACTATGATATGGACGATGAAGACATTGAAGATTTATATCCTGAGCTTATGGAATCTAAGAAGATGGTGGTGACTAAAATTGATAAAGATACTAACTCTCCTGCCTATAAAAAATTTAAAGCTGGTGATAAGAGATATGTTTATAAAGAAACATATGATGATCCTGATGATTTAGATCCAGAGACAACTCTTAACCCTGATGAAGATGAATTAGCAACCGGTAAGAGTTTAGGAGAGGCAAACTCTGCGGACTTAAAAAAAGCCCAAGCTATAGCTTCAAAGAATTCAGGTGATATGGAAGCAGCTATAGCAGCGATTGAAAAAATTAGGAAAGGTTTATCTAATGATAAGAAAGTAATGGCTATGCTTAAGACAGCTAATGAAACTTATAGTAAGATGAATGCACATAAAGATAAAGACGGTAAAAAGTTACATGCATCTAAGAAAATGAATGCAGCGTATCATGCTAAAGAATCTGTTAGTGTTGATCGTAGAACGGTTGGCTTTAAAGAAGCAATGAAGAGAAGAGCTGAAGCAAAAGCTAAACGTGAAGCTCTAAAGATTAAGGCTGCTAAAGGTAATGCTAAGAAAGCAATGGATAACATTGATGCTAACTATGCGTACGATGGTGACATAGACGAAATTATTAAAGGTGCTAATAGCCGAATAATGGGTGAGACTGCTGCTAACGCTACAGGTGCTTCTGTTGATATGAATCCTACTGGCAAGTCTAAGAAAAAGAAAGATGATAAAGAAAACTTAATGGCTAAATACGGTTACTAATGCAAAACTTTAGATTGTGGGAGATGGATTGCTGGGATGGTTATAAAAAAGCCGGCATGAAGAAAGGTAAAGGCGGTAAACCAGTAAATAACTGTGTGCCTGAAGATGCTGCATTATGTGAAAACTGTGGTAAAGTTCACGAAGGTGGATGTGATGAGGGTGATACCTTTGCTGAAATGGGACCTGCTGCAATGAAACGTGCAAAGCGTAGGAAAGCATCTCTTGATAAAGCAATGAAAAAATATGGTGATGCTGAGAAAATGGGTATGAATCCTGCTGATGTAAATCAAAGAAGGAATAAACCTACATTAAAGAAAAGATAATACTGGGACTCTTGATCATGAGCGCATTACTTACAATACCAGCAGCTGCAACAACACACGCACTAGCAACTAGTTCAGACTATACGGCTAAATCAAACCTAGGAACACATACTACCGGGTCATATATGACCGAGGCTACTATGATGGTATACGATGAAATCTTAAGATTCCAAAGAGGTAGTGCAGGATATACTCATGGCTTAACCGCTGCGGATATTAATAACTTTGACTATAATGCATTTGCTTCCAATGTTCTTTGGATGATGGATGAGTTAGTTGGATTAGAATCTGATTGGAAATTTAATGCAACAAATGCTAATAGTACAGCACATGGCTATGTGCAATTTACAGAACCTAGTGTATTAACTGCTGTGATTCGTTATCGATATCATATAGAGAAATTTAATTCTAGAAGTATTTTAGGAAGAAGAGATTGGCAACCACCAGGATATAAAAATAGTACCTCTATTTTTGGTGGTACAAAAATGAAATACCCCTACTGGCATAATACTTTAGAAACTAAAGTAAGGGATAGTGATAGTAGTATTGCTGCCCTTGTCAAAGGGCCATATGTGCATAGCGCAGAAATGGAGCTGTTAACTTATGATCAGATGTTAGCTTTAGCATTTGTTCATCTTCATAGTAAGACTTCAAAGGATTATAACTTTGTACAGTTAGCCAAAGGTGGCCAAGAGATGATCACAGCAGCAATAGAAATATACGAAGACAATCATCATACTAAAGCTACTGACAATAAAACTCAAGAGAGGATCGCACAGTTCTTTAAATTACACTAATGGGTTGTCGTAATTATATAAATAAGTGTATATAGATAAGGAATTGATATGGCTGTACCTAATACAAGAACAACATTACAAGATTACTGCTTAAGAAGCTTAGGTGCACCAGTAATTGAAATCAATGTCGATGACGATCAGATAGAAGATCGTACTGATGACGCACTACAGTTCTATCAAACATTTCATTCAGACGGTGTAATTCGTGAATATTTAAAACACGAAATCACAGCAACAGATTTAACTAATAATTATATTACAGTTGCTGATGGTATTACATCTATTATCCGTATGTTAAAAATTAATGCTACAGCAGGTAGTTCATTATTTGACATGGGTTATCATATGCGTATGAATGATATATTCATGCTACAAGGATTAGGTGCACAGCTTCAAGAATATGAAGCAGCACAACAAAAACTGTCACTAATAGATCACAGATTAAATAGTGAAGAACATATACGTTTTAGTAGACATATGAATAGAGTTCATATGGATGAAGGATTTGGTGAGTTAATCGCTGGAGAGTTCATTGTATTGGAAGTATATACAATTATAGATCCTTCAACATACACAGATGTTTTTAATGACTTATATTTAAAGAAATATCTTACCGCATTAATCAAACGTCAATGGGGAGCAAACATGATGAAGTTTGAAGGCTTCCAACTTCCAGGTGGTATAACAATGAATGGTCGTCAAATGTTTGATGATGCAATCGAGGAACTTCAACGATTAGAAGAAGAAGTTAGGCTGACATGGATGTCTCCTGATAACTTCATAATGGGATAATTAATGGCAACAAGCGTATACTTTTCTGGTGCTGTAAGAACTGAACAGAACCTTTATGAGGATCTAGTACTTGAAAGCATTAAAATGTTTGGTCAAGATGTAGTATACATACCCGTCGAACAACTAGCTGAAGATGCTCTTCTCAATGAAACAATAAATCAATATCGTCATGCCTATCCAATAGAATGCTTTGTATTAAACACCGAAGGATTTGAAGGTGATGGTAATCTATTAGGTAAATTCGGTTTAGAGATTCGTGACCAAGGTACATTTGTAATACCTAAGAAACGTTGGGATCACGTTGTAGGTCAGAACCTTGCTGAATCATTAGGTAATGTAGAACTTGGTTTGCCTTCAGAAGGTGATCTTATATACATGACAATGACAGATAGATTGTTTGAGATCAAGTATGTAGAACCTAAGAAACCTTTCTATCAATTACAAGATCTTCCTACGTATACCCTTACCGCTGAGTTGTTTGAATACAACGGTCAAAACTTTGATACTGGTATGCCTGAAATAGATAACGTAGAATTAGTGTATGCTAACGCTTATTCATACAATACCTTTGCAGCAGCCAATACTAACCACTTCCAGATCGGTGAGTTCGTACATCAGTGGACCGGTGGTACTGATGGTTCTAGTGCTTATATTAATTGTATAGGTAAGGTTGCTGGATATGAAGTAATTGATACAGAAAATTATACAGTAACACTTGTATCTCCACATCAATCATCAAATGGTGATGGAACATTTAAACAATTCGAAGCACATGCAACACGTTTACTTGTTGGTCAAACATCAGGTGCATCAAGGAAGATTATTCTTGACTTAACAGGCACAACGAAGACTGAATACAACAGAGACGAATATGCTGACAATGATGAATTCGAATTTGAAGGTGATGATGTTATAGACTTCACTGAAACTAATCCGTTTGGAGATCCATAATGTTCGAGAATCATTGGTATAATCAATCAACACGTAGAATGGTATCCGTATTTGGATCTTTGTTCAATGATCTAGAGGTCATGAAATATGTTTCAGGTAAGATAACAGGTAAAATTAAAGTACCTCTTGCTTATGCACCACGATCTAAAGTTCTTGCACGTTTAACAGAGCAAGGCGGTGATCCGAAGGTAGCAATTAAATTACCACGTATGTCATTTGAAATATCATCTATGGAATACGATGCTAACGCACGTGTATCTAAACATAAGAATTATACAAAAGCTATAGTAGGTGATTCACTACAATTAAATAAATTAGGTTCGCCAGCTGTATATAAAGTTGGATTTGAATTAAACATACTTGCAGCAACGCAAGATGAAGGTCTACAAATATTAGAACAGATACTGCCAATGTTCCAACCTGAATATACAGTAACCGTAAAAGATATTCCAGCAATGGATTTGACAACTGACACTCCGATTATTTTAGAGAGTGTTACATTAAATGATGATTATGAAGGTGATTTAGTTACGAGAAGGGCTATAGTATATACATTACAGTTCTCAACTCGTATTCGTTATTATAGAGGAATAGGTAAGGGCAAGCAAATTCTACATACTGAAGTTGATTATTCAGATAGTGTTGATCCTACTTCAAGTAAGTTTGAGACACAAAAAGTAGACGGTACATCGGCAGCTCCTTACACAGAAACGATTGACTTTTTTAATACTGACGTATAACAGGGGAATACAATGGCACATGAATTTAAAGCACAATTAGTAAGAGTCGTTGATGGTGATACCATTGATGCAGATATTCATTTAGGATTTAACATGATCATGAGAGATCGCATCCGTTTAATGGGTATAGATACACCTGAGAGTAGAACAAGAAACCTACAAGAGAAATCTTGGGGTATGGCTTCTAAGCACAGGCTAATAGAATTATTGGCAGAAACAGATGGAGAGTTTACTCTTCACACTGCTGAAATGAAAAAAGGAAAGTTCGGAAGAGTATTAGGTACGATTATGGTTAACGGTAAAGATGCTAACCAAGTACTAATAGACGAAAAACTTGCTATCCCTTACATGGGCGGTAATAAAGATGATAGCCGTGCACAGTATGGAGTAGTAGACTTATGGAATACAGATTATGAAAACCCACAGGAACATGACGATGACCATGAACATGGCGACGAACCAGAAGGGATTGACTGGCACGAGTAAAGTCGATGACGATTACGAACGTGTAAGAAGAGACTTATTTGATTTAGCGGGACAAGGTGACGAAGCGATAGAGCTTATGTTAGAACTTGCCCGCGAATCAGAACACCCAAGAGCATTCGAGGTTCTTGGTCAGTTGATCAAACAAAACGCTGAGATAGGCGAAAAGATTCTAAAACTCCACAAGACTAAAAAGGAAGTGGACAAATCAGATGAAGGAGTTCCAGCACTTACCGCTGGAGCAACCAACAATAATGTATTCATAGGCTCTACAGCCGAACTACAAAAAATGCTACGTGATGAGGAAGTAATTGAACAGGAGCCAGATTTATTTAAAGAATGAGTAGAGAAACTAACTACCTAGGTAATCCTAATGTAAGGGGTGCCGATGTAGACCATCCATGGACTAAGAAAGAACTAGTTGAATATAAGAAATGTTTAGATTCACCTCAGTACTTTGCAAAGAAATATTGTAAGGTAATCCATTTAGATAAAGGTTTAATACCCTTTAAGCTATATCCGTATCAAGAGGATATGTTTAAATCATTCGAAGCACATAGATTCAATATCGTTCTGGCATGTCGTCAGAGTGGTAAATCCATCGCTGTTGTAGCTTACCTTCTATGGTATGTGATATTCAAGGGTGAACAAGTAGTAGGTGTGTTAGCAAATAAGAATGCTATTGCAAGGGAAATGTTATCACGTATTACTCTTATGTTAGAGAACCTACCATTCTTTTTACAACCAGGGTGTACAACACTAAACAAAGGTTCTATTGGCTTCTCTAATAACTCAAGAATCATTGCTGCTGCCACATCCTCAAGCTCTATTCGTGGTATGTCACTTAACTTAGTATACCTTGACGAGTTCGCATTCGTTGATAACGCTACAGAATTTTATACATCAACCTATCCGGTTATATCATCTGGTAAAACATCTAAGATCATTATCACATCTACAGCGAATGGCATAGGTAATATGTACCATAAACTATATGAAGGTGCATTGCAAGGAACAAACGAATTTAAATCCACTCGAGTAGACTGGTGGGACGTACCTGGAAGAGATGAGAAATGGAAAGCTATGACCATAGAGAACACATCTCAATTACAGTTTGACCAGGAATTTGGCAACTCATTCCATGGCACAGGTAATACATTAATAAGTGCTGATATATTATTAGCATTAAGAGCCACTAATCCTGTCGAATATATGAACAACGTTAAAATATTTGATCAGCCAGAGGAAGGCCATGTATATCAGATGTTCGTTGATGTATCCAGAGGAAGAGGTCAAGACTATTCCACATTTACAATCATTGATGTGTCTCAAAATCCATTTGTACAAGTGTGTACATATAGAGATAATATGATTAGCCCATTATTGTTCCCTGATTTAATATATAAGTATGCCATGCATTACAATGAATGCTATGTAGTAGTTGAATCTAATGATGCGGGTCAAGTTGTATGCAATGGTTTATACTATGATTTAGAATATGAGAACGTATTCGTAGAGTCTATGATTAAAGCTAATGCTATTGGTGTTACCATGACAAAGAAAACTAAACGTATAGGCTGTTCTAACATAAGAGATATAATGGCACAGGGTAAATTAGTAGTGAAAGATGAAGAGACCATAAGAGAAATGAGTACATTCATTGCCAAAGGAACATCTTACCAAGCAGATCATAATGCATACGATGATCTTATGATGAACTTAGTTATGTTTGGATGGTTCACATCTACTCCATTCTTTCTAGAATCAACAGATGTAGACATGAAACATATGTTATATGCAGCAAAAGTACAACAATTAGAAGACGAAGTTATACCGGTAGGCAATATGCCAGCGCCACAGGATGATGATCATCCATTTGGAAAAGGGTGGGAAATTTACAAATATTAATTAGTATAAATAAGTATATTGAGAATCACAACGTATTATGAAAATCTTATTAATAACATGAAGGAGTTTAGATGGCTAATCTAGTTTCGCCTGGAGTACAGGTAAAAGAAATCGATTTGACCAATGTTGTTCCGTCAGTATCTACAACAGCAGGAGCCATGGCGGGAGCGTTCGCTTGGGGAACTGTTAATGAGGTAGTAACTGTATCATCGGAAACACAATTGATTGAAACGTTTGGAAAGCCCGACGCGAACACGTTTGAAAGTGTTCTGTCCGCAGCCCAATTTTTAAGTTATGGCAGTTCTTTAAAAGTTGTCAGAGCTACAGGAGCAGACGCAAGAAATTCAACAGTGTCTGGTACTGGTATTTTAACACAAAACAAGACTGTCTTTGACGGTCAATCACCTGCAGCAGGAGACTGGGCACAAGCTCGTTACCCTGGTATTACAGGTAATGCGGTAGGAGTTTCAGTACTTACTGCAACACAAACACCTACGGCATGGCAAGCTTTGTACGTCGAAGGCTTAGCAGGAACATCATCAGGAGCAGCCGCAGTTGGTGGTTCTAATGATGAAATTCACATTTGGGTTTATGACACAAATGGAACAATAACAGGTACAGCTGGTACAGTACTTGAAACATGGACTTATTTATCACAAGCAAGTGATGTTAAAGGTACTGATGGTTCTTCTTTATACTATAAAGATGTAATCAATGCAGGATCAAAATGGGTCTATATCGGTAATCACGCAGCAGCTTTAACAAAAGCTGGCCAATCAGCTACATCGAACGCATTCGTTCATGTCGCATCATTCTTTGTCGCTTTAGCTGGCGGTGTTGATGATAACGTATTGACTGTAGGCGAGACCACTTTAGGTCTTGGATACTTTGCAGATGCCGAAACAATGGACATGAGCTTAATGTTTCAGACAAACTCTTCATTGAGTGCAGCTGATAACAGGACACTAGGTAATTATATTACAGCTTTATGTGCAGCAAGAAAAGATGCAGTTGGCTTTATCTCTCCAGAGAGAGCGGCAACAGTAAACGTAACAGCTGCGGCGGCTCAAACAGCAGTAGCAGCATGGAGAACAGCTTCAACTTCAACGTCTTATGGCTTTGCAGATTCAAGTTCTCTATATGTGTATGACAAATACAATGATGTATATCGTTGGATTGCAGCGGCAGGATCTACAGCAGGACTAACGGCTAACGCTGATCTAGTTGCTGATGCATGGTTCTCACCAGCTGGTTTTACACGTGGTAATGTTCGTAACGTTACTAAACTAGCATGGAATCCTAACCAAGCAGCGAGAGATGCTTTATACAAGACAGGTGTAAACCCTATTGTAACTTTCCCTGGTTCGGGTACAGTGTTATTTGGTGACAAAACTCTACAAAGTAAACCTTCAGCGTTCGATAGAATTAACGTTCGTAGATTGTTTATCGTGTTAGAGAAGGCTGTAAGTACAGCATCTAAAGCATCATTATTCGAATTTAATGATGAATTTACAAGGGCTCAATTTAGAAACATGGTTGAACCATTTTTAAGAGACGTTAAGGGTCGTAGAGGTATTACGGACTTTAAAGTAGTTTGTGATGGCACTAATAACACAGGAGCAATTATTGATACTAATAAGTTTGTTGCTGATATTTATGTCAAACCTGCTAGATCTATTAACTATATAACACTTAACTTTATTGCCACTCGAACTGGCGTAGAGTTTTCTGAAATCGCAGGAGGTAACTAATGGCTATTTTAGGCGTAGATGATATGAAGGGCCAATTAATCGGTGGTGGTGCTAGACCTAATTTATTCCAGGTCACACAGAACTTCCCTGGTTTAATTATAAAGCCAAACTCAACGAAGGCATCTTACATGACAAAAATGGCATCGTTGCCAGCAAGTACTATTGCTCCTATTCCAGTTCCATTTAGGGGTCGTACGTTACAGGTAGCTGGTGATAGAACATTTGAACCATGGACGATCACGGTCATTAATGATAATGACTTTGATGTGCGTAATGCATATGAAGATTGGATGAACATGATTAATGGACATAATAATAATACTGGTATAATCAAGCCAGATACTTATATGGCTGACATGGTCGTTGAACAACTTGATAAAGCTGGTACTAGTATTAAAAAATACGATATCAGAGGTTGTTTTCCAACATCATTGGGTGCGATTGAACTTTCGTACGAATCAGAAAATGTTATTGAAGAATTCACTGTTGAACTACAAGTTCAATATTGGGAATCTGATACTACAACGTAAATCATCGATATACTTAAGGGTGCCGAAAGGCACTCTTTCTTAAGTGTTATAAATATATTTAAGAAAGAGTGAATTAGGAATAAAGGAAAATATGGCAGATGTAAACAGCAGATCACTATTTGGTTTTGAGTTTAAAAGAAAATCAATAGAGACAAATAAGAAACCAGTATCATTCGCCTCAGATAATGAGGATGGAGCATACGAGATTAATCCAACGGGTGGACACTTTGGTCAGTACATGGACCTTAGTGGAGATAAATTCGAATCAGATAAACAATTAATAATGAAGTATCGTTCTATATCGCAGTATCCAGAAGTGGATATGGCGATTGAAGATATTTGTAATGAAGCAATTACAGATGAGAATGGTGTTATTGTTAAACTAAACTTAGATAACTTAGATCAGAAAGATAATGTTAAAGATCTAATCATGGAAGAGTTCGATAGAATTCTTAACTTAACTAACTTCTCTGCAACAGCATACGATACGTTTAGACGTTGGTATGTTGATGGACGTTTATTCTATCATGTTGTTATCAATGATGCTAAACCTGATGCAGGAATATTAGAGCTAAGACAAATAGATCCTACAAAGATTCGTAAGATCAAAGAAATAGAAAAGGTTAAAGATCCTAAGACTGGAGCTGAACTTCAGAAAGAAGGTCAAGAGTATTACTTGTACCAAGATGAAGTGTTAATGAATAACTCTGAAGGCTTACGTATTAATCCTGATGCTATCATTCAAGTTAACTCAGGTCTATTAAATGACGAACGCAATAAGGTTATAGGCTATCTAAACAAAGCACTTAAACCTTTAAACCAATTAAGTATGATGGAAGACTCACTAGTCATCTATCGTATATCAAGAGCACCTGAACGTCGAATATTTTATATTGATGTAGGTAATCTTCCTAAGGGTAAGGCTGAGGAATACCTTAATAACACGATGAATAAATATCGTAATAAGGTTGTATATGATCCTACCACAGGTAATCTAAAAGATGAGAAGATCCATCGTAATGTTATGGAAGACTTCTGGTTACCACGTAGAGAAGGTGGTCGTGGTACTGAGATTACTACTCTTCCTGGTGGACAAAACCTTGGTGAGATTGAAGATATACAATACTTTCAAAACAAATTATACAGGGCTTTAAATATCCCTATGAGCAGACTACAAGAATCAGATGCATTCTCAGTAGGTCGCTCTTCCGAAATCACTCGTGACGAACTTAAATTTCAAAAGTTTATAGATCGTTGCCGTGGTAAGTTCTCAACATTATTCTATGAAGCGCTTAAGAGACAATTGATCCTTAAAAAGATCATAGTGCCAAGCGACTGGGTAAACATCCGTGAAGAAATCGTTGTTGAGTACTCAAGAGATAACTACTATGCTGAACTTAAAGATGCAGAAATCCTTAAGGAACGTATAGAGACATTGCAAATGATGGATGAATATATCGGTTCGTTCTGGTCTAAAGACTGGGTACGTAGAAATATTCTGAAATTGGATGATGAGATGATTAAACAGATAGCTAAGGATAATAAAGACGATCCTATGGATGATGACGATATCAATCCAGATCTGGCTAATTCAGCTCTGTAATACATAAAGTTTACTGGAAATAAACATTTTTATAAATACTATACAAAGAGATTATGACAACAAGAACACTAATTGACAATATAAAACAGGGTGATGCACAGAAAAGCAACAATACTTTTAATAGTATTATGCAAGATAAAATATTAAGTGCATTAGATTCACATAAACAAGAAGTTGCTTCCAAGATGTATGGAGCATCTAATGATACTCCAGCTGAGGTAGAACCTGAGGTGGTAACACCAGAAGGGGAAACAACAACAGATGCTAACGTTTAAAGAATCATTTAATGAAGTAATAGAAGCTAAACTAAAGCTACCCAAAGGTGAAAAGGTAACCAAGGAAATAACCAAACTTGGAAAGAAGAAAAACGTAACTGCGGTTATTACCAGCAAGTTTAATCTATATATTGATGGCGTAAAGCTTGACAAGTATAAAGATCTAGCTAGTGCTGAAAAAGCAGTTGGAGAATTCATCAAATTAATGGGAGCTTAAATGAAGCTAATCACAGAATATACTCAGAATCAACTTAGCTACTCTATAGAAGAAGCTAAGGGTGGCAAGAAGAATACTTTCTTAGAAGGTGTTTTCATGCAAGCTGAGAACAAGAATAAAAACGGTCGTATATATACTAGAGAAGTTCTTACTTCTGCCGTTGACAGATTTGTAAACGAACAAGTAATAACAGGTCGAGCAGTTGGTGAGTTGAATCACCCTGAAGGCCCTTCCATTAATTTGGATAAAGTTTCGCACAGAATTACCGAACTTAAATGGGATGGTAACAACGTGATGGGAAAAGCGCTAATTTTGGATACGCCTATGGGTCAGATCGTAAAAGGTTTGGTTGAAGGTGGTGTTCAACTTGGAGTGTCTAGTCGTGGTATGGGAAGTCTTAATATGAGAGACGGGGTTAACTATGTTGGTGAAGATTTTCTTCTCAACACTATTGATATCGTACAAGATCCATCAGCTCCTAATGCATTTGTAAATGGCATTATGGAAGGTGTTTCGTACGAAGAAGATAGACCTGGTCATTATATAAAGACTATTGAAAAAGGTGAGACAGAAGTGAAAGAGTCTAAGGTGAAGTTCTCGGAAGAGAAACAAACTGCAGGTTTTGGGCATTTCCTCTCTAAACTATAACTCTCATGGGAGAAAATAATGTCTGAATTAAAAGACGATGTTGTTGACACAACTGTTGATGAGGTTATTGTTGAGGATACGCAAGTAGAAGCAGCGGTAGAAATACCTGATGCACCTCTAACAGCAGCTCGTACAGTATCAGCAATACAAGCTTCTTTGGCAGAAATGTCTAAAGAAGGCCTTGACGCGATCTTTGAAGCAGCGGAAAAAGCTAAAGCGAAAGCTAAAGTGGAAGACGATGAAGAAGAAGAGGACGAAGAAGGTGACGAAGATGAAGGTGACATGGAAGAAACTAAAAAATCTTCTAAGAAAGAAAGTAAAACTGTTAAGAAAGAAGTAGTAAGTCCTGATGACGAACCGAAAGGTGTAGCTAAGGATAAAGAAGCTAAAGATCCTAAAGCAAGCAAACTCAGCAAAAAGAAACAAACTGCTGACGATGGTTCTGAAGGTGATGTTATTGAGAAGAAAGGTAAATTTAAAGAAGACCTTGACGCTCTAGTTAAAGACGAAGATACATTATCTGAAGGCTTTAAGGAAAAAGCATCTACTATTTTTGAAGCAGCACTAACATCAAAAGTCAATGCTGAAACAGCAAAATTAGAAGAGAGATATACTTCTGATCTAGCTGGTGAAGTTGAAGCTATAAAAGAAGATTTAGTTGACAAAGTAGACGGATACTTAACGTATGTTGTTGAAAATTGGATGACTGATAACGAAGTTGCTATTGAGCATTCTTTGAAATCAGAAATCACTGAGTCATTTATTGATTCACTAGGTCAGTTATTTGCTGAACATCACATCAACGTTCCTGCAGACGCTGGAGATATCTTAGATACTCTGTCTGAAGAAGCAAAAGATGCGAAGGCACAGTTAAATGATGCGACTGCAAACGCTATGGATTTATCTGAGAAAGTTAAAGCTTTCGAAAGAAAAGAAATAGTTAGTGAAGCATGTACTGGTTTAGCTGCAACTGAAGTAGCAAAATTATCTGAGTTAGTTGAAGGCATAGAGTCTGATTCTAATAAAGATTTCGCTAAAAAAGTAGCAACAATTAAGGAATCTTACCTTAACAAAGATGCCACTGTAACGGCAACTACGGAAGTAGATGCAATTACTGAGGACACACAAGAAACACAAGTAGTATCTGATCAAATGCAGAAATACTTGAGCGCACTTTCGCGTAAATAAATCCATATTTAGGAGAATTAAAAATGGAAATTAATCAAACAATACTACAGGAAAAATGGGCTCCTGTACTTGATTCTCAAGAAGCTGGCAGTATTACTGATCAGCACAAACGCAGAGTAACTGCGGTTGTTCTTGAAAACCAAGAAAAAGCTTTTGCGGAAGAGAGGTCTTTGACTGAAACTGCTGCTAACGCTACAGGCTCAAGTGTAGACAACTGGGATCCAGTACTTATCTCTTTGGTAAGACGTGCTACACCTAACCTTCTTGCATTCGATCTAGTTGGCGTACAGCCAATGACTGGACCTACTGGTCTTATCTTTGCAATGAAATCTCGTTATTCAACTCAAGCAGGTACTGAAGCATTATTTAATGAAGCTGATACTGGCTTCTCTGGTGCTGCTTCTGGCGATACTGGTACTGCTGATGCAGACAACAACGACCCTTTCTCAGGTGACGATGGTGCTGGTGCAGGTGCTGATCAAGACAACGATACTGTTGCGGAATATCAGCCTGGTTCTGGTAACGCTACGGCAACTGCTGAAGCACAAGGTAACACTGGTGCTGCTATTCCTCAAATGGCGTTTTCAATCGATAAGACTACTGTGACTGCAAAGTCTCGTGCTCTTAAAGCTGAATACACTACTGAGTTAGCGCAAGACCTTAAAGCTGTTCATGGTCTTTCTGCTGAAACAGAACTTGCGAATATCCTTTCAACTGAAATTTTAGCTGAAATGAATCGTGAGATTATCCGTTTAGTAAACATTAACTCTGTAACATCAACTCGTGGTGCTGCTGCTGGAGTATTCAACTTCGCTGCTGCCGCTGATACTGATGGCAGATGGTTTGCTGAGAAAGCGAAAAGCTTAGTACAAAACATGGAACACGAAGCTAACCAAATTGCTGTATCTACAAGACGTGGAAAAGGTAACTGGATGATCGTTTCTCATGGTGTTGCTGCTGCGTTAAACGCTGCAGGTGCTATGGATACTGGCATGGGTCTTGGTGGTCCACAAACTTTGACTTCTGATGTTTCAGGTTCATTGTTCGCTGGTACTGTATATGGTTCAATGAAAGTTTATATTGATCCTTATGCTTCAGTAGATTACTTCACAATTGGTTATAAAGGTTCAAACCCTTATGACGCTGGAATGTTCTATTGTCCATACGTTCCATTAAGCATGATGAAGACTATCGGCGAAAACGATTTTCAACCGAAAATTGGTTTCAAAACACGTTATGGTGTTGCTGATAATCCTTTCGTTGCTGCAGGTAATGGAAACAACGTATACTACAGAAAACGTAAGGTCATCGGCCTGTAATTTTTTAGATATACAACTAAACCCCCTTCATTGGGGGTTTTTTTACGTATAAATATAAGTATGCCAAACTTTCTTAATCCATCATCATTCGTAATGACTCTAGATAGCCAGACATATTCTGGTGCCCAATTCACGGTACAGACTATGATGATCCCAGATATTTCAGCTGAAGGTGCACCTGTACCATACCAATCACTGAATGTTCAAATGGCTGCAGATAAAATAGTATTTGGCAATTTAGAATTAAGTTATCTAATCGATGAGGATCTTTTAAATTATAAAGAGATCTTTGATTGGATGAAGTTAGGTGTAGAGACAAATCATCAACAAGCACTCATTGGTAATAACCACGTGAGAGATCTAACCCTCACTGTAATGAACTCTGCTAATAACGTAACTAAACAAATCAATTTTATCGATGCTTACCCGACAAGTCTTTCATCGTTACCATTTGATATCACAACAACTGATGTAGAATATCTTACTGCAGTTGCCACTTTTTCGTATAGTTATTACGAATTTATTTAATTCCCGCTATGTACAATTGAACTAAACTATGATATAATATATTATGAATAGTAATTGGAATAAACACACAGGTTTAAAAGATCCTACCTGCTCCTTAAAATTTGGATGGAGTACCATACGTTTAAACGAAGGTACAACTAATGGTTGTCACCGTACTGATAATGATCAAATTACAGACTTTAAAGATTTTCATAATACACCTATTAAAGTAAAAACTCGAAAGGAAATGTTAGCTGGTGTATGGCCTGAAAATGGTTGTCAATACTGTCATAAGATAGAAGATGCTGGTGGAATTTCTGATAGACTTCAAGCGAATGCTAGTAAGCAGCTCAGGGAGTTTAGTACAGATTCTTGTACAATGCTAGAAGTATATTTTAGTAATTTATGTAATCAAGCATGTGTATATTGCGGACCTGAATATAGTTCCAAGTGGGAAAGTGAACATAAGAAATTTGGCATGCGAACTAGTATCAAAGACTATGCCAGAGATTTTCTAGCTGATAAAAATAATTATAAAAGAATACAAGCAGAGTTTTGGGAATGGATGGAAGACAATCATCAAGGGTTAGTTAAATATAATATACTTGGTGGAGAACCTTTCTACCAACCAGAGCTAGAACAAAATTTAGATTTCTTTGACGATCACCCAATGCCTAATTGTGAATTTACTATATTCACTAATCTAAAAGTTCGTACTAAAAAATTAGTTGAGATATTAGAGAGATTAAAATTACTAGAAGCTATAAATCATTTAGGCAAAGTACGTATCGTATGTTCTATTGATTCATGGGGAGACTCATATGAATACATTAGATGGGGTGGTAAAATGAATGAGTGGCTAAGAAATTATGAAACATTAAAACAATATGATTTTTGTACACCTGAAATACATATTACAATGAATGCTCTATCAATAAAGCAAATGCCTGAATTAGTAGAGTTACTTAATAATTATTCTTATACATATATATCAGCTAACTTCGTAGTATGGCCATATCATATGGCACCTGATATATTACCCAAAGGATTTTTTAAAGAAGACTTCAAGAGATTATATGAAGTGCTAAAGGCTGATGTTGAAATCTTCGAAGGATATGAGAAGGCATTAGATAATACACCTGTTAACTACAGTCTAATAAACAAACTAAAAGAAGATTTGATCGCAATAGATGGACGAAGGGGTTGTGATTCTAAAAAGGTGTTCCCTTGGATACATGATTTTAATACGGATATAAATATAAATACATTATGAATATAGAACAAGTACTTGAAATGTGGAAAGTCGATAGCATTATCGATGATCTAAAATTGGATGAGACTACAATACGTATGGCACGTATACATAGTAAATATCTAGAACTAACCACCGTTGCTAAGATGAGTAAGAAGAGAATAGAGCTTGAGTATAAAACATTACTTAAAGATAAATGGCTTTATTATAATGGTAAGTTAACTAAAGAACAGATAGATGCATTTAAATGGGAGTACGATCCATTCAAAGGATTGAATAAACCACTTAAAGGTGATATGAATTATTATTATGATGCTGATACAGACATACAAAGAACACAAGCATTAATGGAAATACAAAAGATTCTATTAGAAACCCTAGAAGAGATTATGGGTACTATACGATGGAGACATCAGAACATTGGTAACATTATAAAATGGAGATCATTTGAAGCAGGAGTTTAGTAAGGCAACTTTAGAATTATTACTAGTTAACTATACTAATATTAATAATTCGTTACGCGTACCTTGTGCTGAGAAGCAGAAGTTTGAGAAGTTAATCGAGGAGACGACATTAGCTTTAAGTAAATGTCCACCCGTAATTACATATAAGGATGGGATGACAGTATTAGAATATGCTACGCATCTTGCAGCAGAGGCCATTGGAAGAAATAACCCTACAAAGTAAAGATGCTGCCTATCTATATGTAGACTCTGAAGATAAAGGAATCATACAGGAACTAGCAGAGTACTTTACATTCTTTGTCCCTGGCTATAAGTTCATGCCTCAATTCCGTAACAAACTATGGGATGGCAAACTCAGACTACTAAACCTACGTGATCAATCAATCTATTCAGGTCTATACAAACATATCTGTGCGTTCGCTGCAGAAAGAAACATACAAGTAAAAATTCTACCTCATGATATATTTAAGACTGAGGCTAACCTTCCTGGAGCACATGGTGAGATTGACATGTCTTTTATAGATGAGTATGTATTACCATTCCCTCCAAGAGATTATCAGTTAGCTGCAGTAAAATATGGTCTAGAGAATAGACGAGGACTATTAGTAAGTCCTACAGCCTCTGGTAAATCTTATATAATATATCTTATGATGAGATACTTTATGGACATGAGCTATGATATGATAGCTGATAGGGTATTACTTATTGTACCTACCACATCACTTGTTAAACAAATGGTTGGGGACTTTGCTAAGTACTCTGAGAATGATCCTAACTTTGATGTGAATGAATGCCATGAGATTATGGCAGGTTTAGATAAAGGACATAAGACAAAGAAGATCTATGTGTCTACATGGCAGTCTATATACAAAATGCAGAAAGGATATTTCCAACAGTTCGGTATGGTTATTGGTGATGAGGCACACGGATTTAAAGCGAAGTCATTAACAAGTATATTGACTAAGTGTTCGAATGCAAATTATAGGTATGGTTTAACAGGTACATTAGATGGTACACAAACACATAAGCTTGTACTCGAAGGTTTGTTTGGACCACATAAGAATATCACAACAAGTAAAGAACTAATTGACCGTGGAGATCTTGCTAACATATCAATAGAAATTTTATTACTTAAACATAAAGATGAAGATTGTAAAGAAGTAAGTAAGATGAAGTACCAAGATGAGGTAGATTGGATTGTTACATCAACGCGCCGGAATAATTTTATAAAGAATTTAGCTGTAGATCTAAAGGGTAATACATTAGTATTATTTCAATACGTAGAGAAGCATGGCGAACCATTGTTTAGATCCATATCAGATGCAGTAGATGATAAGAGAAAAGTATTCTATGTCAGTGGTAAGACACCTGCGGACACCAGGGAAGAGATACGAGCTATAACTGAGACAGAGTCTAATGCTATATTAGTGTGTTCATATGGTACATTCTCTACAGGGATAAATATAGTTAACCTACACAATATTATATTTGCTTCACCTAGTAAGAGTCAGATAAGGGTATTGCAAAGTATTGGTAGAGGATTAAGAAAGAGCTCTTTAGATACAACGATATATGATATAGCAGATGACTTACATTGGAAATCTAATAAGAATTATACTCTTAACCATGCCGCGGAACGCGTCAAAATATATTCTAAAGAAAGGTTTAAATTTAAGATGCATGAGGTGAAATTATTATAAATACATACATGGACAAAGACTTCCCAGAAGACATATCACAGTTGCCTGTAAGGCTATACAAGCTAATCTCAGGTGAATCGATAATTGCTTATACTCACGAAATGGATGACGAATCTAATGGTTCGCTTATTGGTATAGAAGAACCAATGAGAGTCCATGTTGAAGATATTGATCCAATGAACAATCATTATATCATGACTCCATGGTTACCATTCTCTAATCAGAAATTACATGTGTTAGAAGACTTTAATGTTATGATAACTTCTGATGTTAATGATGATGTGAAGGCACATTACATGAAGATTATATTAGATGAGATACAAAGTGATGATAAGATGATCGAAGAACAAATGAAGATCATGAAGGGAAACGCCACCACCCATTAATATACTGTCCCTCCGCAGAGATACTC
>Ga0308000_10000285_pt1 | contig 20206 bp, 16 predicted proteins | sample Neamet3_FD_203877 | JGI IMG/M metagenome (GOLD analysis project Ga0308000, IMG submission 203877) | Marine microbial communities from water near the shore, Antarctic Ocean - #3 | ecosystem: Environmental > Aquatic > Marine > Unclassified | place: Southern Ocean | collected 2014-06-04 | reverse complement strand
GGGTGTGTAGAGGACTTTCACCTCCAAGTCGTCCAGTCCACCACCACAGTGAACCGAACAGCGCCAGTCACGGCGCTACGCGCCATGCCTGGCGCACAACAAAAGGCCCGCACGGTAAACCGGCGGGCCTGTTGTTTTGCGCCTGTACAAACGACAGAAACGAAAACGCCGCTCGATTGAGCGGCGTTTTCGTTTATTTGGAGCGGGAAACGAGACTCGAACTCGCGACCCCGACCTTGGCAAGGTCGTGCTCTACCAACTGAGCTATTCCCGCGGTACAACTTGAAGTGGCGTCCCCTAGGGGACTCGAACCCCTGTTACCGCCGTGAAAGGGCGGTGTCCTAGGCCACTAGACGAAGGGGACCTGGAACTTCGTTTGAAACCCTGCCGAAGCAGCATTTCCAAATTTTGGAGCGGGAAACGAGACTCGAACTCGCGACCCCGACCTTGGCAAGGTCGTGCTCTACCAACTGAGCTATTCCCGCATTACAGCTTGGAAGTGGCGTCCCCTAGGGGACTCGAACCCCTGTTACCGCCGTGAAAGGGCGGTGTCCTAGGCCACTAGACGAAGGGGACACACCCCGGAACATCAAACAACTTTCCGGCTTCCTTCGCTCTGTTTCTAGCATTGCGCTGGAAGTGGCGCGCATTCTATGGAGCCTTTCGAGGGTCGTCAACCTCTCTCTAAAAAATTTTTAAAATCAAAGACTTCAGCCCATAAATCGATATGCCACTAGGAGCCATGCGAGCAAGCCACTACACTCGGTCGAAAAGTCGATTCTCGAGAGGTCCCAAGCAGTGTCCGCACTCGTGATAACCATACTGATCGTCGGCGGCATCGCCCTGCTGATGGTGATTGCCTACATCAACCACGCCGTCGAGAACAGCAAGCTGGAGAAAGCGCGCCAGCGCGCTGATCTGCTCGACCGCATTCGTCGCTGCCAGGATATCTCCGAACGCATGCCTGGGCAGCTGATGACACCGCAGCTGAAGCTGCTGCTGAGCCAGTTGCAGCTGCAAGTCAGCGAACGCCTGCTGCCGCTGGACAAGCAGAACGCCAAACTGAAGACCGATATCGACACGCTCAAGGCCCAGGTCGCTCAAGGCGAATCCATTGCTGTGAAGAACCCGCCGCAGCCCATCGCCAACGAAGCCAAGGCCAAGGACGTGCGTTTCCTGCTGGAAAATCTGCATGCCCTGATTACCGGTTCGGTACAGGGCGGCCTGCTGCCCGCCAACGATGGCAAGCATTGGCTCAAGCAGATTCGTCAGATGCTGGTACTGGTGCATATCGAGTTCTTCAGCACCCTGGGCCAGACGGCCATGCAGCAGAATCAACCCGGCCAGGCCCGCCTGGCCTTCGAACGCGGCGTGCAATACCTGCGCAAGCAACCTGACCCGACCCCTTACCAGACGCAGCTCAAGCGTTTCGAAGAGCAATTGGCGCACGCCAATGCCTTGGTGCTCAACAACAGCGTACCCAACGCGGATGAACCCAGCCAGTTGACCGAAGGTCTGAAGGACCTGGAAGACGACTGGAAGAAGAAGAACATCTACGACTGAGCAGACGACCGCCTTCACTCAGTCAACCACGTTGACCGCCGAATAGGAGCTGTAATGAGCCTGACCGTTTACGGAGCCCCCCTGTCTCCCTTCGTTCGCAAACTCTGCCTGTGCCTGATCGAAAAGGGCCTGGATTACGAGCTCGAGGTGGTCATGCCCTTCGACCAGCCGGACTGGTTTCGCGAGCTCAATCCGCTAGGCCGGATTCCCGCCTTTCGCGATGGCGACCTGAAGCTGGCGGACTCCAGCGTCATCTGCCAATACCTGGAAGAGCGCTACCCTGAGCACATGCCGCTATATGGCGAGGGTGCGGAGCAACGCGCCAAGGTACGCTGGCTGGAAAAATACGCGGACTACGAGCTGGCGCCGCTGTGTACCTTCACCGTATTTCGCAACCGCGTGCTGAAAGCCACCATGGGTCAGCCATGCGATGAGGAAAAGGTGCAGCAGACGCTCAAGGACAAGCTGCCCAAGCACTTCGGCTATTTCGAGGCCACGTTGGGTGACGCGCCCTACTTCCTTGGCGAACAACTGTCCATGGCCGACCTGGCGCTGGCCAGCCAACTGATCAACATGGAGCACGGCGGGGAAACCCTGGATGCCGGCCGCTGGCCGAACCTGCTGGCGCACTACGAGCGCATCAAGGCCCGCGCATCCACACAGCAACTGCTGCCGCGTGAACTGCGCACACTGGAGAAGATCGGCGCCAAGCGCTGACCACGCCCGCTTCACAGGGTGCGCCGTGCGCACCGATTGCGAAATCAGCTTCGGCGACGTCTTAAACCAGCGGTGCGCGCGGCGCCCTAGCAGATCGAGTCTCCGCGCATCGCCAAAGGCGTATTCAGCAGTCGCTGGCGGCCAGGAATATCTCTGCCAGCGCTTCGATACCGGCCTGATCCACCTCGGTGAACCGCCCCACCGACGGGCTGTCCAGATCCAGCACGCCGATCAGGCGCCCCTTCTTCACCAGAGGCACCACCAGCTCACTGTTCGATGCACTGTCGCAGGCAATGTGCCCCGGGAAGGCATGCACATCCTCGACTCGCTGGGTTTGCAGGCTGGCAGCCGCGGCGCCGCAGACACCACGACCGAAGGCGATGCGCACGCAGGCCACCTTGCCCTGGAACGGGCCGAGCACCAGCTCGCCATCCTTCGCCAGATAGAAGCCGGCCCAGTTCAGATCGGCCAGCTCGTGAAACAGGAAGGCGGAAAACTGCGCGGCATTGGCGATGAAGTCGCGCTCGCCGCTAAGCAATGCCTGCAATTGCGCACTCAGCAGCGGGTAACCGTTGAGATCACCACCAGTCTGTGAAAGATCGATCATGCCTGTTGCTCCAGCAGTTGCAGCCCGACCCAGTGGCGGGCGAATTGATAGGCGCAGCGGCCATTGCGGTTACCACGACCCAGCGCCCAGCGAATGGCGGCTTTCTCCAGCGCCTCGTCCCAGCTCCAGTCGAGCCCAACCTGACGCGCCTGCACCTCTACCCAGTGGCGCACGACGAGCAGGAAGTGATCCTGAGTGAAGGGATAGAACGACAGCCACAGGCCAAAACGGTCGGACAGCGCGATCTTGTCCTCCACTGCCTCGTTGGGGTGCAGCTCGCCGTCTACCCTCTTCCAGTTCTCGTTGTCACTCTGATGCTCGGGGACCAGATGGCGGCGATTGGAGGTGGCGTACAGCAGCACATTATCCGGTGCCTGCTCCAACGAGCCGTCGAGCACGCTCTTGAGTACCCGGTAGTCGCCCTCGCCCGCTTCGAACGACAGGTCGTCGCAGAACAGCACGAAGCGTTGCGGCAAGCCGGCCAGCAGCTCGACCACGCGCGGCAGGTCGGCCAGATGATCGCGCTCGATCTCGATCAGGCGCAGGCCGGCTTTGGCGTGCTCGGCGAGCAGGGCACGCACCAGCGACGACTTGCCAGTGCCACGTGCGCCCCAGAGCAAGGCATGGTTGGCCGGCATGCCGCTGACGAACTGACGGGTGTTGCGCGCCAGTTGCTCGCGCTGGGCGTCCACACCCAGCAGGTCGCTCAGCGACAGGTCGAGGCTGACATCCAGTGGCAGCAGGTAGCCACTGCGGCCATCACGCACCCAGCGCGCCGCCACGCACTTGCTCCAGTCCACCTCCGGACGTAGTGCAGGCAGCAGGGGTTCGATGCGCTCCAGCACCTGCTCGGCGCGGGCAAGAAAATCCAGTAACCGGGAATCCACGATCTACTACTCCTTTTGCGCAGAGCCGCACGTTGCAGGCTCTGCCGGTACAGGGTCGCTATCAGCTATGCTTGGCAGGCGCCCAAGGATCAGAGACCACGCACGCCTTTATGGACATTTCGCTCACCAATCGCCTGTCGTTCAAACAGGCCGGCCTGACCGTCCTGGTGGCGTTTATCCTTGGTACGCTGCTGAGCGTCACCCAGGTGGCGGTCGATTATGCCAGCGAAGAGGCCTCCATCAACCGCGAGATTCGCGCGCTGCTGGAAATCAGCCACAACCCCGCCGCCCGTATCGCCTACAACATCGACGCGGAACTGGCGCAGGAGCTGGTCCTCGGCCTGCTGCGCTCGCCCGCGGTAACCCGCGCCGAACTGATCGACAACAACGGCCTGGTGCTGGCCAGCGTCAGCCGCCCACGCCGGGAAAGCCGCTACCGGGTCTTCAGCGACAGCCTGTTCGGGGCCCAGCGGCAGTTCCAGGCCCCGCTCCACGTCAGCCATGCACCCAACGAAGCCTTGGGTTTTCTGCGCCTGGAAGTCGACACCTACGCCTTCGGCAGTCACTTTCTCAGACGTTCGCTGCTGACTCTGCTCACCGGTTTCGCGCGCAGCCTGCTGCTGTCACTAATCCTGCTGGTGCTGTTCTATTTCATGCTGACCAAGCCCCTGACCGGGGTGATTCGTGCACTCAGCGAACGTAACCCGCAAGACCCGCAGCACCGCCCCGTGCCCTGCCCCAAGGGTCACGAGCGCGACGAGATCGGTACCCTGGTGGAGGTCACCAACCGCCAACTGTCGAGCATCGCCCAGGAGATCGAGCAAAGACGCAACGCCGAAGACCGCCTGAGCCAGTACCTGAACGAACTGGAAAACATCGTCTCGGCGCGCACTGCCGAGCTCAAGGCCACCAACGCCCGCCTCAGCCAGTCCAACCGCGAACTGGAGGTGGCGCGCACCACAGCCCTGAACATGGCGCAGGCGCGCTCGGCCTTTCTGGCCAACATGAGCCACGAGATCCGCACGCCGCTCAACGGCCTGCTGGGCATGCTCGCGCTGGCTCTGGACGGCCCACTCAGCGCCGAGCAGCGCCAGCAGCTGGGCATTGCCCATGACTCCGGCAAGGTGCTGGTGGAACTACTCAACGACATTCTCGACCTGTCCAAATTCGAAGCAGGCCAGCTCGAACTGGAGGAAATTCCCTTCGACCTCGGCGCCTTGGCCGAGGAAACCGCCAGCCTGCTGTCACAGAACGCCGCCAGCGCAGTCGAGCTGACCTGCCTGATCGACCCGGCACTGCCGACCCAGGCGCTGGGCGACCCGACACGGGTGCGCCAGATCGTCAGCAACCTGCTGTCCAACGCGCTCAAATTCACCCGTTTCGGCCGTGTCGACCTGATCGTCGCCTGCGGTAAGGACGGCATCAGCATCCGCGTGCGCGATACCGGCATCGGCATCGCCGAAGACGCCCAGGCGCGCATCTTCCAGCCCTTCGCCCAGGCCGAAGTCGGCATCACCCGTGAGTACGGCGGCACCGGGCTCGGCCTGGCACTGACGCGGCGCCTGTGCGAAGCGATGCATGGCAAGCTGACGCTGCAGTCGAAAGAGGGCCTCGGCAGCGAGTTCTGCGCCCAACTGCCGCTACCCGCCCATGCGCAAGCCGGCTCACAACCTGTGCTGGACGGCCGCATCGTCGCGCTGACGCCGGCCAGCAGCGGCCTGCAGCAGATGCTCAGCCAGTGGCTGCCAGCCTGGGGCCTGAGTTATCAGCGCCTGGATACCGATGCCAGCCTGCACGGTGTGGATGCCGACCTGCTGATCAGCGATTGCCCGGAATGCCTGCTGGGTATTCGCCCGGCGATCAGCACGCCGGTGCTGCTGGTCACCGCCTATGGCAACTTCCTGCCGCACGAGCAGGCGCAGCGTCTCATGCCGCTGCTGCAGATCGCCCGCCCGCTGGCGCGCAATGGCCTGCTGCAGGTGCTGCGGCACATCCTCCACAGCGACGACGGCGACCTGCACAACAGCGCCCAGACGCAAGCTGCGCGAGAAAGCACAGCGCGCGTGCTGCTGGTCGAAGACAACCCGGTCAACCAGATGGTCGCCAAAGGCATGCTGGCCAAGCTCGGCTACCAGGTGTTGGTCGCCGCACACGGCGCTGAAGCATTGGAGGTGCTGGAGCAGGAGCCCATCGATCTGATTCTGATGGACTGCAACATGCCGGTGATGGATGGCTACGAAGCCAGCCGACGCATCCGCAGCAATGGCCGCTGGCCGGAGTTGCCCATCGTCGCCCTGACCGCCAATGCGCTGTCCGACGAGCGCGAGCGCTGCCGCGCTGCCGGCATGAACGATTACCTGGCCAAACCCTTCCGCCGTGAAGAACTGGCAGTCGTGCTCGACAGCTGGCTGCCCGATGAGGTCAATCGCTGAGCCGAGCCAGTAGCCGATCCAGGCTGCGCCGCAGCCCTTCCATCTCCAGCAGATCCTGATCACCGAACTGGCAGAGCAACTGCGCCTTGAGCGGCAGGACCTGCGCCTGCAGCGCCCTGCCAGCCTCGCTCAGGGCCAGATGCACCTCGCGTTCATCCGTCTGCGCGCGACGACGCTGCACCAGGTCCATCTGCTCCAGACGCTTGAGCAGCGGCGTCAGGGTGCCGGAATCCAGCTGCAGGCGTTGCCCGAGCGCCTTGAGCGTCGGCTGCTCGGGCGCCCGCTCCTGCCATTCCCACAGCACCAGCATCGCCAGGTACTGCGGGTAGGTCAGACCGAGGGCATCGAGCATCGGCTTGTAGGCGCGGATCACCGCACGCGAGGCGGCGTAAAGCTTGAAGCACAGCTGATTGTCCAGTAGCAGCCCGGCGGTGCCGAAAGCACTCATTTCAGCAGGGCCTCGATCTCGCTGCTCAGTTCTTCGGGCTTGGTGGTCGGAGCGAAGCGCTTGACCACCAAGCCGTCCTCGCCGATCAGAAACTTGGTGAAGTTCCACTTGATGCCCTGGCTGCCCAGCAGGCCCGGCGCGCGCTTCTTCAACTGCACGAACAGCGGGTGAGCATCGCTGCCATTGACGTCGACCTTCTTGAACAGTGGGAAGCTGACGCCGAAGTTCAGCTCGCAGAACTCGGAGATCGTGCCCTCGTCACCCGGCTCCTGCTTGCCGAACTGATTGCAGGGGAAACCGAGCACTACCAGCCCTTTGTCCTTGTATTGCTGCCAGACGCTTTCCAGCCCTTTGTACTGCGGGGTGAAGCCACATTTGCTGGCGGTGTTGACCACCAGCACAGCCTTGCCGCCGAAGTCGGCCAGGGTCTTCTGCTCGCCCTTGATGGTGGTGACCGGAATATCGAAAAGTGCGTTGCTCATGGGGAATCGTCCTGAATGGGCTTGAAGTGACGAATAAAGTAGCGAGCAATTAAATTGCATGCAATTTAATTAAGGCAAAATAAGGCATGCGAATACACGCTATCTCGTAGAGTGGGTTAGCGGCGCCGAATGCAGGGCGTCCAAACGCAGATGAACCCAGCGCGCTCGGATGGCCGCCCCACGTAACCCACCGGGCGATGGATCGCGTTGCACCGATGGTGGGTTATCGCGGGGCGGCCATCCGCCGCACCGGGCTTAGCAAACTGTTCTGCAAGCGTGACAGGCGGCTAACCCACCCTACGAAACGGTGGCGCCCAGGGCTCGTACCAGAGCGGCCAGCGGCGCTGAATCGCCCTGAATACGTACGCGTAAGCCATCGATCTCGCGGCGCATCGGGTAGTGCTTGCGCAAGCGATCGAACGCAGCCTTGCGGGCATCGGCATCGCCAACCAGGCTGCGGCGAAAATCCGCATCGTCGCGACGCGGGTCGTACACCGCGCGGCAGATGCTGGCCAGGGCCCATGTCGGATCGGCGCTGCTATCGATACTCAGCTCACTCAACCAGGGCGCCGGCAACAGATCGGCCAGACTCACCTGCTCGGCCACGCCCAGCGCCCGGCAGCAGGCCTGGTAGATCTGCGCCGTGCCACGCAGCTTGCCGTCCAGGCTGTAGCCGGCAATGTGCGGCGTCGCCAGTTGGCACAGAGAGGCCAGCTCGACATCGGCCTGCGGCTCGCCTTCCCAGACATCCAGTACTGCTTTCAGATCAGGCCGCTTCGGCAGCAGGCTGCGTAGCGCAGCGTTGTCCACCACGGCACCGCGACTGGCATTGATCAACCAGGTGCCAGGCCTGAGCGCCGCCAGACGCGCCGCATCGAACAGGTGACGGGTCGAAGCATCCAGCGGCGTGTGCAGGCTGATCACATCGCATTCGTCGATGATCTGCTCCAGGCTGACGAAGTCACCGCCCTCGGTGGCCTGGCGCGGCGGGTCGCACACACGCACCTGCCAGCACAGCCCCTGCAACAGAGTGACCAGACGCCCGCCGACCTGCCCCGCACCAACCACACCGTAAACGCGCGCAGCCGGGTCGACGCCCTCGCGCTCGGCCAGGGTCAGCACGCTGCCCAGCACGTAATCCACCACGCCACGGGCGTTGCAGCCGGGGGCACTGCTCCAGGCGATGCCGGCTGCGGCGAAGTAATCGAGATCCAGATGGTCGGTGCCGATGGTGCAGGTGCCGACAAAACGCACCCGGCTGCCTTCGAGCAAGGCGCGGTTCACCTGCGTCACCGAGCGCACCAGCAACAGGTCGGCATCACGCACATCGGCCGCCGTGATGGCGCGCCCTGGCAAGCGGCGGATGCTGCCGAACGCAGCGAAGAACTCATCGAGCAGGGGAATGTTTTCGTCGGCGACTATGTGCATGACAGGCTCCATCGGGCAGGCCGCCATTCTAAGTCAGCCGACACCTCAGCGTCGCCCCACAGGCCGCCAGACAGAGGGGCAGATCGCACTTTCCTGACCGACACGTCAAAGCGTAGACTACGCGGTTTCCTGCTATCCCGAAGAATCGAAATGTCCACCGACACCCGCCTTGGCCGCGTGCGCACGGAACTGCGCAGCCTGCTCATCCTGGCCACGCCGATCATCATCGCCCAGTTGGCGCACACCGCCATGGGCTTCGTCGATACGCTGATGGCCGGGCGCGTCAGCCCGCAGGACCTGGCTGCGGTGGCGTTGGGCAACTCGATCTGGGTGCCGGTGTTCCTGTTGATGACCGGCATCCTGCTGGCCACCACACCCAAGGTGGCCCAGCGCTTCGGCGCAGGCGAAGAGGCCGACATCGGCCCGCTGGTGCGTCAGGCACTCTGGCTGGCGCTGGCCGTTGGCGGCAGCGCTGCGGCGCTGCTGTGGAACGCCGAGTTCATCCTGCGCACCATGAACGTCGACCCGGCGCTGATCACTCCGGCCATGGGCTACCTGCGCGCCGTGGCCTGCGGCTTCCCGGCGGTGGCGCTGTATCACGTGCTGCGCTGCTTCAGCGATGGCCTCGGCCACACCCGCCCGGCCATGGTGCTGGGCATCATCGGCCTGCTGCTGAACATTCCTGCCAACTACATCTTCATCTACGGCAAGTTCGGCCTGCCGGCCATGGGTGGCGTTGGCTGCGGCTGGGCAACGGCGCTGGTGATGGGCTTCATGCTGATCGGCATGCTGGTCTGGGTGAAGTGGGCGCCCTACTACCGCAGCAGCGCGCTGTTTACCCATTTCGAATGGCCACAATGGACGGTGATCAAACGCCTGTTGAGCATTGGCGTCCCGATCGGCATCGCGGTGTTCGCCGAATCGAGCATCTTCGCGGTGATCGCCCTGCTCATCGGCGGCCTCGGCGCCACTGTGGTCGCCGGGCACCAGATCGCGCTCAACTTCAGCTCCATGGTGTTCATGATTCCCTACTCGCTGGCCATGGCCGCCACCGTGCGCGTCGGCCAGGCGCTGGGCCGTGGTCAGCCGCGCCAGGCGCGCTTCGCTGCCGGGGTAAGCATGGCGGCGGCGCTGGGCTACGCCTGCGTATCGGCCAGCCTGATGTTCCTGCTGCGCGAACAGATCGCGCAGATCTACACCCCGGACAAGACGGTGATCGCGGTGGCGGCAACGCTGATCGTCTATTCGGCGCTGTTCCAGTTCTCCGATGCCATCCAGGTGACCGCCGCCGGCGCGCTGCGTGGCTACCAGGACACGCGCATCACCATGTTGCTGACGCTGTTCGCCTATTGGGGCATCGGCCTGCCGGTGGGTTATGCGCTGGGGCTGTCCGACCTGTTCGGCGAACCCAGCGGCCCCAGTGGCCTGTGGCAGGGGCTGGTGGTCGGGCTGACCTGCGCTGCCGCGATGCTCACCGTGCGCCTGGCGCGCAGCGCGCGCAAGCGCATCCGCCGGGCCGCCTGAGTCATTGGATAGGCAGGAAATCAGCTCTAGACTGAGCGCATGATTCGACCTGCCCTGCTCCTCTGCTTCTTCGCACTCGCCGGCTGCGGCCCGGCCAACGATGGCCTGGCCCTGCAGAGCGATTACCTCGAACGCCTGCAGCGCTCGCTCGATGCGCCGGACGTCAGCTCGTTGGATAGGCGCAGTATCAGTCAGTACCGCCTGCCAGCCCGGCGCGAGCGGTTTTCGGATATCCCCGAACTGCGCATCGGCCTGCTCGATCTGGTCATCGACGCGCGGCGCTGTCCGCACCTGCAGCAACTGATCAGCCAGCGCAACAGCAGCCTGGGCAAACAGTTGATGCCCAGCCAGCGCCTGGGCTACGAAGGCGACCTGCTGCGCGCCATCGACGACTGCCTGCCGCATCTGCAGGAAGGCTCCAGCCTCAAGGCTACGCTGCAGCGCCTGGCCAGCGACAAGCGCCAGCAACTGCCTGCAGTATTCTGGAATGCGCTGAACGGCAGCCCGGAGTTCGAGAACTACCTGCGTTTCGCCGACCAAGCCTTGCCGGTGGACACGCTGGAAGACAGCGCCGCGCTGGACGCATTGCAGCGGCTGGCCAGCGTCGGCGCCGGCCTGCCTGCACAGCTGCCGCCGAGTGCCGATCAGCTGGAACCGCTGTTCTTCGCCCTCTATGCCAGCGAACAGGGCGGCCAGTTGATTACCAGCCTGGCCAGCCTGCGCCACACCCTCGACGTTGGCAGCGAACTGCTGGAGCAACGCCAGCACAATCGCCCACTCTGCCCACTGGGCCAGGCGACGCCACGCGGGCGCATCCTGCAGAACATCTTCATCAAGTTCTACGCTGGCAGCCTGCAACCCTACCTGGCACAGGTCGACCAACGCGGCCAGCAGTGGCAGGCGGCGCTGCTGCAATTGCAGCGCATCGACGGTATTCCCACCGCCACCCGCGAGCACCTGCAGAGACTGGCCGGCGAGCAGGATTCGTTATGGCAGGATTTCCGCGCCGCCACGGCGCGTCACGTCAAGGCCTGGCAGACACTACTGAACAGCTGCGGCCTGGCGCCGGGACAGGCGGGATGGAACAGCGAAAGCTAGCAAACTGTAGGGCGGGTGCAACCCGCCATAGCGACCAACAACATCCGCTATTTGGCGGGTTGCACCCGCCCTACGAGATAACTGTCTAATCGGCCTTCTTGCGAATCCAGAGCCGTAGGGCGGACTCAGGAGCCCAAGCGAACAGTCCGCCAGAATATCTGGCACACCGCATACAGCCGGCAGCTAATCGGCCTTCTTGCGAATCCAGTACAGGTAGGTGCCGTCTTCCTCGGCCTGACCGAGCAGTTCGTGACCGAGGAACACGCAGAACTTGGGAATGTCACGGCGGGTCGAGGGATCGGTAGCGATCACCTTGAGCAGACCGCCCGGCGACAGGTCGCGCACCTTGTTGTGCAACATCATCACCGGCTCCGGGCAGTTCAGGCCGCTGGCGTCGAGCAGGTCATCGTGATTGAGGGTCAGGGCTTCGGACATAGGGGGCTCCACAAACAGGCGCGCATTGTCGCGCAAAGCTGACCTCCAGGTCACCTGCGCGCACAGCCCTGAGAGGGTGTCTACAAAATGGCTGCACTTGGCAATACTGCGTTGAAAACAATCTCGAAATGCTCATTTACAGCACGTAAACTCCGCTTTCTCGATCTTTTTCGCCTTGTCTTGCCTTCGTTCGCCTATCTTGTAAACACCCTCTGAGACCTACACGCAGATCATCACTTGCCATGCCGGCGCAGATGACAGGTCACTTCCTCGCGGTCGTGATAGAGCTGCTTGCAGCCGATACTGACCTTCAGACCCCGCTCGGCCAGCCCCGACTCGATGCGATCAAGCAGGCGCCGCACTTCGGCGTAACGCTGCTTCATCGGCAGCTTGAGGTTGACCACCGCCTCGCGGCACAGCCCCTCGCCCAGCCAGGTTTCGATCATCGCGGCCGTGCGCGCCGGTTTCTCGACGATATCGCAGACCATCCAGTGCACCGGATGACGCGGGCGGAAGGTGAAGCCATCGGCGCGCTGATGCACGACGAAACCGGAGTACATCAGGCTTTCGGCCATTGGCCCGTTGTCCACGGCGGTGACGCGGATTTCCCGGTTGACCAGTTGCCAGGTCCAGCCGCCCGGCGCAGCGCCCAGGTCAACGGCGGTCATACCCGGCGCCAGGCGCTGATCCCACTGCTCGCGCGGGATGAAATGGTGCCAGGCCTCCTCCAGTTTGAGCGTGGAGCGGCTCGGCGCCTCGCGCGGGAACTTCAGACGCGGAATGCCCATCGGCCACATCGCCTGGTTGTCCGCCTCGGCGATACCGGCGAATACCTCACGGCCGCTCTTGAAGGTCAGCAGCAGGCGCGGCTTCTTCGCGTCGTCCACCAGCTTGCCGGCCTTGAGCAAGGCCTTGCGCAGCGGCGCCTCGAACTTCTTGCAGAAGGTCGAGAGCTCCTTGCCGTCGTTGGTATCCACCACTTCCAGCCACAGGCTGCCGCACACCGGATAGTCCGCCAGGGCGTCGAGCAGCACACTGATGCGATCGCTCTCCGGCAACATGACGAAACCACCGCGTGCCCATTGCCTGGGGAAAATCAGGCTGTTGAAGCGCACACTACGCATCATGCGCTCGCCATCGGCCGCCTCGCTGCAGACGAACTCGGCGCAAGCGCTACCGGGCTTGGTCTTGGAGTAGCCCGGTACATCCAGGCGTGCGGCGAGATCGGTGATCTCGGCGCAAACCTCCCCTTCGAAACCGGGGCGGCAATGCAGAAACAGGGTATTCATCAAAGGGTCTCCTCGAGGCGCGCATGATACCCGAGACCGGAACCCAGAGCCGCTAAACCTGTCCAGCTACATATGCGCTGCCCACAGATAGGGAGCCGCCAGCCATCGCGTTTCGATGACCTCCGGCTCCCCAGGACAGGTAGCGCATAGCAACCGATAAAGGATATGCGCTAGCCAGACCGCTCAAGCCGAACTAGCTTGAAGGTCTGCCGCCATCAGACACAGCCCGAACCGTGCGGGCCCAAGGAGATGTGCAATGCCCTCCCTCGATAGCCTGAACTGCCGCCGCGAACTGAAAGTCGGCGACGCCACCTACCACTACTTCAGCCTGCCCGAGGCCGCCCAGCGCCTCGGCAACATTGACCGCTTGCCCAAGTCGCTCAAGGTGCTGCTGGAAAACCTGCTGCGCAACGAAGACGGCCAGACCGTGCAGCCACAGGATCTGCAAGCCATGGTCGACTGGCTCGACCAGCGCGCCTCCGACCGCGAGATCCAGTACCGCCCGGCGCGCGTGCTGATGCAGGACTTCACCGGCGTGCCGGCGGTGGTCGACCTGGCCGCCATGCGCGACGCCATGGCCAAGGCCGGCGGCGACCCGCAGCGGATCAACCCGTTGTCGCCGGTGGATCTGGTCATCGACCACTCGGTGATGGTCGACCGCTACGCCTCGTCCAGCGCCTTCCACGACAACGTCGAGCTGGAAATGCAGCGCAACGGCGAGCGCTACGCCTTTCTGCGTTGGGGCCAGCATGCCTTCGACAACTTCAGCGTGGTGCCGCCGGGCACCGGCATCTGCCACCAGGTCAACCTCGAGTACCTGGCGCGCACCGTGTGGACCAAGGAGGAAGACGGCGTCACCCTCGCCTACCCCGACACCCTGGTCGGTACCGACTCGCACACCACCATGATCAACGGCCTCGGCGTGCTCGGCTGGGGCGTCGGCGGCATCGAGGCGGAAGCGGCCATGCTTGGCCAGCCGGTGTCGATGCTGATTCCCGAAGTGATTGGCTTCAAGCTCAGCGGCAAGCTGAAAGAAGGCATCACCGCCACCGACCTGGTGCTCACCGTCACCCAGATGCTGCGCAAGAAGGGCGTGGTGGGCAAATTCGTCGAGTTCTACGGCGACGGCCTGGCCGACCTGCCGCTGGCCGACCGCGCCACCATCGCCAACATGGCCCCGGAATATGGCGCCACCTGCGGCTTCTTCCCGGTGGACGAGATCACTCTCGGCTACCTGCGTCTGTCCGGCCGCCCGGTGGCCACCGTGCAACTGGTCGAGGCCTACAGCAAAGCTCAGGGACTATGGCGCGAGCCAGGCGATGAGCCGCTGTTCAGCGGCAGCCTGAGCCTGGACATGGGCAGTGTCGAAGCCAGCCTGGCCGGGCCCAAGCGCCCGCAGGACCGCGTCTCGCTGGGCCAGGTCAGCCAGGCCTTCGATGACTTCCTCGGCCTGCAGCTCAAGCCAAGCGCCAAGGAAGAGGGTCGCCTGCTCAGCGAAGGCGGCGGCGGTACCGCCGTCGGCGGCAACAAGCAGAGCGGCGAAATCGACTATGAGTACGACGGCCATACCCATCGCCTGAAAGACGGCGCCGTGGTGATCGCTGCCATCACCTCCTGCACCAACACGTCCAACCCCAGCGTGATGATGGCCGCCGGCCTACTGGCCAAGAAAGCCGTGGAAAAAGGCCTGCAGCGCCAGCCCTGGGTGAAGAGCTCGCTGGCCCCCGGTTCCAAGGTGGTCACCGAGTACTTCAATGCTGCCGGCCTGACGCCCTACCTGGAGAAGCTCGGCTTCAACCTGGTGGGCTACGGCTGCACCACCTGCATCGGCAACTCCGGGCCGCTGCGCGAGCCCATCGAGAAAGCCATCACCCAGGCCGACCTGACCGTCGCCTCGGTACTGTCCGGCAACCGCAACTTCGAGGGCCGCGTGCACCCGCTGGTGAAAACCAACTGGCTGGCCTCGCCACCCCTGGTGGTCGCCTACGCCCTGGCCGGCAGTGTGCGCCTCGACATGACCCGCGACGCCCTCGGCACCGGCAAGGACGGTCAGCCGGTCTACCTCAAGGACATCTGGCCGACCCAGGCCGAGATCACCCAGGCCATCGCCCAGGTCGACACCGCCATGTTCCGCAAGGAATACGCCGAAGTCTTCGCCGGCGACGAGAAATGGCAAGCCATCGCCGTGCCCAAGGCCGATACCTACGCGTGGCAAGGCGACTCCACCTACATCCAGCATCCGCCGTTCTTCGAGAACATCGCTGGCGACCCGCCACGTATCACCGATATCCGCCAGGCGCGCATCCTCGTCCTGCTCGGCGACTCAGTGACCACCGACCACATCTCGCCAGCCGGCAACATCAAGGCCGACAGCCCGGCCGGGCGCTATCTGCGCGATAACGGCGTGGCCCAGGCCGACTTCAACTCCTACGGCTCGCGCCGCGGCAACCACGAGGTGATGATGCGCGGCACCTTCGCCAATATCCGCATTCGCAACGAAATGCTCGGCGGCGAGGAAGGCGGCAACACCCTGCACGTGCCCAGCGGAGAGAAGCTGGCGATCTACGACGCAGCCATGCGTTACCAGGCCGAGGGTACGCCGCTGCTGATCATCGCCGGCAAGGAATACGGCACCGGTTCCAGCCGCGACTGGGCGGCCAAGGGCACCAACCTGCTGGGGGTCAAGGCGGTGATCGCCGAGAGCTTCGAGCGTATCCACCGCTCCAACCTGGTAGGCATGGGCGTGCTGCCGTTGCAGTTCAAACCCGGTACCGACCGCACCAGCCTCAAACTGACCGGCAAGGAAGTGCTGGCCATCGAAGGTCTGGAAGGCGTGAAACTGCGCCCGCAGATGCCACTGACGCTGATCATCAGCCGCGAAGACGGCACGCATGAGGAAGTCGAAGTACTGTGCCGCATCGACACACTCAACGAGGTCGAGTACTTCAAGGCTGGCGGCATCCTGCACTACGTGCTGCGCCAGATGATCGCCAACTGATGCACCTGCCCTGCCGCGCCATGCGGCAGGGCCTCCTTATCCGTCGGGCCAGGATGGCCAATGTCTCGACAAAAATGTGACGCCATTTAAAAAGCGATTAAACTCGCCAAAATGGATTCAGCCCTCAACTTTGCCGCTCGCCGGCCGATAACAGGGCATTACAACGACGGATACCTGCCATGCGTAACAACCAGCCGGTCACTCAGCGTGAGCGCACCTTTCCTGCGCAACAACGCCTGATATCCACCACCGATCTCAAAGGACAAATCAGCTACTGCAACGACGCCTTCGTCGACATCAGCGGCTTCACGCGCGAAGAACTGCTGCGCGCGCCACACAACATCGTGCGCCACCCGGACGTTCCATCGGCCGTGTTCGAGCATATGTGGACGACCCTGAAGAAGGGCCGCCCGTGGATGGGCATCGTCAAGAACCGCTGCAAGAACGGTGACCATTACTGGGTCAACGCCTACGTCACGCCCGTGACCGAAAACAACCAGGTCGTCGGCTACGAATCCGTCCGCGTCAAACCGACCGCCGAGCAAGTCCGCCGCGCCGAAACGCTGTACGCCCGCATCAACGCCGGCAAGTCGGCCGTTCCGGCCAGCAATCAGTGGTTGCCCATCGTCCAGGCGTGGATGCCCTTCATCCTGGTCAGCCAGATCGGTTTCATGATCGGCCACTGGATGGGCAGCAACTGGGGCTTCATCCTCGCTGCCATGCTCTCCGTGCCGCTGGGTCTGGCTGGCATCGCCTGGCAGACGCGCGGCGTCAAACGCCTGCTGAAACTGGCCGAGCAAACCACCTCCGACCCGCTGATCGCACAGATGTACACCGACAGCCGCGGCGCCGAAGCACGCCTGGAAATGGCCATGCTCAGCCAGGAAGCGCGCCTGAAAACCTGCCTCACCCGCCTGCAGGACACCGCCGAACAACTGACCCTGCAAGCGCGTGAAGCCGACAAGCTGGCGCACAACAGCTCGGCCGGCCTCGAGCGCCAGCGTAGCGAAACCGAACAGGTCGCCACCGCCGTCAACGAAATGGCCGCCACCACTCTGGAAGTGGCCAGCAACGTCGCCCGCACCGCCATCGCCACCCAGGAAGCCAACCGCCTGACCAGCGAAGGCCGCACCATCGCCGCGGAAACCCGCGAAGCCATCCAGCGCCTGTCGCAGTCGGTGGGTGATACCGGCGAAACCGTTACCCGCCTGGCCCAGGACAGCAGCGAGATTGGCGGCGTGGTCGACGTGATCAAAGGCATCGCCGACCAGACCAACCTGCTCGCCCTCAACGCCGCCATCGAAGCCGCCCGCGCTGGCGAAATGGGCCGCGGCTTCGCTGTGGTGGCTGACGAGGTGCGCTCGTTGGCGCAACGCACCGCCGAGTCCACCGAACAGATCCACGCCCTGATCGCCAAGCTGCAACGCACCGCCGAAGAGGCCGTGCTGACCATGGAAATCGGCCGCAAGCAGGCCGATGAAGGCGTCGAGCGAGTACTCAAGGCCGATCAGGCCCTGGCCGGCATCAGCGACTCGGTGGCCAATATCGCCGATATGGCCAACCAGATCGCCGCAGCGGCGGAAGAACAAAGCGCCGTCGCCGACGAGATCAACCAGAACATCACCACCATCGCCCAACTGGCCGACCAGACCGCCGGCGAAGCCAACGATACCGCCAAACTCAGCGAGGCCCTGACCAACACCGCACAGGGCCAATACGCCCTGGTCGAACGCTTCAACCGCTGAACACGCGAAAGGCGCAGCGGCTCACCGCTGCGCCTCTCTCCTCCCCGCCCCGCTTTTTGTAGGAGCGAGCTTGCTCGCGATCTTCCCTACGCCCTTCCCAACCATCCCCGCTTTCGCGTAATTGCCACTTGCCAGCAGTTATCCGACATGGTGTATAAACTCCCAAACACCCCATCGCCTCGCTACCTCCCGCGAGCTAGAGAAGGATCATTGAAAATGACCAGGAAGGTTAGCAACCAAAGCCACCAGCAGGTTATGCACCATTTGGTGTCTATTTATAGTTAGGTATCACAATGGATCGATTGAGGTATCTCGCACTAAATAATGAAATAAATTCGTCGCCGGGCATGAAATATTTGTCACGCAGAAAGGTTCGTGAATTTACTTACAATATTTTTTCTACCAACAGATATCTATTGCTTTCGGCATGCGCAAAGCTTGACTCTCCAGAAAGTGCTATACGCCTCATGGCACCCGACAACTACAAAGAAGGTATGGCTGCCCACATGGATGTTATGTGTCACTTCCATAATTTCTTAGCGGCAGCAAAAACTCTTGTAGATCACACTAGGTGCTTTATAACAGACCACTACAAAAACACATCAATTGAACAAGCATATAATCAAAAAATTTCATCAGATATCGCTAACGATGAACTAGTAAGGTTTGTGCAGGACCTTAGGAATTACATGCTCCACAAGGCCCTCCCGCATTCGAGCCTCTCCATAAATATTAAAGAAACAGGAAAGATCAACAGCAACGACATCAAGACATCTGTACACATCAATAGAGAAAAAATAATTCAGTGGGAAAAATGGACCGCGCTCAGCAAAAAATATTTATGCAATGCACCAGCCGAAATTAAAATATCCGACATTGCGATGAGTTATGGTGAAAAGATAAGTGATTTCCATAACTGGCTTGACGCACGCATAAACAAATATCACTCTAAGGACTTAGCTCATCTAGAGTTTTTAGAAAAGCAAATGAGGCTAGTCACCAGCGGGCAAACCTAACAACTTTTTGAAGCCGCTCGCTTCGCTCACTCGGGACGGGCTAAAGCCCGCCCCTTAACCAAACGTTATGCAATAATTTATAACTCAATCGCACCCAAGAGAGATAGATTTATGCGCGATAAAAGTAAATTCTTCTCTGATTACTCTACGACTGAAAATAAACTCGGCGGCCGCGAAAACTGAGTGCAACACCTGACCTTTCCGGTACGGTGCTGCCCCTATGTCCTATTCCGAACTCAGCGTCGAAGAGCGCGCCATCATTCAACTCAGTCAAGCTCAAGGCTTCAGCCTGCGCGGCATTGCTCGCCTGATTGACAGGTCGCCCTCGACCATCAGCCGAGAGCTGAAGCGCAATCGAGGCAGTAGTGGTGCTTACTCGGCCCGCTGCGCCCAGCAACAGATGAACATTCGGCGCCAGGTTTGTCGCCCCAAGCGCAAGCTTGTGCCGGGCAGCGAGCGCTTCGAACTGGTGGCCCACATGCTGCGTAAGCGTTTGTCTCCCGAGCAGATTGCCGGCAAGCTGCGCAGCATGACCATACCCAACCTCAGAGATGCCTACGTCTGTCGTGAGACGATCTATAACGCGATCTATGCCTTGCCGGTCGGCGAGTTGCGCAAGGAGCTGATCGTCTGCCTGCGCCAAGGCAAGACGACGCGCCGGCCGCGCTCTGGTGGCGTGGATCGGCGCGGCCAGATCCCTGAGATGGTCAGCATTCATGTTCGCCCGCCAGAGATCGAAGACCGGCTGATGCCGGGGCATTGGGAGGGCGACCTGATCAAGGGTAAGGCCAACGCCTCGTCGGTAGGCACGTTGGTGGAGCGCACCAGTGGCTACCTGATGCTGGTGAAGATGAACGACGCAACGGCGACCTCGGCGATGGAGGGCTTCAGTGCAGCGCTCAACGGCATGCCGCTGGCGATGCGCAAGAGCATGACCTACGACCAAGGCCGGGAGATGGCGCGGCATGCTGAAATCACCCAGCAGACCGGGGTCGCTATTTATTTTTGTGATCCGCACAGCCCATGGCAGCGCGGCAGTAACGAAAACATCAACGGCCTGATCCGCCAGTACCTGCCCAAGGGGACTGACTTGTCGGTACACAGCCAGGAGCAACTGAATGCCATCGCCCTGCAACTGAATATGCGCCCCCGTAAGCGCTTCGATTTCAAATGCCCGATCGAAGTCATGGGAGAGGTGATGCAGGAAGCCTTGGCTATGCGGCATGATGCTCCGGCTTCAATTCAATAACCGTGTTGCACTCAGCTCCTGCAACCGCCAGCTCTCAAGAATAACTGCCAGCAATTTCCCAGACAAAGAGATGGCAGAAATAAGAAAAAGTGCCACCCTAGACATGGAAACCAAGCGCCGCCCTATAAGTGCAAATAGTGAAAGAATATTGAGACTATCAATATTAACCCGGCAATCAAATACACCAAATCATGCTGCGTAGGCGATACGTGGATGCCGGAAATAAGAACGGATTCTTTGAGGGCGTAATTGCAATCGTCTCATGACCGAGCGAACACGCCTTTCAAG
>Ga0308000_10000283_pt1 | contig 20241 bp, 14 predicted proteins | sample Neamet3_FD_203877 | JGI IMG/M metagenome (GOLD analysis project Ga0308000, IMG submission 203877) | Marine microbial communities from water near the shore, Antarctic Ocean - #3 | ecosystem: Environmental > Aquatic > Marine > Unclassified | place: Southern Ocean | collected 2014-06-04 | reverse complement strand
GTCGAGCGAGAGCGCGGGCGGGCCCGAGTTGCCGTTGGGCCGCAACGCCAGATCGACCCGAAACATCTGGCCGTGCTCGGTGTTGTCGCCTATCAGGCTGTAAATGCGCTTGACCGCCTTGGCAAAATACTCGTGGTTGCTGATGCGCCCGCGCCCGAGCGCGTTGCCGCGCGTTTCGCCGTCTTGGTCGTAGACGTAGATCAGGTCGATGTCACTCGACACGTTGAGCTCGCGCGCCCCCAGCTTGCCCATGCCCACGATCCACAACTCGGCCCGGCGCCACCCGGCCGCAGCCTTTGCATTTGCGGCGGTTACAGAGGTTGCGGCAAGCGCTTCATCCGGGCACGTGGGCGCGCCATGGACCTCGTCGAGCTCGCTCAAAGCCACCTGCAAAGCGGTGTCGAGCGCGAGTTCGGCCAGATCGGTCATGGCCCCGGTGACCAGTGCCAGCGGGGCCTCGTGCTCCACGTCCAACACCGCGAGCCGCTCGAGCACCAAATGGCGCAGCACGCGCAGGGCCGCAGGCGTGTCCAAGCCCCCCGCTTGCAGCGCCGCCAGCGTCTGGCGCATGGCAGCGGCCGTGGGCGGCCCCGGCGGCAACAGCGCCAGCTCGGCGTGGTAGCGGCGCCGGATGCGTTGCACGAAGCGCGAGTGGGCCGCGGCTTCGAGAGCTTTTGATACAACTTGGTCCGGGCCGCCAGGGCCCAAAGTGGCGCTAACCATCATAATTTGGTGTGCTCGATAAACCCCGCTCCCCCCATCCACCGCGCTGGCTGCACTGGCAGGCCCGGCTGCTGCGTGCGCTGTTGTGGCTGCTGGTGGCGGCGTGGCTGCTGCTGGGGCTCAGTTGGGTGGCGTTGCATCAGCTCATTGTGCCAAGAGTTGACCAATGGCGTCCGGCGCTGGAGCGCATGGCCAGCGAGGCGCTGGGGGTGAAGGTCGAGATCGGGGCCCTGACGGCCAACTCCAGCGGCCCGGTGCCCAGCCTGCAACTGCGCGACGTGGTGCTGCGCGACGCCGCCGGCGCCGAAGCGCTGCGCCTGCCCAGCGTGCGCGCCGCGTTGTCGCTGCCCTCGTTGTGGCGGCTGGGCTTTGATCAGATCGTGGTCGAAGGCGCGGTGCTGGAGTTGCGCCGCAGCACCGATGGGCGCTGGCTGCTGGGCGGCATCGATCTGGGCCACCTCGAACGCACCGGCGACGAAAGCCCGCTGGCCGACTGGTTGCTGGGGCAAACCGAGCTGGCCCTGTTGCAAGGCACATTGCGCTGGCACGACCAGACCCGCCCCGAGGTGCCGGTGGGTGAGTTCACGGGCATCGACCTGGTGCTGCGCAACCCCGGGCGCCAGCACCAGTTCCGGCTCGACGCCACCCCGCCCGCGCACTGGGGCCAGCGCCTGAGCGTGCGCGGCGATTTCACCCGCGCGTTCTGGCAACTGCGCCCGAGCCAGTGGCGCTATTGGCGCGGCACCCTTTATGCCGATCTGCCGTGGGTCGATTGGGCGCACATGGGGCGCTACATCGATGCACCCAACTGGCTGGGTTTGCAGGTGCAACAGGGGCAGGGAGCGGCGCGCTTGTGGCTCGATTGGCAGCGCGGCGCGCTGCGCCAGGCCAGCGCCGACCTCGGTTTGCAACGGGTGCAGCTGCAGTGGCCCGAGGTGGCGCAGCCGTTCGAGTTGCAAAACCTGCAAACCCGGCTCGAGTTGCAGCACGAGGGGCTGCAAACCACTTTGAGCACCCACGGGCTGGGCTTTCGCACCGCCGACGGGCTGGTGTGGCCGGGCGGAAACGTGCGCCACCTGCACACCCGCAGCAGCGACACGGCACCGGCCGGTTTTGCGCTCCAGGCCGAGCGGCTCGATGCGCAGGTGCTGAGCCAACTGGCGCTGCAACTGCCCCTGCCCGCGCTCGCGCACCAGTGGTTGCGCGACACCGCCCCCAGCGGCTTGGTGGAGCAGATACAGATGCAATGGAGCGCCGCCCAAGCTGCGGGCGCAGGCCAAACCGCAGGCGCCGACCAGACCGGGGCCGCAGCCAGCTGGAGCGCCAGCGGCCGCCTGCGCAACGTCGGGCTGCGCGCTGGGGCTGCTCCGCCGGTGTACCGCCATGCGAAGGGCTGGGACGTGCACACGCCCGGGCGCCCCGGCATCGGCGGCGCCGACCTCGACTTCAACCTCACCTCGAGCGGCGGGCAGGCCGAGCTGCGGCTCGACAACGGGCACCTCGATCTGCCCGGCGTCTTTGCCCAACCCAGGGTGACGCTGCAGCGGCTGCAAGCCGGCCTGAGCTGGCGCGTGGTAGGCGATCAGATCACCGTCGAAGTGCCGCGCCTGCTGCTGCGCAACCCCGACCTCGAAGCCGAGCTGCAGCTGAACTGGCGCAGCGCCGACCCGGCCCTGAGCCCGGCGCGCGCGCGTTTTCCGGGGGTGATCGAGCTCGATGGCCGCATCCTGCGCGCCGACGCGGCGCAGGTGGTGCGCTACCTGCCGCTCAACGTGGGACCGGAGACCAAAGCCTGGCTGCGCAGCGCCATCGTCGCCGGGCGCATCGAGCAAGCGCTGGTGCGGGTGCGCGGCGATCTGAGGAACTTCCCCTATCAGCAGCCGGGCAGCGGCGTGTTCACGCTCGAGGCACCGTTGCATGACGTGCAACTCGACTACGCCCCGGCGCACCTGCTGCCGGCGGGCAGCCCGCCTTGGCCCACCCTGCAGGTGCCACAGGCGCGCCTGCTGATCGAGGGCACGCGCTTGCGCCTGGAACAAGCCAGCGCCCAAGTGCGCCTTTGGCCGCAGTTGCGCATCGTGCAGGCCCAAGCTGAAATCCCCGACTTCATGGCCACCGAGCCGCAACTGCGCGTAAACGGCCAATTGCGCGGCCCGGCCACCGACGCCTTGGCTTTGGTGCGCAGCTCGCCGCTGCGCCAAATGACCGAGGCCGCGCTCGACCAGGCCCAGGCCAGCGGCGCGCTCGAGCTGGGGCTGCAACTCGAGATGCCGCTCAACGACACCAACGCCACCCGCGTGCGCGGGCAGTTGCGTTTTGCGGGCAACGAGCTGCGCATCGGCCCCGAAAGCCCGACCCTGCAGGCGCTGCACGGGGTGCTGAACTTCAGCGAAAGCGGCTTCGACATCCCCGCCGCCAGCGCCCAGATGCTGGGCGGGCCGCTGCGTTTCTCGGGGCGCATGGCCACCGAGCAGGGCCAGTCGGTGCTGCGCTTGCGCGGCACCGGCCAAGCCACGGCGCTGGGCCTGTCCCAAGCCGAGCCGTGGCCTTGGCTGGCCCCGCTGGGGCGTGCCGGCAGCGGCAGCGCCACCTACCAGGCCGAACTGCGCATCGGCCCCGAGGGCACCTCGGTGCAGGTGGACTCCAACCTGCAGGGCCTGGCGCTGCAGCTGCCCGCGCCGCTGAGCAAAAGCGCCGAGGCGGCGCTGCCGCTGCGGCTGCGCATCGAGCCGCTGGCCGGTGCCCCTAGAGGGGCCACACGCGACGAATTGCAGCTCGAACTGGGCAGCAGCCCCACCCCTTGGCTCAGCCTGCACTACCAACGCGAGCACCGTGGCGCGGCCACCCGCGTGCTGCGCGGCAGCGTGGCCGTGCGCAGCGCGCGCCCGGCGCTGCCCGCCTTGGGCGTGCTGGCCGCGCTCGATCTGGGCGATTTCGACGCCGACGCTTGGGCACGCCTCTACGCTGCCCCCCAAGTGACGCCTGCGCCCACCACAGCCGCCGCTCCGGCACCAGCCGCCAGCGCGCTCAGCCTGCAAGACAGCCGCCCCTACTGGCCCACGCAGTGGCGGCTGCAAGCTGCGCGAATCACCCACTCCGGCCGCAGCTGGCACGACCTGAGCTTGAGCGGCAGCTTGGAGCGCGACACCTGGCGCGCAACGGTGGTGGCGCGCGAACTGGCCGGGCAACTCAGCTACCGAGCTGGCGGCCCCCAAGCGGCCGGCTTGGTGCACGCGCGCCTGAGCCGCCTCGACTGGCCGCGCGCCGGCGTCGAGCAGCCAGCCGAGCAGGTGCTGCAACAACCCAACGCCATGCCGGCCATCGACTTGGTGATCGAGCGCCTGCGCCTAGACGGGCGCGAACTCGGACGGCTGGAGGTGCAGGCCGCGAGCCGCGTCGCCACCCAAGGGCCGCAGGCGGGCGTATCGGAATGGCGCCTGAATGCGCTGACGCTCAACACGCCCGAAGCCACCCTCAAAGCCAGCGGCAACTGGGTCGCGCACGGGCTCGATGCCGCCGCCCGGCGCACCGCCTTGCGCCTTGAACTCGACATCCGCGACGCCGGTGCCTTGCTCACGCGCATGGGCCAGCCGCAGACCATCCGCGGCGGCCAAGGCCGCATCGAGGGCCATTTGGGTTGGCTGGGTTCGCCCTTGAACTTCGACACCCCCAGCCTGAGCGGCGAGCTGCAGCTCGACGTCGGGCGCGGCCAGTTTCTGCGCGCCGAACCCGGGGTAGCCAAGCTGATCGGGGTGCTCAGCCTGCAGGCGCTGCCGCGGCGGCTGATGCTGGATTTTCGCGACGTGTTCAGCGAAGGCTTTGCGTTCGACTTCATCCGCGGCAACGTCTCCATCGCCCAAGGCGTGGCGCGCAGCAACAACCTGCAGATGAAGGGCATCAACGCCGCCGTGCTGCTGGAGGGCAGCGCCGACATCGTGCGCGAAACCCAGGACCTGCGCGTGGTGGTGGTACCCGAGCTCAACGCCGACACCGTCTCGCTGGTGGCCACCCTCATCAACCCGATCACCGGCTTGGGCGCTTTTTTGGCCCAATTTCTGCTGCGCCAGCCTCTGCAGCAAGCCGCCACGCGCGAGTTTCACATCACCGGCCCTTGGGCCGACCCCGTGGTCACGCCGGTGCAGCGCCAGCCCGCCGCCCGCCCCGACCCCAACGCACCCACCGGAGCGAATTGAAGATGAAAATCGCCGCCTTGCAAATGGTCTCGGGCAGCCAGCTCCAAGCCAACCTCGACCAAGCCCAAGCCTTGCTGCAACAAGCCAGCCAGGCCGGCGCCGAACTGGCCGTGCTGCCCGAGTACTTTTGCCTCATGGGCCAGCGCGAGACCGACAAGCTGGCGCTGGCCGAGGCCCACGGCAGCGGCCCGATCCAGGAATTTTTGGCCGCTGCGGCGCGCCAATACGGGCTCTGGGTCGTCGGTGGCACGCTGCCGCTGCAAAGCCCGGCGCCCGATCGCGTGGCCAACGCCTGTTTGGTTTACGGCCCCAGCGGCCAGCCGGTGGCGCGCTACGACAAGATCCACCTCTTTTGCTACGACAACGGGCGCGAGCGCTACGACGAAGCGGCGGTGCTGGTGGCCGGCAACACGCCCGTGGCCTTTGAGCTCAACGACCGCAGCGGCCAGCGCTGGCGCGTGGGCCTGAGCGTGTGCTACGACCTGCGCTTCCCCGAGCTCTACCGGCAGCTGCAGGCCGATTTGCTGCTGGTGCCCGCCGCCTTCACCCACGGCACCGGGCAGGCGCACTGGGAGCTGTTGCTGCGCGCGCGCGCGATCGAAAACCTGGCTTACGTGGCCGCCAGCGCCCAAGGCGGGCAGCACGACAACGGCCGCCAGACTTGGGGCCAAAGCATGGTCATCGACCCCTGGGGCAACGTGCTGGCGCAGCGCGCCAGCGGGCCCGGCGTGGTACTGGCTGATCTTGATTGGGCCCGGCTGCAACAGGTGCGCCAGCAGCTGCCGGCGCTGCAGCACCGGCGCTTTCACACCCCGCCGTGCCAGCCCTGAACCCGGCCCTTAACTCGGCCCTAAACCCTGCCTTGGTGCTGCGCCGGCTGTTGTGGCTGCTGGCCGGCCTGCTGCTGGCGGCCCTGTTTGCGCTGCTGGTGTTTTTGCTGCGCGAATACCAGCACGGTCAGATTCAAGAGGCGCTGGAGCGCGAGGCCGCACGCATGAGCTTGGATGTGCGCAGCGGGCTGGCACGCAGCGTGCAAGACCTGCACGCCCTGCAAAGCGTGGCCCCCAGCCCAGCCTTCTGGCCCAGCGCCGCGGCCGATCTGCTGAGCTCGCAGCGCAAACTGGTGCACCTCGAGTGGCGCGACCCAACCCACAGCGTTTTGGTGGAGCGGCTGTCGCCCTTTTGGCCGACGCTGCACGCGATGCGCCCGCGCCACGACGCCCTCATCGACGTGCGCCAGACCTGCGCGCTGGCGCGCCGCCTCGATGAAGCGGCTTATTCGAGCAGCTACTTCTGGCCACTGCCACAGGGCCGGGGCGTCGAACTGATGGAGCTCTGCCTGCCCCTAAAGCGCAACGGTCGCCCCGACGGCTACCTGGTGGCCACTTACGCCATGGCGGGGCTGCTGGCCGAGCTCATCCCCACCGAGGCCCAGCGCGGGCGGCGCCTGTCGTGGACCGAAGCCGATGGCACCCGCTTGGTCATGGTCGGTGAGCTGGCCGAGCCGGGGCCAGCCCTGCACCGCGCCAGCCAACTGGTGGCGCTGCCGGGCGCCACGTGGGTGCTGCTGGTCGAACAAAGCGGTGGCACCGAACACCCCGCCGTTGCCGCGCTGCCGCTGGCGGTGGGGGCGCTGGCGCTGGGGTTGCTCACCCTGTTGGCGCTGCTGCTGCGCGACCTGCGCCGGCGCCAGCGCGCCGAAAGCCAATTGGCCGAGGCGCTGGCCTTTAGGCAGGCCATGGAAGATTCGCTCCTGACCGGTCTGCGCGCGCTCGACCTGAACGGTCGCCTGACCTACGTCAACCCGGCTTTTTGCCAGATGGTGGGGCGCAGCGCCGAGCAGCTCTTGGGCACCAGCATTCCGGCCCCCTACTGGCCGACCGAACAGATCGAGGAATACCGCCAGCGCCTGCAAGCGCGGCTGGCGGGCAAAAGCTCGCCACGCGAGGGCTTCGAGTCGGTGTTCATGCGCGCCGACGGCAGCCGCCTGCCGGTGCGCGTGATCGAAGCGCCGCTGGTGGACGCCCAAGGCCGCCAGACCGGCTGGATGAGCGCGATCCTGGACTTGAGCGAACAGCGGCGCAACGAAGAGCTGCTGCGCGCCTCGCAAGAGCGCTTGCAGGCCACGGCGCGGCTGGCCATGGCCGGCGAGATGGCCTCGCTCATCAGCCACGAGCTCAACCAACCCTTGGCCGCCATCGCCAGCTACGCCAGCGGCTCTTTGAACCTGCTGCCCGAGCCGAACAAGCCTGAGGTCAAGCCCGAGGCCAAACCCGAAACCGGCCCCGGAACCGTTCCCGAGCCAAACCCCGAGGCCGAGGCCGAGCCCGAGCCCACCCGCCTCGTGCGCAGCGCCTTGCAGCGCATCAGCGAGCAAGCCGAGCGCGCCGGCAAAGTCATCAAAAGCGTGGCCGACTTGGTGCGCCAGCGCGACCGCGAGCGCGTGGCGGTGTCACCGGCCGACCTGTTTCAAGGCATCTGGCCGCTGTTGCAGCTGCAGGCACGGCAGCAGCACATCGAGCTCGCGCTCGACATCGAACCCGGCTGCCCAGCGGTCTGGTGCCAGCGCACCATGATCGAACAGGTGCTGCTCAACCTGGCGCGCAACGGCATGCAAGCCATGCCAGCGGGCAACCCGCCGGCCAGCTCGGGGCTGCGCCGCCTGCGCCTGAGCGCCGGCCGGGGTCGGCATGGCCGCGGCGAGGGGGTCGAGTTTGCCGTGGCCGACCACGGACTGGGCATCAGCCAGGAGCAGGCCGAGCAGTTGTACACGCCTTTTTTCACCACCAAGCCCGAGGGCATGGGCCTGGGGCTGAGCCTGTGCCGAACCGTGGTCGAACAGCACGGCGGCGCGCTGCAATACAGCGCCCAGCAGCCACGCGGCACGGTGTTTCGCTTCACCCTGCCCAGGGCTCCCGCCTGAGAGGCCAGCGCTCAGGCCGGCCTGGAGGCGCCCCCACCTTGCGCATGGCGCCCAAGGCCCTATCATCCAGCCCCATGAACGCCACCGCTGCCCTGCAAGGCTGCGTCCACATCGTGGACGACGACGACGCCGTGCGCGAAGCGCTGGGCTGGCTGCTGCGCACGCGCCGCCTGCTCAGCTGCGCCTACCCGAGCGCCGAGGCGTTCTGGGACTGCGCCCAAAGCTGGGCCGAGCCCACCGAGGCGGCCTGCCTGCTGCTGGATTTGCGCCTGCCCGGCCAGAGCGGACTGGCCTTGTACGAGCGCCTGCCCGCCCTCGTGGGTTGCGCGGCCATGCCAGTGATTTTTCTGAGCGGCCACGCCGACGTCGCCACCGCGGTCGAGGCGGTCAAGCGCGGGGCCTTCGATTTTTGCGAAAAACCGTTTTCCGACAACGCCCTGGTGGACCGCGTCGAGCAAGCGCTGCGGCACTCGGGGCAATTGCTGGCGCAGCGCCGCGAGGCGCAACGGCGCCAGTCGCTGGTCGGCAACCTGACCGAGCGCGAGCGCGCCGTCATGCACCTGATCGCCGCCGGCCTGCCCAACAAGCTGGTGGCCGAGCAGCTGCACATCAGCGTGCGCACGGTCGAGGTGCACCGCGCCCACGTGTTCGACAAACTGGGGGTGCGCTCGGCCGTCGATCTGGTGCATCTGCTGCGCGATCTCTGAGGCGCCTCCTTCATCGCCCGCCACCTCCCCAATCTCTCTGAGCCAGCCGTGTCACCCCCACCCTCGCCCCTGTCCTTGCACGCCTTGCGGCCCGCCCCGGTCTGGGCCAACCCCGCCTGGGCCTGCCGGCTGCAGCGCGCGCACCTGCTGCTGGCCGGCCTTCTGGCTGGCCTGCTGCTGGCTGGCTGCGCCACCCACCCCCCCGTTGCCCCCGCGCCCGCCACCGCGCCCGCCGCCACCGGCGCGCCACCCCCGGTCAGGGCGGGTGCGGCCACCCCGGCCCCCGAGGTCGCCGCACTCGCCGCGCCAGACCCCGCCACCCCCGGCGCCCGCCCGGCCAGCGGCTTTGACGAAATCTGGCCCGAGCCCGTGCTCGGCCCCGAGGCCGCCGTCTGGCAATGGGCCGAGTCGCAGCCGCTGCCGGCGCCGCTCGTGCGCGCCAACAGCCGGTGGCAGCCGGTGCGCTGGAGCGAACTGCCCGGCTGGGGCCGCGACGCCCTGCCCCAAGCCTGGAACGCCTGGCTGCGCAGCTGCGAGCGCCCGGCCCCCACCCTGGGCGCCCTGTGCCAGGAGGTGCGCCGCCTGAGCATCGCCAGCGCCAGCGCGCAGCACGAGTGGATGATGCGCCACCTGCAGCCCTTTCGCGTGCAGTCGCTCGAGGGCAACCCGCGCGGCCTGCTCACCGGCTACTACGAGCCGCTGCTGCACGCCAACCGGGTGCGCCAAGGCCCCTACCAGACCCCCTTGCACGCCGTGCCCCCCGGCCTGAGCCGGGATCGGCCCTGGTTCAGCCGCCAGCAGATGGCCACCGACCCGCAGGCGCTGGCGCAGCTGCAGGGGCGCGAAATCGTCTGGCTGGCCGATCCGCTCGATGCGCTGCTGCTGCAAATCCAGGGTTCGGGCCGGGTGCTGGTGCGCGAACCCGACGGCCGCCAGCAACTGGTGCGGCTGGCCTTTGCCGGCCACAACGGGCACCCCTACCGCAGCGTCGGGCGCTGGCTGCTGGACCGCGGCGCCATCCGCGCCGGCACCTGGGAGGCCATCCGCGCCTGGGCCGCCGCCCACCCCGAGCAGATCAACGAGATGCTGTGGAGCAACCCGCGCACGGTGTTTTTTCGCGAAGAAAGCCTGAACGAACTCGAGGCCCAGTTTGGCCCGCGCGGCGCCCAGGGCGTGGCGCTCACGCCGGGGCGCTCGATCGCCGTCGATCCGCGCAGCATCCCCTACGGCACCCCGGTCTGGCTGCACTCCAGCGGCCCCTTCATCGAGCTGCGCCGCCTCGTGCTGGCGCAAGACACCGGGGCCGCCATCGTCGGCGCGGCGCGGGCCGATTTCTTCACCGGCTGGGGCGAGCAGGCGTTCTTTCAGGCCGCCGGCATCAAACAGCCGGTGCACCTGTGGGCGCTGTGGCCGCGCAGCGCCCCATGAGCACCCGCGCCTGCCCGCAGCGCGTGGGCATCCTCACCGGCGGCGGCGACTGCCCGGGCCTCAACGCCGTCATCCGCGCCGTCACCCAGTCGCTGCTGCGCCAGTGCGGCGCCGAGGTGATCGGCATCGAAGACGGCTTTGCCGGCCTGCTGTGCGAGCCCGCGCGCGCCCGCCGCCTCGACTGGGACGCGGTGAGCGGCATCTTGCTGCTCGGCGGCACCATTTTGGGCTCCAGCAACCGCGCCAACCCGCTGGCCAGCGCCCAAGCTACGGCGCTGGCGCTGGCCAATGTGCGCCGCCTCGGGCTCGATGCGCTGGTGGTGATCGGCGGCGACGGCAGCATGACGATCGCGCACGGGCTGGCGCAGCAGGGGCTGGCCATCGTCGGGGTGCCCAAAACCATCGACAACGACCTCTACGGCTGCGAGCGCAGCTTTGGTTTTGACACCGCCGTGGCCACCGTGACCGAGGCGCTGGAGCGCATCCAGACCACCGCGCACAGCCACCACCGGGTCATGATCGTCGAGACCATGGGCCGCTGGGCCGGCTGGATCGCGCTCGAATCCGGCTTGGCCGGGGCCGCCGACGCGATCTTGCTGCCCGAGCTCGATTATGACCTGCCCACTCTGGCGCGCCACTGCCAAGCGCGGCTGCAGCGCGAGCGCTACAGCGTGATCTGCATCGGCGAAGGGGCCAAGGCGCAGGGCGGCGCGCCCACGCTGCAAACCAGCCCGGCGCTGCCCGCAGACGGCCACCCCGTGCCGCGCTTGGGCGGGGTGGCGCACCAGTTGAGCGCGCAGCTGCAGCCGCTGCTGGATGCCGAGGTGCGCGCCACCGTGCTCGGCCACGTGCAGCGCGGCGGCAGCCCCACGCCTTTCGACCGCGTGCTCGCCACCCTGTACGGCAACCAAGCGGCGCAGCTGCTGCTGCAGGGCCAGTTTGGCTGCATGGTCACGCTCAGCGGCGGGCAACTGGGCCACATCGCACTGGCCGAGGTAGCCCAGCAGCAGCGCACCGTGCCAGCCGGGCACCCGCTGCTGCAAGCGGCGCAGCAGATCGGGGTCTGCTTGGGGCAGGCGGATCGAGACCGCGCCCACAGACCGCCCTTGGACCACCCCTAGACCCCCCATGAACACGATAATTTGTCGCCAAACTTACACATTATTTCAAGCCGATGAAAAATCAGGCGGGGCAGGCGGATAATCGAATTTTTAAAAATTTTCGGAGACGTCCATGTTCAAACTGAAACTGCTGGCCCTGTCTGTTGCCTTGGCGCTGGGCGTGGCAAGTGCCGCGCACAGCAAAACCTTCCGCTGGTCCAGCGCCAGCGACATCCCCACCTGGGACATCCACGCACAAAACAACGCCTTGGGCAATGGCGTGCACGCCTCGGTCTATGAGTCGCTGGTCTATTACAACAGCCGCACCTTCCGCATCGAGCCCAAGCTGGCCACCGCTTGGACGCAAGTCAGCCCGAACCAGTTGCGCGTCACCCTGCGCCAAGGCGTGCAGTTCCACGACGGCACGCCCTTCACCGCCGAGGACGCCGTCTTTTCGCTGCAGCGCGCCATGGCGCCGACCTCCAACTTTTCTATCTTCACCCAAGGCATCGAGCGCGTGGTGCGTGTCGATGCGCGCACCATCGACATCTTCACCCGCGGCCCCAACCCGGTGCTGCTCAACCAGCTCACCGAGCTGCGCATCATGAGCCGCGCCTGGGCCGAGCGCAACCGCTCGCTCGAGCCGATGAACATCCGCACCCGCGAAGAAAACTTCGCGCACCGCAACGCCATGGGCACCGGGCCGTTTCGGCTGCGCTCCTGGCAGCCCGATCAGCGCATGGTGCTCGAGCGCAACCCCAACCACTGGGGCGGCGTCACCTCCAACGTGACCGAGATCATCTACACCCCGATCAGCTCCGACGCCACGCGCATGGCGGCCCTGCTCTCGGGCGAGGTGGACTTTGTGCTCGATCCGACGCCGCAAGACCTGCCGCGGGTGCGCGCCAACGCCGCCCTGCGCGTGCTCGACGGGGTCGAGAACCGCACCATCTTTTTGGGCATGGACCAGCACCGGCCCGAACTGGTGGGCAGCGACGTGCGCGGCCGCAACCCGCTGCAAGACCTGCGCGTGCGCCGCGCGCTCTACCAGGCCATCGACATCAACGCCATCCACCGCGTCACCATGCGCGGCTTAAGCCAAAACACCGGCGCGCTGGTGGCGCCGATGGTGGCCGGCTGGACCGAGGGCGTGCACCAGCGCCTGCCTTTCGATCAGGCCGCCGCGCAGCGCCTGCTGGCCGAGGCCGGCTTCCCCAACGGCTTTGAGGTCGATTTCGCCTGCCCCAACAACCGCTACATCAACGACGAGCAGATCTGCCAGGCCATCACCGCCATGTGGGCACGGGTCGGCATTCGGGCCCGGCTGCGCACCCTGCCCCTGACCACCTACTTCCCCATGATCCAGCGCTATGAAGCCAGCATCTACATGCTGGGCTGGGGCGTGCCGACCTTCGACGCGCTCTACAGCCTGCAGTCGCTGGTGCGCACCGTCGGCCCGGGCGGCGACGGCAACTTCAACGCCGGCCGCTTCAGCAACCCACAGCTCGATGCCATCATCGACCGCATCAAGACCGAGACCGACCCGCACATCCGCCCGCGCCTGCTCACGCAGGCGCTGCAGATGCACAACGACCACATCGCCCACATCCCGCTGCACAACCAGATCATCCCGTGGGCCATGCGCGCCAACGTGCAGATCGTGCACCGGCCCGACAACCGCATCGACTGGCGCATTCTCAACGTCAACTAAGCGGCGCGCGCTGCACCCAGACGCGTGCTAGGTGCGCTCTAGGTGCGCTCTAGGTGCGCATTAAGTGCGCTGCTGCGGCCCCCTGCGGGCGGCAGCAGCGGCGCTTTGTTCATGGCGCACCCAGCGCGCTTTGCCCTGCTGCCGAAAGTCAGGACCCCCTATGCTCGCTTTTATTTTGCGCCGCTTGCTGCAGGCGGTATTGGTCATGGTCACCGTGGCCTTCATCGCCTTCATGCTGTTTCAGTTCGTCGGCGACCCGGTGAGCCAGATTCTGGGCCAGGACGCCACCGCCGAACAAGTGGCCGAGGTGCGCGCCGCACTCGGGCTCGACCGGCCGGTGTGGGTGCAGTTTGGGCATTTCCTGTACAACGCGGTGCAGGGCGAGTTTGGCATGAGCCTGCGCCAAGGCACCCCGGTGGCCACCTTGATCGCCGAGCGCTTCCCGGCCACGCTCGAGCTGGCGCTGGTGGCCGCCGCGCTGGCCTTGCTGGTGGGCATTCCGCTGGGCGTTTACACCGCCTTGCGCCGTGGCAGCGCCTTGTCGCAGGTGTTCATGACGCTGTCGCTGCTGGGGGTTTCGCTGCCCACCTTCCTGATCGGCATCGTGCTGATCTTGATCTTTTCGGTGCAACTGGGCTGGTTTCCCAGCTTTGGCCGCGGCGAAGTGGTGCACCTCGGCGGCTGGACCACCGGGCTGCTGACGCTGCAGGGCTGGCACCACCTCGTGCTGCCGGCGATCACGCTGGCGATCTTTCAGCTCACCCTGATCATGCGCCTGGTGCGCGCCGAAATGCTCGAGGTGCTGCGCACCGACTACATCAAGTTTGCCCGCGCCCGGGGCTTGAGCGACCGCGCGGTGCACTTTGGCCACGCGCTCAAAAACACGCTGGTGCCGGTCATGACCATCACCGGCTTGCAGCTCGGCGGCCTGATCGCCTTTGCCATCATCACCGAAACCGTGTTTCAGTGGCCCGGCATGGGGCTGCTGTTCATTCAGGCCGTGACCTTTGCCGACATCCCGGTCATGGCGGCCTATCTGTGCCTGATTGCGCTGATTTTTGTCGTCATCAACCTGATCGTCGATCTGCTGTACTTCGTCGTCGATCCGCGCCTGCGCGTCGATCACGCCAGCGGACACTGACCCCGGCTTGCACCCTCCCCCTATGAAAACCACCCTCTTCAAGTGGCTCGACAGCGACGTCGGGCACAGTTTTCGCAGCTCGCCGGCGGCGCTGTTTGCGGCTGCGATTGCCCTCGTCTGCGGCCTGGCGGCGCTGTTTGCGCCCTGGGTGGCGCCGCACAACCCCTTTGATCTGGCCACGCTCGATCTGAACAACGCCCGCCTGCCGCCGGCCTGGTACCCCGAGGGGCAGTGGACCTTTCTGCTGGGCACCGACGACCAAGGTCGCGACATCCTGTCGGCGCTGATCTACGGCGCCCGCATCTCGCTCTTTGTCGGCCTGGTCTCGGTGCTGCTGTCGGTGCTGCTGGGGGTGACGCTGGGCCTGCTGGCGGGCTACCTGGGCGGCTGGGTCGATGCCTTGCTGATGCGCCTGTGCGATGTGATGCTCTCGTTCCCGGCGATTTTGATCGCGCTGCTGATCGCCGGCATCGGCCACACCCTGTTCCCCAACGCGCACGAGGCGCTGGCTTTTGGCGTGTTGATCGCCGCCATCACGCTCACCGGCTGGGTGCAGTATGCGCGCACGGTGCGCGGCTCCACCCTGGTCGAGCGGCAAAAGGAATACGTGCAAGCGGCGCGGGTGATCGGAGTTTCGTCGCTGGCCATCATGCGCCGCCACGTGCTGCCCAACGTGCTCGGGCCGGTGCTGGTGCTGGCCACGATTCAGGTGGCCACCGCCATCATCACCGAGGCCACGCTGTCGTTTCTGGGCGTGGGCGCGCCGCCGACATCGCCCTCGCTGGGCACCCTGATCCGCATCGGCAACGACTACCTGTTCTCGGGCGAGTGGTGGATCACCATCTTCCCCGGCCTGGTGCTGGTGCTGATTGCCTTGAGCGTGAACTTGCTGGGCGACTGGTTGCGCGATGCGCTCAACCCGCGCCTGCGCTGAACCGAGGTCTGCCATGAGCCTGTTGCAAGTCCAAAATCTGGTGGTCGAGTTCCCCAGCCGCCACGGCACCCTGCGCGCCCTCGATCAGCTCTCGTTCGAGATCGCGCCCGGCGAAATCTTGGGTGTGGTGGGCGAATCGGGGGCCGGCAAATCGCTCACCGGCGCGGCCATCATCGGCCTGCTCGAGCCCCCCGGGCGCATCGCCAGCGGCCAGATCTGGCTCGAGGGCGAGCGCATCGACAACCTACCGCCGGCGCAAATGCGGCGCGTGCGCGGGCGCCGCATCGGGGCCATTTTTCAAGACCCCCTGACTTCGCTCAACCCGCTGTACTCGGTCGGGCGCCAGCTGATCGAAACCATCACCACCCACCTGCCGCTGACGCACGCGCAGGCGCGCCAACGGGCCATCGAGCTGCTGCAAGAAACCGGCATCCCGGCGGCGCAAGAGCGCATCGACCACTACCCGCACCAGTTTTCGGGCGGCATGCGCCAGCGCGTGGTCATCGCCCTGGCGCTGGCGGCCGAGCCCAAGCTCATCGTCGCCGACGAACCCACCACCGCGCTCGATGTCTCGATCCAGGCGCAGATCATCAACCTGCTCAAGTCGGTGTGCAAAAAACACGGCGCCGCCGTGATGCTGATCACGCACGACATGGGCGTGATCGCCGAAACCTGCGACCGCGTGGCCGTGATGTACGCCGGGCGCATCGCCGAAATCGGGCCGGTGCGCGACGTCATCCACGCCGCCGCCCACCCCTACACCCAGGGCCTGATGAGCTGCATCCCCGACATCGAGATCGAGCGTGCGAACCTGCACCAGATCGACGGTGCCATGCCGCGCCTGAACGCCATTCCACCCGGCTGCGCCTTCAACCCGCGCTGCCCCCAGGTGTTGGCACGCTGCCACCAAGAGCGCCCCGAACTCATGCCCGCCGTCACCACCCAGGCCGCCTGCTGGCTCACCGCCAACGCCGGCGCCACCCCTTCGTTTGAGGCCCAGCCATGAGCGACCGCCCCACCGCCACGGCCGCATTGGACCGCCCAGAAGCTGCCCCGGGGCCGACAGACGCCACCGCCCCGGCCACCCCGGCCACCCCGGCCGCGCCCTTGGTGCGCGCCGTCGATCTGGCGCGCACCTTCGATGTCTCGGCGCCTTGGCTCAACCGCGTCATCGAACGCAAGCCGCGCCTGTTGCTGCACGCCGTCGATGGCGTGAGCTTCGAGATCGCGCGCGGCCAAACGCTGGCGCTAGTGGGCGAATCGGGCTGTGGCAAAAGCACCGTGGCGCGCTTGCTGGTGGGCTTGTACCAGCCCAGCCGCGGCCGCTTCGAGTTTGCCGGCCAGGACGCGCACGCCGCCTACCGCAGCCGCTCTGGGCGCGCCATCCGGCGCCACATCCAGATGATTTTCCAAGACCCCTACGCCAGCCTGAACCCGCGCTGGCGCGTGGCCGACATCGTGGCCGAGCCGCTGCGCGAACACGGCCTGATCAGCGAGCGGGCGGCGCTCGAGGCCCGGGTGGGCGAGCTGCTGCAGTCGGTGGGCCTGAGCCCGCTGGATCGGGTTAAGTTTCCGCACCAGTTTTCGGGCGGACAGCGCCAGCGCATCTCGATTGCGCGCGCGCTGGCCACGCAGCCCGAGTTTCTGGTCTGCGACGAACCGACATCGGCGCTGGACGTGAGCGTGCAGGCGCAGGTGCTCAACATCATGAAAGACCTGCAGCGCCAGCAGGGCCTGACTTACCTGTTCATCAGCCACAACCTGGCGGTGGTGCGCCATGTGAGCGACCACGTGGGCGTGATGTACCTGGGCCGGCTGGTGGAGCTGGCCCCCAAGGCGCTGTTGTTTGCCCAGCCGCGCCACCCCTACACGCGCATGCTGCTCGAGGCCATCCCCAAGCTGCACCACACCGGCCACGCCCGCACCCCGGTGCAAGGCGAGGTGCCCAACCCGCTCAACCCGCCCACGGGCTGCGCCTTTCACCCGCGCTGCCCGGCGGCGAATCGGCGCTGCAGCAGCGAGCGCCCGGTGCTGCAAAGCCTGGATGGGGTGCGGGTGGCCTGCCACGCAGTGGAGGAGCGGCGGCTCTGAGGGGCCGGCTAGGGCGGGCCGGGCTAGGATGACGCTGCAGCCTCGAGCGCATCGGCAGCCAAGCACAAATCGGCCCAGGCGCGCGCCTTGTCGGCTGGGCTGCGCAACAAGTAGGCCGGGTGGTAGGTGACGACCAGCGGCAGCGTCTGCGCACCGATGCGCGCTTGGTAGATGCGGCCGCGCAGCTTGCCCAGCGGCAGGGTGTGGAGCTCGTCGGGGCTCAGGCAGCCGCCCTCGGCCAGCAGAGTCTGGGCGGCAAAGCGCCCGAGTGCGAGCACGATTTTGGGCTGCAACAGCTCGATCTGGCGCCGCAGATAGGGCGCGCAGTGGGCGATTTCGTCGGCGGCCGGGTTGCGGTTCTGCGGGGGCCGGCATTTGATCACGTTGGTGATGTGCACCCGCTGCGTGCGCTGCAACTGCAGCGCCGCCAACATGCGGTCGAGCAACTGCCCGGCGCGGCCGACAAAGGGCAGGCCTTGGCGGTCTTCTTCTTCGCCCGGCGCCTCGCCCACCAGCAGCCAGTCCGGCCGCCGGTCGCCCATGCCGGGCACGGCGCACTGGCGCTGCGCGCCCAGGGGGCAGCGCTGGCAGGCGCGGATTTGCTGCTCCAGCGCGTCCCAGTCGGGGGCGGGGGCGGGGGGTGTGGTCGCGGGTGCTGCGGCGGGGGCAGGCGCGGGTGCGGGGGCTCGCGCCGAAGGGGCGACGGCAGGGTGCGCAACGGGCACAGCGGCGGGCACAGCGGCGGGCTCGGCGCGGTGCGCGGGCCGTGCTGGCGCGGTTTGCGGTGCAGGTGCGGGCGCGACCTCGGTTTGGGCGCCAAACAGCCACCACGGCCGCACGCCCATTTCGGCCAGCATGGCGCTGTGGCGCGGGCTTAAGCGCGGGCGGGCCGGCTCCCGCGCGGCCGCTGCAAGCGCGGCTGCCGCCTCGGCGCTGGCAGGGGCTGCGGCCGGCGCTGGGTCGGTCACCGGATCGGGTGCTCCTGCGGACGCTTCGTAGTGCGCGCTCATGCAGCGGGCTCCAGTTGTGCCGACGTCAGGCGCAGCGGCTGCAGGCAGAGGCGCAGCACCAGCGCGTCTTCGCGCGCGCCGCCTGCGGCCGGGTAGTAGCCCCGGCGCGTGGCCACGGACTCAAATCCAGCGCGCCGGTAGAGCGCCAGCGCGGGCTGGTTACTGGCACGCACCTCCAGCCACAGCGTCTGTGCGCCCTGGGCTTGAGCCGCAGCCACCAGCCGCTGCAGCAGCAGCCCGCCCCAACCTTGGCGCGCGCGGGCCACGGCCAAGTTGTACAAATGCACCTCGTCGAGCAGCGTCTGCGCCACGAAATAGCCCAGCAGGAGGCGGCCATCGGGCACGCGCAACGCCGGCTGCAGCGCCTCCACGGGCTGCGCCTCCACCGCCGGGGTGCCGCCGTCGCACAGCAACAGCTGCGCCTGGTGCCCGGCGTGCAGCGAGTCGTAAAACAGCTGCTCGCTCCACGGGTGCGCGTGGGCGCGGCGCTCGAGCGCGCACACCGCCTCGAGGTGCTCGGCCTGCATCTGTGCCCATTGCAGGCCCGGCGGCAAGACACCGTTCATGGCTGCCGCTGCCCCGAGAGCTTGAGCGGCAAGCGCTCAGGCTCTGAGTGAACCGTTTGGGCCATTTGCCCTGCTTGGGCAGCTTGGGCAGCTTGCTCTGCTAGGGCCTCGGTCGCGCGCTGCGCCTGCAGGGCGGCACGCTCGGCGGTGGTGAGCGCCACTTGGTCGCGCACATACAGCGGCTGCGCCTCGGCGGCGGGCACCGCCAGCCCTGCCGCCCAATGCCAACCCGCCAGCCGCAGCAGCGCGGCGGCGCTCGGCCATGCCGGCACCTGCGGCACCGCCCGCCACGCCAGCGGCAAGCGCTCGGCGTAGGTGGCCAGCGCGTTGCTCAGCAACCAGGTGGGTTCTGCCTCGGCGCCTTGCAGCCACTCCAGCGGCAGCGCCTCGGGCGCGCACAGGCGCGGGGCGCCCTGCATGCGCCAGCCAGCCAAAGCGCTGGGTGCGCCGGGCCCACCAAGTGCGTCAAATGTGTCGCAAGTGCTGGGCGCACCGGGCGTGCCGGCAAAGTCAGGCACGCTCAGCTGCGTGGCCGGCTGCCAACGCAACTCGGCCACGTAGAGCTCACCCATGCGCGCATCCAGCGCCGCCACTAGGCGGGTCGGCCGGGGTTGATCGCCCCCCAACCCCAGCGCGCAGCCGGCGTGCCAACCCTCGTCGGCCAGCGCCAGCAAGGTGCCGATCGGCAACACCGGCACTCCCCCGGGGCGCGCCGCCAGCGCCAGCCCCTGCACCACCGCACAGGCCGTGCGCAGGCCCGTGAAGGCCCCTGGCCCTTGGCCAAAGGCGATGGCATCGAGCTCATCCAGCCGCCAACCGACCTCGTCCAGCAAACCCAGCAGACACGGAATCAGCAGCGCCGACGCTTGAGCGCCGCCCTCGCCTTGGTATTGCGCCAGCGGCTGGGCCCCAGCCGCACCCAGCGCCACGCTCAGGCGCTCGGTGCTGGTCTCGATCGCCAGCACGCGCTGCGCCGCGTAAAGCGGGCGCGGGGGCAAAGCGGGGCTGGTCGGGTTCATGGCTCTGGATTATCCTGCCAGATCCGCAACCAGGCGCTGCTAAACTGCCAGCGCGCCCATGCAGCCGGAATCTCGATGCAGGCCCAGCCGGCTCCGGTTGCTTTGGCGCCCTCAAGGCATCAATCAAGGCCTCATCCGCGAGATCGTCCCCCATGTTCCTAGCGCACCCCGTTGGCACCCTGCGCCGCCCACCGGCCCCGCGCACCTCGAGCGCCCGGCACACGCTGAGCGCCTTGGCTGCCCATGCCTCCCTCGCCGGTCTGCTGCTGTGCAGCAGCATGGCGTGGGCGGCCTCGGGCCAAACCGCTGCCACGGCCCCGCCCGCAGCAGCCCGCCACACCACCCCCCTGCCGCCCGCCGTCACCAGCGCGCTGCGCGCCGCCGCGCTGCCGCCCGAGGCGCTGGCGCTGTGGATCGCCCCGGCGCAGCCCGATGCCGCGCCGTGGCTGGCGCACAAGCACACCGCGCCTTTCAACCCCGCCTCCACGCTCAAGCTGGTGACCAGTTTTGCAGCCCTCGACCTGCTCGGCCCCGGCCACCTCTGGCGCACCGAGGTCTATAGCAGCGGCGACTTGCGCGAGCGCGTGCTGCACGGCAACCTGTACCTGCGCGGCGGTGGCGACCCGGCGCTGGTGACCGAAAAACTCTGGCTGCTGCTGCGCCGGGTGCAGGCGCTGGGCATCGAGCGCATCGCG
>Ga0308000_10000282_pt1 | contig 20249 bp, 12 predicted proteins | sample Neamet3_FD_203877 | JGI IMG/M metagenome (GOLD analysis project Ga0308000, IMG submission 203877) | Marine microbial communities from water near the shore, Antarctic Ocean - #3 | ecosystem: Environmental > Aquatic > Marine > Unclassified | place: Southern Ocean | collected 2014-06-04 | reverse complement strand
CGCTTTGGCTGAGGTGAAGCGGGCGTCGGGGACCGTCTTCGTTGGTGCCTTGCGAGTCCCGCCCTCCGTGATCGAGACTTCCTTCTGGCCCGCTTCGATGGCGAGTTCTTGGTATAGACCGGATGGCCACACGACCGAGATCGACCGAGCGGTCGACCTACCGAGGCCGAAGTGTAGAGTGGTGTCGTTCTGAGATTGAAATCCGGTCCACGGGTTCAGCCAGCGAGAGCGGGATTTCCCATCGGAATCAGTCACGACCACCTTGCTTCCAATGCCCATCCGGTTACTCCGTGTCCCGGTTAACTTTACTCGGAGATAGTTGAGACCACTGCCACGGTTTTTGAAAACTTTTACATTTTTGCCCAGATCAGAGACGACCAGATCCAAGTCCCCATCGTTGTCAAGGTCTCCCATGGCGGCGGAGTAGCTCATGCCAAGAAGACCCAGTCCCCAGTCGTCCCGTTGCTCGAATTGTTTCCCGTCGAGGTTTTGAAAAACCAGGTTTTCCTCAAGCATTGGTTTGCCGTCCTTATGAAGATCCCAAAGGGTACGTCCGATCTGGGCCTTGTTTTTATCTCCGATCGCAAGATTGCGGTCAGAGTCTGTGAAATTTCGAGCCATGCCGTTGGCGACGAACACATCCTGTAGGCCGTCGTTGTCCAGATCACCAAATTTCGCAGTCCAACTCCAATCTGTGCTGGCGATTTTATAAGCGTAAGCTGCCTCCTGAAACATGGCTCCCCCTGTGTTGATGAACAGATGGTTGCGCATCGTCTGGCGGGGCCATCCGTTCTCGAGCACCTTCTTCCTCACTCCTCCCATCTCTCCCATATTGATCTTCGATTTGAAGTGGGTGGTGGCAGACATATCGACGCTGAGAAGATCTTGGAGTCCGTTGTTGTTCACGTCCGCTACATCGCTGCCCATGCTCGACCACGCGATGTGGGGGAAAACGGAATCGATGACGTTGGCAAAGCGAGGGATTCCTTTCTCGTCGACACCGTCGTTGCGGAAAAGGCGATCCTCGCTAGTGAAGTCGTTGGCGACGTAGAGGTCAAGATCGCCGTCAGCGTCGTAGTCCCACCAGACTGAAGACAAGCCGTAGCCATCGAGATGAACACCTGACTCATCACTAACATTTCTGAAGTGGAGCAAGCCCTTCTCGTCCAAGCCCTCGTTGAGGAAGAGATAGTCAGGCCTGCCGTATTCATCGATCGTGAAATTCCCATCGGGGGTGGGGGAAAGCTTCAACGACTTCTTGAATTTTTCTTGGATTTGAATAAGCCCGCCGATCATTTTAATCGGTGGCCGCACTGGTCTCCCATTTGGGTCATAGTGCCGGTTGCAGAGTAAAAATAGATCGAGGTCGCCATCGTTATCGACGTCTGCAAAGGAGGGCGTGAGTGATGCGTCAATCACGTCGAGGCCGGCAGCGCCAGCGAGCTCGAGATAGTTTCCCTGCCCGTCGTTTAGAAAGAGTTGGTTGGGCGCAGCGTAGTTGCACTGATAGAGGTCGAGGTCGCCATCGTTGTCTATATCCACGAGGCTGGCACCTGTTCCCCAACGATCCGCACCGGAATTTGGCAGTTCAATGGCTTCGTATTTCGTTCCAGTCGCGATGAAGAGTTTGTTTTTCCTTGGCCCGCCTGCGAGATAAATATCCAAGCGTCCATCGGCGTTGACATCGCCGAGGGCTATCGCTCCAACAGCGAAACCCGACTGGTAGAGGTAAGCTTGAGGATGATCCTCCAAGAAGTGGTGCCGGAACTCGATGCCCTGATTTTTAACTTCCTCAAAAAGGAGCTGCCCGAAAAGCGGAGCGCCGGCAGATATCGCGGCCGACAAGATCGTGAAAACGGGCAGAGGTTTCATTGATCTAATGTGGGGGAAAGAAAAAAGCTGCACCAGCATTAGCTGGTGCAGCTTTGAAAATAATGCTGTTTCGTCGATTACTTGCGGCGACGGAAGATAAACGCCAGTCCAGCGAGCCCGAGGAGGGCGACCCCGCTCGGTTCAGGTACCTGGACGATTTGGAAACCTGCTATGGACGCGCGATTTGCGCCGTCTCGTCCGAGGTTATCCACCACCAAGTCTCCCGTGAGTCCGGTAACTGTGATGGAGTTGGTCGCATCCCAGTTCGGTTGACCGCCATAGCGAGCCTTGGTTCCAGTTGTTGAATATTCCGTGTCGTTCACCGTGATGGGACGGTAGAGGCCACCAGCCGCGTCGGTTGAGTAGTAAATGATCGCGGTGTAATTGTCATAAGGGATAGTGGAGACTGTCCAGTCAGCGCCAGCACCCCCATCGTCGAGATAGCCACGCATCAGCTGTGCATTGCCTACGCCAGCGGAGGCGTCATTGTTCGCGTCGCCGTCACCCCAGACGCCACCTGATGACCAGCTAACACTCGCTCCACTCACGATTCCAGCGGAGTTATTCAGGGCTTGGGTTCCAGTCACAGTGGGAGCGTTGTTCCAGTTCGACTGGCTGTCGATTCCAGCGAAAGTAGTTGCAGCCAATTGCTGATTCGCATGGCCGCCGGAAGACTCAACAAAGTTCACGCTGATTGTGGTAGCCTGAGCGGTAAATGTTAGAGCCGCCAAAGCGGTTAAAGTAAGTTTTAATTTCATGTCTAGGTTTGGTTTAGTATACAGGATGACGTGTTGATTAATTGATTTTCAGCTATTTCCCCAGACGCTGCTAATTCTCGATGATTCTGTCAAATAAAAACTCATATTTTATATGACGTGGTATTGCCTCAGTAAGAAGGACGCCCTAATTCGAATGGCACTCGGATAAGCAGACGGGATCCACCCTTGAGCCATTTATGATCAGTGATTTTTTCGTTATAATACCACTCCGCATTTCAAAAGAGCCGGGCGCTTTCTCGAAATGGCAGCGTTGATCCTCAGTGGTGGTGCACCCAAGGGCATTTCACCCGCACCTCCGATCACCGTGATCCGTTGTCCGTTGTCCGTTGTCCGTTGTCCGTTGTCCGTTGTCCGTTGTCCGTTGTCCGTTGTCCGTTGTCCGTTGTCTGAACTCTGAAAGTCAGACAATCGACAACTTTCAAGTTCCAAAACTCCGACAACAGACCACCGATAACGGACTACTCCCGCACCCCGCCTTCGTCCCGCCTTGCCCTTTCAAGAAATCACTCCGGCATTCGTCTCTTTTGAAACACTACTTGGTATAATAGAGCGGCTTCCTCAGGCAGTATTTTTTTGACGCAGAGGCTGAGATGATACGTTGCGGTCAGAAAGAACGACACGGGAGAGATTTTCCAGATGCGCTTCGAGTTTTCTTGGCCAGAACCGGAGCCCCAGGCCCCTCGCGGGCTTGATCACTCGGGATCCGGAACGGACACTTTTAAGCGCAGATACCCAGGGCCCGAGTCATCCAATGGGATTGTCACACGGCGTGTCTCGATCCCATTCGTGCTGGCCAACATCTCGCCGGGAACATCGATCCAGCTCCTGAGGTCAGAACTCGTCTGCCCTCGCAACTCGATGTCCGTTTTAGAGGTGTCGATCTCGTAGATCATGATCAGGGAAGCGGGACTCGAAATAACTTCGAGGCTGTCCGGCGTTTCCAGTTTGAGCGGATTGGTCCCCAGAGCATACTCCATTAAGTTCACTCGCCCGTCAGCATCGGGGTCGGCGAGGTCTCCCCACCGCGATTGCTCCAGCGCCGGATTCTCGAGATCCGCGGTATCGAAGAACAAGTGCCGCCACGTATCTCTCGGATTCGGGTCGAATAGCACGGTGCCGCTGTAAGGACCGTCGCTGAGGAATCCATCGCTGACGGTCACGGAGAATTTCGGCGGTGAGCCGAGCGGGATGCGGGGATAGTAGAAGAGTGGTAGGTCCGCTCTGGCTGCCGAGCTCTCACTCACGGTGTAATAGCCGTCGCCGCCGGCCGAGAAGCAGATTGCCTCGCCGAGCCGCTCCTGTGCAATCCCGACGAAGGGCTGGTCTTCGATTTTACTTCCGGTCAACATTGCGGCGATCGAGGTGCCCAGGTCTGGGCGGCTGAAGAGCTGCACGTGTCCGTAGTTGCGCACCAGCACCTCGAGGCCGTCGCGCGAGATGTCGGCGGCGGTCGAACTCGAAGAGAAACCATGCACGGTGTCGTGGGTGATCGCCGGGAGATCGCCGAGGTACTCGAGCGTCTGAATCCCAGTGTAGCTCGTCTGGTGGGCGAGGCGGAAGAGCCGGCCGACGACCTCGCGTTTGGTAAGGATGTAGAGATCGCCCGTGTGCGGATCGACGATCATCGACTCGGCGTCGCGCCCGGCGCCGCCGCCTTCGCCGGCCGGGGTGGCCGGGTATTGGAAGTTAATCGCTTCGATGTCGGTGATTGGGATCGATCCGCCGGAGGTGCCGGTGACCAGCGGTTCCTGGACCCGCAGAATACTGAGAGAGACCCTGTTTGCGTTGTTGTCACCGAAATCCCCGATGTAGAGCATCGCCTGGCCCTCAACTTCAGCGGCTGCGATATCCTCCCAATCGGTGTTGGTCACGCCGGTCAGCGTCCACTCGCCGCGGTTGCTCGCATCACTCCCGAGTGCGATCAGCGTCTCCGGGTTGCCACTGTCCTCGCTGGCCCAGAGGATGCCGGGGTTTTTAATCGAGGCGACGAGGCCGGAGATCTCATCGTGCCGGGCGGGCTCCGCCAATTTCCCGGCGATGTTTGCGGAGCTGAAGCTCTGCGCGAGTGGCACGAAGGTGACCAGACCCGTGGCAAACTGTCCTTGGGTCGCGCTCGAGATCGGTATGCCGGGCGCGGTTTTCAACTCGAAGCGTCCCGAGCCGACACCACTGAAATTGAAGAGCAGTCCATCGGCCTTAGTATCACAATCCGATGCGCTCAGATGGAGCGATGTCCCGCCGTTGGCATCGATCACCAACAGGGCGGTTTCGAGGACCGGCGGCGCATTGTAGAAGCCGTCCGTGGCCTTGAGGTCAAAGCTTAAGTCCGAGCTGCCAGGTCTTTCCTGGTGGACCTCCACTGCGATCCAATTTTCTCCCGCCACCAGCACCTCAGGCAACACCGTAAAGACGTCGGGGATCTTCTCCTGACTTCCAAGAGAACCGGTTGTGAAATCGAGGTAGCCGATTTCGCCAGCGGGCATGTTCGAGCGGTGCACCTCGCTTCCGTTGATGTAGACGATCGCGCCATCGTCACGCAATAGGCTGATCCTCAGTCCTGGAAAAGTTTTAGGGTCGGCGATGGTGAAGGTGCGCCGGAAGTAGGTGGTCGGGTAGCGGTTGGAGCCAACCCCGCCGAAGCCGACGACCGTCGCCTCATCACGTTCGCCATAGCCGAGCTGTGCGGGGCCCGAAGCCCAGGTGCGATCATCGAAACCCGGCTGGACCCAGGCCGTCCCCTGATCGCTGCCGTCGTCGAGGTAGTTCCACACCGATCCGAAGGGAAGGATCACCTGGTTCGCGAGCAGCGCCGATGGCAAGAGGCCAATTGCAAGCATCACAAAGGCACAGGTGAGCAAGGGCTGACGTTGATTTTTAGAGAACTCCATTAGTAGGGACCGAGAATCTTATACGGACGAGTCGAATTCGACAACGCCGAGCAGTTGTCTTCTTAATTTTAATCTCGTCAAATCTTCAACGTCTACCCAAATATGAAAATTGCCGAAAAACTCTCCCCCCAACAGGATGCCGTTACTTTCCCGACGGCCGCGACGCGGACGAGCTTCCGGCAGTCTGGCTTCCGGCCACCGATCCCGATGCTCCCGATTCCCCCAGCCTCACCTACAATAATGTCCTCTTGAGTCAGACCAAGGAGACCGGCCCGGTCGTCTTTCTCCCGCGGTATGGTCTCGAGGCTCTCGACGAGGCAGCCGCCTCGGTCTGGCGCGATCTCGGATTTGCGGTTCCACCCTGTTGACGGGCTCACCACCAGTGCCATGTATGGCGGATCGCTGCGCTGCTGCGTGAAAGTCATCCGCCGCGGGCCAGCACGGGAGGCCACAACTTTCAGGGGATCCCCCTCCGGTGAGTTCACTCCAAATGAGATGGGAAGGCCGGTGACTTTCTCGATGAATATTGAGAAGGCAATTGAACGAAAATTCAATCGGGGGCTTTGTCAGGCTGATGAGCGAACGGGTTTCCATCGTCATACCAAACTTGGTCGAGCCAAAGGCCTCTGGCGGGGGCTGTCGGACCAACCGCCTGGCGATCGCCGGATTCCAGAATGATGCGCATATCTTCAGGGGACCGGCGTCCCTCTCCAATCTCTTTGAGGGTTCCTGCGATGCTTCGAACCATGTGTTTGAGAAATCCCGTGCCAACGAGTCGAATCCGGATGAGGGACTGCGCAGGAAAATGAGAAAATCCCGGTAGCGGAAGGGAATCTTGAGTAGCGCACGCTTCTGTCAATTCCCTAACTGTTGAATTGACCTTGGCGCCGGCTCCGCAGAAGGGAACAAAATCATGTCGGCCGATTAAGTGGCGAACCGCTTCATCCATCGCCGCGGCATCAAGCGTGCGCCGGTTCCACATCGTGAAATTGCGCAGGTGCGGAAGGTTCGCTGGCCCTTGCTGAAAATAATAGCTGTATTGCTTTCTGGCCGCTTTCTGTGCTCTGAAGGAGTCAGGAACTCTGCCGATCTGAAGAACTTGAATGGTTTCAGGCAACCGATGGTTTAAGGCATCAATAAAGTGCTCGTCGGATTCATGTCGACTGGAGAGGGAAAAATGAGCGATTTGACCGCTGGAATGGACTCCGGCATCGGTTCGCCCGCTGCTGACAATCGTGACCTTCTCCCCGCACACCTTCGCGACTGCCTCTGTCAGCATTTCCTCGATGCTCGGTTTTTCGTTGGCTTTGGATCCCACGCCGCTTTGCTTCTGCCATCCACAGAAAGGGGTGCCGTTGAAGGCAAACTGAATGGCGTATTTTGCGGGCATGTGATGACTGGATCGAAAGAAGGGTAGAGGGGCAAGGTCTTCCGGAAAGGTAAACTCCAGTCAGTCAGCAGGCTTAGCTCGGCTGCGTGGGCACTTCGTGGTAATCGAGCGCCCATTCGCGCATGAAGCGAACTTGTTCGGGCACGATGCGATAAAGAATAAATTCGGGATTTTCGGGAGTGCCTAGGTATTGCTTCAGAAGGGGATTGGCTGCCCAGATCTCTGCCAGAGTTGACTCATCGGTGACGATCTCTGCTCTGCCGGAGATCCGAAGTTGATCGTGGGCGGGGGCAAGGTAGGCGAGTTCAACCTTCGGATTGGCGGCGATTTCCGAAGTTTTGTGGTAGGACGCCAGATTGGCGACATAGACGGTAAAGTCGGGGTCAACCCGCACTGGTGAAACAGGCCGGACGCGCGCTTGGGATCCGGAATCCACGGAGGCGAGCATCGGGAACTTTGCGTCCTTGATCACGGCATGGGCAAGGTCGTAAAGTTGGTCCGGAGCGACGGGTTCTGGTTGGGGTTTCATGAAAAAATCTCGCGCACGATTGGCTGGATAATAGTAAACACGATTCAACAAAATATGAAACGACTCTTCCTCATTTTTCTTGTTCTAGCATTGCTGGTCATCGTCCCGTTCCTGATCTGGGGGAATGACATTGAAGAATCGATGTCATTGGAGAACACCGTGGCATGGATGCAGTCGACGGGGAGTTGGGCTTGGGCAGCGGGAATCGGATTGCTCATCGTTGATCTTTTTCTTCCCATTTTAGGCACGGTGGTGATGTCAGCACTTGGGCTTGTTTATGGCTGGTTCTGGGGTGGTCTTTTATCCGGTTTTGGTTCAGTCGGGGCTGGCTTGCTCGCCTACGGGCTGTCACGGAAGTTAGGGAGACGAGCCGTGCTGTTTTTAGCGGGTGAGAAAGGGATCGCTGAGGGAGAGCGTCTCTTCGGCGGAGAAACAGGGGGATGGCTGGTGGCGTTTTCACGCTGGATGCCCGTGCTGCCAGAAGTCGTGGCCTGTCTCGCCGGAATTTCAAAGATGCCCTTCAAGCGATTCTTTGCGGCGCTCTGTGCGGGGTGTTTTCCGATGGGATTTGTTTTCGCCTGGATCGGTCAGACCGGAAATGAACAACCAGTGATGGCTCTGATCCTGAGTGCGGGCTTGCCACCTTTGATCTGGGGGATATTCCGTTTGGTCTTTCGTCGTAAGAACTAAATTACTGGTGAGATCTGTTTTGTTAAGACACCGTCATGACGTTCGTCTCGCTCGCCCTGCAGGACAGACATTGACCACTCCTGACGATGGGTTTAAGTTGCCATCCTATGCGTGCCGTCCTTTTGTTCCTATCGCTGTTCATTGCCAGCGAGGCAACTTGCTCCGCGATCACCATCAATGGACTCAGTGACGAGACGGTCTACACCGACAGCGTCACCTTCGAGGTCGTTCACGAACCCAGCTTCGGACTCCAGTTTCTAATCAACGGAGACAGTGCCACCACGAGTTCCCCAATCACCATCGACGAGGCAGGCTTCTACGAACTTCTTGTCAAAAAACTCGCTCCCGGGTCGTCCGAAATCGTCGAAACTGAGACCGTGCATTTCATCGTCCGTTCAAGCGAGCGTGGCAGCTCTGAGAACGGACTTCGACCATGGGTGCCCAGGATGAATATCCCTGCCGCTGATGCGGAGATCGACTCAGGTTCATTGGAGCTCATCGCGCCGAGGCAGTTCCCAATCAACTGGCCCATCCCGGTGGTGGCAAAGCTTGTCGACGGAGATCATCAACCTCTGCGCGTGATGGCGGATGCGCAAATCAATGACCAGACCGTTCGACTCTATCGCGGAGTCGGAAGCTTGCACCTCCCTGCGGTTTCTACCGATGAAACTCACAACATCACGATTGAGGCCGCGTCTCAATCCGCGACGACAGATGTGCTGACGAGTTCCCTGTCCATCATCATCGCTCCCGCGAGCATCGATTTAGACACCAATTGGACTAGCCCGGGAATCGTTCAAATCAACGCAGACATGAATGTTGCGGTGGGCGCAACGCTATCGATCGGTCCCGGTGTGATCGTAGAGATCGGCAATGGCGTGGATCTCACGATTGATGGCAACTTGCAGCTCAACGGGGAGGAGAGCAACCCGACTGTCATGACAGCTGCGCCCGGTTCTACATGGGGCGGTTGTCTCGTCAACGGCGAGGTCCACGCCACCTTCCTATTCGTCACCCGCGGCGGCGAGGACCCGAATTGGTTCAACGGCTCCGGTTTTTCTGCCCATCGTAAGGACCAGGCAACTTTCTTGTTTAATACTGCCAGCTCCGGCTCCTTCGAGGATTGCTACTGGATCGAGAATCCCGGACAGGCACTGCACGGCAATGACGCAACGCTCACGCTCGATCGATGCCTCGTGCAGCGAAGCCCCACTACCGGCCAGTTTAATGGTGGCGCGGTCGTTCTCCGCGACTGCCACCTTGTCGAATTCCCGATAGACTCTCCTGAGTTCGCCCACAAGGTCAACGACGGCATCTACTTTAAAACCGGAAATCACGAACTACACGATACCGTGATCGGTTGGGCCAAAGACGACGGCATCGATGCCGGATCGGGTTCGACAGGAACGGTCCTGGTCGACGGATGCTGGTTCGAGTCCTGCTTCCACGAAGCCATGGCATGGAGCGGCGGCGGTCGCGATGTCATCGTGCGCAACACCGTGGCTCTCAACAGCGGGCAGGGAATCGAATGCGGGTTTAGCACTAGCGATAGTAGCCCGATCGTCACGGTGTCGGATTCAATCGCTATCGGAAATTCCATCGGCTGGCGCTTCGGTGACAACTACACATGGGACTATAAAGGCTTTCTCACCGTCACGGATTCGATATCGCTCTATAACGAGAAGGACGTCTGGGGCTACGAGTGGGATTCCTGGACCTATCGTATCGATGCCATGGACATCCGCGACAATTGGCTCACCCGGGAAAACCCAATGCACCCGGACAACCGCATCTGGGACGGCTCCGATCTCACCCTGATCGAAGCGCTTGAGCCAACCACCGCTGTCGTGGGTGCCGGCTTCAGCAGCAACGAGATTCAACGGCCGATGCAGCGCTACGGTGAGGAGATCGAATTCGGCTTCAGTTCGTTCGGTTCGATCCCACCAGGGCTTGGCTTCACGATCTCCTCGAAAGTCGCCGGCAAGTCCGAAGAGACCACCATTTTCGGAGGTTTGCGGGCGAGTTCTGGACAAATGCTCGCCAGTTACAAGCCCACTTTCTCCCCTCGTGGCGGACTTGTCGAATACATCAGATTCACCCTGCACGACGGCAACAACGGTCAGATCACCACCCCGCGCAATCTCATCTACATCGACACACCCGGCGTCGACAATGTCGAGGTCGTTGTTCCACTCGGATCAGAATGGGCTTACCTCGACAACGGCAGCGATCCTGGTCCAGGCTGGATCGAGGAGAACTTCGACGACTCCACCTGGAAGTATGGACCTGCAGAATTCGGCTACGGTGACGACGACGAGGCCACCAAAATCGACGACTCTTCCGCGAACTATCCAACTTATTATTTTCGCCACGCGTTCGAGCCGGATGACCTCTTCGGCGATACACAAGCCACGATCCGCCTCAGGCGCGACGACGGGGCCATCGTCTACCTCAACGGGGTCGAAGTGATGCGCAGTAACCTGCCGGACGGCCCGGTCTCACATTCAGATTTCGCCTTGGGCGTCGTCGACGACAAAGATGAATATGTTACGGTGTCGATCGACTCTTCTCTCCTCATCGATGGCGATGACAACATTCTCGCCGTCGAAGTTCACCAGGCAAACGCGACATCGTTGAATGTGAGCTTCGATCTCGAACTTAAGCTCGAACGGCCACTGGAGCCGAAGCTATTCCTCGTTCCAATCGCTGAATCAAAAGCCCTGATCATCTGGAGCAACACCGGCAACGAACTGTTGGAAGAATCCACCGACCTCGTGACCTGGGCTCCCGTTCCAGATGCGGTTAGTCCCAAGGGAATCGACTACACGAACGAAGGAGCGTGGAAATTCTATCGCTTGAGAATGGTGCCATGATCGTGAAGGTTGATGATCGATCCGGTCCGAAGATCGTCAATTGATCGAGGACCTCGGGCAAAAGGGGGGGCACAGATTTCTCCGGAGCGAGTCCGAACGGCACGATTATCAAAAAAAGAAGATCTGTTTCCCTTTCGAATGGTTCTTCGCTAGAATTTTCCAATGAGTAATGTCAAAAACTTTGGAGCAACTGGCGATGGACAGACCGACGACACCGCGGCGATTCAACATGCCATCAAGGATGGTGATGGCTTGTTGGAGTTTCCCAAGGGGACCTACCTGATCACAAGTCCGCTTGAAATCCCTCTCAAGGAATCAGGTCCCCGCGGTATTTCCGGATCGATGGGGACCGCCACGATTGTCATGGCAGGCCCCGGTCCCGCCTTCCGCCTTCTTGGGAACCACGGCGGAACGGGTGATCCTGGTTCGGTAAAGCCAGGAGTTTGGCGGTCGGAAAGAATGCCTACGGTTCGGGAAATCGTCATTGAGGGATCCCACGCGGAAGCCGATGGATTCGAGCTAAAAGGGACGATGCAGGCCATCTTTGACGGTGTCATGATTCGGCACGTCAGGCATGGTATTCACCTCGTGGAGCGTAATCGAAACATTCAAATCGTGAATTGCCACATCTATCACAACCGAGGGGTTGGCATCTTCATGGATGGTCTCAATCTTCATCAGATCAACATCGCAAATTCGCACATCAGCTACAATCGCCTGGGCGGGATCCGAATTGAACGATCAGAAATTAGAAACCTCCAAATCACCGGGAACGATATTGAATACAATAATACCGAGCGGTCCTTCCCCGAGCTTCCCAATGCGCCGACGGCGGAAATCTGGATCGATACCACGGCGGAGGGAGCAAGCGTTAATGAAGTCACGATCGGCTCTAATACAATCCAGGCGACCTCTTCCAAAGAGGGGCGGAACATCCGGATCATGGAGAAGCGTGACAGCTCGAGACCCCCCGGCCTGATCACCATCACCGGAAATATAATCGGTTCTCAAGAGACTAATATTCATCTGAGCGGCTGCTACGGAATCACTCTGACCGGCAACTCGATCTACTCCTGTTCCCATCGAAATCTCCTGATCGAAGATTCACGTTTGATTGTCATCGGTAGCAACAACTTCCGCCGCCACACCGAGAGGGCTGGTATGGGTGTCCGCCTGATCGATAGCCGGGACTGCACAATTTCAGGCTGTAGTTTCCACGACGAATCCTTGGAGGGTCAAGAAAACGGCGCGTCACTTTTGGAGCTGAAAAACTGTCAACGCATCGCGGTGAATGGTTGCAACTTCAGCGATGGCGTTCCCTACGGAATTGATGCGCTCGATTGTAGCGATGTTCTCGTGACCGGCTGCACCATTGCCGACACTCGCGAGATCCTACGAGCGGAGGCCTCGATCCGCTTCAAAGGAAAAGGAAGCGGAAATCTCATTGCCTCTTGCTCCCTGCGAGGAGATGTCAGCGCAGAACCTACAGCCGGGCTATCACAGAAGTAGGAAAAAGGGGCGCGATATCAGCTATTGGCGGGATTGTTTTTCCGCCTTGGCGAGAACTTCCTTGAGCGTGACGGCCTTACCTCCCTGGCGTTTACTTTCATCGGCCGCTTCCATAAAGGTGAAGAGCTCGATGGTCTCGGCCGCTGAAACCGGCGGCTTCTTTGTTTCAAAAAATTTCACGACCTCGACCACGAGAGGGGCATACCCTTCATAGGATCCGACGGCGACCTCTTCGCCCTTGGCATTGCGGGCAATACCGGAGTAGCCCTTGCCTTCGCGGAAGATGCCCGTTCTGCCATTTTCCCAGGTGCCCTCGACTTCGATCAAGCCCTCGGAGGTGGTTCGGCGGACGACAGATTGGCATCCGGTTCCCATGACGGTGAAGAGAGATTCGCATCCGTGGACGCCATACCAATAGAGATCAGGGTGATGGGGCTCGATTTTGGCGGGGCTGGAACAGAGGGCATAGGTCACTTCTCCAAGCGAGCCCGCGCGAACGGCCTGGGTGCTTTTTCCGTAGCGAAGCGATGACGATGAGAATATTGGAATACCTGCTTCTTTGGCAAGACGGTAGATCTCAAGAGTATCACTCAAGGTTCCGGCAACGGGCTTGTCGAGGAACAGTGGTAATCCTGCTGCGATGACGGGTCTCGCTTGGGCGAGATGGGGGCGGCCGTCGACGCTTTCGATCATGATCGCATCAACCTTGGTGCAGAGGTCCTCAATGGTCTCACAGATCTCAACGCCGAAGTCTTCTTTAAGAGTTTTGGTGTATCCCTCGACTCTTGAGCTGCTCGATTCGATATCGGCGCTGCCGCCCTTAAAGGCCGCGACCACTTTGGCTCCCTTGACGTGACCCTTGGTCGTGGGGTCATTGAGGACCTTGGTGAAGGCGATGACATGAGAGGTGTCGAGACCGATCAAGCCGATGCGGATGGGGTCCTTGGCGGCGAGAGATGAGAGTCCTAAGAGAGTGCAACAGAGGGTGATGATTTTTTTCATTTCGTCATTTGGTGATGGGTTGGGAGAGTCGGAGATAGGCAAAGAGGTCTCGAAGCGCGGTGTCATCGAGTCCGTTCAGGAGACCCGCGGGCATGAGGCTTCGGCCAGCCGGTTTGAGGGTTTTCATTTGTTTGCGAGGGATGGTGAGGTCGGCACCGTCGAAGCCTCGGATGACAATGCTATTCGCGTCTTCGTCGGAAAGGAATCCGCTCAGGATTCGATTGTCGGTGGTGGTCACGACGACATTTTCATAGCCTTCACGAATCTCGGCGTTCGGTTCGAGAATGCTGATCAGCATGGTGCCGAGATCGTCCCGTTGGTAGCGGGTCAGATCCGGACCAACGTCTCCACCTTTGAAGAAGAGCTTGTGGCAGCTTGCGCAGCGGGCGGCGAAAATGGGCTCGCCAAGGTAGGGATCTCCGGGTCGCTCGGAAAGAATCTTTCGCAAGGTATCCGCCCGGAGGGAAGGGGTTGGTTTTTCGGTGTCGGGGAAGTGTTTAAGAAGGAGAGATTTGGTTTTGCTGTCCTCATGGAGTGCAAGACGGGAAAGGAGGTCTTGGTCAAGGTGGCCGGCCGGGATTCTTTCAAGAGCCACGTTTGCGAGGAGAGCTGCCGCCCAGACCGGCCGGGAGGCGAGGAGGTTCAGAGTGGTGGCTTGAAGGCCTGGAGAAAGCTTCGGATAGGAAGTTACCAGGGTCTCCCCAATCGCTTTGTCGTCGTAGATTTGTAGGGCGATGATGGCGGCACGACTCAGTTCGGAATTGTCCGTCGAGGTCGCGAGGTCGAGGAGCTTTTTCGAAACTTCGGTTTCGCCCTGATAGCTGCCGAAAGCACGCACCGCTGAAAGCCGGTCGGTAGGAGTTGCTTTGGGATTGGAAAGCAGTGCGCTGCCTTCCGCCAGAGCCTGTGAGTCGCCCCTGCGAATACGCATGGAGAGGGAAGATTGATCCAGCTTGGTGGTCAGTTCGTCCGGAAGGAGTGGGACCGTTCTTCCTTCGAATGCTTTTTCAAAGCCTGTCATGAGAGCGGTGCGACCGGCGGCATCCGGAGCGAGTTCGAGGAGGCGGGCGCATTGAAGGAAATCGTGCCGGGATCCGGCTTCCGCAAAGCGTCGCATCAGGCGGGGGGCGATATGATCCAGGAAGAAGGGGGACGACCAAATTTTGGGATCATCGAAAGTCGCCAAGACGGCTTCCGAATTCTGCGCGCAGTGCGCTTCCACGGCATGCCAGGCCATGAGGGGAATGAAGGGGTCCTCAAGGTGATTGGGCCGAGAGATGATTTGCCGGGCAAGAGCGAGGCCCTCCTGATGCCCAAGACGACTCGCGGTGGAGAGGATCTGGCACTGGACCTCAGCATTCGTTTCCCGACTGGCGAGGGTTTTGATTGGGTTGAACAATTCCGGCTCAATTTTTCCGTTCTCACCAGAGAGCCTGATGATCCACGCCCGCACCATGGGGGACGGATGATCAAGATGGAGGCGGGCAGCATCGAGATGAAGACGGCCCATCTGATGGAGCACCCAAAGAGCTTCCAAAGCAGGGTGGGGGTTCTTCTGTTCGAGGAGTGCCTCCAATTGCGGGACAAGGGTGAGATCCGCCCGCTGGGCCAGCAAACGAACAGCCGTTTGTCGGTGCCAAAGGTTGTCATGTCCGAGGAATTCTATCAATTCCAAGGAGGTCTTGCTTTCCAAATTCCGGTCCTTGATGAGCGAAGCGTTTTTCCCCCGGAGTCGATAGATGCGCCCGCTGTCGGGATCGATCTGGCCTTGGTAGTTTTGCCCGTGCGCGATGTATTGCTCCCGGAAATCGGAGAAGATTATGCCTCCGCAGGGGGCGTTGGCGAGATAGACCGGTCGGAAGGTGAGGTCATCGCTACGAAGAGGGAAGCCAGTGTCAGAGGTTTTGAAAGTGCTGCCCATCGCGCTTCGGTTTGAGGCGACAAGATAGTGATGCAGGGGATCGACGCTCAGAAGCTGTCCCTGGAGGCGGGCGGGAAGGGCGGCGGCGTCAACGCAGACACCCAAGTGGGAAAAGCGTGAGATCGGGTTGGTGGTCGCCATCATCGAGAGCTCACCGAATGAGAAGGGATTGGGGGGCGGGCCGAACTTTCCGGGGTTCTTTCCCTGCTTCAGGTATTGTCCGTTTTGCACGAAGTGAAAGCCCCGGGTATTGCCGCCATTGTGACCGCTGAAAAGCCGTCCTTCGGCATCGAAGCTTAGGCCGAAGGTGTTGCCACCGCCGTCGGCGAAGACTTCGAATTCCTGGGTGAGGGGATGGTAGCGCCAAACAATGGGGCCTTCATTGTAGATCGCCGGATCATCAAAACCGGGTCGGGTGACACGGCTGGTGGTGGTGCTGCCCTGCCCTCCGTAGAGCCAGCCATCAGGTCCCCAGGCAAGACCATTGGCCACGCTATGGGTATCTTCGAGCCCAAAGCCGGCGAGTCGAATCTCGGGATCTCCCTCGGGAATATCGTCGCCGTCTTGATCACGATAAAAGAGGAGATGCGGAGTGTGCATGACCCAGAGGCCGCCCCAACCACGGACGACCGAGTTCGCCATGTTCAGGTCCTTGAGGACATTCTTGCTCGTTTCATAGATACCATCGCCATCGAGATCTTCGTGCACGCTGATGATGTCGGCTCCGTGGTCATGATGGGGCGGGGCGGGGGGGATACGATCGTACTTCGAGCGATAGTATTGGTCACGACCAATCATCGTCAGACCGGCGGGGTAGGGGTACTGGCGATATTGCGCGACCCACATGCGGCCCCGGGTGTCAAAACTGAAGTGGGTTGGTTGGGCGATTTCCGGCTCGCTGAGCAAGGCGTCGACAGCGAGGTCATCGTCGGTCTTTAACAAAGCGAGGTCTTCTCCGGGAGGGACCTGTCGTCCACGTATGGGATCCATCGTCCGTGCCAGAGGGCGGCTTGAGAGTTTGAATTGATGGGCGGGATAAGCGGCGAATGTTGGTTTCTTTTGACTGGCCTCAAGCTCGCCGATGGAAGGTTTCGTGCTCGTGAATTCCCACTCCTGATCCAGGATCAGTTCGTTAAAGTAATCGATCAGCACGGGGGCTGAAGCGAAACCATGGTCGGCTGTTTTGTGGTCGATCCGGATGACCAGAGCGTTAAATTGAGTCTTCTCGAGAACGTCTTTGGGAATTTTGAAGCGTTGTTCTTTCCCCAAGGGAATCCCGTCAGATTTGACGATACTTTGACCGTTTAGAAATATTTCAAAGCGACCGGGAAGATCGGAGACGGCGAGGACGGTGGAACTCCGCCAGAGATCACGTTCGCCACCTTCGGGGGTGACAAGGCGATCCGGGACCTGAAGAAAACAGCGCAGCCAGAGATTTTGAGAATCCGGAGTGGTCTTGGTGGGAATGGTGGTCCGGGTCCATTCAGATCCGCTGGCATTCGTCAAAAAATGAAGAATGAAGCAAGCTACGGCAAAGGGAATGGGAACCATTTTCTCATCATCGCCAAGGAGATCAGCGAGAGAAGGAAATTCCTTGTCGATCCATCCGCTTGGAATCTTCTCCAAGAGTGGAGGAAGATCCAAGGTGTTACAATTGGTTGAGCATCACTGTTTGCGAGAGTGAGGCGGGCTAGATCCCGGCGGGCTTCCAGAGGTCTGAGTATTCTCTCTGCCAGAGCTTCCCGGGAGCCTTGGTGCCCTTGATCTGAACGCCCTCCCGATAGGCGATATTGCCGAGGTGGCAGAGCATCGTGCTCTTCTGGGCGTCGGCGATTTCTGCATTGAGCGCCTCGCCTTTGCGGATGGCATTGACGAAGTTTTGGAAGTGGGGGATGTCGCTGAGGCCCGGCATGTTTTCCTCCACGAGCTTGCCGGCGTTGTCATGGATGCGGTAGCCGCCGCCGTCGAATGACATGATGCCACCGTCGCCATAGATGCTGACGAAGGAGTGTTTTTCGTGCTTGCGCTGCAGACAACTGCTACCGTGCCAGCTCATTCCGACTTTCCCGAAGTCGTAGGTCGCGTCGGCGGTGTCGGGTGTCTCCTGGTCGTCGTCGAAATGGTAGCGCCCACCGGTGTAGCTGGTGAGGATCGGTAAATCGACTCCGAGTGCCCAGCGGGCGATGTCGAGGGCGTGCACGCCATTGTTGGCGAGTTCGCCGCCGCCGTAGAGCCAGTGCCAATGCCAGTTGTAATGGATCAGGTTGTCTTTGTAAGGGCGCGCGGGGACGGGCCCCTGCCAGAGATCGTAGTCGAGGTGTGCCGGGACGGCGGCGGGTTTGCCCTTTCCGATCGAAGTCCGCTTGTTGTCGTACCAGCAGCGTGCGTAGCGGAGTTGGCCAATGGCACCGGCTTTGAGTTTTTCAATCCCTTCCCGGAAACCCGGGGAGCTGCGGCGTTGGTTGCCCATCTGCACTTTACGCCCGGTTCGTTGCGCGACCGCGACCATGAGTTCAGCTTCGCGCGCGTTGTGGCTGCCGGGCTTTTCCACGTAGACATGTTTGCCGGCGTCGCAGGCGAGGATGGTGGCGGGCGCGTGCCAAAAATTCGGAGCAGCAATGGAAAGGATATCGACGTCTTTGTCTTCGAGGATGCGGCGGAAGTCCGTGACGGCTTTGGGAGCCTTGCCATTCTGGCGGTCGGCCGCGAATTTGGCCCCGGCGGCGAGGCGGTTCTGGTCCACATCACAGACGTAGGCGATCTCGACACCCTCGAGCTGGGCGAAGTTGCTGATGTGTGCCTTGCCACGGCTGAGTCCCATGACACCGACGCGGAGTTTCTGGCCGGGCTTGGTCTCCGCGTGTGCGGTCGTTACGAGCGAGGCAGCAGCGGCAGTGCTGATGAAATGGCGACGGTTTTGCATTCCGTATTACTAGACGAGTCAGCTCCTGCTGGCGAGCTTTTCGAAGAGGCTGGTCCGACCGCCTATTCTTAAAATGGATGATGTCGAGCCTTGTGAGATCCCATCGGCACTGGCAATATCTTTTTATGAAAGTCTTGCAAAAATTGATCTGTGCAAGTGCGCTGATCACCATGATGACGTCGACGAGCGCCTTGGCTGAAGATCTCGAACTCAACTTGCGTTCGCGCAGCAAAGAGGACGCCAGCGCAGATCCGACGACCAAGCAGGTGAATTGGAAGCCGGAGAAGACGGCGCTGATCATCTGTGACATGTGGGACGATCACTGGTGCAAATCGGCCTCACGCCGGGTCGCGGAGATGGCTCCGGCATTGAATGAGACGGTGAAGGCGGCGCGTGCTCGGGGCGTCTTCATCATCCATGCCCCAAGCAGCGTGGTTGATTTTTACAAGACCAAGCCGCAGCGCAAACTCGCCCAAGCCGCGAAGTTCGCCAAAGCACCCATCGAACTTTCGACCGCGCCCCGCTGGGGAACCTCCTGGTGTTGGACGGATCCGAAGTTCGAAGGTGTCCTTCCAATCGACGACTCGGATATGGGCTGCAGTTGCAAGGGCGAGAAGTGCGAGATTCGCGAAGCCTGGTCGCGCCAGATCAAGCTGATCGAGATGGTCGAGGGCGACGCTTTGACCGATAGCGGCCAGGAGACCTACAATCTGCTCGCCGAACGCGGAATCGAAAACGTTATCCTTTGCGGCGTGCACCTGAACATGTGTGTCCTCGGTCGGCCGTTCGGAATCCGGCAGATGACGAAACTCGGAAAGAACGTCACCCTGATGCGTGACATGACCGATACGATGTACAACCCCGAACGTCCGCCGGGTGTCGACCACTTCACTGGCACCGACCTGGTCATCGGGCACGTGGAGAAATACTGGTGCCCTTCATTCACGAGCGCGGATATCACCGGAAAGAAGGCGTTTAAGTTCAAGGGCGACCTGAGAAAGAATCCCTAAATTGAACCTCGCTAAAGTTTCCTCACTTACCTGATTCTGAAGATTGCCTTGGGCTTGGCTTGGTGCCACCGGAGCCCGGGTTCGCGAGTTCTTTCTTGAGCCACTCCAGACCATCAAGATTGTCGCCGAGCGCGATCTTCGAATCGAGTTGGTTCTGATGATCAAGAATGCCGACCGGCCCCTCATAGCCGCTCGTGACGACCGTCTTCAGCATCGCCAGATCGTGCTCGCCCTGTGCCAGCGGGAGAATCTTTGGTTGCGCTGCGTCGTTCATGCCGTTGAGGTTGAGGCAGTGGAGGAATGGTTTCATCAGGGCGAGAGATTTTTTCCAATCATCGATATGTCCGTGGCCGTGGTGCCAGTTGTAGACGATACCAACGTGCTTGTGGCCGCGGGCACGTAGTCCTTGGCACACCGCGACAAGATTTCCCGGCTCACCACCCCAGCCGCCATGATTGTAGAGGCCCAGCTTGCAACCGAGCGTTGCGGTGCGCTTTGCCAGCGCTTCCAGCGACGTCACGGCGGTCGCGACTTTTTCCTCCTGCGTGCCGGCCTTCGGGCTCGGGGCGGTTTGCCAAATCTGCGGGTGGAGTCCGTGCTTTTCGAAAAGCGCGAAAGCCGATTCATGTCCGCCCCAAAAGGCAAAGTACTCGATGCCGTGCTTTTTGTATTGGAGGATCTCTTCCTCAAACTCGACGACGTGCTCATTGCGCCAATCGTAGGCGCAGCGGCCAATTCCAAGTTCCTTAAGCATCTCCGCCCGCTCGGCGGGGTTCCGTTTCTTGGCATCGAAAGGGACAATGCACCACGCGACGAGATTCTTCCCCTTGAGGTTCTCCGTCGCCTCGTCGGCAAAGGACGCC
>Ga0308000_10000278_pt1 | contig 20394 bp, 18 predicted proteins | sample Neamet3_FD_203877 | JGI IMG/M metagenome (GOLD analysis project Ga0308000, IMG submission 203877) | Marine microbial communities from water near the shore, Antarctic Ocean - #3 | ecosystem: Environmental > Aquatic > Marine > Unclassified | place: Southern Ocean | collected 2014-06-04 | reverse complement strand
ATGCACAGGGGTCAACCCCCTCATCTGCGCTTTGCCACGGATCAGACTGCCAGAGCAATTGACCGTCTATGGAAAACGCATGCAAATTACTGTGGCCTTTAGTCATGCCGGTGGTCACGTAAATCTGTCTGCCATCTGGACTCGTTGTGGGTGCCGTTAGCACGGTAGCGCCGGCCAGTGCTTGCCAGATCCTATAATCTGCCGGCACTATATCGACATCTACATAGCGTCGATTACCCGAGTCTTGATGCAGCGTTGACCAGCCCCCTGCAGAATAGTTATCGGCCGCCATAGCTACTGAACCAGTCAGTGCTGCCATCGCCGCACAGAATAAGGCAATACGTTTCATAGAAAGTCTCTTACAGTTTTAGCCACAGGCCTTCGCCCCCAGACCTCAGCCTACTAAGTCACATGCAGTGATATCGCATGACTTCGCGCTTACAGCTGCAGCAATTGAATATGGTCCTGCAGTTTAGTTTGATACAACACTGTACCTTTCGCGATTTGAACCGACAACGTTTCCTCTGCACAAGCGCCGCTTCCGTCGATAATAATCTCCCACGCTAGAGAGCTCTTCTTACTTGCAACGACCTGTGCTCGAACGTCTACTCCTCTTACAATCCCTTCCAACCCACCGATCATCCCTCGTGCCAACAAAGCGTGCCAGCCGTAGGGCAGCTCCTCGCCAGACGCAGGGCAGTCCAACAGCTCGAACAGTGCTCGTGTGTCGTCTAGTCGCGTAAGCTGAATCGACCAATACTCACTAGGCTGAAACGCTGGATGCACTTGCAACACTGCAATAACATCGTCAATGCCATCACCGTCACAACCCAGCCATATTTTCAATCGCTCACTGACCACCCAACCACTCCCCGCCATCTGGAACTCAGCGACAGTCATTGCGGCGTCCTCGCCATAGCGTTCAGCAACTGCGTACATCAGTCCTACCACTAGCAAATGCACTTGTACTGCCAGTTCACTGCACACGACAGCCAAAGCCGCGTCAGAAAGTTGCTCGAGCTGCAATTGTTCGAATACCGGACCGTCGTAATAGGCCATACCCCCGGACTGAGTGCTCTTTGGACGCGAGATCGCGATGTTAGCGAGACGGGTGCGGCTCATCACCCGAGTAATTTCAGGCTCTATCACTTTTTCTGAAGCAGGATCAATAGACACCGTCCACTCACAATGCGTCTCTCTATCAGCGGGCACACGCGGCGGCCGGTGGACTGGTACAATGCGAGCGCGCGCATTCGTCGCTATCGCTGTGGCATTAAAGGTCGGATCTTCGATATCGTGGCACATTACCTTCACCGCGTCCGGGCCGCGCGGTTCAGTTTCCAACAGTGCGCCACAGCTGTTAAGCCAGAAACGGCCACTATCGGCCGACGAAACCTCAAAGTGCACATCGAAATACTGGTGTGTAAAACCACACTCCAACTGCAAGCCCTTAAAAATAGTTGCAACGTCGGTGCCTCCAGCAAAGCCCATCGCTTTTTGCATGCGGCGTGTATAAACAGGGCTAGCCCCCATCCAGTTGGCGATAGCGACCTCCTTATACGCTTCATCACCATGATTGATGCGCAAAGCAGCATAACCGGTGCGGCTATTGAACTGCGCACACAGCATATACTCGCGACCGAGCTGGGCAAGTTGCAGTCGACTAAATCCCGCTAGTTCTTTTTTAATCAATGTCTGCTCCCGCAAAGGTGTAAGAACGGATGAGTTACATGTCAGTCAATATATATCCATTGTTTTATAGTTACCACTATTTTATAATTCTCACGAAAGCCGTGCATTCCAACATCTCGGGTTCAACAAGGTTAGAAAAAAATGAAGCCGACCAAACGGGAAGTCACGCGAGAAAAAGTCATCAATGCGGCTATAGACTGCATCTATCGCGATGGGTTCAATGCCGCTCATACCAATCGCATAGCTGAGGAAGCTGGAGTCAGCTGGGGCGTACTGCAGTACCACTTTGGCGACAAAGACGGCTTGCTGCAGGCAGTAATCGATTATATCTTTGATGAATTCGCCACCACATTGGAATCAACATCACTGCAGGGCGACGATCTTCAGCAGCGGGTTAGACAGCTGATAGATGTCGTCTGGACACTGGTTAGCAAGAAAGAGTATCGGGTAAGCATCGCCATACTGCGCAATGCTGGAAAAGATGATGGCTCCACTATTAACGGACAGAAACAGCTGTCACGATGGGCAAAAAAAACCTCTAACCTGTGGGACGATCTTTTTGAAGACAACCTTCAGGAGCCACGACAGAGTGACATTGCTCGTCACCTACTGTTTGCGACGCTGCGCGGGATGGTCGATGAAATCAACCCCCGCAATATTAAGACAAAAAAATCGATTAAACTGGAATGCGACGCTCTGAGTGAAGCGATAACCTTCCTGCTCAGTAGACATTAAGCATCACACCACATCAAATTCAATCGGCATTTTTTTGATGCCATGAATAAAACTCGAACGCAGCCAGTTAACCTCTCCCGTTAAGCGAGGATTGCGAATGCGCTTTAGAATTTCCTCAAAAACCACCCTGAGTTCTAGTCGTGCCAAGTGAGAACCCATACAAAAGTGCTCACCCACACCAAACGCGCGGTGGCTATTTTTTACATCTTCGCGCTGCGCCCGCGTGATATCGAAGATGTCGCCGTCACTGAATACGTCCTCATCAGCATTAACTGCAGCATAATATAAATTGATCTTGTCACCCTTCTTAATCAATTGACCACTCACTTCTACGTCCTGCATAGCCGTGCGCCTAAAACACATAACAGCGGGGTCAAAGCGCAAGACTTCTTCGATGGCACCTTCGAGTAAATCGGGATTATCCACCAACTGTTGATATTGCTCAGGATGCTCCATTAACAGGCGCATGCCTTGAGATGTGACCGTGCGCGTTGTTTCATTGCCCGCTACCATCAGCATCAAGAAAAAATGACAAAATTCTTCGTCAGTAAGTGGCTCATCCTCCACTGTGCCATTAAGCAGTACATGGACAATGTCATCTTGTGGATTATCGCGATGTGCTTCCGCTAATTCATGAGCGAGGAAAAACATCTCCGCCATCGCTGTTTCGCCATCTTCCTGCGTCGTAGTGAGCTCCGGATCCGACATTCCTAGCATGGTATTGGTCAACTCAAACAGATGTTGGCGCCTGTCGATAGGCACCCCCATCAGTTCGCAAATAGCGATAAGTGGCAACTCCGCCGCGATGTCTTCTACAAATTCGCACTCGCCCCCTACAATCGCTCGGGTGACAATGTCGCGAGCGACCTGCCGAAAACGTGGCTCATAGCCGTCCACCTTTTTCGGTGTAAATGCATTGCGCACGAGGCGCCGGTACTTCAAGTGCTGTGGCGGATCCATATTAATCAATTGCTGACGCATCAGAATCACCCTCTCCGGATCAGATTCGAATGGTAAAGCACTCTTCTCCGCAGATGAAAAAAGAAGCGGGCTCTTGGAAATAAAATCTAAATCCTTCTGTTTAGTTACCGCCCAAAAGCCAGTACTCGTCTCGGGGTCGTCGTGCCAGTACAACGGCTCTTCATTGCGCAGGTACTTAAAAACCTCTCGCGGCACTCCACCGGTGTAGGTTTCAGGAGCAGTGAGATCGAAATGTGGACACCCAGCCATTATGCATACCTCTGGTAATTCAAGTCGCGGGACGGGAGACTACATCCTCATAGTTTATAGCTGCAAGAGCGGGCCTCTTTTAAACCCTGTTCACTACAGTTTAGTCTCCAACCTTTGACCGCCTCTAAGACACAGGCGACACGGATGGCACCGCTCACTGAACGAATAGTCTACTGTGCGGAGCGAGTACACAGTGTGCACTATCGAGCTAGCACTGCTGACGGCAGAACGTTTACAGGCATCGGAACATGGCTAAGCGGTTAAGTTCAACTGTAATGCGTCCAATCGCCGCACAAATATGCTGGATACATGCCGTGCGGAAAACGCACCGTCCAAGCTGAAGCTGCTCGTTTGCTGCAGCAGCTCTTCCAGAATCACCCGGGCCTCCAGACGCGCTAGCCTCGCACCAATGCAAAAGTGAATACCATGGCCAAAGCCTAAATACTCATTCGTGTTGTGGCGCTCGATATCCAGTGTATCTGGCTTAGAGAAAATCGCTGGATCACGGTTCGCAGCTGCCCACAGCAGAAACAGTCTCGCACTAGCCGGAATAGCCACACCGTTTAGTTGTGTCTCGTTCAAAACCGCTCGATAGTGCCCCCGAAAAGGTGACTCCAACCTTACGACCTCTTCGACATAACGTGCAATGAGCTGCGGCTGCTCGCGCAGGCGATGCTGCAGTGCACTGTCCTCAGCTAGTATACGAACCGCACTCCCCACCAAGCTTGAAGTGGACTCACCGGCGGCACCCACCAGGACAATAATGATGGACACTGCGTCCTGCTGAGAAATCAGTCCCTCCCTGACACCCCTCGCCAGCTCACCCATCACATCATCCGGACTTTCCGCAGCCGATCTTTGCAGCCGGGCGTCGAAGTGTCGCTTGAGATAATCACTCATCTCCCCAGTGGAGACACTCAACTCTAGCATCCGGTCCAGGGTGGCAGTCCCTGCAAGAATATCGCCGCCACTGAAGGCCCAGTCCAGCAGTTGATCGACATCTTCGACGGGCAAACCCACCAGACGCGCCATCACCTTCACCGGAATCGCATTAGCTAACTCTCCGACACAATCACCTTGTCCTGCATCGACCAGCTTTTGCACTCCGTTACGCGCCCAGTCGCGCACCTCGGCCTCCATTACGGCAACCTTTCGGGCGTTAAGCTGGGGCAGTACTAACTTGCGGTGCACCGAATGAAACGGTTCATCCGCATTGGCAATGGCATCCACTGTGCCACCAAACTGGGTAAAATCGAACAATTCTGGCTGGCCATTGGCGCCCGTCACCAAGATGCCTGTCAAATTAGCCGAGTAATCCTTCTGATTCTTTAGCACCTGATGAATCAATTCCCAGGACGATACTAGGTAAACCTCCGTCCCCGGCACCTGATAAACCGGCGCATCACTGACCAGCGCACGATAAAAGGGGTAAGGATCTTCGATCACGAGCGGATCAAGCAATTGATAAGTGAGCGAAGGCGACTGCACAGTGACGTTATTCATGATGCTCTCCGGTAATACGTTCATGCTGCATGGTAGCGCCCTGGCATAGCCGTGCTCTGCCGCTTCGCACTGCCTCCGCTGGAGATGCATCTGCGCTGTCTCAGACTAAAGGAGACGACCCGACAACACCAGAAAAGTCTCCGAGTCCGTCCGTGAGGTGCGCTCGGATGATTTCACGCCAGATTTGATAGCCTCGCTTGCTCAAATGCAGACCATCGATAATATAGTTTTCTGGGTCTGGCTCACCGTCATTGCCTTTTAAAGCTCCTGAGGTGTCAATAAAATATAGGTTTAGATCAGTCTCAGACCAAGCTTCTATCAGCGCATTAGTGGACTGAGCGATCGGCCAGACGGCCCAGCGGCGCGGAGACGGCGTAATACCGATGTAAAATACCGGCAAGGCTGGTTGGTTGACGCGGATCTTCCTAATAAATTCCTGATAACTGGCCAGCAGAACCTGAGGTGTTTTACTGGCGGTAGGAACAATATCGTTGGTCCCGGCAAACACCACCACCGCGCGTGGCCGGTAAACAGTGACCAGTCTTCCAGCATAATAAACAACATCGTTAAGCTTCGAGCCGCCAAAGCCATGCTGAATAACTGGCAGGGGTGCCATATCATCTGCCAACGTATCCCACAGTCGAATACTGGAGCTACCGATGAACACCACACCCTCTCCTGGCCCATATAAATCGAGAGTTTTTGACTCAAGGGCGCTAACCGCCGCCTCCCAGACCACCGGATCCTCGCTCTGGACTTTCTGTACCTCTGCGTAGAGTTGCCACGCCAGCCAACAAAGGCCTAGGACCAGAAGCCCGAGGAACGCAGTAATAATCTTTAAACTTTTTCGCATATGTCCTCGAGATTTTATGTGGGCCTGCGACACTCAACACACAACGCTATACCATCCCGCCAGTGGCAGATTACCAGAAGCTGGCAGTTGAGTCGCACCGTTCCCAAGGCTATGATCGCCATTGTTTTTCACCTTGCGGATAAAAAGTGGTAATTTTGGACGCACTGAAACGGAAAGCCCAAACGCCCATGCTGCATCTCGTCCGTACATTGGCACTTTCCTATCTCCTAGCAGTCTCGACGATGTCACCCTTTCATGAAGTGATGGCAGCGTCCGCACCCACGTCCCTCGTATGGTTATCCGTCGACACCGAAAAACTCAGCCTTGCTGTCATGCGCGGTGACACTGAATTGCAACTATTCGAAAACATTGCCATCGGTAGCGGTGGTTCGACACTAAAAAGGCAAATGGGCGACCAAACGACACCAATGGGCGACTTTACTATTACCGAAATCAGGCACAGCGAGCGCTTTGAGCTGTTTATGGCCTTCGATTACCCCAATCTTGATCACACCGAGAGGGCCTTTCAGGATAAGCGCATCGACGCGCAAGAGTATAGGGCGTTGCGATATGACCTCGATCGCGGCAATCCGCCCCCTCAAGAGACGAGTCTTGGCGGGTATCTGGGCATTCACGGCATCGGTGATGGCGACAAGGAAATACATGAATCCATCAACTGGACCGACGGCTGTATAGCCATAAACAACGAACAATTGACGGAGCTGGCCGGCTGGGTAAAAGTTGGCACTCGAGTAAATGTCCACTAACTGGCAAAAAGTCGGGTAAACAATCCCTTGCGATTACGCTCAGTATCTTTGAAAATGGGGACTGGAGGTGCTCGTCGACTTAACTTGGCGACATTGCCTTGAAACGAACAGTTCAGCCCTGCACTCAAAGGGGACACGCTGTTCATAGTAAAACATCTAACACGCCGACAATGGCTGAACATCTAGAGGACGATATTATGCGTAATTCGCTGAAGACCACTGCAGCAGCATTCATGCTGGTAGCACTGACTGGACTGACTGGTTGTGCTACAACTAGAGATCTGGACGTATTGAAGCTAGCAGTAGAAAAAGCACAAAGCACCGCCGATGCCGCCAACGCCGCTGCTGGGAACGCACAGTCTGGTGCTGATTCAGCAATGGCATGCTGTAAAGCCAACACCGAAAAAATGGACCGTATGTTTAAACAGTCTATGAACAAGTAGTAACAAAAGCACCTCCTTGCCGGAGCACCCTCACCCGCTAGCAATAGTAGAGTGGGGATGTTTCGGTTACTTCGTTACAATTCAGCCTCCTTCCGTTATCACCTGCGGCAAGCCATTCTGTTGATCGATTGCTTCGTCTATTACTGCATTATCTAACTTAGCTGATCGTCTGTTCATAGCGTCATCCAACGCCACCGTAACCGCTTCTATCTGGGCTCCCCTGTCATTCGGGTACTCTTCCAATGGAGGATGCACTTCCAGATACAGTTTGCCACCGTACCAGCCAGCCTTGACGGGCTGATTGATAATATTGACTTGCGTACCGACTGGCAGCTGCCCAAAGAGATGCTCGATGTCCTCGGGTAGCATGCGTATGCATCCGTGGGAGACTCTCATGCCTACCCCTAGCGGCTTGTTAGTGCCGTGAATTAAGTAGGTTGGCATACCCAAGCGCATGGCATAGGCGCCCAGAGGGTTGTTTGGGCCGGCCGGAACTACCCTTGGCAGCGGATCACCTTTTTCAGCATGTTCCTTGCGAATAGATTCCGTAGGGCGCCAGGAAGGATCTTTCTTTTTACTGGTGATAGTCGTCATGCCTAACGGTGTCGCCCAATCCATGCGCCCAATACTGATTGGGTAGGTTTGCACTTGCGCCGGTTGACCAGGCTTCTTCGGGGGGAAATAGTACATACGCATTTCAGGGAGGTTCAACACGACACCCTTTCGCTGCGCACGCGGCAACACGTAGTGTGATGGAACCGTAATCAGAGTCCCCTCGCCTGGCATCCATCGATCCACACCAGGGTTGACACGCTCCATCTGGTTCTGGCCGATATTAGACCGCCGAGCTATGTCCAATAGCGTATCCTCATAAGTGGACTGCACTGTACGCATCGAACCAATGACGCCAAAATGCTGGGATGGGAGATCGAAAGTCTCTGCAAAGACAGAATTCGATAGCGCGAGGGAGAACATAATTACTAAGCTTTTCATGACGCAACGATAATGCACTCTTGGGGGTAAAAACAACCCTATTAGGTCTCGTGCATGCCAAAGAAAAATCAAATGAGCGCCCCACTGCAGCCATTACTAGATAATCCGGCGAGTGCTGTATACACTGCTTTTTTTCAATTGAGCACTACGCAATGAAGCTTTCCTCGGATTTACTGGACGCTGCAGTTATGGGCGATGAGACGACCATGCACGAGCTCCTGCAGCAATTGCGTGAACATGACCCCGTGAGCAGAGTCGAGCACCCCGACTTTGAGCCATTCTGGGCGATTACTAAGCATGAGGACATAAAAGCCATCAGCCAGAATAACGCGGCCTTTATCAGCAGCCCGCGAACGGTATTGATACAACGGGAATTCGAAAAGGCGCTGTTCGAAAAGTTCGGGACACGTCATGGTGTGGAAACGCTTATTCATATGGACAACCCCAAGCATAGAAAATTGCGCGATGTAACGCGGGATTGGTTCAAACCGCGCGCAATCGACAAACTAAGCATCGATGTCGAGACTATTTCGAAACAATACGTCGATAAGATGGAGGCAATGGGTGGCGAGTGCGATTTTGTCAAGGATATCGCATTGCTCTACCCGCTGCGGGTGATTATGTCGATCATCGGCGTCGCTCCCGAAGAGGAGGCCATGATGCTAAAACTGACTCAGGAATTGTTTGGCGGCCAAGACCCCACTCAATCGAGGGGAGGCGATGTAGGTGACGGTCTTGCAGTGCTGATGGATTTTTTCAACTACTTTACTGCCGTGGTGGAGGACCGCAAAAAAAATCCCTGCGGGGACCTGGCCTCTATCTTAGCTAATGCTCTCGTTGACGGAGAGCCCATGGAGCAACTGGATCAAATCAGCTACTTCATCATCACTGCAACGGCGGGGCACGATACCACCTCAGCCACGATTAGCGGTGGAATGAAGGCCTTGCTTGAGCACCCTGAGCAGCTAGCAAAACTGCGCAAACACCCAGAGCTTGCGAAACAGGCTGCCAAAGAAATGATTCGCTGGGTATCTCCCGTGCGTCACATGATGCGCACTACTACTGAAGACATTGTCCTGCGCGGAAAAACCATCAAAGCTGGAGACAACTTGTGCCTGTGGTACCCATCCGCTAATCGAGACGACGATGCTATCGAAAACCCCGATACCTTTGACATAGAACGTGACAACCAAAATCAACTGGCATTTGGCTTTGGAGGACACATGTGCCTTGGCCAACACCTGGCAGTACTGGAAGTTGAATCGTTTTTTAAGGAATTGCTACCGCGACTCAGCCATATTGAATTCGCTGCAGATCCGGAGTGGGTTCAGGCAATTTTTGTCGGTGGCCTAAAGTCGATGCCCGTGCGTTACGCCTTCCATTCTTAGGGGATCAAAACCTTTCACCTCATCGCGATACGCACTGTACCGGCACAGTGAGCACTGTGCCGGTACAGTGGCTGAATCCTGTGCTCAGAAGGTTGTTCGAGCCGCCTGCTACCGCTATCATTAAACGATAGACGCGGTAGAAGCATGAGAACGCGGGAAATTGGATTTCAATTTCACAGTTGCTTCTTTTTACATCGTATTTAGGCGTACTCAGCCGATGCAACGAGGCAGATTCTTTAACTGCGATTTTCCGCTCAGGTCCTTCCCAAAAAATAGTGTTTAAATACAATGTGTTGAGAAATTTTATTCCGTCTCTTGAGCAGGCAAACTATTGACATTAATCCGTCGGGTGGTATTGTCCCCACCCTGCTCAATTGTGAACAAATACCGTTTATAGTTGGCAAGAGACTGAGGAGCGAAAGCCCCCGTCCAGGCAGCCATGAGCGCTTTCTTTTGCTGGGCAAAATTATCTTGCGGTTTGATATCGCACTACCAAATGAGTTAACGGCATGATGAACAAAAGAATCGATGGCAAAACCGGGTTTCCCGCTAAGCATGGTCTCTACGACCCTGCTCTCGAGAAGGACTCCTGTGGCGTTGGCTTCGTGGCTCATGTCAAGGGCACCCCCAGTCATGAAATCCTAACCGACGCCTACCATATCAACTCCAGGATGGATCATCGTGGCGGCTGCGGATTCGAAGAGAATACTGGCGATGGCGCTGGCATCATGACCGCCATTCCCCACAAATTTATGCAAAAAGTGACCGCTGATTGGGGTATCAAACTGCCCGACGTAGGGGCCTATGCGGTCGGAAACGTCTTTTTGCCGCATGATGAAGCCAAACGCATCGCCTTGAAGGCAGCCTTCGATGCTGAAATCATTAAGGTAGGCCTTACGCCGTTGGGTTACCGTTTGGTGCCAGTGCTGCCTGATGAAGCTAACATAGGGCCCGCGGCACGAGACGCCATGCCCTGCATCGAGCAGGTCATTGTCAGCGGCGGCACTTCTGGCGACCACACGCTCGATCACGCGCTATATTTTGCACGCAAACGATTCATTCGCGCGGCGAACATCAGCCATCCGGGTGAACTGGTCTATGTGTGCAGCCTCAACTCAAGAATTCTTGTGTATAAGGGGATGCTAACACCTGCCCAACTTTTTCCGTTCTACCCGGACCTTGAAGATGCCGACTATGAAAGCCACTTTGCTATGGTGCACTCTAGATTCTCAACCAATACCTTTCCATCTTGGGATAGAGCACAGCCTAATCGCTTCATGAGCCATAATGGCGAGATTAACACGCTGCGCGGCAATAAGAACTGGATGACAGCGCGTCAGGGCGTTGCCGCCAGTGAGCGCTTTGGTAACGATATCAGCGATTTATTCCCCATCGTTGAGCCAGATTTTTCCGATTCGGGTTCGTTTGATAACGTGCTGGAATTTCTCCTCATGTCAGGACGAACGCTTCAAGAATCTATCATGATGATGATTCCTGAGGCCTGGCAATCTGATAAGAACATGCCCAAAGAAAAGCGGGATTTTTATGAATACCATTCCGCTCTCATGGAGCCCTGGGATGGGCCAGCGTCAATCGTGTTCACTGATGGCCATTACATCGGTGCGGTACTTGATCGCAATGGGCTGAGGCCATCCAGATATTACCTAACACATGACGACAAGGTCATCATGGCATCTGAAGTGGGTGTGCTTCCAATCGACCCATCAAATATCAAAGAAAAAGGCAGATTACAGCCCGGGAAAATGTTCCTAGTCGATTTTTTCGCCGGACGTCTTATCCCCGACGAAGAATTAAAAATGGAGTTCGCGAAACAGCGTCCTTACGGTGATTGGCTAGAACAGCAGAAATTGGAATTGTCTGATCTACCCGCGGACCATGCAGAGCTGCATTACGAACCTGAAACGCTGGTGGCACGCATGCAGTCATTCGGCTACACCACTGAAACCATGCAGTTTATGCTTCTGCCCATGGTCTCTGAAGCTAGGGATCCTCTCGGTTCGATGGGCAATGACAGCGCACTGGCTTGTCTGTCTGATAAGTCGCGTATGATTTACGACTACTTCAAGCAGTTGTTTGCCCAGATCACGAATCCACCGATAGACTCTATTCGTGAAGAAGTTGTTATGTCTCTCACATGCTTTATTGGGCCTGAGAGAAACTTGCTGGAGACAACACCGGAACATGTCCATCGGTTAGAGCTGCATCACCCCATCATTTCTAACGATGAGCTTACCAGCATCAGAGATATCGACCGAGATGGCTGGACAACCAAAACCATCGACATCACTTTTGAGAAGGCTAGCGGTTGTGCCGGTATGTTGGCGCAGATTGACCGGATTTGCGAGGAATCCTCACAGGCCATCAGAGACGGCTACTCTTTCGTAGTCCTTTCAGACCGCAATATTGGTGCGGATCGTATGGCCTTGAGCGCTCTAATCGCCTGCGGTGCCGTTCACCATCACCTGGTGGCTAGCCATGAGCGCACCCGCATCGGCATCATTGTGGAAACAGGTGAAGCGCGAGAAGTTCACCACCACTGCCTATTAGTAGGCTATGGCGCTGATGCGATTAATCCTTATCTTGCCTTTGAAGCCATTTGGCAGTCTTTGCAAGACGGCCTGTTAAACAAAAATATCTTTCCCAACAGTTCTTCAATTGTGAAGGGATACAAGAAGGGCGTCGGCAAGAGCATGTTGAAGGTGATGGCCAAAATGGGCATCTCTACTCTGCAGTCTTATAAAGGTGCACAAATTTTTGAAGCCGTTGGTCTCGCCGATGAAATCATCGATCGATGCTTCATGGGTACTGCTAGTCGTGTGCAGGGCGTCAATTTTACGGTCCTGTTTGAAGAGATGAAACTACGTCATGAAATCGGCTTCCCAGTGCGTGATCAGAACCTGATTCCCGTCCTGCCGAACCCTGGCGAGATTCACTGGCGTCGTGGCGGTGATACTCACATGTGGGATCCTGAAACCATTTCTAACCTGCAGATCGCGAGTCGGACTAATGATGAAGAGGCGTACTGGAAATTTGCCGATCATGCGAATACGGATTCCACCCAGCGTTCCACTCTCCGCGGACTGATGGATTTCAAAAAAGCCAGTGATCCATGCGATATCAATGAGGTTGAGCCGGCATCAGAAATCGTCAAACGATTCTGCACAGGAGCAATGAGCTTCGGCTCTATTTCGGCCGAAAGTCATGAGACGCTGGCGATTGCAATGAATCGCATCGGCGGAAAATCGAACACGGGTGAAGGAGGTGAAGACGTCGCACGTTTTACACCGATGACCAATGGCGATTCAAAGCGTTCGGCGATTAAACAGGTCGCTTCCGGCCGCTTTGGTGTCACCATCTGGTACCTCACGAATGCCGACGAACTGCAGATAAAGATTGTTCAAGGTGCGAAGCCAGGAGAGGGCGGAGAACTTCCCGGTAAAAAGGTAGATCAGACGATTGCCGATATCAGGCACTCAACGCCCGGCGTGGGCCTTATAAGCCCGCCGCCACACCATGACATTTACTCTATCGAGGATATCGCGCAGCTGATTCATGATTTGAAGAATGCTAATCCTAGTGCAAGAATCAGTGTCAAACTCGGTTCCGAAATCGGAGTAGGAACCATTGCTGCCGGCGTTACCAAGGCAAAAGCGGATCACCTGGTAATTGCCGGACATGACGGCGGTACCGGCGCATCTGCCATCACCTCGATTAAACACGCAGGTCTGCCGTGGGAGCTCGGTATTGCGGAGACCCATCAGACACTTGTGAAGAACAATTTGCGGTCACGTGTCGTCCTGCAAACAGACGGGCAAATAAAGACGGGGCGCGATATTGCTATAGCGGTGCTATTGGGCGCAGAAGAGATAGGCTTTGCCACCGCACCACTAGTGACACTGGGTTGCATTATGATGCGCAAATGTCACCTGAATACCTGCCCTGTTGGAATTGCCACGCAGGATCCAGAGCTGCGCAAGAAATTTTCTGGTAGCCCAGATTCTGTAGTGAACTATTTCTTTATGGTGGCCCAGGAGCTTCGCCTAATAATGGCCAGTCTTGGAATTCGAACTGTTAACGAGATGGTCGGACGCGCGGACCTTTTGGAAATGCGCCATGCAGTTGACCATTGGAAGACCAACGGCCTTGATTTCAGTAGCATTCTTACCCCCGCAGAGATCGTTTACGAGGGAACGGAGGTCTATCAAACAATCGAGCAGGATCATGGCCTCGACAAGGCCCTTGATAACCTTCTGATCGAACTGGCACAGCCGGCGCTAAAGAGCGGCGAGAGAGTCCATATCGAACATGAGATTATCAATATTAACCGAGTTGTCGGCACTATGCTGTCGCACGAAGTTGCCAAAGCGACGAACGGAAAGCTCCTGCCTGATGACACTATCCATATTAAGCTCAACGGTTCAGCAGGACAAAGCCTTGGCGCGTGGTTAGCCAAGGGCATTACTTTGGAAGTTGAGGGCGACTGTAACGATTATGTCGGAAAAGGTCAGTCGGGGGGCAGAATCATTGTCTATCCGCCAAAATCTAGTACATTTAAGCCCGAGGACAATATCCTTGTTGGTAACGTTATAATGTACGGCGCAACTTCTGGCGAGTCTTACTTCAACGGCATCGCAGCGGAACGCTTTTGTGTTCGCAACAGCGGCGCCATTGCTGTCGTCGAAGGTATTGGCGATCACGGCTGTGAATACATGACCGGTGGCCGCGTGGTAGTGCTGGGAAAGACGGGTAGAAACTTCGGAGCCGGCATGAGTGGCGGCATTGCGTATGTATGGGACAAGGACGGAGATTTCGAGCGCATGTGTAACTCGGAGACGTTCGAACTTGAAGGTGTCGAAGCTAATGAGGATATCGATGAGCTGCGCACCCTCATAGAAAGCCACAAAAAGTACACCGGGTCTGCAGTTGCGGAGAATATTCTAAACAACTGGAAAACTGAGCTCATTCGATTCGTTAAGGTCATGCCAACTGACTACAAACGGGTTCTTGAAGAGATGTCACGAGAAAATATAGCAACCGCAGCAGTCGGTTCCTAGGAAGACTATTGATTATGGGAAAAGTAACCGGATTTAAAGAATACATTCGAGAGACCGAGCCATATCGTGATCCCGCCCTGCGTATTATCGATTTCAAAGAGCTCTATACCGAGCACAACGACTCGCATCTTCAGACACAAGGCGCTCGGTGCATGGACTGCGGCGTGCCTTTTTGCCAATCAAACAATGGCTGTCCGGTGTATAACCTCATCCCGGAGTGGAATGATCTGGTGTACAACGGACGGTGGCAGGACGCTCTTGATCGCCTACACACAACCAATAATTTCCCTGAATTTACGGGCCGCGTATGCCCTGCGCCCTGCGAGGGTGCGTGCGTACTTGGTATCACAAGCCCGGCGGTTACCATCAAAAATATTGAATGTGCCATCATTGATCGGGGCTTTGACGAGGGCTGGGTAACGCCAAAAGTAGCCGGTGACAGTACAGGCAAAAGTATCGCCATCATCGGCTCTGGCCCGTGTGGGCTAGCTGCAGCGGAGCAATTAAATACAGCCGGGCACAAGATCACCGTCTACGAGCGGGCCGACCGACTCGGTGGTCTTTTGATGTACGGTATTCCTAACATGAAACTCGACAAAGATGTGGTTGAACGTCGTGTACAGCTTATGCGTGATGCAGGTGTCGAGTTCATCGTCAATGCCAATGTTGGAAAAGATATAGATCCCGCCACACTTGTTGCAGAAAATGATGCAGTACTGCTCGCCACTGGAGCGACACTGGCGCGCGACCTGCCCATTTCAGGACGCGATGCAAAAGGTGTGCACCTGGCGATGGAATTCCTGACCGCCAACACCAAGAGTCTCCTCGATTCGGGACTGGAAGACGATAATTATATTTCAGCAAAAGACAAAAATGTTATTGTCATTGGCGGTGGTGACACGGGTACTGACTGTATAGGCACGTCCTTACGCCACGGATGCAAATCACTGGTGAACTTTGAGCTCTTACCGAAGCCGCCCGCTGAACGCGCCGACAATAACCCCTGGCCGCTTTGGCCGCGTATCTATCGCGTCGATTATGGCCATGCCGAGGCAGAAGAAAAATTTGGAGATGACCCGAGGGTCTATTCCATTATGAGCAAGGAATTCGTTAAAGACGATCAGGGCAATCTGACCGGTATTGTCACAGTGAACGTCGATGATCAGCTAAAAGAAATTCCGGGTAGTGAGAAGACTTGGGAGGCAGACCTCATCATGTTATCGATGGGATTTTTACAGCCAGAGCACTACATCAACGAAGCACTTAGCATGGATATTGATGGACGAGGCAATTTCAAAGCGACAAAGCAGGATTATCGCACCAGCGTGTCAAAAGTCTACGCTGCTTCTGACTGCCGACGGGGCCAAGACCTTGTGGTTCGCGCGATCAATGAAGGACGCGAAGCCGCACGTGAAATTGATCGCGACTTAATGGGCAACACACAATTACCTTAAGGCAAAATCTTCACTTGGCAAGAAGAGGGAGCCAGCCTTCCGCTTCTCTGCCCTCTCCCTGTATTTCGCTATGCCGCGGTGCCGGAAGACGTCGACTCTCTCTGCAATGAATCGTGCGGGCAGCAATGCAAAAAATGCGCTCTCTATTGCGCCTGACGAATCAACGGTAACGTATTCTTCGTGAGCATGCGTTTAGGCCACGTTATGAAGCGAATCCATAGGTGCTGCAACGTCGCCTGCTGCATGATCAATCAATGATCCCCGCTCGGAGCGCCAAAAAACACCTTTAAGCATGGCTAGGCCAACTTGTCTTGCATTAATAGCCAACTGCTTCGCCATTTCCTCGCCGTAACTGTTAACAGCGAATACTTTCTTAATACTTGCACCATAATCATCGGGCCAGCTCGCCTCCCAATACCAGCTTTCTTTGATGCTTCCATCGCGGCGCTTGTAGCGCTTAGCGTAGGTGCAAACCCCGCTAATACCCGATGTATTGTTGGACCGTTTGATGCAGCAAAACTCCGATCGTGTTATAGGCGGATTCTGACAAACAATATGGTCGCGGTAGCGCCTAGCCTCCTGCAAAGCCGCCAGCTGCCCTCCATGTTTGCGGTCCGGAAAATTTTTCACATATCCCTTGCCGTGTCGCCGCAAACTTACACGCCACGCATGGGCGTGATAGGCCTCGTCATCGATACGCGATAGGCCATAGTTGTTATCATTTTTTCCATTTATAGGCTGCACACGACGTCCCCACTAGCTTTTTTCCTGCCTTGATTTGGTGCTCTTATGGTTATCGCAACAGCGTGTCCAAAAGGACTTTCTGCAGATAATGCTTTGCATTTCTATCCAGTCCACACAGGTCTTCGATCATTATGGCTCTGTTCTGGATTAAGGAACTCAGAGTCTCCGACCGTATTTCAAGACGAATAAACTGATGCTCCTTAGACTTGCCGGGCGAACAGCTCAGATTATCGCTGCCGCTGCTGCCACGATCACAGGCCTGCCTGCTATCAGCGACTACTACTGTGCCTGCAATTTCAGCATTGAATACTCTCATTTATTGCGCCCCCCGCGACTAGTGATAAACCGTTTCTTCCGGAGTCATCTCGACCCGAGTGGGTGCTGGGCGAGACCTTCGTGGCGTAACAGTATGCTGCCTGTTTTGCGAATTTAGACGCATAATATGCATGTAAATGCGCGCTTCAAACTCGGGCGACATGTTTAACATCGCTTCATTACGCAGCCGAAAAATTGCGGCCTGACGGATTTCCGTGACAGCATCGGCACGGCCGCTTTTCTCAAGCGCCTGTGTAAGCCCAACTAGGGTCTGTATAAACCATTCTAGGCCGGTAATAGGCTCAATCGCCCGAGTTGTCAGGATAATTTCCGCTGTCTCAAACGCACACCCCATATGGACTAGCGCCTCGTCCCAGTGCTCCCCTTCAGACAGCGACCGACCGGTATCATAAGAGTTAGCGCACCAGTGCAAAGCCTGATCAGGTCTTCCGCGCAGCCACTCGCGATGATTGGCACACAAAAAGTTGAACTTCATATCTTATCTCCTAAGGTAGTCACAGTTGGATCAACCATATCCCAATCACTTTTTAAATGCAAATGATTCCCATTCTTGTTAAGGATCGAATCACAACGACTGCAGCCGCTGCAAAACCAGAGCTTTCCTTGGGCCACAAGCTAAATCTTACGGAGAATTCCATCGGTGGTAATATCAAATGTCATGCAGCTCGTATGTTCGCGTTAAAGCTGTCAATAACTGCCTGTCGGGCTCTGGCCTTTGCGGCCGTCTTACATCACTACAAGGGAAAAAAATGATTGCGCTATTACCGTTAGTGGCCGTCATCGCCGCCATTTTCGTTTACTTCTATTATATGAAATGGCGAGACCAGTGGGTTCGCAGCCGCCCTTTTCCTGAGGAATGGCTCGCCTATCTGACGGAAGCGCTAGCGGTCTATTCTTGCCTATCCTTGCAAGAACAGCATCGGCTGCGTCAACTTATTCTGGTGTTCCTCGCTCGTAAACGATTTTACGGATGTGCCGGATTGGTCGTGACCGACCAGATGCGAGTCATCATTGCAGCAGAGGCATGCCTTCTGCTGCTGAATCACGGCTGGGCAGTCTATCCTAAGCTATCCTCCGTGCTTATTTACCCGTCTGCATTTCGAGTAACACGCGAGGAGCTTCAGCCAGATGGGGTTGTGAAATCCTCAGAACACCATGTATTAGGAGAGTCATGGGGCAGCGGTCGAGTCATTCTTTCTTGGGATGACGTTGAAAGTGGCGCGACAGACTTCACAGACGGTCACAACGTGGTATTGCATGAGTTCGCTCACCAGCTGGATGCCGAGTCCGGTACGACTAATGGAGCACCACGGCTACGCCACAATACTTATAAATCTTGGTCTAAAGTGTTTATGGAAAACTTCGAGGATTTGAGAGAGCGTAGCCGGAGGCACCAGACGACAGTCATGGATACCTATGGCGCTACTAATCCAGCAGAATTTTTTGCGGTCGCCACCGAGACTTTTTTTGAAGAACCACACCAATTGTATGAAACACGCCCTGAGCTATATAACGAGCTTTGCCAGTATTATCAACTGGACCCAAGACATTGGCACCCCAAAGGCGCTTCTCAGAACACCCACACACCCTACAAATAAATTAACTTGAACCATGAACGAGACGTGCCAGTGGCCTGATAAGCCACTGCAGCAGGTAGACGCAGACTATCTTGCCTGTACGGCACTATGCATCTTACAAGCGATCACACTCGGAGCGTAGCCAGACCATATGGCCCTAAGATCACGATTTTTTAACAACTATATTTTCGCCACTCGCCTTTTACTTTCCCATTCCTCACTTTCATTAACAACAGTGCTATATACTAAAAGAGCTTATAAACAAATGTATCCGCCGGCCAATAACACAGCCACTGCGGTCTAATAGACGGGATCCGGATGTACGAAATACTTCCAGTAGCAATTGCAATAACGTTGTTAACATCTGTTTTTATCTGCGTGAGATGGGGCAACGTCAGGTGTGTTGGAAAAACACCGGTGTCGCTGCTAGCGTTTTCAGCGATTTTATTCACCTCTGGACTAGATGTTGGCTTGATCATGTTTCCTCTTGTCGAATTCCCAATATATGCCACTGAAGATGACTACAGTTTCACCAATCCGCTGGCGATTGAATTCGGTTTTTGGGGCTTTTTGGTTTGGGCCTTCTATTTTTTAACCACCTTCTATTTTTGCATTGTTGAGCCCAAACTAGGTCTGTTTCAATACCGGCCTATCCGTTGGATTAACAACCTAATTATTATTTCCACCTGTGCATTTACAGCGTATCTTTTTCTCAGTTACGCGCCCACTTATATCGATGGAATCTCCCCTCTACAGCAATACCTCTTGGTGGGTTTAATAATTTTTATGGCAGTTTGTTCGAGCACTCATGTCCGTTATATAAAATTGCTCAGCATCGCATCTAGCGCATTATTTATACTACTAACGCTAGTAATGCTGGGGGCATCTGGAGCATCGGTCTCAGCCTACATAGAATCATTATCTAACCTAACGGGCTATTTTAAAAACATTCATCGCTTTGTCGGCCCTATCAGTGACTATCACGGCTGGTATTTGTTCTGGTGGTTTGCGTGGAGCATTATGATCGGCCAGTTTGTAGCAAGATTTGTCAGCGGGATGAAAACCTGGCAGTTGTTAGTCGCTTTATTGGTGATCCCGTCCGTTGCTATAGCACTCTGGTTTTCAACACTCTATTACTATTTTTCTAATGGCATTGCTGTCGCAGGACTATTGCGCTGGGCGATGGTAATCCTCGGAATTATTTTCGTCATTAACTCACTGGACTCGCTTATCCGTCTGTATACCGACAATCTGGGTTTCAACATAGAGAAACTCGGACTAGCACAATACGTTAGTGGAAACTTTTTATTAATCGGGTCTCTGGTACTGCTATACCAGTTGACGCCGCTTAAAATTGAGTGGGTAGGTTTAGTCGTCATTGGACTATATATCGCTATCTATATCCTGGTGTTCAAGAACAGAAGCAAACTCCGTGACAGCATTACTTGCGCGAACGATAGCTCTAAAATTTGAGATCATGGGAATAATGAAAACAGTAAAAACTTACGACTATATCGTTATAGGCGCTGGCTCTGCCGGGGCAATCGTTGCGTCTCGCCTTAGCGAAGACCCACGCCGCACGGTATTGCTTATTGAATACGGCG
>Ga0308000_10000277_pt1 | contig 20413 bp, 15 predicted proteins | sample Neamet3_FD_203877 | JGI IMG/M metagenome (GOLD analysis project Ga0308000, IMG submission 203877) | Marine microbial communities from water near the shore, Antarctic Ocean - #3 | ecosystem: Environmental > Aquatic > Marine > Unclassified | place: Southern Ocean | collected 2014-06-04 | reverse complement strand
CATCTGCTGCTGTAGGAAATATCATCGTGGCCAAGCTCAATATGAGCACTCGTGAAATTTCGCTTTTTGTCGATCCGGATCTGGCCCAAGCAGAAGGGCAGGCGACGGTGGAAACGACGGCTACCTTCGCTGGAGTAGGTCTTTACGGGGTGACCGGGATTCGGCTCGCTTCCGGTGGCACGGGAGAATCAGTTTGGGATGATTTGGCGGTGACGACCTCGTGGGAGGAGCTCGCAAACAGTGGTATGGATGCGGACGGTGATAATCTTCGGGATTCGTGGGAAACCGCTTTTTCCGTCACGGACGCTGCGGGAAATGCGGATAGCGACGGATTGACGAATCTGGAAGAGCAAGCGCTCGGAACGAATCCGATGGTGGCTGATAGTGATGGGGACAATCTTAGCGATGGCGTGGAAGTTGCGACGCATGGAACGAATCCTTGTTTTGCGGACAGCGATGGAGACGGCTCTGCTGATGATGTCGAATTGGCAAACATGACCAATCCCAATGATCCTGCGGACGGAGAAACCTTCATCGTGGATGGCTCGCGTGAACTCTCCTACGGAGCTGCAGTTTCGGTGCAAACGATTGAGACGGGATTTGGGGATAACCAGAGCGAGTGGAATGCCGCCTATGCCCATGTGGAGAACGGAAAGCTCTACCTCTTCTTCAGTGGTAATTTGGAGGACAACTTTAACAAACTGGAAGTCTTTCTCGATGCTGGAGATGGCGTCACGAGCAACGTCTTTGCTGCTGCGGGAAATGACGGATCGGCTTCCATGAATGGAATGACCTTCGATACCGATTTTACTCCAGACTATCATTTTATTCTTCGTAGGGGATCGAGCAAATTCGATGCGGATTTTTCTGATCTCGCGAGTCAGAAATACAGCTCCTACCTCGATGTCTTTGGTGGCACTGATGCGGGGAGTGGGTTTCTGAATGTAGGGACTTCAAGCCAGAGCACGTTCGCTGTTCTTCCTGAGGAAATGTTGCTGGCTTACGATGGGTCAAATACGGCAGGAATTGGTGGAGCTACAGGTGCTCCGGCTGATCAGACGGCTGCTCAAGATGTGAAAACCGGAATTGAACTCTGCATTCCTCTGGTGAACCTTGGAAGCTCCGCTGGTTTCATCAAGGTGATGCTTCTTCAAAATAATGGAGGCCACGATTATCTTTCGAACCAATCTCTGGGTGGACTTCCCGCAGGGGTTGGGAACCTTGAGGGGCCCGGTGGAGTTGATTTTAGCACCTTTGAGGGTGAGCAATTCTTCGAGGTGGAGCTTGCACCCCTGGAGATCGTGATTACTCGTGCCGAATTCACGAGGGGAGACATGATCATGGATGTCAGTGGTCTTGTAACAGGTAAACCTTATTATGTGGAGCGGAGCAATGGAGGATCTGATTTCAACTTTTTCCAAAGTATTGAAGGCACTTTCCTAGCGGAGTCAGAGAGCCAGCAGATTGTCATTTCCTCACCGGCTCCCACTCAGTATTTTCGGATCGTGTCAGGGAATGCCCCGGTCGAGTAACGTTATTCACTCTTTGGAAGACCATGGTCGGTTTTTAGGGCTAGTTCATGAAGGCAAGTAGTAACAGAAGTCCGGCCACTCCATCTCGGAGGGAAAAGCGGGCTTGGGCTGATGACTTGCTCAGGAATTTAAAGAGGGCTCCGGTGGGGCATCCGTATTTGCAGTAAGCGAGCGGGATGAAGAGGGAAGCGAGTAAGCCGATGAGGGCAATTACGATGGTGGCGATTCCGGCGCTGCGCCAAAGCCAGGCGTCGAAGGCTTCGAAGTCGGCGTAGTTCACCGAGGTCGTGCTGATGGCGAGTGCCACGATGAGGACAAGAAGAACCGAGGGGAGGAAGGAGAGCGGCTTGGTGAGTTTCTTTGGAAGTGTGAGAGTTTTGATCGGGAGTTTTCCGAGCCACTGCTGAATGAAGCCATGGGGGCAGAGTTGATGGCAGTAGAGTTGGTGACCGGTTGACCAAGGGATTAGCAAGGCCGCTCCTGCGAGGAAGAGGAGCCCCCATGAATCGGTTAGAGGAAGTCCGTGTTTGGCCCAGCCGATGAAGAGGGCCTGCGAAAGAAGGTCTCCCAAAAAGAGTCCGTAGATTACCACTACGCTGATTTGCCAAGCGAGGCGGAAGAGTGGTTTTCCACGGAGCTTGGTGAAGGAAAAGATAAAGGCCCCCGAGGTCAGAAGAATGAGGCCGATGTTTCGCCAAGGAATTTTGGTGGGCGGAGGGTTTTGGTCGCTCTTGAACTGAGCGAGCCTTCGTTTGACGCCTTCGGCGATGGCCCATGAAGTGTCGGTCGCGCCGGAGACGCCCTCGGGTGCTTCAGTGAGGTCGATGATTTCGTCAATGGACTTTCCGTTGTAGAGCTCAAGGTAGTCGCTGTTATCGAGGATGCGTTCGTAATATTCTTCGTTGTCGTAGCTCTTGCGGAAGCGGAGTCCGTTGATTTTTTCCGCCTTCGCGTCGAGGACGATGAGGACGTCGGTGGGTCCTTGGAATCCGTGGAGATATTCCAGCGATGGAGCGGTGCGGAGCGCGTGGGCGATGAGAGTATCGGAGGCGTTATGAAGACGGAACACGCCGGGCCAATCGGGATGTTCGTCCATCGTCTGGGCCTCAGGTAAAAGGAGGGCGAATTCCGCGAGGAGAATTTCGGTGGGGAAGAGGCGCGAGGTGGTCTCGCCACCCAGTCGTTCGATGATGCTTCTTGAAATGGCGACGCTGGTGAGGGTGGAACCGGAGACGGCGTCGACTTTTGGGCTGCCTGGAGCGCCGAGCTTGAGGCCAAGGTGGGCTTGCCAGAAGGACGTTTCTTCTTCGACGGAGTCGAGATGATCTTCGGTGTCGGGGGATTGAAGGATTTTGAAGTTGATGACGCTACCCCCGGCATCTAGGGCGATGGCAATATCACTGGGGCCGGAGTAGCCGCGGATATGAGCGGTCTGCGGCAGAGTGGTGAGGAGGTAGCCGATCAGTTTGCCTTCCTCGTTGTGGACTTCGCCAGTTTCTGGAGAATGTTCGCTTGCTGTGGGAAAAAATTTCTCGAGAGGAACAGGTTGGCTCGTGGATGCCGGAGCCCCTGTCAGGCACCAAGCGATGCCGATGATAACGGCAAGACGGTAGAGGCGGACGAGATTTGAAATTTGAGATTTTGGCACGAAGAGGGATCGGCTGGAGGAGGGGGAGAGGAACGTGAATCTTGAGAATGGGGCTAATCTTGGTTGATGGGCTGCTTCCTTTGCCAAGGCATCCTTCTGCACCCTTCGGGCTACGGCGGACGAGACGGCAAGACAGGTGTTTGGGGACGTAGGGTTAGAATACTCGAGGGCATTTCAGCCACCCTCGCTATTATTTTTTAAGGAGTTGGATGGCGTCGATTCCGAGGGTTCCGGTATTGTTTGCGGAGATGGTGACCGCTCCGGGGAGGACGTCGGTGAAGGAGAAGGTGCCGAGGCTGGTGAAGAGTTTGTTTTTTGGAGCGACGGTTTGATTGAGGATGATGGTCTTTTTTCCTCCGGCGTGGGCGATTTCGATTTGGGCGGCTTTGGCGCGGTTCTCATGGGCCTGCCAGTAGAAGCGGACTTCATAGTTGCCGCTTTCTTTGACGCGGAGCGGGAAGGTGGCGGTGGCGTCTCCGGTGGCGTATTGATAGCCGCCGTTGAGGTTGGGCTTGAGGTTGGAGCTGCTTTTCCAGTTGCCTTTGAGTTTTGCTTTGCGGTCATCGATGACGAGCCCGGCCATGTTTTTGATATTTTGTTCCTTGGGGTTGGTGCGAAGGCCGCCCTCGGGGATGGGTGGGATGGTGAGCTTGCCGTCCTTGGTAGCACGGAAGGCACGACCGGGTTGCTGCATGAGATCGATGAGAAGAGGGAGGTAGTTTTGGTAGACTCCGCGTGGGGTCGTTTCCTGCATGGTGGCGATCCAGGCTGCTTTACCAACGACTTCTCCCATCATGCCACAGGTGCGCATGACACGGGTGGTGCCGAGGGCGCGTCGGTCGACGGAGACGCAGCGGCCGGCCATGAAGAGGTTCTCGATATTCTTCGAGTACATGATGCGGTAGGGGATGCCGTAGCCGTTTTTGCGGTCAACTCCACTGCCATGGACCGCAACAGCGATGAAAGGATTGTCTTTGGCGACGCCTTTCATGAATTGCTTTTTGGGGTGGTGGAGGTCGATGGACCAGGTGGTGGGGACGGAGGCGTCGGGGAATTCTTTGCGTGCGACGATGTCGTCTCCGGTGAGGATGACGTCACCCTCGAGTCGGCGAGATTCGCGGTTGCCGCCGATGAAGGCCATCCATTGAAGTTTGGCATTTTTATGTTTATCGGCTTCGGGTCCGTGCTTGAGGGCGGAAAATGCTCCAAAGTTGGCTCGGAGGTTCCAGTCGCGGATGGCTTCGAGGTCTTCGATGGGGTGTTTGTCGTAGCCGCCTTCCCAGAACCACTCAGCTTTGTAGAATTTCTCGTAGGGGCCACGGGAGGGGTGGAGGGCTGGGAAATCGCCGACTTTAAGGGGGAGCGCCCATGGGGTTTTGGGCCATGCAACGGCGTCGTTTGCGGGAGCCCAGGACCACATGTTGGACATGCCCATGTGGCCTTTTTCTTGGATCATAAACTTGGCTCCAGCGAGGGCGCCGATGGTGCCGTGGCCGGTGCCATCGCAGAAGAAGGTTCCTTTAAAGCGGGTGAAGCCACCGGTGGTGGTGTCGACTGCGGTGACGGATTGGATGCGTGAATCTTTAGCGTCGACCTTGAAGGCGAAGTGGTTGAGGTAGAGGTCGAGGTTCTTTTCGGCGCGGGCAGTTTGCTCCTTGAGCTTATCGGTGAATTCTTCGTTGAGGCCGGGGGAGTCGCGGGAGAAGTCGGTGAACTCATCGACGATTTCGCCGAGATTGGGATATTTTCCACGCTGGGTTCCGCCCATGGCCCAGACGTGAACTTCGGAGGAGCCGTTCCCTCCGAGGACGGCTCGGTCGTGAATGAGGGCGACTTTTAAGCCTTGGCGTGAGCCGGAGAGGGCGGCGGCGAGGCCGGAGTAGCCGCCACCGACGACGACGAGGTCGTAACCGTCCTTAGTGGGTGGTTTAGCGGGGAGCTTGAGTTGGGTCCGGCGGAAGTCGAAGAGGGCCTGGTCGTCGTTGGGCGGGGTGAAGTTGGCGTCCTTGGTGAAGAAAAGGGCATCGCAGCGGCCGTTGAAACCTTTGAGGTCCTTGAGGGAGATGGTGGCCTCGGGCTTGGTGATTTCGACAGATCCGCCTTGTTGCCAGTGCCATTCGGCTCCTTCGTTGCCGAAGGTTTTGAGAGCTTTTCCATCGATGAGGACCTCGAATTCGCCGGGAGTGCCGGGCGCGTCCCAGGCGGCGACCCAGTCCTTGGTGCGGACGTGGAGATGGTAGGTGCCGGGGGAGGAAAAAGTGACTTTTTGGGTGGCGTCAGCCACGGGAGTGCCCATGCCATGGGCGATGAGGTAGGCCGAGCCCATGTTGAGAACAAACTGGGAGTCGGTGGACCAGCCGCCGCGGTTTTCGAAGGCTTCGGCTTCGAGGAAGACGGAGTCGGCAGCTTGCGATGGGAGTGTGAGTGCAGCAGCTAGGAGTGTGGTCGCGAGTCGGAAGGTCATCGGTTTATGAGTAAACGTGCGATTCACATAAATTTGTAATATTTTTTTGAGAAAGTTCCGGGGGATTTGAGTGACAAAGTGGATCAGGCTGTCGATGTTTTGGCCATATGAAGTGGGAGTTGTCGACATTTGGAAAAAACCTCTGTGAGGGAAGTGGCATCGGCGAGCTGATGGACGACCTCGGGGAAGCCCTCGCTGGAGGTGAAAATATGCGCATGCTTGGCGGTGGTCAGCCTGCGCATGTTCCAGAAATGGATGCGGTTTGGAGGGAGCGGATGGAGGAGATTGTGGCCGAAGAAGGTGGCTTGGAGAAGATGCTGGGAAACTACGATGTCCCGGCAGGAAGTGAGGCCTTTCGCTGTGCCCTGGCATCGCTTTTCAAAAAGGAGTTTGGCTGGGACGTTACTTATGAAAATTTCGCGGTGACGATGGGCGGGCAGACGGCCTTCTTTTTTCTCTTCAACGCCTTGGCGGGCCGTTTCCCGGATGGTCGAAGGAAGAAGATTTTACTTCCGCTGCTCCCAGAATATATCGGCTACGCGAATCAAGCGGTGGGTGAAGATTTCTTCGAAGCAATCCCAGCGAAGATCGAAAAGCAGGGAGATCATGGCTTTAAGTATCGCGTCGATTTTGATGCGCTCGATCCAGGCGATGAGATTACCGCGATTTGCGTTTCCCGGCCGACGAATCCTTCGGGGAATGTTTTGACGGATGGCGAGATCGAGAGGCTTCGAGGCATTGCGCGGGAGCGGGGGATTCCTCTTATTATTGACAACGCCTATGGAGCACCGTTTCCGAATATCATCTTCTCCGAGGTCGCTCCGGTTTGGGACGAGGACATGATCCTCACGTTGAGCCTTTCCAAAATTGGCCTTCCGGGAACCCGAACGGGAATTGTGGTGGCCAGCAAAGAAGTGTGTCGTGCGGTTTCATCGATGACCTCGATTGTGGGGCTGGCGAACGGAAATGTCGGCCAGGAGATCATGCGACCTCTGATCGAATCGGGTGAGGTGCTGCGCTTAAGCCAGGAGGTGGTGAAGCCATTTTATGAGGAGAAATCGAAGCGGGCGCAGGAATGGATCTCGCAGTATTTTGGCGAGAAGTTTCCCTACTTTGTCCACCGAAGCGAGGGCGCTCTTTTTCTTTGGATTTGGTTTGAAGGACTGCCCATTACGACGAAGGAACTTTATCAGCGGCTGAAGAAGCGGAGCGTTCTTATTGTTCCCGGAGAATACTTTTTCTTTGGACTTCCCGAGGGAACCGATTGGGCGCACACGCATGAGTGCATTCGGATGACTTACACGATGCCCCCCAAGATGGTGGAAGAAGCGATTGAGATCATCGCGGAGGAGGTGGAGAAGGCGTTCCGGGTTCAAGCTTGAAGGGCAGGGCAAGTGGAAAGAAAAACCACGGATCGATGGGATTGGTGGGATGGCTTGGTCGAGGGTGTTGGATCTAGAGAGGGAGGTTGTTAATTGGGCTTTCCGGTCGCGTCGAGTCGGGTGGCGGTGACGAGGAGAATGAGCTCGGTTTGGAAATTCTCGGTGGACTTTTTAGTGAAGAGGGGGCCGAAGAGAGGGCGGTCGCTGAGGACGGGAGTGGCGTCTTCAATTTTCTGTTGCTGATCGGAGATGAGGCCGCGGAAGAGGATGGAGTGGCCGCTGGTGAGGGTAACTTTTTCATCGAAGCGGCGCTCTTTGAAAATGGGCTGAGCGGGATTTGATTTTTCCGTTTCGAAGCCGAGGTGTTCTTTGACTTGGACGAGGGTATTGAAGGTGATCTTTTTACCGCCGCTAAGGGGCTGGATGCGGAAGGTTTCGATGACTCCGAGTTTTTCGGTTTTGAATTTTTCTTCTTTTCCGGGAAGGGGGTAGATGAATTCTTTGATGATCTCGACGGTTGCGATTTGGCCTTCGAGGGCCATGACCGAGGGAGCGGTCATGATGTCGGCTCCTTTTCGCTGCACGAGTGAGCGCATGATGGTTTGGAGTTGCGTTTTGTTGAGGTGTTTTTGGGAGCGCTTGGTGGGGATGTCTTTTGCTCCGGGGAGGTAGGTGATCTCGATGAGTTTGGTTTCGATTTTGACCTGCTGGGCGTTCTTGGAGGTCTTGAGTTTCGACTTGGTCCAGGCGGGGAGGGATTGGAGCGGGGCGGCAGAGGGCTGCAGCGTGGGTGAGCTGCTTTGGCAACTGGCAAAGAAGAGAGAAGGAAGGAGGGCTGATATGATGGTGTGTGCTTTCATTGAGATCGTGGCGTAGGTCTCGAGCAGCGGAGCACTTGTTCTAATTTGTTCCTTCGGACGCTTTTTGAAGGATGGAGAGGAAGGAGAATTCAGGCATTGAAGGGAGCCTGAGGAATGAAGTGGGATGCCATGAGGAACGGTGCGTAAACAGGTGAAGAAAGTGAACCGCAGCGAGGTGAAGGTCACAAAGTGAATGACCTACTAATGTCTTAGACTCATTCCGAGTCTTTCGAATTTGCTAGACCGCTTGGTCGGAGGAGCGGAGGAGGACGTCGTTGATTTCGACTCCGGGAGGTGCGCTGAGAATGTGGAGGGCGGTGGCGGCGATGTTTTGTGGGGTGAGCATGTTGACCTTGGCCCGGGTTTGCGCGAGTTGGTCTTCGCGGCCTGCGAAGTAGTGGTCGAGGAGTGGGGTGTCGACGAAGCCGGGGGAAATGGATGAAATCCGGGTTGCTGAATTTACGAGTTTGAGCTCGGAGCGGAGGGCTTCGGTCATGGCGCGGACTGCGAACTTGGTGGCGGTGTAGAATCCTCCAGTGGGAGGGACGCGGTGGCCGGAAAGGGACGAGATGTTTAAGATATGGCCGCCGGATGGAGGGAAAAGTTTGAGAGCATACTGAGAGCAGAGTCCGAGGGCGTGGACGTTGATCTGCCACATGCGCTGCCATTTTTCGGGATCACCGGTGCTGATGGGTGAGAGGTAGGCCAGGCCGGCGTTGTTGATGAGGATGTCGAGCTGGTCGAGGGAAGAAAAAGCGGTGGCGATTTGATCGGGTTCGCTGAGATCGCAGGAAAGAGGAGCGACGCCTGGAGGAAGGTTTTCGACTGAGCGACAGAGACCGATGACTTCTGCTCCCTCCTTGAGGAGGGCTTCGGCGATGGCCTTTCCAATCCCGGAGGAGGCTCCTGTGATGAGGACCTTTTTGTCAGTAAGCATGGAGGCCTTTTAGAGCGAGAAGGGTTAGGCTCACAGTCCAAATGACGGCAGTAAGGATCTTCTTTCTCAAGCTTGCCCGAGAAGCGTCTACGGGATACATCGGGGCGTGGCATTTTCCGTCGAAAAAGCATTTGAGTTGATTCAGTCCGCGCATGAGCGTGGGCGACTGGCCCATGCCTTTCTCATCACGGGCCCGAAGGGCAGCGGGAAAGAGGCTTTGGCGGCGCAAATGGCCGATCTTCTTAATGGAGAAGAGGATGCTGCCGGAGGTGACCTTTGGGGGGATCCGGTCGCGAAAGAGGCTCCCACTTTGGAGGGAGTTGAAGGAGAGTTTGTTCGCTTGATTCGTCCTCGGTCGAAATCGCGTATCATCCGGGTCGAGGAAATGCGTGGGATTGAGAAGATGATGAATCAATCAGCCCCGAGAAAAAAGTGGAAGATTGGCGTGATTGTCGATGCCGATCGCATGAATGAGTCTTCCGAGAACGCTTTTTTGAAGACGCTTGAGGAACCTCCGGGGCAGAGTCTTTTACTGCTCCTCTCAGGAGAGCCGGAGCGACTTCTTCCTACGATTTGGTCGCGCTGTGTTCATCTGGCGCTTCTGAAGCCCGTCGATGCGGTTCGCGGTGAGGAAATCGAGGCGTTGTTGCCGATCCTGGAGACCGCGACGCGGGATGGTTTGGGGCAACTTGATGCCGGGCTGCTGGTGAAAGCTGGCTTTGAAAATCTCCTCAAAGAGCGCAAGGCAATCATTGCAAAGGGCTACGAGGTTACTTTTAAGGAAGAGTCCGCCAAATACAAACAAGCGATCGAAGGAGACTGGCTGGCGCAGCGGGAGAAAATGTATGAAGCGCAAACGGCGGCCGACTATCTCGGCGAGCGCTCGCGCATGATCGATGCTCTGCTTGCCTGGATGGGCGATCTCATCCGCCAGAAGGCGGGAGCGACGGGGCTAGAGTTTGAAGACTTTGCGGCGGTGACTAATGCGGCTGTTTCCAACGAAACGCTCGACTCTCTCCTCCAACGTGTTACCGCGGTGGAGGAACTGCGACGGTTGCTTGAGACCAATGTCACGGAAGCCCTTGCGCTTGAAGTTTGCCTGATGAAGGCCTTTGGGCCAACCAACGCTTAATTTTTTTTATGAAAGGGGACAAATCATTCGTCGACCACATCCGTATCCGCTGTAAATCGGGGGATGGTGGAAATGGCATCGTCAGTTTTCGACGGGAAAAATTTGTCCCCCGGGGTGGTCCTGATGGTGGTGACGGAGGCGATGGTGGCCAGGTCGTCATCAAGGTGGATGAAAACACCGATAACCTGCGGGCATTCCATTATGATCCCAAGCTCATTGCTGAAAATGGCGCTCAGGGTCAGACCTACAAACGTCATGGAAAGAATGGCAAGACGGCGATTGGTCGCGTTCCCCCTGGAACGGTGATCTACAAGAGCCCGGCCGTTACGGTGACGGATGCGGTTGCGATGGAACGCAGCGAAGGTGGCATCGATCTCGAACCGGTGATCGATCTCACGGAACACGGTCAGGAAATTACTCTCTGTGTCGGAGGAAAAGGAGGGCGTGGTAATTTCCATTTCCGCACCGCGACCAATCAGGTCCCGCAGGAGCGTGAGATGGGAACGGATGGCTCGGAGGGGATCTACTACCTCGAGCTGCGCCGCATCGCTGATGCCGGACTCGTCGGCTTCCCGAATGCCGGAAAGTCCACCCTCCTCGGTAAGCTTTCTGCCAAGAAGCCCAAAGTGGCCTCTTATCCTTTCACGACCTTGACCCCGCAGATCGGCGTCGTTCCCCTCGGTGGGCACGTCCGCTGCACCGTCGCCGATATTCCTGGCCTGATCGAGGGAGCTCATGAGAACCGGGGACTTGGACATGAGTTTCTACGCCACATTACGCGATGCCGGGTGCTCCTTTTCGTGGTCGATATGGCCGGAAGCGAAGGGCGTGATCCGATCGAAGACGTTCAGACGCTCCGGACGGAGATCAAAATGTATGACGAGGACCTCGCGAAGTTTCCTTGGATGGTCATTGCCAATAAGATGGATCTCGAGGCATCGACCGAGAACCTCGAATTCTTCAAGCAGCGTTTTCCAAAGGTCAGGATCGTCTCCATTTCTGCAGATAAGGAAGAAGGACTCGACAAGGTGAAAGACGCTCTCGAAGAAATCATGGAGAAGCAGGAGAATGCCTGATCTGATTTTTGTCTATGGCGCGCTCCGGAAAGGGGCGTCGAATGACTGGCGCATGAAGGATGCGCGTTGGCTGGGGCCAGCTGAAGTTGAGGGGACTCTTTTGAAAATCGATTGGTATCCCGGGCTCGTTCTTGGTTCGGGAGGATCAGTGAAAGGGGAGGTCTACGAGATTGGCCCGGAACTTCTCAAGGAACTCGATGAGTTTGAAGGCATCGGATTGGAGGATGAGCGCAATGGTGAGTATCATCGGGTGAAGCGAACCATCCAAGTCGGCGAGACTCCGCGCGAAGTCTGGATCTACGAGTGGCTCAAAGGCACGGAGGGCTTCGCCGTCGTAGAATCCGGCGACTGGCTCACCGGACCGCTTTCCTAGACCTACGCAATCGGGTCCGGGCAGGTGCTACGGCGCTGGCACTTCTGGCAAAAGTCACCGAGGTAAAGGGCATCGATCCATTCCATGATTGGGTCGAGATGTCGGGCTTCGTCGGTCACAAAGCCGGCTTCAAAATTCCTCCGAAGAGGGCTTTTTGCACCGAGCCCGGCTCCGGTGAGGTTCGCGGAACCGATGAAGGCTTCCTGTCCATCGACCACGACAGCTTTGGTGTGAATACGCGGGCAGAGGATGCGCTCGAAGAGATCGGATTCGATAAGGGCGGGGTATTTGTCGAAGTCGGCGCGGAAGCGGGGCCCGGGTTCCTTCGCGTGAAAGAGGCGGACGGCGACACCGCGCTGCACCGTGTCTGACAGGATTTCGAGGAAGGGAACAAAGCGGCGCCCTTTCTTAACGTGGAGATCTTTGACGTCGGCAGTGACGACCCAGAGAAAGCGTTCCGCCCGAGGAACCATCTCGACAATGACCCGTTGATGGATGTCTTCATTGAGGACGAGGTCGTTCATCGCTCAGGTAGTAACAGAATACCGGTCCTTCGTCAGCTCCACTTACGGAATCATTCTTCATTTCTGATGGTTTGGAATTTTTGGAAAAACATCTTAGATTCGTCTCTCTTTTGCGTATCAAAATATCTGACATTCACTTCAAGTTCAAAAAACTCATGAGATCTTCTACTTTTTCGTATTTTTCGCTCTGCTCTTTACTCTTGGTTCACCCATCCAGTGCTGACGAATCCTGGACCGTCGATTCCCAAGAAGATTGGACGAAAGCGCAAGCTTCCCAAAGCGGGCTGGATGTGCAAAAGGGGAGCATTTCTCCAACCGAAAAGTCGGGCACCTTTCAGAGTGTGGTGAAGCGGTTCGACAAGAAGCGCGCGGTGAGTTCGATCACGCTCACTCAATCTCCGATTTGGCAAAACTGGAATCCGACTGAGAATCTGGGTCCGTCGAACTTGGGGGATGCGCCGGTTCTCCTGACGATCGGGCCGGATAACTACTGGATGTTCGGAAAATATGGCGGCGGGCAGCCTCGCCGGAAGAAGGGGGAGAAAGGGAAGCCACTGGTCAAGCATAGCCCGAAGGATGCGAGGCTCGAAGGATTTGAGATACCGCTCAAGACGACCCGTTTTGCAAATCAATACGATGCTCCCGGTGGTTTGAAGCCGAGAACCGGCGGCTACCATGCCTGGCAAAGTAGGGATATGGTGAGCTGGGTGCACCACGGGCCGGTGACGGAGGGCTTTTCCCGTTGGGTCACGAGTGCTGAACATGTGGATGGCAAAACCTACATCTATTACGACTTCCCCAACGACCAGGACCCTCATGTCTACGTCGATGCCGATCTCGCCGATGGACTACCGGGAGAGAACATGGGGAAGGTTTTGAGCGATCCCTCTCATGGGTCGGACGCTGGATTCATTCGCGATCTCAAGGGAAATTTCCATGTTATCTTTGAAAATTGGGATCCGATCAATGCGAGCAAGCGGGCGTGGGATTCGCCGCTGGCCGGTCATGCGGTGAGCCCGGACGGAGTGTCGCTATTCAAAATTCAAGAAACTCCTGCTATCGATGTGCGAACCAAACCCACCGGAGAGATCAAAACCTACAAGCACCCTCATTGGACCAAGGAGGACCCAAAAAATTATCCCTCCAATATCGCTGAGTATGAGGTGCACAGTCCCAATCAGGAAGCCTTTGGCGATTGGGCCGCCATTTCAATCGGAGGACAGTATTACCTCTTCGGTGATTATGATTCCGAACACGGGAAACCGATGCAGGCGGCGTGGTTCACCTCGTCGGACATTGGAAAACAGTTCACCTTTTGTGATAGCATTGGCAAAGGGCATCCCGACCCGGACGTGTGCTTTGCGGAAGGCCGTTTCTACTTGGCGACCCAGCAGCCAACCGACTTTACCAGTCCTGGACCGTGGGTAGAAACAGCCGAGGTTCGCGTCGGAGTGGATACCGACAATGATGGCAAAACGGATCAGTGGACCGACTGGAAGGAAGTCAAAGAGGCTTACGACTACATCCCGGGATTCTCAAAGCAGGTCAAAAAGACTCCCGCATCGCTCGAGGTGTCCTCGCTGCCGGAGGGATACGGATTTCAATTTGAGATCAAGTTGACGGATTCGACAGACAACAAGTCGAAGCCGATTTTGGAGAGTGTGGAACTTGGTTTTAAGAACTGAAGTTTCGATGCCCTGTTTTTGGAAGTGACAAGTGGGGTCCTCTGCGAGAGAGTTTGTGCGTGAAGATCACGTTGGCCCTCCTCCTAAGTTTGCGACTCGGACTCTAGTCCGCAGTCGCCCCGTTCTTTGGTCAACCATCCATCTCCCGACTGTCGCGGAGAAATCACCGTCCAAGGAACAGGACTTATCGAGAGCTTCCGTGCTTCATTGACCCTCAATCACTGAGATCATGAAATCTGAATCCATCTCCAAATACCGTCCATTCCCGGCCGTCGACTTGCGCGACCGGACATGGCCCGACCGTGTCATTGAATCCGCTCCCATTTGGGCTTCGGTTGACCTCCGTGATGGGAACCAATCGCTCCCGATTCCGATGTCAGTCGAGGAGAAGCTGGAGATGTTCGATATGCTGGTGGATGTCGGCTTTAAGGAAATCGAGATCGGCTTTCCCTCGGCGAGCGATACCGAATTCGCCTTTATGCGTCGCCTCATTGATGAGAATCGCATTCCGGAAGATGTCACAGTGCAGGTGCTGGTGCAGACGCGGCGGCATTTGATCGAGCGGACCTTTGAGGCGATCAAGGGGGCCAAGCGAGTGATCGTTCATATTTATAATTCGACGAGCCCGCTACAGCGCCGCGTGACTTTCGGTGATGCTTCGCGTGAGGACATCAAGGCGATCGCGGTGAGCGGTGCAGAGGTCGTGAAGGAACTGGTGCCGACGATTCCCGAGACGGAAATTGTGCTGCAATATTCGCCCGAGTCCTTTTCCGATACCGAGTTGGACTTTGCCTTGGAATGTTGTGAGGCGGTGATCGATGTCTGGGAACCGACTCCTGAGAAGAAGCTCATTTTGAATCTGCCGGCGACGGTGGAGTGGGCCACGCCGAATGTGCATGCGGATCAGATCGAGTGGATGTGCCGTCAGATTTCGAAGCGGGATTCGGTCATCATTTCTCTCCACACCCACAATGACCGGGGGACCGGAGTGGCTGCTACCGAGCTGGGATTAATGGCGGGCGCGGATCGGGTGGAAGGCACTCTTTTCGGAAATGGCGAGCGCACCGGAAATCTCGATATTGTGATTGTCGCGCTCAACATGAACAGCCACGGGATTGAAACCGGTTTGGACTTTTCTGATCTTTCGCGTTTGCGAGAAGTTTACGAGCGCACCACGCGCATGATCGTTCCGGATCGTCAGCCTTATGCGGGAGAGCTTGTCTTTACTGCTTTCTCGGGGAGTCATCAGGATGCCATTAAGAAAGGCTTGGATCGTCGCGCGAAGGAAGAGTCTGAAAAATGGGGTGTGCCTTATTTGACGATCGATCCTCACGATATTGGGCGGAGCTACGAGGCGATCGTGAGAATTAATTCTCAGAGTGGAAAAGGAGGTGTCGCTTACATCCTTGATCAAGAGCACGGATTCGATCTTCCCAAGACGATGCATCCGCAGGTTGGAAAGCGAGTTTACGATCTGGCCGATAAGCGGGGTGAGGAACTTTCTGCTGAAGAAGTCGGGAAGGTCTTCTTGGACGAATTTGCCAACGTTGCGACGGAGATGAAGATTCTCGATTACGATTTGGATCACCACGCGGTGGGTCGCGGCGAGGTTCTTTGCAAGGCGGAGATCGAAGTCGCAGGCGAGGCGCGCAGCGTGGAGGGAATCGGAAACGGACCGATTAACAGCTTTGTCTCCGCGCTCGATAAAGCAGAGCTGAAAGACTTCGTTCTCACCGATTACCGCTCCCATGCGGTGCGTGGCGGATCGAGTTCGGATGCCGCTGCTTATGTGCAACTGCGCCATGATGACGGCCGTATTCTTTGGGGCGTCGGAGTGGATCCCAGTATCGAGATGGCGGGACTCAAGGCGCTTGTGAGTGCTTGGAATTTACTGCGGGCGTAGGATAGCCATCTTGGCTGTCCTACGTTGCCTTACTCTGCGGCCCAATCGAGCTCTTTGAGGAGGGCATTGGTGGCGTGGCCGTATTCGACATAGGAGTCGTAGCACTGCTGCCAATCGGGTTCGGCACCATCGACGGCGTGGAAGACGGTGGCGACGTGCGGTTCGATCGCGAGGCCGCCGTTGTAGTTGTCGTTTTTCAAGGCGGTGAGGATCTCACGGACCTTGGCTTGGCCGTCGCCGGGGAGGGTGTATTTGGCGGGTTCCGTTTCGTCTTCGGGTGGGTTGATGCAGTCCTTGATATGGACGTGGACGACGTGCTCTTTCACTTTTTCGTAAAACTCGAGCGGGTCCTGCCAAGGGAAGGGCTCTTCTTTCGAGCGGTCTTTTTGGAAAACGGGATTGGCGGTATCGAAGACGAGCTTGAGGCCGGGGACTTCTTCGACAAGACGAAGGGTGTGGTCGGGGGAGAAGCCTCCCCAGTTCATGCAGTTTTCGTGGATGGCCTGGAGGCCGGCGTCGGCGAAGCGGGAGTAGATTTCGCGGAGGCGACGGAAGCGCTCGTTTTCGTTTTGATCATTTCCCCAAGACTCCTGGGCGTAGGACATGACGCGGATGAGGCGGGTGCCGAGGCGGAGCATGCGAGGGATGGCGCGGTCGACTTCGGCGAGGGTGACGTCGAAGTCGGAGTCGATCTTCTTGCCCCAATTTCCGATGAGGGAGCCGAACTCGGGGATCGTGATGCCGGCTTCGTCGAGTTGCTCGGCGACTTTTTCGAATTCCTCCTGCGGTAGTTCGTGGATGTTGGCTCCGTTGACGCCACGGGCGGAGATTTGGGTCCAGCCGATTTCTTTGGTGGCTTTGATCTGGGTGGCGAGGTCCTTGGCCGCTTCGTCGGCGAATCCGGTGAGATACATGATGTGGATGTAAGCTCTAAGGCTTCGTTACGAAACTCTAAACATGGGGATTTTGGGGGAGAACCACCGATAAATGGGATGGATAGGATGCTTGGTTGGGGAGATTTACCGCAGGGGACGTGGTTGATGATCGGCGGGGGCGCCGCGACTCCTTTTTAGGAAGCCTATTTCGCGCTTGGCTTGTTCTTTCTTTTAAAATGGTGGCGTTTTTGGAAGAGGATGAATGCGAGGACGAGGGCGCTGGCGGCTGCGAGTGTTATTTTTTTGCGAAGAAAAGGGATGCCTGAGGATACTTGATACGGGAGGGGGAGGTGAATTTGAGGAGTGTCATTATCCCAGACGGAGTCGGGGCCGGTGTCGAAGAGGCCGAGGCGACCTTGTCCTTTGATGAGGGGGATTCCATCTGGGCTGATTTTTCCGGTGGAGACTGAGTTGTCGCCGCGGAGGTAGACGTATTCGCCGGCGAAGGAGGTGAGGTCGAATTTCCCGGTGTTGGGGTCGATGTGGCTGACGAGGAGGGGGCTTGAGGAGCGGGTGTAGCTGCTGTTGAGGGGGCGCTTTCCATCAAGGGTGATGTAGGAGAATTAGCATTCGCCAGGCCGGAGGAGTTCAGTGAGGGGGAGATGATATCGTCGGCTTGGGTGCCGCGACCGACGGAGCGTCCGGCATCGAAGATTTTTTCGGAGTCGGTGGCTTGAGAGATGATGAGTTGGCCGAGGATGTAGTTGGAGTCTTGGCGGTCTTGCTGGGGGTAGATGGAGAGGAGGGATTCGGGGATGATTGGGCCGGGGTATTGGTCGTAGTCGGAGTCAAATTCGTTGAATGCGATACCGAGGTTTTTGGCGCAGCTGATCGCTTTCGCTTTGTCGGCGTTCCTTTTGGCTTTGGTTACGGAGGGAAGTGAAACCAAGGCGAGAGCGGCGAGGAGGAAGGCGAGGAAGAGGAGGGTTTCATCTGGTGAGAAGGTGGTGGCCGAGGGCGACGCAGCCGAGGAGGCCGGCGTTGTCGCCTAGGGATGGGGGGACGATGAAGGTTTTCATGTCGCCTTGAAGAGGTGGGTGGGCGAGGTAGCCGTTGAGGAGTTCCTTGAGGCGCTTTCGGATCAGCGGGAAGAGGTGGCGTTGGTGCATGACCCCGCCGCCGAGGATGATGCGCTCGGGCGGGGCGATGGTGAGGAGGTTGAGGCAGGCTTGGGCGAGGGCGTCGGCTTCGATTTCCCAAGCCGGGTGATCGGCTGGGAGTTCTTGGGCGGGTTTTCCCCAGCGGGCTTCGATGGCGGGGCCGGCGGCGAGGCCCTCGAGGCAATCTTGGTGGAAAGGGCAGTGACCTTTAAAGAAATCCTCGGGGTGGCGGGCGACGCGCATGTGGCCCATCTCGGTGTGGCCCATGCCGTGGATGAGGTTTCCATCGATCATGACGGCGCCGCCGATGCCGGTTCCGATGGTGAAGTAGCCGGCATTTTTTAATCCTGAGGCGGCTCCCCAACGGGCTTCGCCAAAGAGGGCGGCGTTGACATCGGTGTCGAAGAGCGCGGGGATGGCGAGAGCTTCTTGGATGGGGCCGAGGAGATCGGTGTTTGACCAGGTGGGCTTGGGAGTGGCAGTGATGTGGCCGTAGGCGGGAGAGGTGGGGGTGATGTCGGCAGGGCCGAAGGTGCCGATGACGAGGGCGTCGGGCTGGCCGTGATCGGCGATGGCAGATTTGAGGAAGGAAATGAGGGCGGGGATCGTTTCCTCGGGCGTGGTGGTGGGGATGCGTTCCCGGGCGCGGATGTCATCGGGTCCGGAGGCGAGGGCGGCGACCATTTTGGTGCCTCCGGCTTCGATGGTGGCGATGAGAGGGTTTGGCATGGGGAGGAGGGTGAACGTTCAACATCGAACGTTCAACATTGAACGTTCAAGTGAGGGACTGGGATTTTGAACCATCGATGAATGGGATTTTTGATAGGGGGGCTTCCTCCTACACCCTTCGGGCTACGGCGGACGAGACGGCGCGACAGGTGGTTGTGGTGGAAGATGCGTGGTGGACAGATGGGGAGGATTGTTTGAGAGTTGGGAAATGAAGTTGCTTGGTATTTTGTTGCTTGCTTTGACGATGGCATTGAAGGGGGAGAATCGGATGACGGGGGCGCAGGCGGGGAAGTTTGTGGAGTTGGCGCTGAAGGGGTTGGCGAAAGAGTATCCGAGTAAAATTTCGGTGGTGCTGAAGAGCGAAAAAGATTTGAAGACGCCGCAGGAAATGTTTCCGGTGTTTTATGGGCACTTTGATTGGCATTCATCGGTGCATGGTCACTGGACGCTGGTGCGGTTGATACGGATGTTTCCGGAGGCAGATTGGCAGGGGAAAGTGAGAGAGGCGCTGCGGGGGAAGTTTTCGGAGAAGAAGCTTCAGCAAGAGGCGGCCTATCTGAAGGCGAATAAGTCGTTTGAGCGGATGTATGGCTGGGCTTGGGCGCTGCGGCTTGGGATGGAGTTGCGCCTTTTAGAAGATGAGGAGGGGAAGAAGTGGGCGAAGTGGTATCGGGCGCTGGAGGAGGTGATTGTCTCGAATGCGAAGGTTTATTTGCCCAAGCTTGATTGGCCGGTGCGCTGTGGCTTTCACCCGGAGTCGGCTTTTCCGATGGGGCAGATGTTGGATTGGGCGAGGGCGACCGGGGATGAAGGATTTGAGACTCTTCTTCTCCTTAAGGCGGCTCATTTTTATTCGAAGGATCGGGCTTATCCGGTGCGCTATGAACCGAGCGGGACGGACTTCTTTTCGGCGGGCCTGAATGAGGCTGATCTGATGCGCCGGGTGATGGGGAGGGAGGACTATCGGAAGTGGCTCTCGGAGTTCTTTCCTAAGTTCGATCTGGGGAACTTGGCCGAGCCGGTTTCGGTGAGTGATTTGGAAGACGGGCATTTGGTGCACCTTGCGGGACTGAATCTAAATCGGGCTTGGAGTTTGCGCGGGGTGGCGTCGGCTCTGGAAAACCCTCAGAAGGAGAAGTTTCTTACGATTGCGAAGACGCATGAGGAGAAGGGGTTGAAGCAGATTTTTAGCGGGAGCTATGCGGGAGAGCATTGGCTGGGTTCATTTGCGACGTATCTTTTAACGGGATCGGGGGAATGAGGGACGCTCTTTTGCTGTTCTTTGGCTTGCTGTTTTTGTCGCCGCTTTGGGGGCATTACGGGAATTTTGTGAGGGGGGAGATGTTAGTGACGGAGAAGAAGTGGGAGGCGACGTTTTGGATGGAGGCTTGGTTATTTTATCCGGAGGACGGGCCGCTGGCGGAGGATGATCCGACGATGGCGGGAAGTTCGGGACAGGGGTGGATGGACTCGCTCGATGAGGAGGGGTGGGCGCTTATTAAGAAGATGGCGGAGGCGGATGTGAGGTCGTGGTTTAAGGTGATGCTTGGAGATGAATTGCGGGAGTTTACTTTCTCTTATCCGGATTTGAAGAGAGAGCCTTGGAAGTTTGAACTCAACGCAAATTACAATGCGCTGCTGCGGATTCGGGTGGAGGGCAAATTGCCGGAGGTGCTGACGGGGAGTTTTTCGGTGATTTGGGAGGAACCGGACGAGGCGGATTTGATTTTGAAAGTTAGGAGGTCGGGAGTGATGCTGGAGGCGCGGACGATCGAATCAGGAAGCGGGACGCAGGAGTTGGTTGTCTTTTCTTCCGGCGGGGAGCCGGTGGTGGTGGAGGCGTCGCTGTGGAGTTGGGTAAAGTCGGGCTTTGAGCATATTTTACCGAAGGGACTGGATCACATTTTGTTTATCCTGGGGCTGTTTCTCCTGAAGCCGAAGTGGAAGCCGCTGCTGTATCAGACGGGCGCGTTTACGGTGGCGCACTCGATCACGCTGGCGCTGGTGGTGCTGGGGGTGGTGACGGTGCCGGGGCGTCTGGTGGAGGTGATGATCGCGTTGAGCATCGCCTACGTGGGGATCGAGAATCTCTGGCTGAAGAAACTGCGGGCGCGCCGGGTCGCGTTTGTCTTC
>Ga0308000_10000270_pt1 | contig 20679 bp, 15 predicted proteins | sample Neamet3_FD_203877 | JGI IMG/M metagenome (GOLD analysis project Ga0308000, IMG submission 203877) | Marine microbial communities from water near the shore, Antarctic Ocean - #3 | ecosystem: Environmental > Aquatic > Marine > Unclassified | place: Southern Ocean | collected 2014-06-04 | reverse complement strand
TTAAGCAGCCCATCGATATAAAATCGATCTTACTGCCAATTGCACTTATTCCCGAAACGATTACTGCCAACGATATTTTAAACCTCTTTATTAAAGAAAGGAAAAGCATTGCGCTTGTGGTAGATGAATTCGGCGGAACTTCTGGTTTGTTAACAGTAGAAGATATAATAGAAGAGATATTTGGAGAAATAGAGGATGAACACGATACCATAGATTTAGCAGAAGATGTAATAGACGCTAATACTTATATTTTTTCAGGTCGTTTAGAGATCGACTTCTTGAATCAAAAATACCAACTCAAACTTCCTGAGTCAGACGAGTATGAAACACTCAATGGCTTGATTATATTTAATTGTGAAAAAATTCCTGGCTTAAAAGAGAGTATTGCTATTAAGAATTACTCCTTCGAGGTTTTAGAGGTAAATAAGACCCGAATTGAGAAAGTAAAATTATTCCGTAGCCTATAAAAGCATATTTTTTTTAATAAATTGTATATTCGCTGACTTGACAAACGAAAAACACACAGATAATGATATCACTAGATAATTTAAGAAAGCGTTCTGGCCTTGTTTTGGGTGGAGTTGGAGTTGCTTTGGGAGCATTTCTTTTAGGAGATTTAATGAGTTCAGGTAGCTCACTTCTAAATGGCGGACAAGGCGTAATAGGAGCTGTAAACGATGAAGTTATCGATTACCGCGAATTCGAAACGGAAGCACAAAACTTAGACCGCATATTTAATTCTCGCCAAGACCGCAATGTATTGAGAGATAACTTGTGGAACGACAAAGTGAATGATGTGATCATGAGCGAACAATACAACGAATTAGGTTTAGCCATTAGTGCTGACGAGTTGGCTGGTTTATCTTTTGGTTATAAATCTGCTGAAATGTCTGTAACGGCAAAACAATTTTTTGGAGTTACTGGTCAAGACGTCACTGCCGCACAATTGGCAGGAGTAATTCAACAGATTCACGATAATGATCCACAGAGATGGATGTATTTCGAGAATGTAATCCGCAAAGAGCGATTGGGTCAGAAATACATAAACTTAATACGCCAAGGATTAAATGCTTCTACTATAGATGCAGACGTATATTACAATGAACAAGGAACCCAAGCAAGTGGTCGTTATGTTTTTAAAGCATTCGACACCAATATTGAGGTGACTGATGCTGAGCTTGCTTCTTATTACAGCGCTCATACTGAGGAATTCCCTCAAGGTGCTAGTAGAGAATTGAGTATTGCTGTATTTGATATTACCCCTACTCAGGCTGATAAAGACGCTACAAAAGCTCAAATTTTGGATTTAGTAGAAGACAAAACAGTTTATAATAAAACTGCGAAAGCAAATGAAACTGTAAATGGTTTTAGAACAACTAACGATGCAGTTGCCTTTGTTAATATGTATTCTGATGCTACGTTTGATGCTGTTTTTTATGCTGAAGGTCAACTTTCTCCATCTATTGAGTCTGAAATGAGAACCGCTGAGATCGGTTATGTTTATGGCCCTTATGAAGAAAACAACAGTTATAAAATTGCTCGCCTTAACGCTCGTCGTAACGACTCTGTGCAAGTAGCAATTATAGAACTTGCTATGGATGCTAGTGAAGAGACTGCAAATGAGATTTATGCTCAGGCTAGTGAAATGGCTGCTGCAACAGATGCTGCAAACTTTGAAGTATTAGCAGACGAAAAAAATGTTGCCTTAACTAGCACTACAGTACTTGATGCTGATAGAACTATTGCAGGAATTGGTGAAGCGCGTAACCTAGTATTTTGGGCTTACAACGAAAACACCAATGTAAACATGGTTAAACTAGACGACCAAAATAGTCGTATTGTAGTAATGATGTTAACGGAGGTCTCTGAAGAGGGAACTCAAGCTTTAGAAGCTGTAAGTGCTCAAATTGAAATTGCAGTAAAAAAAGAAAAAAGTGGAGAGGCTTTAATGGTTGAATTCAATACTCATCTTTCTGCAGCTTCAACAATTGATGAATTAGCTACAGCAATGACCTTAACTACTGAACAAGTTAATACAATGGCTTTTTCTTCTAACGCTATACCAGGTGGTTTTGAACCAAATGTAGTTGGTGCTTTTTACGGAATGGAAAAAGGACAGTTGTCTAAGCCGGTTTTAGGAAACAACGGAGTGTATGTTGTGTATACAGATGACTTCATCTCTTCTGCAGCACCTAAAGACCTTACAGCTTTAAAGAAGCAGTTAGAAGGTCAACTACAACCAAGAGCTAATTTTGAAGCTACAAATGCTTTAAGATCCCTTGCCGAAATAGAAGACAATAGAGCTAAGTTTTATTAGACTTTAGTTTATAAATCAAAAAAGCTGCTTCTCACGAAGCAGCTTTTTTTTGTGGTATACTTTTTTAATAGATGATGAAGGAAGAGTTATCCCTGATGTAGGAAAATTATGATATCCTACAGAGTACCGTTTTGGTTCAGTTGATCGTCATTAACCAACAACTACCCACCTTTATTCATTCTCTAGTATTTCTAATCCTTTTAGAACAGAAGAGTCTGTATGATTAAGGACTGTAAAGAAGCCTAGATCATTCCATTTTTGTCTCGCTATACTCGTTGTCAGTCTTTTGGTAATCCAAGCCTTAGAACGGCTTATTTCAGCCTTATTTATAGGGATGTCGTTTTCCTCGCTTAACTGGATAAACGAATTAAATAGATCTTCTGAAATCGTAAATTTTATTGCAAAATTTTCAGGATCTGAGAAAGAATTTAAAAAGTCAGTATTCGTATCAACAAAATCGAAAACAAAAGCACTCATAATATTTGCTGCTAAGACTTTAAATAACCAATCTGATCTACCTGTAGTATCTAAGGGAACAAAATAATCGGGTGCTATTCCACCACCAGCATAAACGACCCTACCATTATCGGTAAAATATTTTAAGGAATCAGCAATTTTAATACTGTCTTTAGTATAGAGTTCCCCATTTTCATAGCGCTCTAAAGCCTCTAAATGGTAGGCGTCCACATCATTAGTGTACTTTTTTTGTATAGACCTTCCAGAAGGTGTGTAGTAGCGTGCTGTTGTGAGCCTAAAAGCAGAACCATCACTCATTTGTGTTTGTTCCTGAACTAAACCTTTTCCAAAAGTCCGCCTTCCAATAATAGCTGCTCTGTCGTGGTCTTGAAGTGCACCTGCAACAATTTCGCTTGCCGAGGCAGAGCCTTCATCAACTAAGACGACTAAATCTTGTTTTTGAAAACCTCCATAACAGCTGGCTTTATATGTTTTTTTAGACCTTGAATTCCCTTGTGTGTAAACAATTTCTCCAGCGCTTAAAAACTCATCTACCATAGATGTGGCAGCATGAAGGTATCCACCAGGGTTGCCACGTAAGTCCAAAATTAACTTCTGCATTCCCCCTAATTTTAAATCATCTATTGCTTTGGTAAATTCTGCATTCGTAGTGCCAGAAAACCGATTTACCTTTATATAGCCAACTTCAGAATTTATCATATACGAAACATCCACACTTGTAATTGGTATTTTATCTCGTATTATGGTAAATTCAATTAGTTTTGAGCGCTTAGGTCTTTTAATAAACAACTTTACTTCTGTTCCTTTAGCTCCTCGTAAATTCTTAACTACATCTGCATTGGTAAATCCTACACCCGCTACATTTAGTGTATCTACCTTTACTATTCGGTCTCCAGAAAGAATTCCCATTTGTTCTGAAGGACCTCCAGAAATTGGACTTACAACTACAATAGTATCGTGCTGAATTTGAAATTCCACCCCAATTCCTTCAAAATTACCTTGCATTCCTTCGGTAATAGATTGTAGGTCATCTACATGTATATAGGTAGAGTGTGGGTCTAAACTCTCTAAGGTATTGGTAATTATTTCTTCTTGCAGGCTATCTAAATCGAGCTTATCCACATAGTTGTATTCTAAAAAGCTAAGTAACTCTACAAGTTTAGGAAACTCAGAAGACGAGGCCTTTAGTTGGGTGTATTCAGAAGGGTTCGATAAGTATTTACCTAAAGACAAGCCTATTGTAAAGATGAATAGAATTAAGAACGGCTTTTTAAGAATAGATTTATTATTGCTCATTTTATAAAGTTTCCAATGGTATGTGTACGATTTCTACTCCTGCTTTTTCTAAGAAGTCTATGCCCGATGTGTCCTTATATTTATGAATAAAAACAACACGTTTAATACCCGATTGATATACAAGCTTACTACATTCTTTGCATGGCGATAGTGTTTGGTAGAGTGTAGCTCCTTCTGTACTTTGTGTAGATCTTGCTACTTTCGAAATTGCATTTGCTTCGGCGTGTAGAACATACCATTTGGTGTCTCCCGCATCGGTTTCACATACATTTTCGAAGCCTGAAGGTGTGCCATTATAGCCGTCTGAAATTATCATACGATCTTTTACAATTAGCGCTCCTACTTGCTTTCGTTCGCAATAGGATAAATTTGCCCATTCTAAAGACATTTTTAAATAGGCGATATCGTATTTGAGCTGTTTTGTTGTGTTGTGACTGGTGTGTGGCATGAAGTTTAATTCTATTTATTTCTAATGTACAAATCCGAAGAACAATTAATATGCATTTTCTTCTCCACTTATTGCGTTAGAAACGGTTTGTAAAACAATTCTAATATCTAGTAGTAAAGACCAGTTCTCTAGGTAGAAGATATCTAATTTCACTCTATTATTAATGTCGGACTTAATTTTAATTTCTCCTCTATAGCCTTTAATTTGTGCCAAGCCAGTAATTCCAGGCTTCACAAAATGACGAACCATATACTTGTCTACACTCTTCGAGTACTCTTGAGTGTGTTGTAGCATGTGTGGTCGTGGCCCTACTACACTCATATTACCTAAAAGTACATTTATAAATTGAGGCAACTCATCAATGCTTGTTTTTCGCATAAATGCGCCCATTTTAGTAATTCTAGCGTCCTGCTTGGTCGCCTGTATCTGGTTGGCTTCCAAGTTTAATTTCATAGATCGAAATTTATAGCAACCAAAAGCACGCCCATTTAGTCCGTCTCTTTTTTGTTTAAAAAATATAGGCCCCTTGGATTCCCAGCGAATTAAAAACGCAATAATTGGTATTAACCAAGACAGTAAAAGACTTAGTACTAATACTGAAAAGACAATATCAAATAATCGTTTTATAAAACGTCTGAAAATATCGTCTAAAGGAAGTTTGCGAAAGGATATTACTGGTAAATAGTCGTAGTACTGTACTGCGCCCATTTTTCTAAAAACCCCTTTATAATCGGGTACTAATTTTAAGGTGATTAAGTTGTTGTCTGCAAACACCTCAAATTCTTTAATATGTTCTTTGGAAACAGAATTCATAGATAGGTAAATTTCATCTATGTTGTTTTTTAAGGAAAAGTCAAAGCTCTCGCTTATCTGTCCTAAAAAGGTACCTTCCTTAGTTTTATTATCCGAGAAATATCCTTTTAACCTATAGCCTAATTCTAAACGAGAATTAAAATATTTTCTAAGCACTGAGACACTTTCATCTTCACCAATAATTATAACATTCCTATAGTTACCCCCAGAAATACGATAACCCTTTAGTAGTACAACGATGCATAATTTTGTGACTATAATGAGCGAATAAATTAAAAGTAAAGTTTTAAGCTGATCATTCACCTCTTGTCCTTCTTTAAAAATACCGAAATAGGTAAAGTAGGCAAGAAAGAAGGTAGAAAATTGTGCTATTATAAGATAGGCTGCTTTTGAAGGACGTGCATTTCTGTAGATATTGTAAAACTGATTATTGAAAGAAATCAGCATCCATGCAGCATTAAAGAATAAAATATATACTAAATCGAGGTACAATTCTGGATTCATATAATACATAAGACCATTAATAATCGATAGATCGATTAGGGTCATTATGGGTTTTAATAAATTAGAATATCCTCTGTGCACAATTTTGTTTGTTATAGGTACAATTTACAATTCTATAGCGTTCTATTTTAGGAGCCATTCTTTAATTACTAACAATACAAACTTAGTATTTCCCAGTAAATAGCGTTTCCACATTCTTTGTGGTTCTTGCAGTAGCCTGTACAGCCACTCTAATCCTAGATTTTGCATCCATTTAGGGGCTCTTTTAACTAAGCCGGCCACAACATCAAAGCTCCCACCAACACCCATTACAAAGAACACTTTAGATAGTGTTTCTTTATGCGTGTAAAGGAAGTTTTCTTTAGTGGGAGAGCTTATTGCTACAAATAGGATTTGTGCTCCGCTAGCAGCTATTTCGTTGGCAATGTCTTTTTCATCTTCAGTAGAAAAATAGCCATTTCTGTAACCTGCAATAATATTTTCAGTGTATTGTGCGGTATAGGTTTGAACTACCTTTTTAACCACTTCTTCTTTAGCTCCTAAAAAGAAAATTTTATATTCTTTTTTATGCGCTAATTCAACAAGGTTTGACATTAAGTCTATTCCAGCAACTCTTTCTTTTAGGGGTTTACCCAGAATTTTTGATGCCCAAACGACCGCCTGCCCATCTGCGTTTATTAAATCAGCCTCGTTTACCGACTGCATTAATTGAGCATCGTCTTGCATGGCCACAATCTTCCCAGCATTTACCACTACATGGTGCAGGCTCTGCTGAGTGGAAATGTGCTTATCTATAAGCTCTAGACTTTCTGTCATAGAGTAGTTATCGATACGCGTATTAAGAATATGTATCCTGTTCGACATTAGTTATAGGTCAATAGAAGCAATAAAACAAACGAATTAATTATCTTCGCAAAAGTAATAAAATTGTTACAGAAGGCTGAGTTTTATCATCAATCAAATTATTTTTATTTGAAGAAAGGATTGAAAATGAGAATACAAAACAATATAAGAGGGTTCGTTAATAGTCTTGGTTTTTCTACTGAGCTATTGCTTCTTCTGTTGTTTTTTGTTACACTACCGTTAAAAAATAGTTATAATTCAATTTCGATTCTTTTAGCATTGGTTTTAGCATTCACTAAATTCAAAATTAGCCCCCTCCAAACTTGGAAGCCCTACCTAATTTTACTGGCCTATTTTGTTGTTTCGAGTTTAAGTTTATGCTACACCGTTGATTTAAATTCTGGTATTACTACACTATTAGGACACAGTATTTTTTTACTGCTCCCGCTTCTTTTTACCACAATAAAATTTGAAACATCGAATCTTAAATCTGCCCAGAACTACTTTATAATTTGGATTTGTTTATTGGCTTTTTATAGTGAGTTTACTACAATTTTAAACCTGATTCAAAGTGATCAAAGTTTATTTTTATGGTTCAGGAAAGATTTTTCGTATATACAATTGGGAGCCATAATTGGTATCCACCCTCCATATATGACCTTGTTTACCAGTTATTGCATCTTGTTGCTGATCGATAAAATCGGGTTGAACAAAAAGAGGAACATATTGTATACGCTACTCATTGTGTTTCTGTTGTTTTATACGATACACCTTTCAAGTAGACTTCCAATTGTAGCCTTACTTTTTGTGAGTACACTATTTATATTCAGGAAGTTGACGTTACATAACTCCCTTGCCAATTCTTTTTTTAAGTTGTTTATTTTGTTGGGTATTGTCTTTACTTTATTCCTTTCGGTTCGCGCTACTCGATATCGTTTTGCTGAAATTTTTGGAATGAAATACGGCAACGGTTTATATATTCAGTCGGGACCAGATAAACTTGATCAATGGACAGCCGCACTAGATGCAAACACGAATATTTTCTTTGGTAATGGATTAGGAGATGTTAATGAAAGTATTGTAGAATCGAACAAAAGGCATGGCTTGTTAAAAAACGCAGACAGAAAATACAATGCTCATAATCAGTATATACAAACTTATGTAGGCTTGGGGATGTTGGGTTTGTTTTTATTGATAGGAATGTTGCTCTACTCGTGGGATTCTAAAAAGCCTTTTCTAAAGCTTCACAACTACTTTTTAATCTATCTTTCAATTGTTTTCTTATCGGAGTCTTATTTTCAAAGGCACCAAGGTATTGTATTTATAGCTTTTGTATTATGTGTTATTCAATATCAAAAAAATGAACGCTTAAGTACGGGTGTAGAATAAGTTTAATCTAAGCTCTAAAAGGACTTTTTTGCTATTAGATCGATATAGTAAGATTTGTATTTTTCTGCATTTTGAAACCATGATTTCTTTTTTAGAACATAGTCTTTAGCTTCGGTAACTATAACCGAAGGAATTCCGCAAGAGATAATTTCTACAACACACTTTTCTAGTTCTATTAAGTTCTCTGCTTTAAAAAGAAGCCCCGTTTTCTTGTGTTCTATCAACTCTTTCATACCTCCAACATCGCTAGCTATAACTAACTTAGAATAAGCCATAGCCTCTAAAGGCTTTAAGGGTGTTACTGTATCAGTAATTTTAGATTTTATTCTAGGGTTTATTATAACATCTACTTTATTAAAAGCAGTGTTTATTTCTGAGGGTTTTACAGAGCCATGTAAATGAAACTGCTTCAGATCTAGTTCCTCGACCAGTGATTTTAAGGTGTTAAAAAAAGTTCCTGTACCATAAACATGGAACTGATTTTCTAAACCTTTCTTTTCTAATATAGCCCACAGCCTGGCCACCATATCTAGTCCTTCTATAGGGCTCACAGAACCAATATAACCGAACGAAGTAGGGCGTTTTTTCGCAGAATCTTTTATGAGGTTTATAAGACTAGTATTTACAGCATTCGCTACAATTTCTGTATTGCCTACACCTCTTTGGATAATGTTATTTTCTAAGTTTTTATTTATTGCAATTACCAAATCAGCCCTTTTCATTACATAGGTTTCAATTGCAGTAATTAGTTTGGGTTGCAATCTGGAAATAAACGAATCAGCTTCTTTTTTTTCGCGCTCTTCCCAAAGCGAACGGACTTCATAAACAACAGGTATTTTGTGTTTTTTACCAAGTAGTATTGCTACAATACCACAGAAGAACGTAGCGTGTGCATGTAGTATTTTTGGGTTTTCAATCTTAATTATCGCATCAACCTTAGTGTAAAATGAAAAGATTGATAGCGCTTTATTTATGCGTTTAAATACCGAACTCTTTGCCTCGGTTACTAAATGTTCTGGATTATCGTTATAGGTTCTGTAATGCTGTATCTCGTTTATATATTCCGGATTTGAGGAACTCTCTCCATTCTGAAAAGGACTTGAAATAATAATTGGCTTAAGGCCTATTTCTTTTTGAGATCCAACGATATCCCTCGTGCGAATACTAGACCCCGAAATATTAGGCAATGATTGGTAAACGATATGAAGAACCTTCATGATTTTACAGGGGTATTTTTTAATGAAATCGCCAATACAAATATAAACCAAGCTATGTAAGGTTGGTAAATAAAGCTGTTTGTTAAGCCCAACAATAAAAAGTAAAGGAGTAGGTATTTGAATACCCTATCTGTACTGTAATTCTTTAAAATAACTGCGAAAAACAAGATGGGCACAACAAAGAGAACTCCAAACTTCCCATATAAGGTGCCATATAAATTGTCTAGATATATATTGTAGTTATTAATGTGTTCTCTGTATTCAAACCATGGAATATAGAATGTATGCCCGAAGCCTTTACCCGTAAAATAATTATAAAACTGGTAATCCTTAAAACTTAGAAGTAGCGGCTCTAGCCTCGTATTTATTGCATGACTAAGGTATTCGTAATTAAATAGTTTTTTGAACCTCGATAAACTAGAGTTGTCATTAACTAGAGTGAGTATAAGGTAGAGTACGCCAATAACGAAAGGACTTATACATAACGCGTAAAGTTTTGACCTTACATTCCATTTCATAAAATAGTACACAAAAGCAATAAACACACACACCAAAATAATCGTTCTATTTCCTGTTAGCAGCATAGGAACGAGCATGTAAATTCCCTCCTCTAATTTAAACTTTTTAGCGTAAATAATATTTATAATAAATAGAAGAGGAATACAATACGAGGCTAAGTTGGTATACCTTAATGCGTTGTTTTTAAAATACGGGTCGTCTATAAGTAAAAGATGGATATCGTAAAAGTACATCGAGGCGTAAAATAAAACAGCAACGATACAATTAACCTGCAAACATTTTAAGATAAATCGTTCGTCAATTATTTCGCTTACGTAGTTTCGATATTCATTTAGGAATAGTACTATAAGACCTAGGTACAAATAGGGCTTTAAGTCTTTTAAAATATCAATAAACCCATGGTTTATAGTTAGAGGCAGGTAAAGTAAGAAGACGACACTAATGCCAATAAATGCGTAGGTAGTCGTGGTGGTCAATCGCTTATAGAAGTTACTGTAATTACCCTTTGCAATGACGCGAATAAGTGCTCCTACAAAAAATAGTAAATAGACCGAAACTTGATGTTTGGTGTGGAAGTCGGAGGTGAAATTGGTGAAGGGTAAAGCGAAAGACAACAGAACAAAGGCTTTAAGCGAATAGCCTTGTTTGATGAAATAGCCCAACAAAAAATAGGTTATTAAAAGAAGTATATAGATAAATAGCGCCATTATATACTTATAAGGTTTTTATAAATTTCAATGGATTTCCGGCATACACACCAGGCTTGTCTATTGATTTTGCAACTAAAGATTGTGCTCCAATTACAACGTTTGAACAAATAGTTACTCCAGGTAAAACAATTGTATTAGATGCAAGCCAAACATTGCTTTCAATAGATACTGCTTTTAATGAATAGCCTTGTTTTCTGATGAGTTTATTTGCCTCATTAAAGTTATGATTTTGACTGTAAATAACAACATTTGGTCCAATTAATACATCGTTTCCAATTGTTATTGAACCGCCAGCATGAAGGATACAATTCCGGTTAATAGATACATTTTCGCCAATTGTTAATTTAGATGGAGAGTCGATTTGTACGCCATTCCACACTTTCACATTAGATCCATTTTTATACGGAATGCAAATGTTTCTAACTGTATAGCCTATGGTTCCTGGTATAGCTTTTAGGAAAGCCATCCACCACATGATTAGTTCGTAGCGCATATTTTTTTCTTTAACTTAAACGAAATCCCTATCCAAATAATTAATCTGAAGACCCAAATTGAGGTTAAAAATAAGGCAATTGATTGAACGTTTAATTCAATTTCAGAAAGAACATAAAGGAGTACTACTATTGACGTTAGGGCATAGAAATTCGCCCATTTTACATCCTTAATTGTAGCGTGACAACTTAAGTAAGTAGAATAAATTGCATAGACAAGTCGCAATACTCCAGTTGTTAAAAATAGGATTACTATATTCTTATTTGCAAGCAAGTCAATTTCAATTAAACTTAGTTTTACCAATAGAAGAACAAGGCCAAAAAGGCAGACGCCAAATACAGTAGCAAATACAAAGACCTTAATAGAAGCTTCTAATAGTTTGTATTTTGGATCGTTTTTCATCACTACAATTTCTTTAAAACCAATATAAGACTGGATGAAAGAGAAAGGAAAAAGAAAGAGATTAGCTAGGTAGAAATAGTTTACAAATTCTTCGGGTCCAAAAAATTTATCTACGATTAACTTATCGCTCTGCGCTATAAAGGAAAGAGTGAGTAAGGATATAAAAAATTGGAAAGCCAATTTACACATTTCCTTAAGGCTTAGTAGGTCGACAAAAACTAGTTTTATGTTTTTAGCCAAATAAATACAGTAAGATGTCGTGAGGAATAGTGCGATTATAAGGCCTTGAAATAAGTGAGAGAACTCAATATTTAGATTTAATATGGAAGAAGTTAAAACAGCTAATCCCAGGTATATTTTCCAGGAATTGGTAGCTATTTGCGCAATTACAAAATTACTATTTAGCCTAAATAGGTTGTAAAAAAACAAAAGCGCAATTATTAAGATACTCATTAAGGCGATCAGGAAAAAACTTTCGGAAAAGCTATAGTTCGTTTTGAGCAGCCAAGTAAATAGGCATGAATTTATGATCGCAAACAACGCTATTGCTTGTATGTTTTTTTTGCTAACCTCTAAAGTCCCGTTTTTTATTTTCGTTATTCTCACAAAAACCTGCTCCAAACCAAAGAGCCCAAAGGAATTCATTAGTGCTATAAAAACAATTAATATGGAATAATTATAGTACTGATCTAAGCTAAGAATTTCTTTAAAGAGTACGTTAGCAATAAATACACTCAAAGAACCAAAAGCCATTATCCCGAGAGAATAATGGCTTTTTAGTTTATGTAGTATTGCTTTAATCATCTTCTTACTTCTTTATTCCACAAAAATCTAACACGATTTTATCAGCAGGAATAGTTAGATTTTTAAACTCATCGTGTGCTACTAAAAATACGATAATGTCTGCTTTTTCTACCGCTTCTTTACAGTCGGTCAACTTAAATACTGTGTGTGTTTCTATATTTGGCTCCACAATATAATATGCTTCATTATTGGCATTTTGAAGCACTTTTTGTGCAATGTATTTTGCAGGAGACTCTCTTAAATCGTCGATGTTTGGTTTAAAAGCCAAGCCCATCATTGCAATACTTGGTTTTCTTCCTTCTTTGAGTTGGAATTCCAATTTGGCGTTCTGTACTTTCTCTGCACACCAAAAAGACTTGTAGTTATTTACCTCTCTAGCTGTTCCAATAATTTTTGTTTCCATTGGGTAGTCCGAAACTATAAAGTAAGGATCTACCGCAATACAATGTCCACCTACACCACAACCAGGTTGTAGTATGTTTACTCTAGGGTGTTTGTTGGCAAGAGCTATTAAATCCCACACATTAATATCGGCCTTGTCGCAAATTATAGAAAGTTCGTTAGCAAAAGCAATCTGTACATCTCTAGAAGAATTTTCTACCAGCTTACACATCTCTGCGGTACGCGCATTGGTTTTGTGTAATTCTCCTTTAACGTGTTTACTGTAAAAATCAATGGCTTTTTGCGTAGAAGCTTCATCTACTCCACCAATTACTCGGTCGTTGTGCACCAGTTCGTACATTACGTTTCCGGGCAATACACGTTCTGGACAATACGCTATGTATAATTTTCCTTCTAACTCTGGGCGTTCTTCATAAATCAAACGCATCATTTTCTCTGTAGTTCCTACAGGCGAAGTAGATTCGATAATGTATAAATCCCCTTCTTTTAATAAGGGAAGAACACCACGAGTTGCAGCCTCTACAAAAGAGATGTCAGGCTCGTTTTTTCCTTTAAAAGGAGTTGGTACTACAATGAGGTAATTGTTTGCTTCTACCGGCTTGGTAGAAGCCTTTAAGAAACCTTTTTTTACGGCTTCGGCAACTGCAAGATCTAGCGATGGCTCTACAATGTGTATTTTTCCTGCGTTTATAGTTTCCACTACGCTAGGGTTAATATCCACACCATGTACTTGTACACCACCTTGAGCTATTAGGGCCGCTGTAGGCAATCCTATATAACCCAATCCAATCATTACTACTTCTGGTTGAATGCTCATCTTATATATTTTGAATAAATTCTACAATTCTTTTACTAGCCTTTCCATCTCCGTAAGGATTATGGAGCGTGCTCATAGCAGCGTAACGAGCTTTATCTGTTAATAGGCTGTTGGCTTCTTTTACAATCTTAGCTTTGTTTGTACCTACTAAAATTACCGTTCCAGCTTCTACAGCTTCAGGTCTTTCTGTGGTATCGCGCATTACTAATACCGGCTTCCCTAAAGAGGGAGCTTCTTCTTGTACGCCACCACTATCTGTAATAATTAACTCAGATTGGTTCATTAGCCATACAAAAGCTGGGTAGGCTAACGGATCTATAAGGTGTATGTTTTCTTGTGTACCTAAAATCTCGTAAACCGGTTTTTGTACGTTCGGATTTAAGTGTACTGGATAGATAATTTGTACATCTTTATGTGTTGCTGAAATGGCTCTCAAGGCCTCACAAATATTTATCATCCCTTGTCCGTGGTTCTCTCTTCTGTGCCCCGTAACAAGGATGAGTTTTTTTGAAGTATCTACGAGCTTTTTAAGACTTTCGATTTCTTCATTCTCTATTTTTCCTACACGTTCTACAGAGTCTAATAAAGCATCTATAACAGTGTTTCCTGTAATTAGGATATTCTCTTGGCTTACATTTTCGTTGCGTAAATTTTGCGAAGAGGTTGTAGTAGGAGCAAAGTGATAATCGGCTACAGAACCTGTAACACATCTATTTATCTCTTCTGGAAAAGGAGCTCTTTTATTAAAAGTTCTTAAACCCGCCTCTACGTGGCATACTTTTGCTCCCGAATAAAAGGCAGCTAAACTAGATGACATAGTCGTAGTGGTATCGCCATGAACATACACGAAGTCTGGCTTGAAGTCTTCTAATATCGGTTTTAGACCCGTAATTATATCTGCCGTTAAGCCGTATAAGTTTTGGTTAGGCTTCATTAAATCCAAGTCATAATCTGGTGTAATGTCGAAAAATGACAAAACTTGGTCTAACATTTCTCGGTGTTGTGCCGTAACGCATACTCTAGTTTCGAAGGCATCGTTGGCCAAAAAGGCTTTTACCAATGGGGCCATTTTTATAGCCTCTGGACGTGTTCCGAATATAATTAAGTTCTTTTTTTTCAAAAGTATTTTCTTTCAGGGATGATGAGTGGTTCTACTTAAGCTTCGTTCTAGTTAAAACACAAAGATTTAATTTTGTGTAGAAATTACAGAATTACATTCGTAAAACTTTTGCAAATATACTGAAATCTCGAATACTTTAGAAAACAAAAAAAGTCAGCGTTAAGCTGACTTTCTTAGATGTTTACTTGGTGCTTATTGTACCAATAATCGTTTGGTATAAACAGAATTACTTGTTTGTAGTTTAATTATATAAGTCCCTACCGAGTAGTTTTCAACATTTAAATTAATACTGTTTTCTCCTTTATTATACCCCTGTGTATCTAGGTTAAATAGTATATCTCCTAGTATATTAAATACTTGAATTTCTACTTTTGAACTTTCTGTAAGTTCAAAGCTTAACGCTGCCGAGTGTGTAGCAGGATTAGGAATAATTTTAAATTCCATTTTACTAAACTCTGAATTAGCATTTTCTATATATGCTACTTGAATACTGTTTTGTTCAAATAAACCAGTTGAAGACTCCCAAGTCGTGCTTAGTGCAATTTCAGCCCCTTTATCTACAGACCAGTATTTAAGAGATAAGGCTTCATTTTTCAATAATCCATCTTCTTCTTCTTTAGAATAGTCATCGTTTCCATAAACAGGAATTACAATGGTTTCGTCTTGGTACACAAATGCACCAACTAATCTATTTGAGTTTGAATAAACAGCAACTTCATCTCCAAAATCTAACAGGCTTTCTAATTGATTGGCCTCTATAACTAAAGACATGTTAGACCCTGTATTTAGAGGCATTTTATAGTGCTGTAAATTGTTTTCTACAACAGTCATTTCAAGTCTATAAGATTGATTATTAGCTAAGTATTGTAGTTGTTGTGCAGCCAATACTTTTACTTGATAAGCTTGTCCAGCTACCATATCTCCAATACCGTTAAAGCCATATTCTGGTAAATAAGCCATTCCACTATTGTCTTTTACAATCACCAATTCTTGAATACCTTCGAATACAGCAATTACATCTGCTGGCTCTGTACGTAGGTAAGCAACTAAGTTCCATCCATTAACCAAGTCAATAGGATTCTCTTCTGGGGTTAAATAACCTCCTTCAATTGTAAGGTTATTAACGTTGATTAATTTTGCTTGGTACCCTTGTCCTGGTAAAAGATCGCCTACACCATTGAAATTATATTCAGGTAAATAGGCAAGTCCTAAGTAGTTTTTTACAATTACTACATCCTCTACGAAAGCAGCGAATAATTCTTCTACATCCATTACTTCCGCAACCATATAGGTAGAGAACAAATTCCAACCTTCAACTAATTGTAGTTCTTGTGCTCCTATTATTGGTTGCGCTGTTAATGTTACTATAGTCGAAATACCATTGGTGGCATATAGCTCCTGATTTGGCATACTTGCATCGTAACTAGCGTCCATGCTATAAGTAGTATTTGCAGATGCATCCCATAGCAACCATTCGAATTCTTGATTGGCGTTAAATCCATCTTGAATTTCTGTAGTGGTATCGTCTCCCTGAGCTGGGATAACGGTAGTTCCTCCATCCCAAACAGTATAACCTGCACAAACAAGTTCTCCGTTTAATGGGTAGAATACCCCAATCCAGTCACCAGCTTCTAAGCTAGCTCCATCCAACTCTACAAGCATGTTTTCTGCCAAGACTAAAGTATGATTTGAACCAGTATTTGGAGAGTACCAACTTGGAGTAGTACCTATTTCGTACTCACATGTACCATCATCCGAGTCTGCAAATACATCGTAGTTTAATGCTTCTGGATCTGTACAACCACCACAAGCCATTTCTGTACACGACCAAATTCCGTTTGCGTTTGGATTAAATCCTGCTTCACAGTAACAAGTATTACATCCTTGTTCTATGCTAGAGCCAAAGTCGTATAATTCACCGTCTAGTTCACAGCCGTATTCCTCTTCACAAGGCATCATGGTACACATCCAGAAACCTTCTGCGTTTGGATTAAATCCAGACATACAAGTACACGTATTACATTCTTGGTCTATAACCGAACCAAATTCGTACCATTGGCCTTCCTCAGTACATCCGTATTCTTCTGGCTCTATACTAATACAATCGCCGTTTACACATTCGTAACCATCTGCACAATCAATTAAATCACAAGGGTCGTTTGTACCACAGTCTTCTACATCGGTACATTCCCATGTAGGTATAACTGTTGCATCACCAATTTCTGGACAATAGCATGTTTCACAATCGCTTGTTAGAGTGCTACCCATAGGATAAACAACGCCATTTGCATAACAACCAATTCCACCCCATATTGGTTCGTAGGTAAAGCTAACTGGATAAGCACAAGCGGCATTTTGGTTTAGTTGAGATACGTAGTAAGTTCCTTCTACAAATACTGCCGCATTTCCTCCACCGGTTAAGGTATAGGAATTGGTGGTGCTTTCTCCAGCACCTAACCAATAAGCATTTTCGAATAAAGGTTCTATGGAAACGTAATCGTTCGCTGTTTCTAAACTAAATACTGGGTAGTTTATATCGTTTGTACTGTTGTTGTAAATGGTAATGTTTAATTGAACGGATCCATTATCTGTATAGATTGTTTCTGTTTCTACTTCTAGTAATTCGCAGAATGAAGTTGGCAAACATTCTCCTTCGTAGAAATCTACACCTTCGCATTCTGCAAAGCATCCGTTAGAATAAGTAATTCCATCGGAACCACAAACTGGGTTGTAATTTTGTGGGCATATACAAGTGGTGTCTGGCACCGTATTACATTCTCCCATTTCGTATTCTAAATCTAGGCATTCTGCAAAGCAACTATAAGAATAGGTTTCCCCATTTTCTGCACAAACAGGATCCCAAACATCTAGCGGACATTCACATTCACTTGAGCATCCTATTTCGAAATCGACATAGTAAGTCATGTTATTATTTTCCCAATAGTCCTCACAAGAGATATTTGAAGCCAACTCTTCACCTGAGTCATTACTTAATGTCCAAATCGCTAATTCACAACCACCATAAGGAGATATTCCATCCATCATTACCTGATAATTACAACTCGCTGGTAAGCATAAAGTGTCTGTAGACGATTCTGTATTATTTGTTCCAGAAACTATTATCGTTCCATTTGCATCTACAATGCTGTAAGTCATACCTGGGTACCAAGAATCGTATGTAGCAGACATATGCATATACACTGTCTCACAATCTTGAGGTTCTCCACAATCTTCAATTTCTTCGCAGAACCATTGCCCACCTTCTAGAGGAGACGCTGCCATACTAGGCATGCAGAAGCAAGTTTCGCATTCACCTTCTATAACAGATCCGATTGGATAAACTTCTCCGTTGTCTTCCGTACAACCCATAAGGCTTATTTCTGGTAAGCATTCTCCATTTTCACAATAGAAACCAGGCTCACAATCTATTTGGGAACAATCTCCACAATCTGCAATTTCAATACAGTTCCACGAAGGAGCTGGAGCAGGAAATACTGTTAGCATACTGGCTTCGCAAAAACAAGTTTCGCATTCACCTACCAAAACGGATCCGATAGGATAAAGTTCGCCGTTGTCAGCAGTACAGCCCATAAGGTCTGTTTCTGGTAAGCACTCTCCATTTTCGCAATAGAAACCAGGAGCACAGTCAGTTAGGGAGCAATCTCCACAATCTGCTATTTCTTCGCAAATCCAATAAGGGTTGTTGGCAATAATTCCTTGGTCTACACATTGGCAGATTTCACATTCACCTTCCATAAATGCTCCTAGCGGATAAAAATCTTCTGTACTAGATGTGCAACCTAAAGTGTCGGTAAGTGGAACGCAGAACATTTGTGCCCCACCGTTATATCCCCATTCGGTTATAATTAAGGTCTGACATGTACATAATTCTCCATTTAAGGTCATGGTTTCGCCTAATTGTAAGGTTTCGCCATTGTATGTACAGGTTTCTTGGTTTGGATCGAGTATACATGACTCATCATCAATGTTTGCTTCTGGATTGTAATTTAGCGCTTGTGGGTTGGTACAGCCAAAAATTTCTTCCTCGCAGATAGGACAACATTGTCCATCTATATAAATAGGATCTTCACAGGGCGGCATAGCACAACCTGCAATCGCACATAATATCTCTCCATTAAAACACGAACAGAAGGTGCAGTCGTCTATATTCCACGAGCTTCCTTCGTTGTAGAAAATCCCATCCGAATCGGTACAGCCTGTAGAATTATTTCCTTGAGGGTCGAAAACAAACGAAATATCTTGTGCGCAATTGGTAGTTCCACTAAGAACCAATACGGCTTCAAAAGGCTCTATATAAGGCATCATACTCATGCAAGAGTAGTTAAAGTACATATCTACTATATCTCCTGAAGCCCAAGTATCGAACGTAAATTGATCATTACTCGCGCAAGTATTGGCTAAAATAACAGAAGCTACTGTGGTAGAAAGATCGTTTCCTGCATTTTGAACTTGTAAATGGAGCATCATTCCTGCAAAACCAGCAATGTATTCTTGTTCTATAATGTCAAAATCACCTAAACAAGGTGTAATTTCTTCACATTCTCCTTCGTAAGCTATGGATATATCTTCGCATCCTGCCTCACAAGAGTTCCCGTAGGTTTGTCCATCCTCTCCACATACAGGGTCGTAAAGTGCGATGCAAATACATTCGTTATTTTCTATTACTGTAATAATAATTTCTTGTGAACTAGAGATTGTTCCCGTCCATGAATTTATCTGATTCACAACAATAACATTAATTCCCAAATCGTTTAGGGTAGGAGTTCCTTCAATAGTAATGGTGAAAGTTCCTGTAATCGAGTTTTCATCCCAATCGGTACCAATTGTTGTGACAGCCCATTCTGGAGTTTCGCTAACTTCCCAATAAGGACCATCTGATGCTATGCTGTTAGCGCCTAAAGTTTGAAAGTATGTAAAAAGCTCACCCGCATTTGCTGTAAAACTCATAACCTGATCCTCACAAGCACCTTCGAATACAATGTCAGCATTCTCACATGTTGCGAAACAAAAATTCGCGTAGGTACTGCCATCAGCAGCACAAACAGGATCGTACTCTTCTGAGCACATACAATCGGAAGTGTTTTGAGCGTTTACTTGACTAAGGCTTAAAGAAAATAAGCAGATGAATAGAATGTATAGATTTTTCATAGCACAGTTTTATTTCGAATCAAAATTAAGCAATAATTATTCCAAACAAGATGAAAAACAGAACCTTAACAATAGAGCTTACCTAGATGCGCAGTGAATACACCGATTTGCTTGAGGTATTAAAAGAATTCGCTGGTGTGGAATAGAATTTTTACAAAGTATGCAGAAGCCAAAGTCTTTCTGATTTATTTTCCCTTTAGCTTCCTTTAATAGATTGAGTTTTTTTAAGGCTGTTCTAAGTGCCGCTTCGTTTACACTTTTATTGTTTATTGCGTCCATCCTACTTACTCTACCAATCGAGTTTTCTGGTGCGATTGGCTTGGTGAGTTCTTTGAGTTTCAAAATGATTAGATCGGTTTCGATCAGCTCTTTTTCAAGGCGCTCTTTAATTTCTATCCGCTCTAATTCGGTCATTTTAGTTTGTAAAATCGTTGTTTACAAAAGCAAAAGTACATACTTGACGACTAGAAGCCCCAGAAGTAAATTGAGAATGCCATCGGTTTTCGTCGGTGAAATCCCCCGTAAAATGTAGAATAGAATCTAATCCACTAAATATAGTTACAGAGTCTTCTTCGGAAAGGGTGCAAGAAGATAAATTTCCTTCTTCTCTACAGCCTCTCATCCAAATGTCGGTAATTAAAAGGGAGTCTTGAGGTAAAAGTTCAGAGTATCTTTGTTCATAATAAAACGCGTCAAAGTGATTTATCTCTAGTGTATGTTCACTAAGGTTTAAAAGATATTTCTGACTTGTATGGTCTGTTTCGCAAGAGCTAGCAAATAGCGCGAAAGTTCCAATAATAAATAGATTAAGTGTTTTCATAAATTCAAGTTATTTCCACCTTTTTAATTGTGGAATAGAGACAGTGTAAAACCATCTTTTTAATCTTCCAATTCCTTGTTTTTTAAGCACGTTTTTAACAAATTCTTGCATCTCTTTTGC
>Ga0308000_10000267_pt1 | contig 20842 bp, 28 predicted proteins | sample Neamet3_FD_203877 | JGI IMG/M metagenome (GOLD analysis project Ga0308000, IMG submission 203877) | Marine microbial communities from water near the shore, Antarctic Ocean - #3 | ecosystem: Environmental > Aquatic > Marine > Unclassified | place: Southern Ocean | collected 2014-06-04 | reverse complement strand
ACCCATCAGCAAAATAACACAAACAAAGTTTTGGGGTGGAGCACATCGTATGCAATGTGTATCAATAACTCAACCGAGGGAAAGAAGACGACCTGAGGGATATGGTGATTGGTTTAATACAATGGAATTAACTCGTCATCAGGCAAAAATGTTAGCAGTAGAGTTAATGTTATTTGCTGAAGGAAGAGAAGTTGAATTCCTCTAAAATGTAAAAGAGCGCCTTTGAGCGCTCTTTTTTTATTTAATTAAAATGTAGATGTAAAATGTTTTTCTAACATTTCAATTCTATCGGTAGCCATTGCCATTTTGTCAAGTTCTTCTTGGATAGCTTCTACAATATCACTATGCTCACCAATGCCAACACTGTTTTTCATATAAACCATAATATTAGTTTTGGCTCGTTCTAGTTCACCTTCGGCGTGCATGCGTGCAGCCTTTACAAGTTGTTCTTTCATAATATCTCCGTGGCTATAGTGTTAAAGAGGGCCATCACAGCCCTCTAATTAACTTATTGGCTACGTAGCAGCTCGACTTGCGTCTTGCAATACTTCGCTTCCTCGTGGAAACCCAATCTTACGAGTTCCGCTTCCGCTCTCGAATAACCAATCACTTGGAAGTGCCGATCTAGCGAAGACCACAAACCCGACAATGGCGAGAAGGCATAAGACATTATTGCACTTGTCATTAAACCCACCCCTTCATGTTAGGGTTTGGCACCACTGAAGTAAATGGTACTTTAGTTGAAATCTTATCTGAGTAATCAGACATAGATTTCGAATTTGCGATGGTGTAAATTTCACCACGACAAATACCGATATCTCTCAATTCATAATTATTAAGCATATTCAATTCACGAATAGTCTCTCTAACCTGTATTGAATATAGATATGAGCGATAGATCGCCTTAAAGAGTTGTGCGACCTTAATGATTCCCGATATGGGCATCGTTAGTAAGTGTGTCATTTGTATTCCTCGTTTGACCAATGTTGATTTTACGAGGACGCTGATCTTCTGGAAGTTGGTACTTCAATTCAATTGCAAGTATTCCATCCTGAATGTCTGCTCCATGCACGATAACGTGCTCGGACAGCCGAAAGGTTCGCTTAAATTTCTTTGTAGAAATGCCACGATGGATAAAATCTCTCCCTTTCGAGATATGCTCACCAATTACAGTTAAGGTACGATCCTTAACTTCCACGTTAATTTCATCCTGAGAGAACCCAGCGATAGCAAGCTCAATGAGATAATCGTTCTCATTAGTCTTAATAATATTATGTGGAGGGTAATGGTCATTTGAATGTTTAGCTGTATATTCTAGCTCTTGAAACAAATGGTCGAATCCAACAAAGGATGCGCGTGGGAATAGTGAGTTTACGTTAATGCCTGTCATGTTTATCTCCTTATGAAAGCAAGATTATATGTAGCCGGAATGTTCCGCCCTACGATAGTATATATACGACTTAGCTAGTTAGGAGCTATACCTTTTTAGCATAGCTCCTATTTCTTATTTGTTTCCGATATTATATTTAGGACATAGTTCCCATTGGTTTTTTTCTTTGAATGGGATAATTTTAATTTGTCGTAAAGGAGCTAAAGGCTTTGCCGATTCTTTATTCACAATTTCTATTAATCCCCAATCAGACATTAATACCGAGATCGTGTTACGCCTTCCAATATCATTTTCCTCAAGGTTTGCTTTCTTACCATCTAATAGAAATAACTCTTTAAAATGGACAATGAAATATCTGCCTTGTTTATGCAATATGTGGCAAGACTGGAATAGCTTTTTTTCTTTACGAGATGCCACACCAATACGCGTGAGTGTCTCTCTAACCTTTAGAAAATCGTCTGGTTCTCTTAGTGTTACTTCCAGCATAAGATCTGGAACCCACTCTATAATTTTATTTTCTTCCACCTGTATTAACCTTCTTCTTTAACCCATCGATTTGATGCGGTGATAGAAGAGACAATACTTGGCGGGCCTTTTCATTACTGTAGCCATAGTATAATTTAATCACTTCAATATCACTCTCAATTTGAGGTTTTAACCATTTAGAGAAACGTTTACGTTTCCTAATCATATTTATAAGAAAGTCAAATTGGAGTTTATTATCAGTGTTATGATAACGGTTCATTTCATTAGCAACAATAACGGCGTCTTGAAAATATGATAAGCCACGATTTACCATAAAAGAATTATATTTCTTTTCAGTAATGTCGTCAACTATAATATTCTTCTTAGTGTCATTGATAGCATTTAAATAATCAAATGGTGACATCACTAATCCTTTCTATAAGTTCAAATGTATGATCAGGGCTAGACACATGCCATGCTCTATCTAATTCTCTATCAGCTTCTTTCATAGCACGAACAAACGGATAATCGTTTTCGCCTTCGAGGCAATGATCACCAAAGAATATAATTTGATTATACTCTGTTGATAGCTTTCTGTACACCTGAGATTTATCGTTATCTAACATAGTAATGTCTAGACCTGTCGAACCTGCTACCGCAGACTTATAATCATATACTCCAAACGTATCATTGAACAATCTAGATGTGTGTTCACGTTCACAATTCATAGTATCGTATTTGACGTATTCGGCACGTTGCTCGTTATTAGCATTGCGACCTAATACAGAGAAGTTTATCAGGCCTGATCTAATTTCTACATGATTTCCAGTTTTAATAGCAAAATCACTAGCATGTACCACACAATTAAACCAGTCTAGCATCTCTTCAGATATTAGTATATTATTAGAGTAGACTTGTTCTCCTTTGACCCAGAGCTCGTTACCACTACACTGGTAGCTCCCGTGGCAATCGTTTTGTAAACCGTGTAGTTGTTCATCAGTTTTGTCATAGTCAGAACCAGTCACAATATAAACATCATGTCCCATTATAAACTGATATAGTATGTTAGAACGATCTTCATCAAGTTTCTGTCTAGCTGGCATAAGTGTACCATCTACATCAAAAACATATGCTATTTTTCTTTTACTCGACTCCGCCATCAGAACCCAACCAATCTATTTCTTTAACTCTACTTGTAATCTGTTCAAGCTTGAGGTCCGTACTAGCACCACGTTGAATATCGTGATGTTTATAATATAACTGTGGATAAGTCTTGTGCCCATCAGGCAAAGGTTCATTGTTTATCTTAGTGTATTCTTTGCCCCAATCATCAAGCTTCTGTTCAAGAAAATGACAATAGACACAATTATCTTTTGTAAATAATGTTAGCATTAGTTAAATTCTACGTTGGCCATAATTTCTGTCATACAAGCTACGACGTTTAATTCATGGTCTGCCACAAAGGCGTTCTTATACTGATAGTCAGCAAGTATCAATACAACTTGAGGAATAGAATGAGGTGCAACCAACTCATTCATAGAGTCATACACATTACGGAATATAGAAGTAGCATCAACATCCATATGATTTGCAACCCATGCACGCATCTTTTTAAAGTCTTTATTCTTTAGATGCGCTACTAAATCAGTGATACTAACAGAAGCACTCACATCATCAATAGTCATTCCATTAATACTACGCCGTTGAGCTTCATTTAAAACTCTTCGCCAATCGGGAGCATGCTTCATTACAAGATCTGCTGCAGCTTTTTCGTTAGCTTCAACTCCTTCAGCTTTAAGGATAGATAGCAAAAGCTCATGAAAGAATGCAGCTAAGCGCGGCATATCTTTCTTAGTAGTATTAAATTCGTACACGCCACACCGAGAATGTAACGGTTCAATAATACGATTCTTAAAGTTGCATGTAAGAATAAACCGACAGTTATTACTAAACTCTTCAATGAAACCACGCAATGCTGGTTGTGTTGATTGTGGGTTAAGATAATCAGCCTCATCAAGTATAACAACTTTATAGCCGCCTTGTAGAGAAACTGTTGATGCAAACTGTTTGATCTTAGTACGAAGAGTGTCGATATTACCTTCTTCAGAACCATTGATCATGATATAATCTAGACTAAGCTCTTTGCATAAAGCTTTAGCTACCGTTGTTTTTCCAGTACCGGCAGTACCGGTGAAAAGCATATTAGGCAATTCACCGGTAGTAACCATGGCATTGAAAGTATCCTTAAGAGATTTAGGTAAAACCACTCCGGATATTGTAGTAGGCCGATATTTCTCGACCCAAAGATATTCATTAGACATAGCTTAAACCCTCATTATATAAAGTAGATAGTATCACGGATGGGTAAGATAGTAAACTATTAGTCTTGGTTTTGTGCCTGCTCCTGCTGATAATTTTCAGCCATTTGAATGAGACTTACACATTGGTCACGAAGTTGACCGATGGTAGAAAGCTCTTCACCTTTAAATGCACCACGCTGAGTCATAGTATCAATAACAGCAATCATACTACGTGCTGCTCGATTTGATGTTTCATAAATTTGTGCATTTGGATCTACGGCTTCAGCTGTTGCAGCGTTGGCCATCTCCGTTGGTGCTTCAGCTTCAGTTTCAGTATTAGTTGTATTATCTACCATAATTTAGGCTCCGATATAAGTTGATGTTTTTTCAAGTGCAATCCAGTACTGGATACCTGATTCTTTGTTAACAAAGTGCGAAATAAGTTTCGACGATATACTAACATCATAATCACCAGGAACCATCTTTAGATTGCTGATATTTATAATGAAATTAAACCCTTCTGCAGAGAATTCTCCGTCGAGATCAACAGAAAAGTTATTAGATGTGGCATTTTGGCTATCAATAACGGACATTGAAAGCTTATTTGATTTGCCAGTAGTTGGAGTTATAGAGAGTTCGGTGTGGCCAAGCGTTGACGCTGCACGTTTAATACGGTTTAGTGTATCATTATCTAACGTAAAGGTAACCTCGGAAGAAGGCATTACAACATCTTTCTTAGGAGTTGTAAGCATTTCGGGATCAGAGAAGAAGTATTTGATACGTGAACTGCATGTTGAGTCGCTTACTACCACATAATCTTGTTCAAAAGATAATGTAGGTTGATCAACCAATGATATCACACCAAGAAATTCATTAAGATCATAAATGCCAAACCCTTGTGGGAATTCGTTATCAAGAGTTGCTGAAGACATTACATTACGTGCCTCAGTCATAGTCTTGAGCTTATTGCCTTGTTCAATTACAATATTAGGATTAATACTAGCGTAATTCTTAAGGACAGAAATTGTTGATTCATTTAGTTCCATAATATACTCCGTTTGTGGATATTGTAATTATACCATGTCATGGTATGTTTGTACACTCTTGATTTTAGAAAAGTTTTTATCTTTTACAAACTCAAGCTTTGACTTAAATTTGCCATCCAAGATTTCTCCTTTGTGCGAAATGATAAAAGTATTAGTAGACTCATCTAGCGTATGCAAGATTTTAGTCAAGTTATCTACTCCATCGTGGTCAAGACTGGAATCAAACGTTTCATCTAAAACCAATAAGTTTGTGGCAACAGAGTTTTTCATCTTAGCAATCATTCGCCAAGTGAATAGTAATGCTAAATCTATTCGTTGTTTTTCTCCTTCTGAAAAAGAATCGTATGAGAACGAATCTCTATGGCGAGATCTTATGGTTTCTTTAAAGCCTTCGTCTAAATCAAAATGCACATAGAAATCTAGAATTTGTAAATACTTGTTGACTAGATTATTAATAACTGGTATGTATTGCTTAATGATTTTAGTTTTAATGCCTGTATCTTTTAGCATTTCTGCCATGGCTGAATGGTATGTATAATCTTCGTTTAGCACAGACTTCATATCAACCAGAACATTGCGTTGATCCTGCATAGATGTTAGATCAATATTAGCTTGACCTAAATCACCACCACTAGACTGCAACCTATTAATATCAGCATCAAGCTGATTAATTTGAGTCTGCAATGTTCCAATTTCTCTATTGTTACCACTAATGGCAGACTGGTTCTTGCGAATATCCTCTGTAATCTTACCAGCAGCTTCAAGCAAATCACTAATCTCTCTTGATCTTTTTTCAAGAGCTATACTTTGTTTCGATAAGGCACGCGCCTGTTCTTTAAGTGACGAGATTTTATTTTCTTTAAAGGTAGCTTCAATTTTCTGTGTACACGTCGGGCACTCATCATTTTCCGCATAGAATTTTGAGTGTTTAACAACGTCTGTAATGGCGTGTGCGGTAGCAGCTTTATCGTGTAATATGACCTGCTTACCATCGTTACCTTTTTTGAGTTGAGATCTGGCCTCTTCGGCATTTTCTTGAACAAAGCTCTCCAGGAGGATATTATGATCACGTAATTTTTCGATATCCGTATTGATGGCAATCTGTTTAATTTTTTTCTCATTGATTTCCGTTTCATTGATTTGAGCAATATCACGAATATACTTAGTTTGAGTCTCAATCTTATTCTTAACTAAATCCAACTTATATGAATTGTCTTTTAAGTTGTCTTTGATATCAGCAGTCTTTTGCTTAACGAGCTTACTCATTTTAGAGAAAACATTAATATCCAGAAGGTCCTCGATAACCTCACGCCGGTTGCCTGAAGCGAGCTGCATAAAGGGAATAAAGGAACTGCTACCCAATACGACGATTTGGTGGAACGATTTATGGTTCAACTTAATGATGTTCTGCTCGAGGACCTTCTGATATTCACTGGCATGAGCGTTTTCATTTAATATGACTCCGTTCTTCCAGATTTCAAAGATCGCTGGCTTTATGCCTCTGACGACCTTATAATTTGCTGAACCACTACTAAACAGCAATTCAACAATGCACTCTTTATTATTAATGGTGTTTACTAGTTGTGGCTTATTTATATTACGATGTGGCTTTCCGAACAAAGCAAATGATAAAGCATCTAGTAATGTAGACTTACCAGCTCCGTTAGATCCTACGATAAGCGTAGATTTAGTTTTATTCAAATCAATTGTAGTGAATTCATTACCGGTAGATAAGAAATTCTTATACTTAACTTGTTCAAATACAATCATGCAATTTCCATAGCTTGAGCTTCAGTCAGCAAATTCCGCATGCTAATCTTTAGCCTGTCTTTATCCAAATCTGTTTCGACACTTTCCACATAAGAGTCAAGTAAAGCAGAAGTTTCTTCAACATCTATTTCACCATCCTCAACATTCTCGCCAGTAAACTCTTTAAAGTCTTCAGCGATTTTTAGTTCATGGATTGGCCTTGATTGGATTTTATCAACAAATTCGTCGAATGTAAACAAGTTAGATTTATTGAGCACAACTATTTTGACAAACTTATTATCTACTATACTAAAATCAAAGTTTGAATAATCTTCGGCATTGTCATCGTATTTGATTTTGTGAAATATAGTCTTGTCGTTTGGAATAGCTGTTAGCTCACGGGATTCTGTATCTAGTACATGAAAATACTTCTGATCATGGGCGTCTGACCAAGTAAATTCCATCTGAGATCCAAGATATGTTATATTGTCTTTCTTAGACTTTGTATGAAAATGGCCTGAATATACTTGTTCAAACTTTCTAAATATTCTATGATCCATGCCACTATGAGATGGAACACCTTTGAGTACATCAAAGCCTTGTAGTTCTAAATGTCCGCCAAGAATATCAGCTTTACAGCTCTTAATAAAGTTTACACTGCTTTCGTAGTTTTCTTTATTAATCCATGGTAGCAATGCCATTTTAAGAGATCCGTACTCCATGACTGTAGGTTCCATTACTATATGGACTTCATTCATATAGTGACCTAGTAATTCTTTCAGTGAATTCAAATCATTAGTATTTTTAAAGTATGTGTCATGATTGCCTGGAATGATATCCATAGTAATCTTGTTCTCTCTAAGTTTATCTAAAAACATAGATCGTGTACGATTAAGCACTTTAAAGTTAATGAATTTCCTTACATCATAGAAGTCACCAAGATGAACGATATGGCTAATGCCAGAGCGCAAGAGATAAGGAAAAAAGCAGTTCCCATAAAAATCCTCGGCATTATCAAGAAAAATATCAGAGCTGTTACGAACGCCTGCATGAGTGTCATTGATTATCGCAATCTTCATTCGAAGAATCCAGTTAAGTCCGAGTCGGCCTTCTGAATTGGCTTCTTACGTTTCTTTTCTGTCTTAGCAAACACCTTAAGTTCAGAATCGTATTCTTTTACTCTATCAATACGGTCTCTCAGAGTGTCAACAAAATGCCCGGCTACTCCGGCAGCGGCGCTACCAGCTTCGACGACTACAAACATATCTATACCCGATTGGGAGATATATTTCATCTTCACATCTTGTTGTTTTTTCTCTTTAGCAATACGACGTAGAAATGCATACCATGATATTTGAGTAAAATACGAGAAGGCATTCGGTTTGCCTGTACGTGTAGCAGCATCGATATTATAATTCTCAATGGCTTTAAGGCAATTCTCAACGGCATCCATTACCATCTCTTCACGATATGTGTAACGAATAAAGTTTGACTTGTGCGAAAGGCCTTCGGCTATTTTAAGAAAACAAGTTGCTACGTAGTTTGTGACAACAGGCAGTTTATTGTCATTTTCTCTAGCTTCGTTTAGTGTCTTTACGTATTCAACAACAGCATTAGAGAAATCTCTATTGTTGACGTAATGGGGCTTATCCTGTGGTTTCATAATACATTCCTTAACATTGTCTATATTATACCGTATATGTGATTAGAAGTACACATAATTTTTTTTCGGTATTCTTACATTAAAGGGTTTACAATATCGCAATATGGTGGTATAATTAAAGAGTTAGCGTGAGGGTGGATGGATACCCTAGTGTAATATCGGTTTTGTTCTAAACTTTAAGATTTTACCAAGCTCGCTCTCACCATCCGCGGCAATATCGTCAACTTTCTTTTCCATAGCATCCATATGCTCTTTCATTTCTCTTCGCATTTTATCTACAGATATATTGCCATCTTCTGTATCTTCCATTAAAGTAGCAAGTGCTTTAAAATATTCTGATAGCAAATCCTCGTGCGGATGGGTTTCTCCTAAAATGTGTTGTGCACTTAAAATTTGAAATGAATCTGATTCTAGCTGATACATCATAAAAGGTCTAAAGGAATAATATCGATTTCCACTTTCCATATTATCCATAGCAACAACTTTTAAAGATTTTCTAATTACCAAAGAGTCATCTTCATCATAATATTCTACAACTTCGCATACAAGTTCTTCGTTAGTCGTCAATTTGAAGTGTCTGATGTCCATGTATTGGTACCTCAATTAATTTAAATTTGAATTTCTCTTTATTATATATCTTCACTCTTTCTATCGAGTGTAGCATCGCATAGTTTTGGTGTCCTTTGTAGTGGAGGTCGTCCGAGAGGTCGTAGAGGGTAGTAACCTGTCCATTGTCAGATTTTCTGAGTCCTCTTCCGATAGACTGTAACACTTTGATTTGGGACTTAGAAGGTGAAGCAAAAATAATATTATGCAAGTTGCGAATATTAATTCCAGTACTAAAAGTCCCAAGACTAGCAACGATAATAGCATCTTTTTCACCCTCCGTAATTTTTCGAATCGATTCACGATCTGACGTTTCAACTTCGCCTGATACGTAAAACACTTGTCTATTATCACCAGCTTTATCTTTAATTAATTCGTATAATGGTTTACCATGCTTTTCAACGAAATTAAATAACACCAGAGTGTTACCTTTTTGATCAACCGCTAAGTTACGGATAAAGTTGTTTCTAGCCTTATTATCTACTATCCAAGCAATCTCATCCTGATAGCTTTGTTTTCCGAATGCCTTTCTAATACTTTCATCATACTTCAATACTAATATATTTATATTAAGATCTGCTAACGTATTATTATCTTGTAGCTTTCTGGTTGTTGTAACCCTATGTATTTTACCAAACAGCCCCTGTAGGACAAGGTGGTGGACCTGTGCGTTGTCCAGGGTGCCAGTTGTACCATATCTATATTTTGCGTTAACGCATTTAGTCATAATCTCAGTAAGAGATTTAGATTTAAATCCGTGGCATTCATCTCCAATAACCATACCAAACTGTTCATACCATTCTACGTCTAACTTGTAAATAGATTGCCACGTTGAAATAACAATAGAAGCTTTTATATTATCTCTATCTCTTCCACTATAAATTCTATGGCATTCTTTTTCTACATCTAACCCGTAGTTCTTAAAGTCATCATACATTTGTTCTACAAGAGATGTAGTAGGAACAATAATCAATGCCTTCATCGGATATCTATCATCATTAAGCATAGCATGATAATACTGACACAGTATGTAAATAATAAGAGACTTACCAGAACCGGTAGGACTTAACAAAACGCAACGGTTTATATCTAAAGCCTTTGCTATAGCATCAAATTGATAGTCACGAACTTCGATAGGTTGCCCGTTATTCTGCAGATTAAGAGACTTTATAAATTCGTTAAGATCTTTTGGTTTAATATTATCAGTATCTAGTAAAGATCCAAATTCATTTGATTCAGTTTCTATGGTGTAATTATTACGCTTACAAAATTCAACGACAAACGGGTATAGACCAGCCGGCAGCTCACGCGTCTGTAGATTAAAGAGCCGGATTTTACCATCCCACACTTTAATCTTATACATCTTCATATATTTGTAACCAGGAACAAAAAATGAGAAATACTCACTTAGTTCGTGGGCAAGTCCATCATCGCATTTAACAAGAGCTATACTTTCATTCTTCTTCCATAATGTAATATTAGCCACTTACAAATTTCCCACTTGGCCTGTACCAATTTTTCTGATTGTGTATTCTTCCCATTAAGTCATTTATTTCAAGCATCTCAGACTTAAGTCTTTCACTAGTTTCACCTTGAGCAATTGCTAAACCTCTACGCCCGGCCTTTGCCCTCAGCGCACTTTCAATGATCTCGATATCTCTAACATCCAACTCGAATTGCAAATTAGGTTTAATCACCACTTTGAAATACCCTCCACTTAATCATATTGCCTATAGTCTGGTGTCTCCATTTGACATTATCTATAATCTCCTTCAGAGTATCAATTATGGTTTTCAGATATTCTATAGCCTCAACTGTTTGTTGTATCTCAGGATCAGCATCATAATAATAGTTCATGTCACCTTTAAGAATCTTGAGCCCATTAAATGGATCAGGTTCCCAACGTTTTTCAATAATTTCGGAGTGATCCATTTTACCGTTGTAATATAGCCATTTATCTTTTAGTAAAATCTTCTGCTTTTGTTCGGCTTTTTTCAGGCGAAGTCTAGTCAGCGAATGTAGCTCAAGATACTTTGCATGTAAAATGGGGGATTGCCTAGATGCTTCATCTAAGCTGGTCTCTTCAATTATAGAGTCGACAGACCACATTTCGAGTATATGTTTTAAATCCATAATATAACCTTACTATTTTAAAGTAAATCAAAGTAAGTGAACCTAAATGAAACTGGAAATGTAATGTATTGAACATCACCCGTTCCGGCTTCGAAGTTGATATCACCTAGTAGAGTAGGTATTGCATCTCTATATATTAGCTTCTTCGCAATGTTATTTGCGCTTGTTAATATGGACACCGTAACGTCGGCTACAGATGGGCCGAGGGTACTTTGTTTATCAGCAGCTTTTACATCTGGCCTATCCACAAAACTATTAATCCAGTTGTACATTTCTGTGTATGCACTTAAGTTTTCGTCAAGCACAATCATGGCAGAGACTTCACCAAATACCAGTGTTCCGCCTGTAAATGGAACAGAACCGATACGCCTGTATGGAACCTCAACAGTATTTATAGAAGCACCAGGATGTTGAACTGACTGTGCAAAGTACTCTAGGTTTGGCATATATTTACGACTAATTGATAACTTGAAACCTGTAGGCTGCAAGAAATTTGTATTAGTCGAAAGTGTGGATTCAAGTAATCCGGTAGAAATAGTAGCGGTTTCATTAGCCATAGTTGTGTCCTCTAATATAATTGTATTTATATTAAAAAAAAGCGCAATTAACTGTGTACAAGTCTTTTGAGATGTATTATTCTGGTTACAGAAACACTGACATGGAGATACACTATGACAAAGTTCAACAGAAAAGACTTCAACTACCACGGCGGATACCTAACATACACAGGCGATTACGAAGGTCGTCCTGTATATGAAGATAAGCCAAATGTACATCCAACACGCGTTGGCAAAGGTATAGATCTTTTTATTGCTCGCTTTAAATATAGTGGTCCTTTCACAAAGGCAAAAATGCTTACACAGCTTATTAATAACTTCACAGTTGAAGAGTATGTAGCTGAGAGAGCAAAAGACGGTCTTGACAGTTCACCATTGCAAATCTTAAGAAATAATGACGAAGATTGGTATTACAAAGTAATGTTTGATTACAAAGCTAAGAAGGAGGCAGCGTAATGACTGCATGTTCATATAACACTTACAAGGAATATTGTGAAGCTCGCCGAGTGGAGGGGTTACAAGTAATTCCTGAAAGTCTGTATATTGCTTTGCGTAAATCCAACCAATAGGAGGTCTTATGACTTTACCAATTACCCAAGCTCGTATCTATAAAGCACTCGGCAAAAAGCGAGTTGCTATGATACTCGACTATGATTACTCTTGTGGTGTCTATGACATTGTGATAAAGCATGGTTGGTTTTATGATGGGGATGGAACAATTATAGTTCTTGAACCATTTGACGATGAAAACTTCTGGGACATTGTCAAAGTTCTTAAACAAAGATTTGACGAATTTGAATGGACAGGTGTCGGAGCATAAAAAAAGCCCCACCGAAGTGGAGCTTAGTTGGGAGGGGTTGAATCCCCTCCCTTTTTTTATGAGTAGCTTATGTGAGAATGTTGTCTACACGGAAGATACGGTAGTACTGGTTTGTTTTAACCGCAGCAAGACCACTAGCAGGTGTAGCACCAACAAATGGGTTTGAAGCCATACCATAACGGGTTTTGAAACCAATTTTTGGCTGGAAGGTATCTTCACCAACCGCACGAACCATTGTTAATGGTACGTATGGGCAATAGAAGAGACCGGCGTCATATGGGTTTGTACCCTTATAACCAACAGTGATATAGTCAACAGTTGCATACGGATCGATGTATACTTTTGTACGACCATTAAGAACACCAGCAAAGGTTGAACCTGTGTCATCAACATTCAAAGCAGTTGACATAGCAGGAGTATAATCGAGCATGCCGGAAGCAGTCAAAGCAGAAGCTACGTCTGAAGAACAGATAATAAAGTTACCTTTTCCTCTACGAGTTTCTTTTGCAATTACGTTTGCTTCACGTTCGATTTGTACAACTAGACCTTTAAACTTCTCAGCAGACCAACGACCATCAGCATCAGAAGACAAGTTAAAGATACCGTTTACAGCTGTGTTAGCTTGTAGTGCACCAGTTTTGGCTTGTGAGTTGATTGTACGAATTACTTCGCGGTTGATTTCAGCAAGAATCTCAGTTGACAAGATATTTGCCAATTCAGTTTCTGCGTCAAGACCATGAATCGCTTTCAAGTCTTGTGCAAGCTCTAAGCTGTATTCAGCTTTCAGTGCACGTGACTTGGCGGTCACAGTTGCTTTTTCAATGGTGAAACCCATTTCAGCAAACGCAGTATTGTCTGTTGAACCAAGAGCTTCAGCTGAGTCAGTACCCATTGGAAGACCCATGAGAGCAGTTGTACGCTCACCGTCAATACCGTTTGCAGCACCAGTAGAATCGTTAAGGCCAGAACCATCAGCAGGTTGTGTAAACCCGTTAACTTTTTGTGAACCAGAGAATTCTGTGTTAGCTTCAGCAAAGAGAGCTTCTGTTGAACCAGCTGCACCAGCACCGAAACGAGCTTTCATCGCAAAGATGAGGCCAGTTGGACCGGACATTGGCTGAACACCAGCAACATCATAGGCCATAAGGTTTGGCATGGAACGACGTACCAAGCTAATCAGTACTGGATCCCATGTACCAATTGAAGTAGTTGCGTTACCAGGCGCAGCTTCTGTTAGGAAACCATTTTGTTGTGCACGATCTTCGCGCATAGCAATTTCTTGGTTTTCGAGGACGGCTGCGGTAACAGCACGTTTGTGGTGATTGTCGATGGCGCCTGCTGAATTTTCATTCAGAACCGGTGCCCACTTTTCGACTAGTTTATCATAAGATTGCATTTTTAGGAACTCCTAGGTATTTATGTTTTAGACGATTGTCTAATAGCGGAAATATATTGAGACATTACGTCTGATGGTGCTTCAACGAAGTCTCCATCTGCGTCGTCAATTTCTTCATTAATTGAAGACTCAACAATTGTTTTTGTAAAGTATGATTCTTTAATAGTCTGGACTTTCGCAGTGAAAGTAGCCAAATCTACAAAATCAATATCTTCTACAAGCGATGCAAGTTTCTCAGCTTGAGTGGTTGCAAGATCAGCAGACGCTTCACTAATTACAGTGGCGCGCTTCATTACTTCCAATTCCTCAGAAACTTCGATTGCTTTTTCAGTAGATTTATTAAGGGCTTCTTCAAGCTCTTCTACTTCTTGAGCAAGTTCGTCAACCAGGTCGACTTTTGATTCTGGAACATCGATGTAAGACTCAGTAAACAGATCTTTCAAGCTGTTCATGAATTTTTCAGCGATTTCAGTGCGCAGGCCATTTTGTACTGCTAACTGATTTTCTTTCATCCAGTCTTCAACAACATAGTTAAGATAGCTGTCAACTTTTTCTACGAGTTCGGCTTTAGTGGAAGATACTGCTTCCTTTAGCTCTTCTTCGTAGCTAGCCTCTAAACGAGTTACTTCTTCGGCCAATTTAGATTTAATTGCGGCTTCGAAAATAACAGCTGTTTTGGCTTTAAACTCTTCGGAAAGAGTAGCTTCAGACTCGACTAATGCATTCAAATCTTCTGAAAAATCAACGTTCGATGCTTCGGCAACAAGTGCTTCGTCATCTAGGTCAACATCTTCACCCATAAGTTGTGTTAGCGCACCGGCAAGGTCTTCTTTTTTCATACCAGCCATTTTGGTGTACGCCGCATTAATCATACCAGCTTTTGTTTTTGGCATTTTTTCTGAATTAGACTTGTCACCCTTACGCGCTGGCGCTTTGGGTCCCTTGCCTTCTGCAGATTTTACAGATGCGATAGAGTCCGCTTCTGCATTTTTTGGATCGTGAGCTTCTTCGATTTCATTCTCGTCGAGCTCAACATCCTGATCTTGGATTTTGTCAGTCATGTCTTGACTCCTATATTATATTTTACTTTTCATTAACGAGAGGAAATTCTTAAACTCACGAGTCTGAGTCTCATAGAGATCAGCGCGAGGAGCTTTTTTAATTTCAGTCTCCATTCTTTCAATGTCTTGAGCTTCCAGAATACCGTTATTCCAGATCCAGTCTACACCTTCCATAATCCCATTAACAAAGGCGTTTGGTGCTGATGGATCTTGTACGATGTCAATCGTATTAAGAAGAAAGTCTTCCTTCACGTACATGGCGTTGCCACGTTGCTCAATGCTACCCATACCACGAGTCGACACTCCTAGCTGAACACCACCGTCAAGTAGACCTTTAACAATCTTACCCATCGGAGTATCTAGTATTTGTGCCTTACCTACCACATTATTTTTCTCAAGCTTGAGAGCAGTAATGAGGTGGGATACTTTATCTAAGTTTACAGTGGGACCATCAGGATGGTTTAACTCACCAACTGCTCGCTTAGTATTTACTTGATCTGTAACGTATTTGTTTACAGCATTTTCCATAATTGCTTTTGGATAAATGCGCCCGTTACGATTCTTTGATTCTGCTTGTGCAAATACGCCTTCGATAGCATAATTCTTGCCGCCGCCTTCTTTGGCTTCAACAATCATTTCAATATCGTGTTCTACGTATTCTGTAATTAACTTCATAGTGATTTAGTCCAGTTCTCTAATCATCTGCATAAGCATTTTTTGCGCATGCTGTTTAGTATCATATACGTCCAATTTATCACCATCAATATAAGCAGTAAACTTATCATAATTCTGTATAATTTCAGCTTTGTAACCATTCAATTTACGGTTATAAACTGTGCGTCGCTTTTTTACAGCTTCGCTTAAGTCATGCGTTAACTCTTTATACGGTCGCTTCATCTGCTTTCTCTTCTTCGTCAGATACTACTTTTTCATCATCATCATCTTCTAGATCTAACTCAAGCTGCGTAGCATCGATACCATTGTATATACTAGCAGATACTTTAATCCGTTCTTGTTCTAGTGCACCGTCCATACGGTCATTCATGATCTGCGTAAAGGTTTTATTCGCAGAATTAAAATCCTTTTCAGTGGCGTGCTGGACTAATGTTTCAATAGGGTTCATAATATTTCCTCATATTTGGTATTATTTATACGTTTTCTATGTTCCAGGCTTATCTTCTGGAGCCTCTTCTTTATTATCTTCCGCCTCAGGATCAGGTTCTTCTTTTTGTTGCTTTTCTATATCTTTAATATCCTCATCACTTAGCATAAGAACTTTTTTCATAATATATTCTTTTGAGAAGTAATCACCAACATATTGAGAAGCTTGATCTAGAGTCGTCAAACGATCTCTTAATAGCTCAGCATCTTTTAGCTCTGTGAAATGGTTATCACGTGAATAATCGATAAAGATATCGTTTTTCCATTGATCCCAGTCTTCTTCAGTAATAAGACCTTTCATGATTAACTGAGTTTTTAGAATACCAGTGAATAGATGTGCAAACCTTTTGCGTAGTCTGTCAATGAATTTCTGAAATTTCAACTCATCCCGTGAGATCTCGGTAGCTCTACCTAATGAAAATTGACCTTCTGATTCAAGTCTACCAATAGGAACATTAAGAGACTTATATAATTTCTTTTGGAAGTATACGATGTCATCTATTTGTCCGAGGTTTTCACCACCTGGTAAAGTTGAGATCTCTGTACCACGACCACCTTCGCGACGTGGCAGCCAAAAATCTTCAAGCATCGACATATGTTTGCGATCATCTTTAACTGCTCCTGTATCAGCATCATAGACTAACTTGTTACGATACCGAGCCATGATGTCTTTCATATATTGTTCGGACTTACCACGAGGCAAGTTACCCACGTCAATATAGAATATTCTACGCTCAGGCGCTCGTGCAAGCCTATAGATGACGAGTGAGTCTTCCATCATACGAAGTTGATTGATTGGCTTCAGAGCTTTATGCAGGTGTGATACAATTTTCTTACGGCTAGCATCTAATAGACCAGATGTAACATAGCTAACGGAATCGTTAGATAGTTTAATACCAGACGAGGTACTTCCTGGTTTTTCTTGATACAAGTAATATTCATCAGTCTTTTCGACAATCAATGCACCAGTCTTCGGATCTTTTTTCTTTTTAACTTGTTTAATTTTACGAACTTTAGAGGCATCAATAGGACGAATTTCCTGGATGCCAGCTTTAAGGTTCGATTCGTTAACGACAAGGTGGTGGTATAGTCGTCCATCTACATACCAACGCTTAAACATATCGTGCCCAATTTCATTGAAATTTAGCATCGATACAATGTTTTCGAATTCTTCTGTAATACCCTTTTTAATTTGATCAGACACATCAACTTTGTCTAGTTTAATTTCAAGTGCTGATTCACCTTCAGACGCTGAAATAGATTCGTTAGTAATATCTTCAATTGCGGCATCAACTTCAGGGTGTGCTGATACTCCACGATATTTCATTATTAGCTGAGCATTATCTTTAGATTCATCGCCATCTAAATTAATGAATTGACCATAGTGCATACCAGACGCGGTAACATAACCAGCGCCATCGTCATCAGTAGCAGGAACAATAGAAGGAAGTTTCTTATCTTCTTCTTTTTGTTTCTTCCTACGGATTTCAAATCCAAATATATTTAAGCCTTGTTCTTCAGCCATAATTCCATCCTATGTTAAAAGGTTGGCAACCTTAAAGACTGCCAACCTAATATTTATATCACCATTAAGAAGTGGTGTTAGATGTCCAGTACTGATATGCAAACTCTACACTAAACTCTTCGATTGCATCATTGGCGTCATATGCCAATTCAATCGGTGAGATCAATGTTGGGAAAGCAGCAACGAAGTTATATGTTTTCAATACACTTTCGTCTTTATCAAGTTGATCAACTTTTAGATCTGCTTGATAATCAGTTGGATTAACTAGACCAGTGTTAGCGCCGTGTGCGTTAATACCGTTCATCCAACGTTCCATTGAGTCACGAACCGTGAAGTTCGTATCATTGATAATCGTTACTGACCATGGTTCAAAGGTACGATCGCCTGCAATTTGCAATTGGCGTCCTCTAAAAGCCACCGGTACGGCCGGAACCGTTGAACCCGGAAGCTGTCCTGTTCTACACATGAATGATGTTAATTCAACATCACCGCCAGCATAACCTGGAAAACCAAGTGTAATTTTAAACAGATTGGGGCGAGCGCCACCACCTGCTAGTTTTGCTTTAAAATCGTCTACGCCTAAAATAGCCATTTTCTATCTCCCCCTTATACCGCGCCAGCGACTTCTGAGAAGTCTACGCCAGTACGTACAGCAACAAAGTTAAGTGTAACAAAGTTGATGGAACGAGCAGGTTTGACTAAGACAGTAGCGACGAATTCATTTCTATCTATAACTGCACCAGTGTTGTTTGTTTCGTCACAAATAACACGGAAATCAGTAATACCACGACGGCCTTTAATATCGCGTAGAAATGGTTCGACTGTACCTGTAAATTCTGCTCTTGTAAATTCATCATTGAATTCGAACATAACGTTACGCGCAGCCAAAGCAATTGCTCGCTCAATAACCAGGAACAAACGACGTACGTTAATACGATCAAATGCTGATGGTCGGGCCAATTTAGTTTTATCACCAAAGAGTAATAGACCTTGACCAGGAATATTAGCAATTGGGTTGACACTGTTTCTGTATAGTACGTCACGCTCTGCTTTATTAGGAGAGTATGCAATACCTGTTACACCAAGATACTGTCCACGACGTGGGCCAGCTGGTGAGAACCAAGCAGCAGCATTTACATCTGTTGCAGCCATAATACCAGCGGTCGAAGACGCAGCCGGAATATGAATAAACTCATCGTTGTATTTGTCATACACTTTAAGATAGTTGTTGTCAACTATAAGATATGAGGACGATGTGAATGTTGCGGCAGTTGTGGTTGTGTTAGTAACCGGAGTAGCAGAACCAATAATATCTGAACGAGCAGGTGATGTAACAACAACGCAGTCTTTACGAGTGCCTTGTGCAATACTTACTAGGTCGTTAACTACTGTTGTAGTATCTGTACGTGAAGCCATTTGAGGAGCAATCAACATATCAATCTGGATATTGTCTTTGTCTTCAAATTTATCGAAACCAGTGATATAATCACCAACGTCCATGTTCTCTGATTCGTCGCCTTGAGTCAAAGAATAATCTTTGATAACTTGTACAGCAGCAGATTTTTGGAAGTCACGTGATGCAACAGCATCTTGACCAGCAAGAGCAACGGTATAATCGGAATCAAAACCAGCACACCAGATGTATCTGGATTTTCTGTTGATTACGTCTTTAACGAAGTTCGTTGAACCATCAGATGTTTTTGCATTCTTAGCAACTGATAAGAATGGGAATGTTTCGAGAACAGTTCCACGAGTACCAGTAAATAGTCCGTCTTGGTCAACAACTGCTACGTGCAACTCATCGTTAGTTGCATTCAAGCCTTCAGCAAAGTTAGATGTACCAGGAGCAGCGTCAAAGCTACCTTGATGTGTCCAACCAGTAAATACCGTAGCTACAGTAGCATTTGGACACACAGACACTTTAAGGCTATTGCCTAAAGATCCAGGCCAACGTGCAATAAATGTATGCTTGTCGCTGTCGAGTCCGGTTTTAGAAGTGTCAAACTGATCTGGGCTCGTGATACGAACATTTTTACCAGTTACTGCTTCACCAGATTCTACGCTATAAGCGTTATAGCCGTCAGAGTCACCTAGGACGCGGACAACTTGTAGTGCGTTTGTGTACTTTAAAAAGTATGCGGCTGAATGGAAATCAACCGAGTTTGTCTGTGATGGTGCACCAAAGATAGTAACCAGACCAGACTCATTTGAAATGAGTGTTGGAGTGTTTACTGGGCCCCATCTAAAATTACCAACAAATCCACCAGTGGAAGAAGATACTGCGGGCACTGTGCCAGACGCGTCGACTTCTCTAACGGTAATTGCCGGAGATTCTGAAAATGCCATTTTTCGTTCCTCTCGAAAATTTAATTATATGCGATCCATAATAAGAAGATTTTTCACTTACAACTATTTATAATAAATTAGAAGTGTGTAGTTGATTCGTATTCGATTGCCCAAGGGGAATCGTCATCCTCAGCTCGTAGTATATTATCATCTAATCCATCATCGATATAACCAAACCCCGGTAAATCGTTTTCAATTTCCTGCATTTTTCTTTTAAACATCATTTCTTTAATATTAATATCAGTCATGTCCTGAAAATACTGAGTAGAAATAAAGTAACCGAACATAACAAGATTCATAACCAAGTCATCATGGTTACCTGAAGAAGCCTCGTAGGATTGTCCCTTAGCAGTGAATGTAGATATTTCCATAATAGTATTCTGATCTACAATATGCAATTTATTGCTCTCAAGTATGTCTTTGAATGCCGAACAACCAAGTCTCTTAGTTTTACGAGTTATTTCAATACCTAATCCATCAGATCTAACAGCAGATTCTACATGCATATTCTCATATTCTAGATCTTGGTACAATCCATTACATACAACAGTACCTTGATCGTTTGATTCAATAACTACATATGCCTGATTGTAGGAAACTGCCCATTTATAAATAATATCGGGG
>Ga0308000_10000245_pt1 | contig 21480 bp, 17 predicted proteins | sample Neamet3_FD_203877 | JGI IMG/M metagenome (GOLD analysis project Ga0308000, IMG submission 203877) | Marine microbial communities from water near the shore, Antarctic Ocean - #3 | ecosystem: Environmental > Aquatic > Marine > Unclassified | place: Southern Ocean | collected 2014-06-04 | reverse complement strand
CTTGGGGTGGGCGATTTTTTGTTCCAGCATCGCCGCCATCAGGTCCGGCATGGCCCACATGCCCTTGCCGATCTGCGCCCGCCCGCGCAGGCCCATGCCCAGCCCCACGAGCACGTTGTTGCGCTCGTAGGCGGCGATCCAGGCGCTGGCTTTCATCTCGCCCTTGCGCACCATGGGGCCGGCCTGCATGGCGCTGTGCATCTCGTCGCCGGTGCGGTCCAGAAAGCCGGTGTTGATGAAGGCCACGCGGCTGGCGGCGGCGGCGATGCAGGCCTTGAGGTTGACCGAGGTGCGCCGCTCTTCGTCCATGATGCCGAGCTTGACGGTGCTGTCGGGCAGGCCCAGCAGGCGCTCGACGCGGCCAAAGAGCTCGGCGGCAAAAGCCACTTCGTGCGGGCCGTGCATCTTGGGTTTGACGATATAGACGCTGCCGCTGCGGCTGTTGCGCACCGCCTCGCCGCTGGGCAGGCGGCCGTGGCCTTGCAGGTCGTGCAAGGCGATGGTGGTGGTGAGCACGGCGTCGAGGATGCCCTCGGGGATTTCGCGCTGCACGCCTTGGGCGTCGGTGTAGAGCACGGCCGGATTGGTCATCAGGTGCCCGACGTTGCGCACGAACAGCAGCGAGCGCCCGTGCAGGCGCAGCTCGCCGCTGCCGTCTGGCCGGGTGTAGCGGCGGTCGGGGTTGAGGCCGCGCGTGTGCGTGCGCCCGCCTTTGTCGAAGCTTTCGGTGAGCGTGCCTTGGAGGATGCCGAGCCAGTTGCGGTAGCCCAAGATTTTGTCTTCGGCATCGACGGCGGCCACCGAGTCCTCGAGGTCGAGGATGGTGGACAGCGCGGCTTCGAGCACCACGTCGGCGATGCCAGCCGGGTCGGTGGCGCCGATGGCGGTGCTGCGATCGAGCACGATCTCAAAGTGCAGCCCGTGGTGCTGCAACAGCAGGGCGCTGGGGGCCTCGGGCTGGCCGCGGTAGCCCAGCAGCTGGCCGGGGTGGCGCAGGCCGGTGTGCGCGCCGTCGTCGAGCGCCACTTGCAACTGGCCGCCTTGCACGCGGTAGCTGCGCGCGTCTTTGTGCGATTCGATCGCCAGCGGCGCCGCTTGGTCGAGGAAGTCGCGCGCGAACGCGATCACGCGCGCGCCGCGCAGCGGGTTGTAGCTGCGCCCGCGCTCGCAGCCGCCGGCCTCAGAAATGGCGTCGGTGCCGTAGAGCGCGTCGTAGAGCGAACCCCAGCGCGCGTTGGCGGCGTTGAGCGCGTAGCGCGCGTTCAGGATCGGCACCACCAGCTGCGGCCCGGCTTGCAGGGCCAGTTCGGCGTCCACATTGGCGGTGCTGGCGCGCACGCCCACCGGCGGCGCCACCAGGTAGCCGATGCCCTCGAGGAACTGGCGGTAGGCGGGCAGGTCGGCGATGGGGCCGGGGTGCGCGCGGTGCCAGCGGTCCAGCTCGGCCTGCAGGCGCTCGCGCTCGGCCAGCAGGGCGGCGTTTTTGGGCGCCAGATCGGCGACGATGGCATCGAAACCGGCCCAAAAGGCCACCGGATCGACGCCAGTGCCGGGCAGCACCTGCTGGTTGACAAATTCGTACAAGGCGCTGGCTACGTGCAGGCGGCCGACGGCGGTGCGGGCGGTGGACATGGGGTTAGGGCTCCAATATGAACGAATGGGCGCGCCCCGTCTGGCGGCGGCCGCAACATTTAAGTGTAATCGCTCAAAACAGGCTGTAGAGCAGCAGCCCCGCCATGCCCCACATCATCAGCGCCACCAGCCCATCGAGGGCGCGCCACAGGCGCAGCGACTGCAGGCGCTGCCCCAGCCAAAATGCCGCCCCGCCCAGCACCAAAAACCACAGGACCGAGCCGGTGGCCGCACCCAAGCCAAAGTCGGTGCCGGCAGCCCCCCAAGCTAGCGAGGCGGTGCCGATCAGCACCGCCGTGTCCAGCCAGGCGTGCGGGTTGAGCCATGAAAAAGCCAAGGCCGCCAGCACCGCCTGGCGGCGTGTGATCGGGGCCACTGCGCCGGCCTGACCCGCAGCCAAGCCCGTGCCCGCGCCAGGCCCCGCCGTGGCCCCCGATGCGGCCACAGGTGCCGCCGCGCCGAGCGGTTGCCGGCAGCGCTGGAAAGCCAACCAGCCGTAAACGAGCAAAAACACCACGCCAGCGCCCACCAGCGCGCCGTGCAGTTTGTCCGACAAGCCGCCCAACTGCGCCAGCCCCAGCACCCCGAGGGCGATCAGCACCAAGTCGGCCAGCACGCACACCGCCACCGTCAGGCCCACGTGCTGGCGCTGCAGCCCCATGCGCAGCACGTGGGCGTTCTGCGGCCCGATCGCCATGATCAGCGACAGGCTCAGCAGCAGGCCGGCAAAAAAAGCCGGGGTGGACAGGGTCAGGGTCAAGACGGCACTCCTACAAATCGGGGGCGGCTGGCGCGCGCAACGCCGGCTGGGTTGCCTTGCAGTGTGCCGCAAGCCGCAGCGCAATTTAAGGGTTTTAAATTAAATTGATTCGCTTAAATTACACTTAACGCGGTGCACCGGCTCCGCGCTGCGCCACGCGCCTACCTCCTTTGCTACTCCCAGCCCAACCGCCCATGCTCGACCCACGCCAACTGCAAGCCCTGAGCGCCGTGGTGGAGCAGCGCAGCTTTGCCGCTGCGGCGCGCAGCCTGTCGCTCTCGGTGGCAGCGGTGTCGTTGCGCCTCAAGGCGCTCGAAGATGCGCTCGGCCAGCGCCTACTGGTGCGCGGCAAGCAGGTGCGCGCCACCGCCGCCGGCCAGACCCTGCTGGCGCACGCCAAACGGGTGCAGCTGATGGAGGCCGACCTGCTGAACGCGATCGCCGGTGCGGCTCCCGAGCCGCAGCGGCGCGCGCACTGGCACAGCCTGTCGGTGGCGGTCAATGCCGACTCGGTGGCGAGCTGGTTCCTGCCCGGGGTCGCGCCCCTGCTGCTGCAGCAGCGCCTGCTGCTCGATGTCTGGATCGACGACCAGGACCACACCCACGACGCGCTGCACAGCGGCGAGGTGATCGGCTGCGTCAGCACGCTGGCGCAGGCCATGCGCGGCTGCATGGCCGAGCCGCTGGGCACCATGCGCTACCGCTGCGTGGCCACGCCCGAGGTGGCGCAGCGCAGCCGCAGCCCCGCAGGGGCGGTGTCGGTGCACCGCCTGCTGGAGTGGCCGGCGGTGATCTTCAACCGCAAAGACGCGCTGCAAGACCGCTTTCTGGCGCAGCACTTTGGCCTGCACCAGGCGCACTACCCGCGCCACTTCGCCCCGGCCATCGACGCCTTCGAGGCAGCGATCGACCTCGGGCTGGGCTGGGGCATGGTGCCCGAGCTGCACCTGCTGCGCCGCGCGGCCACGGCGGTGCCGCTGGTGGACCTGCTGCCCGGGGCCAGCGTGGCGGTGGCCTTGTACTGGCACCACTGGGCGCACGAGCCGCTCAGCGCGCAGCGCCTGACCGAGGCCGTCAAGGCCGCAGCGGCGGCGGCGCTGCCAAAGCCCGGTACAGCCACCGAGGCGGCCACCGGCGCGGCCGCACCCGACAAGCCCTAAAATCCCCCCATGCACAGTGTCAAATCCGAACTGCTCGCCGCCTTGGCGCGCGGGCTGAGAGGCTGAGCTCCGGAAGGGGCCGATACGACTTTGGGAGGATGGGGCCTACGCCCCCTGGATGCAGGTTTTTTCCCGACAATAAAGCTTGGTTATTCAAGCAAGGAACATCATGCACACCCCATCGATCGCGCACCCGCTGCTGCAGCAAACCTTGGGCCAGATCGCGCTGGCCATACCCGGGGCCACGGCCTTGTTGCGCCAGCACAAGCTGGATTTCTGTTGCCAAGGCGAACGCACCTTGGCCTTGGCCTGCGCCGAGCGCACCCACGAGTTGCCGGCCCTGCTCGAGCAGCTCGAAGCGCTGCAGCGCCAGAGCGCGCCGCTGGCCCCCTGCAGCGACCCGGCGCAGTTGATCGACCGCATTCTGGAGCGCTACCACGACACCCACCGGCAACAATTGCCCGAACTGGCGCGGATGGCGCGCCGGGTCGAGGCCGTGCACCAGACGCATCCTGCGGTGCCCGTCGGGCTGGCCGATTTTCTGGAGCAGATGCAAGCCGAGCTCGAAAACCACATGGCCAAAGAGGAGCAGATTTTGTTTCCGCTGCTGCGCCGCAGTGGCCAGGCGCCGATTCGGGGCCCGATTGCGGTCATGCGCCACGAGCACCTCGAACACGGTGCCAGGCTCGAGCGCCTCGCCGAGCTGACCTGCAACCACACCCCGCCGCCCGGCGCCTGCACCACCTGGCGCGCGCTGTACGCCGGCACCGAGCGTTTGGTGGACGATCTGATGCACCACATCCATCTGGAAAACAACGTGCTCTTTCCGATGTTCGAGCGCTGAGGGGCTGAGCGGCTGAGGGGGCGGATGCTCAAGGGCTGACATGGCCCAGCAACAACGCCAGCCCGGCCACGAGCAGCAGCGTGTCGATGGCCACGCTCAGGCCGCGCACCCTTGGGCGCATGGGCCAAGGCGCCTGCCGCAACACCCCCCCAGCCATCGGGCCGCAAAAAGCGCCAGACTGCAGGCCACGCTGAGCACATGCAGGTGTTTGATGAACGCGTAGTGAACGCCGATTTCAGCCATGAAGCAAAGGGGCCGCGGCCAGCCGCTGGCTTCGGTGCATTTTGAGGCACATTTTTAGGTACAACGGCGCCGAAGGCCTAAAATCAAGGGTTATGCTCAGTGTCAAATCCGAACTGCTCGCCGCCTTGGCGCTCGAGCTGGAACGCCTCGCCCCCGGTGCCGCCAGCTTGGCGCGCTTCGAATCGCCCAAGCTCGCCGCGCACGGCGACTGGGCCTGCACCGCCGCCATGCCGCTGGCCAAGCAGCTCAAAACCCAGCCGCGCCAGCTGGCGCAGCAGTTGGTTGCGGCCTTGCAAGGCACGGCGGCTTTTGCGCGCTGGGTGCAGGCGCTCGAAATCGCCGGCCCGGGCTTCATCAACCTGCGCTTGCAGCCGGCGGCGCAGCAGCAGGTGGTGCGCGAGGTGCTGCAAGCCGGGGCGCGCTTTGGTTACCAGCCCGAGCACGGCCAGCGCGTGCTGGTCGAGTTCGTCTCGGCCAACCCGACCGGGCCGCTGCATGTCGGCCACGCGCGCCAAGCGGCGCTGGGCGACGCCATCTGCAACCTGCTGCAAACCCAAGGCTGGCAGGTGCAGCGCGAGTTTTATTACAACGACGCTGGGGTGCAGATCGAGACGCTGGCGCGCAGCGTGCAGTTGCGCGCCCAGGGGCTGAAGCCGGGCGACCCCGACTGGCCCGAGGCCGCCTACAACGGCGACTACATCGCCGACATCGCCGCCGGTTTTCTGGCGCGCCAGAGCGTGCGCGCCGACGACCGCAGCTACAGCGCCAGCGGCGACCCGGCTGACCTCGACGGCATGCGCGAATTTGCCGTGGCTTGGCTGCGCCATGAGCAAGACCTGGACTTGCAGGCGCTGGCGGTGCGCTTTGACCACTACTACCTCGAGTCCAGCCTTTACAGCAGCGGCCGCGTGGCGCAAACCGTGCAGCGCCTGGTCGAATCGGGCCACACCTACGAGCAAGACGGCGCGCTGTGGTTGCGCAGCACCACTTTTGGCGACGACAAAGACCGGGTCATGCGCAAGTCCGCCACCGTTGGCGCCGACGGCAGCCGCACCGAGGGCGGCTACACCTACTTTGTGCCCGACGTGGCCTACCACATCAGCAAGTGGGAACGCGGTTTTGCGCGCGCCATCAACATCCAAGGCAGCGACCACCACGGCACCATCGCGCGCGTGCGCGCCGGGTTGCAGGCGGCCGGGGTCGGCATCCCGAGCGGCTACCCCGACTACGTGCTGCACACCATGGTGCGCGTGCTGCGCGGCGGGCAAGAGGTCAAAATATCGAAGCGCGCCGGCAGCTACGTGACGCTGCGCGACCTGATCGAGTGGACCAGCCGCGACGCCGTGCGTTTTTTCCTGCTCTCGCGCAAGCCCGACACTGAATACACCTTCGACGTCGATCTGGCGCTGCAACAAAACAACGACAACCCGGTCTACTACGTGCAGTACGCGCACGCGCGCATCTGCTCGGTGCTGGCGGCTTGGGGCGGTGCGCCCGAGCAGCTGCAAGCGGCCGACCTGAGCCCGCTGCAAAGCCCGCAAGCGCAAGCGCTGCTGCGCCTGCTGGCACGCTACCCCGACATGCTGAGCAACGCCGCCGCCGACTTTGCCCCCCATGACCTGAGCTTTTACCTGCGCGAACTGGCCGCCATGTACCACAGCTACTACGACGCCGAGCGGATTTTGGTCGATGACCCACTGCTCAAACACGCCCGACTGGCGCTGGTAGCGGCCACCGCGCAAGTGTTGCACAATGGCTTGGCGCTGCTCGGTGTGAGCGCGCCCACCAAGATGTGAAACCCGCCTCCACCCACCCCTCTCGCACCGCAAAACGACCGATGTACACCACGCCCCGTTCCCGCTTCCGTGGCGGCACTCTGTTGGGTTTCGCTGCCGGCCTGTTGCTGGGGCTGGCGCTTGCGCTGGCGGTGGCGCTCTACGTCACGCGCTCGGAAACCCCGCTCGAAGACCGTAACACGCAGCGGCCCATGGGTTCCCCCGCCCAAGAGGCCGAGCAAAACCGCAACTGGAACCCCAACGCCGGGCTCTCGACCCGGCCAGCCACACCGGCTGGGCTGCAAACCCCAGAGGCGGCCGCAGCCCCTCCCGTGGCACCTGCACCCGCTCCTGCTGCCGCCACACCCGCGCCCGCTGCCGACCCCCTGGCTCAGTTAATCGAGCAACGCACCGCTGCCGCCGCCGCTGCACCCGTCGCTGCCGGCATCAGCTACTTCGTCCAAGCCGGCGCTTTTGGCAGCGCTGAAGAGGCGCAGGCCCAACGCGCCCGGCTCGCCATGCTGGGCCTTGAGGCCAGCGTGAGCGAGCGCCAACAAAATGGCCGCACCATGTTCCGGGTGCGGCTGGGCCCCTTTGCCACCCAAGCCGAAGCCGACGCCATCGGCCAGCGCCTACAAGCGCAAAACGTGGAAACCGCGCTGGTGCGCGTGGCGCGCTAGAGCCAGCCGGCGGGGTTTGCAACAGCCGGTAAAAACGCGGAACTTCAAGGGCGCAGTCCAACCCCCAATCAGGGCGTGACCGCGCAACCCTCTTTTGTGCCCAAACCAGACCCAGGACGCACCATGCACAGACGACTCTTTTCGCAAGCCCTGATGGGCTTGGGTGGCCTTGCCACCGCCGGCAGCGCTTTGCCCCTTGCCGCCCAAACCGTGTCTGCACCCAATGCCGGGGCTTTTCGCGAAGGCACGCACTACCGCCGCCTGCGCCAGCCGGCGCCGGTCGATGCCCCGGCTGGCCGCATCGAGGTGCTGGAGTTTTTTGCCTACACCTGCATCCACTGCCACAATTTTGTGCCCATCTTTTTGCCTTGGAAGCGCGCCGTGCCCGCCGACGTGGTGGTGCGCCATGTGCCGGTGGGCTTTACGCCCGAGTTCGAGCCGCTGCAGCGCCTCTACTACACCCTCGAGGCCATGGGCCGCCTCGAGAGCCACCACGAGCGCGTGTTTCAAGCCATCCACGGCCCGCAGCGCCTGCGCCTGCACAACGCCGAAGCCATCGCCCAGTGGGCGGTCAGCGCCGGGCTCGATCGGGCCCAGTTCACCCAAACCTACAACTCCTTCGCCGTGGTCGGGCGGGTGCGCCGCGCCACCCAGTTACAAGACGCCTACCAGGTCGAGGGCACCCCGGCGCTGGGCATAGCCGGGCGCTTTTACATCCCGGGCCAAGCCCAGCGCACGGTGCAGATTGCCGACGCCCTGATCGCTCGGGTGCGGGCGGGCCAAGGGCGGTCTTAAGTTTGGCGGCGGGCACAACGGGTTGGGCTCAAGGAGTCGGGCTTAATAAGTCGGGCTTTGGCTCTGGCTACCGCCTGTGATCTGAGTACCGCCGCCTTCAGCCACGGCCAGCCTTGGCCCTGCGCGCTGCGGCAGTGCAAATCTGCCGACTAAGCCAAGTAGCGCAGGCGTGGCTACAATGCTGGCTATGGCTTATGCAATTTCCGTGCCGCGCCCCTTTTGCGCTTCCAATCGCCTCATGCCACTGCGCCAAGTGCTGGCGCGCTTGACCTTGAGCGCCGCCTTGGCGCTGGGTCTGGCCCCCGGCTTGCACGCGCAGCCGGCACAGGGCGCACAACCGGCGCAACCCATGCTGATCGAGGCCGATGCCCTCAACCACGATCAAGCCGGGATGGTCAGTGTGTTCACCGGCAACGTGGTCATCACCCAAGGCACGCTGCTGCTGCGCGGGCAACGCGCCGAGTTGCGCCAGGATGCCCAAGGCAACCAGTCCGGGGTGCTGCAAGGCGCCGCAGGCCAACGCGCGTTTTTTCGCCAGCAGCGCCCGGGCCTGAACGAACTGCTCGAAGGCGAGGCGCTGCGCATCGAGTACGACAGCGCCACCGGTGTGCTGCGCCTGATCGACCAGGCGGTGCTGCGCCGACTGCGCGCTGGCGCGCTAAGCGACCAAGCCAGCGGCAGCCTGATCGTCATCAACCGCCAAACCGAGCGTTTCTCGGTCGAGGGCGGCACGGCAGCGCGCACCCCCGAAAACCCCTTGGGGCGCGTGCGCGCCGTGATCACGCCCCGACCGGAGGCACCACCGGGCGCTACGCCCGCCACAGCACCTGGCACCACGCCAGCCACCGCACCTCGCGCTCCCGCCCCGCCGCTGCAACCCAGCCCGCAACTGGAGCCGCGCCGGTGAAGGCGGATGCAGCGCGCAGCAGCCTGGACGTGCGCGGGCTGCAAAAAAGCTACGGCCGCCGCCAAGTCGTCAAAGACGTGTCGCTGCGCGTGGCCAGCGGCGAGGTGGTGGGCCTGCTGGGCCCCAACGGCGCCGGCAAGACGACCTCGTTCTACCTCATCGTGGGGCTGATTCGGCCCGACGCCGGCACCATCTTTCTGGACGGACAGGCGATCCACGGCTTGCCCATCCACCGCCGCGCCCAAATGGGCTTGGGCTACCTGCCCCAAGAGGCCTCGATTTTTCGCAAGCTCACGGTGGCCGAGAACGTGCGTGCGGTGCTGGAATTGCAGCGCGACCCCGACGGCCGGCCGCTGTCGCCGCAGCGCATCGAGCAGCGCCTCGAGGCCTTGCTCGACGAGTTGCACGTGGGCCATTTGCGCGATGCCCCCGCGCCGGCGCTGTCGGGTGGCGAGCGGCGCCGGGTCGAGATCGCCCGCGCCCTGGCCACCGACCCGCGCTTCATCCTACTCGACGAGCCCTTTGCCGGCATCGACCCGATCGCCGTGATCGAGATCCAGCGCATCATCGGCTACTTGAAAGAGCGCGGCATCGGCGTGCTGATCACCGACCACAACGTGCGCGAAACGCTGGGCATCTGCGACCACGCCTGCATCATCAGCGACGGCCGCGTGTTGGCCCAAGGCACCCCGGCCGAGATCGTGGCCAACCCCGAGGTGCGCCGGGTCTATCTGGGCGAGCACTTCCGCCTTTGAGCACGCTGCCGCCATGAAGCAAGGACTGTCGCTGCGCTTGAGCCAGAGCCTGGCGCTCACGCCGCAGCTGCAGCAATCGATCCGCCTGCTGCAGCTGAGCACGCTGGAGCTGGAGCAAGAGCTGGGGCAGATGCTCGACGACAACCCCTTTTTGGAGCGCGATACCTCGGACGACACGCCAAGCGACTCCCTCGATGGCAGCCTCGATGGCAGCCCCGACCGTGGCCTAGCTTCCACCTCCGATGACGGCCTAGGCGGCGCGCCCGAAGCCAGCGCGCTCGCTCCGCCCGAGCCGCCTTGGGCCGCAGCCAGCCCCGAAGCGGATGCGCAATCCGGCATGGATTCGGCTGTGGCCTACGAGGTATCGGCCCACGAGGTATCAGCCCACGAAATGCCGGCGCTCGACACCGCCTTCGAAGCCGCCTGGGATGGCGAGGCAGCGGCGCTGGGAATGGGCGCGCAAGCCGAGGCCGGCGAACCAGGCGAGCTGGGAGCGCAGGGCGAAGGCCTCGATTGGGGCGAACCGGGCGCGCTGCGCAACGGCGCCGCGCCCGACGCCGACGACGGTTCGGGCCCCGATTGGGCGCGCGCGCCCGAGTCGCTGGCGCAGCACCTGCACCAGCAAGCCGGGGCGCTGCGGCTCGAGCCCAGCGTGGCGCTGGCGCTGCACGCGCTGATCGAATCGCTCGACGACAACGGCTACCTGGCCGATGCGCTCGACGAATTGGCTGCGGCGCTGTGCGCCCAGGAGCGCGCCTTTGAGGCGATCAAGGCCAGCAAATCCCTCATTGCAAGCGCACCCGCCACCGGCAACCGCGCTGGGCCGACCGACCCACCAGCGCCAGACCCGCGGCTCACACACTGGCTGCACGCGCTGCAGCTGGCCCTCGAGCATCTGCAGCAAATGGAGCCCACCGGTGTGGGTGCGCGCCACTTGGCCGAGTGCTTGCAGCTGCAGATACTGGAGCTGCGCAACAGCCCCGAGAGCCGCACCGCGCTGGCCATCTGCCAGCAGCCGCTCGATCTGCTGGCGCGGCGCGACAGCCGCCGCCTGGCGCAGCTGTGCCGCTGCAGCGAAGCGCTGGTGCGCGCCGCCTTTGGCCTCATCGCCCGCCTCGAACCCAAACCCGGGCGGCGCTTTGCCGTGCTCGAGCCGCACCAGCTGCGCCCCGACGTGATCGTGACGGTGCAAGGCAGCGGCTTCAAGGTCGCGCTCAACCCCGAGGTGCTGCCGCGGCTGCGCCTGCAAGACGCCTACGCGCTGGCCCTGCGCCAAGGCCGGGGCGGCGAGGCCCACGCCGGCCTGCAGCAGCGGCTGCAAGAGGCGCGCTGGTTCATCAAAAACGTGCAGCAGCGCTTCGACACCATCTTGCGCGTGGCCACGGCCATCGTCGAACGCCAACACCAGTTTTTCCGCCACGGCGACTTGGCCATGCGGCCGCTGGTGCTGCGCGAAATCGCTGACGAGGTCGGGCTGCACGAATCCACCATCAGCCGCGTGACCAGCGCCAAGTTCATGGCCACGCCGCAAGGCACCTTCGAATTCAAATACTTTTTTGGCTCCGCGCTGGCCACCGAGGCCGGCGCCCACACCTCCAGCACCGCCGTGCGCGCCCTGATTCAGCAGCTCATCGCCGCCGAAAACCCCCAGCAGCCCTTGAGCGACAACCAGATCGCCGACCTGCTCAAGGCCCAGGGCATCGCCTGCGCGCGCCGCACCGTGGCCAAATACCGCGAGGCGCTGCGCATCGCCCCCACCCATCTGCGCCGCGCGCTCTGAACGGCCCCAGCCCACCATGCACAACCTGACCCTGTTCCTGCCCTGCCCCGCCGGGGTGGAAGACTTCCTGCTGGCCGAAGTGCAAGCCATCTGCCCAGCGGCGGCCGCCAGCGCGCAGCGCCAGCGCGGCGGCGTCGAGCTCACCGGCACCTGGGACGATGTGCTGCGGCTCAACCTGCACAGCCGGCTGGCCCAGCGCGTGCTGGTGCGGCTGGCGCTGCAACCTTGCCCGCACGAAGACGCGCTCTACCAAGCCGCCCACCAGGTGCTGTGGGAGCTGTGGTTCACGCCCGCGCAGACCTTCAAGGTCGAGCTCACGGCCCACCAGTGCCCGTTCCAGAGCCTAAACTTTGCCGCCCTGCGCATCAAAGACGCGGTCTGCGACCGCATGCGCGAGCGCTTTGGCCAGCGCCCCAGCGTCGATACCGTGCAACCCCAGGTGCGCCTGCACGCCCACCTGGGGCCGGATCAGGTCTGGCTCTACATCGATACCTCGGGCGAGCCGCTGTTCAAGCGCGGCTGGCGCAGCGACACGGGCGATGCGCCGCTCAAAGAAACGCTGGCCGCCGCGATGATCGCCGCCAGCGGCTGGACTGGCCTGGACGCCCAAGGTCAGCCGCAGCCGCTCTACGACCCCTGCTGCGGCAGCGGCACGGTGGCCATCGAAGCCGCGCAGCGCGCCTTGCAGATCGCGCCGGGCAAACTGCGCCGCTTTGGTTTCGAGCGCCTGCTGCCACACCGGCCCGAACGCTGGCAGGCGCTGCGGCTGCAAGCCGAGGCCGCCGAGCGCCCCCTGCCCGGTGGCCAGCCCTTGGTGTTTGGCTCCGACGTGTCTTTTCGCATGGTCGATTTTGCGCGCCGCAACGCCGAACGCGCTGGCGTGGCGCATGCCATCGAGTGGCGCGGCGGCGACGCCCTCGAGCGCCTGCCGCCATGCCCCACGCCCGGGGTGATGCTGCTCAACCCGCCCTATGGCGAGCGCATCGCTGCCGCCGGGGTGGCCGGCCAGCCGGCACAGGAGCGGGCGCGAGCGCAACCGGGTTCGCCCCCGGGCCCCGCCCAGGGTGCAGGCCGCGAAAGCGCGCGCCACGCCGATGGGCAGGAGAACGCCGATTTTTTCGCGCAACTGGCCAGCCACTGGAAAAAACACTACGCCGGCTGGACCGCCTGGCTGCTGACCCCCGACCCGCAGCTGCCGGGACAGATGCGGCTCAAACCCTCGCGCCGGGTGCCGCTGTGGAACGGCCCGATCGAGTGCCGCCTGTTTCGTTTCGACCTCGTGGCGGGCAGCGCACGCACGCCCCGCGCCGGCGCCGGCACCCGCCCCGAAAGCCAGCCCCCTCAATAGCGCATACATATTTCCGCAATAGGGGATTTTTGGCAGCCCGAGTTGATGCTTGTGCTGAACTTGGTTTACACTTGCGCTGGGCTGGTTAATCCCGGCCCCCCGCTTTTCCTCCCTGAGCGGGTGCCTTTGTGTGTGACAGCAAAAAGGCTTTCAAACCTGGCTCCTTTAGAGCCAGGTTTTTTTTCGTCGGCCCCGTCCCGGCTATGGGCTAGACAGGGCCGGGCTTCAGTCAAAAATATCGCTGAGCCACGATTTTTTCTTTTTCTGCTTGCTTCCAGCCGCAAAGCCACCCGGCAGGCCACCACCGAGGCCACCCAGCCCGGCCAAGCCGCCGAGTTTGGCGCCCAGTCCCCCCGGCGCAGCGCCGCCGCTGCGCTTGCGAAAGTCGGAGTCTTGGAAATCGGGCTGGCGCAGCGGGGCGTCTTGATGGCGCGCGCGCCCGGGCGACGGACTCAGGCTGCGCTCGATCAGCTTGTCGAGCTCGCCACGGTCGAGCCAGACGCCGCGGCATTGCGGGCAGTAGTCGATCTCCACACCCTGGCGATCGCTCAGCAGCAGTTCCACATCCACACAGTTGGGGCATTTCATGCAAGGCTCCTTGGGGCCAGTTGAAGGGAGCTTGCAGTCTAGGGCCTTTGGGGCGCGCAATAAAGCAGAATATCGGGCAATCTCGCATCGAACCAAGCTGAACATGAGCCTCACCTACAGCTACCGCCACCTGTACTACTTCTGGATCGTGGCCCAGGAGGGCGGCATGTCCAAGGCCGCCGCGCGGCTCGATATGGCGGTGCAGACCGTGAGCGCCCAGGTGCGCGAGCTGGAAAAGGCGCTGGGTTGCCAGTTGCTCAAACCGGTCGGGCGCGGCGTGGCCCTGACCGAGGCCGGGGTGCTGGCGGCGCGCCAAGCGCAGCAAATTTTCGAGCTCGGCGAAGCCCTGCCCACGCTGCTGCGCCAATCCGCGCTGGCGCCCAGGGTGCGGCTGGCGGTGGGCATGGCCGACGGCCTGCCCAAGCTCGAGGTACTGCGCCTGCTGCGCCCGGTGCTCGATGTGCCCGACCTGCACCTGATCTGCCACGACGGCGAGATCGACGATTTGCTGGCCGATCTGGCCACGCACCGGCTCGACGTGGTCTTGACCGACCACCCGGTGAGCAGCCGCGCGCACCTCAAGGTGCACCACCACCGCCTGGCCAGCAGCGCCTACGGCTGGTTTGCCGCGCCGCCGTGGCTGCAAGCGGCCCAGCGCCCGTTCCCGGCTGCCCTGCAGGGGCTGCCGCTGCTGCTGCCCACGCGCCACGCCAGCGTGCGTGCGCAGCTCGACCAGTGGCTGGCGCGCCACGGCCTGACGCCGCGCATCGCTGGCGAGTTCGAAGACAGCGCGCTGCTCGAAACCTTTGGCGGCCAAGGCATGGGGGTGTTCCCGGCTGCGCTGGCGCTGGCCGACACGCTGCAACAGCGCCACGGCGCGCTGCTGCTAGGGGTGTGCGAAGGCGTGGCGGCCCCGTGCTACGCGCTCAGCTTGGAGCGCCGGGTGGCGCACCCGCTGCTGCGCCGCCTGCTCGAACCCGGCGCTTGAGCGCCGCACCTAGCGGCTAGGGGAGCGGCGCCGGCCCGCTCACGCACCGCGCCGGCCCACATCAGGCAGGTCAGAGGCCAGTCAGGCCGGTTGCGGCTGCAAAAACACGCGCGCCTTTTTGGGCGAGAGCAGCACCCGGTCGCCCTCTTTGAGTCCCAGCGCTTGCAGGCGCTCGGCCGGTATTTGCGCCTCGATCAGCGGGTCGTGGCCGTCGGGGGATTCGGCGTCCAGCGGCCAAAGCTCGAGCCGGGCGATGGGCCCGACCACCAGCGCGCGCTGCAACTCGGCCGCGATGCCCACCGCCCCTGGGCGCCAGCGCTCGACTTCGAGGTCGTGTGGGCGCACGTAGGCAAAGGCTTTGGCGTCGCGCGCCTGCGCGTGCTCGGGCGTGTCGATGGCCACGCCTTCGAGGTGCAGCTGGCCCTCGTGGGCGCGGCCGTGAAACAGGTTCACGTCGCCCAAAAAGCCATAGACGAAGGGGCTGGCCGGGTGCTCCCAGACCTGCTGCGGCGTGCCCACCTGCTCGACGCGGCCCTGGTTCATGAGCACCACGCGGTCGGCCACCTCCAGCGCCTCTTCTTGGTCGTGGGTGACGAAGACGCTGGTCACGTGCAGCTCGTCGTGCAGCCGCCGCAGCCAGCGCCGCAGCTCTTTGCGCACCTTGGCATCGAGCGCGCCAAAGGGCTCGTCGAGCAGCAACACCTTGGGCTGCACCGCCAGCGCGCGCGCCAAGGCGATGCGCTGGCGCTGCCCGCCCGAGAGCTGCGAGGGGTAACGCTCGGCCAGCCAGTCGAGCTGCACCAGGCTCAGCAACTCGTGCACGCGCTCTTTGATCTGGGCCTCGCTCGGGCGCAGCGCACGCGGCTTGACGCGCAGCCCAAAGGCCACGTTCTCGAACACCGTCATGTGGCGAAACAGCGCGTAATGCTGGAACACGAAGCCCACGTTGCGCTCGCGCGCATGGGTGTCGGTGGCGTCGGCGCCGGCAAACAGCACGCTGCCCTGGTCGGGCGACTCCAGCCCGGCGATGATGCGCAGCAGCGTGGTTTTGCCGCAGCCCGAGGGGCCCAGCAGCGCCAGCAACTCGCCCGAGGCGATGTCGAGGTTGACGTCGCGCAGCGCCGTAAAGCTGCCAAACTGCTTGCTGATCTGGCGGATGGCGATGCTCATGATGCGTGGGTCCTTGGGGTGTAGACAGGGGGGCTGGATGGGCGCTCGGGCGCCAGTTCGGCCAGGGTTTGCATTTCGCGTTCCATGCGCCATTCGGCCACGGTCTTGATCACCAGCGTCACCAGCGCCAGCAGCGCCAGCAGCGAGGCCACGGCAAAGGCGGCCACCGACTGGTATTCGTTGTACAGCACCTCCACGTGCAAGGGCATGGTGTTGGTCAGGCCGCGGATATGGCCCGAGACCACCGAGACCGCGCCAAATTCGCCCATGGCGCGCGCGTTGCACAGAATCACGCCGTAGATCAGGCCCCACTTGATGTTGGGCAGGGTCACGCGCCAAAAGGTCTGCCAGCCGCTCGCGCCCAGCACCAGCGCCGCCTGTTCTTCCTCGGTGCCCTGGGCCTGCATGAGCGGAATCAGCTCGCGCGCAATGAACGGGAAGGTGATGAACAGCGTGGCCAGCACGATGCCGGGCACGGCAAAGATGATCTGGATGCCGCGTTCATCCAGCCACGGCCCAAACCAGCCCTGGGCGCCAAACACCAGCACATAGATCAGCCCCGCCACCACCGGCGAGACCGAAAACGGCAGGTCGATGAGCGTGGTCAGGAACGATTTGCCCCAGAACTCGAACTTGGCCACCGCCCACGCGGCGGCGACGCCAAACACCAGGCTCAAAGGCACGGTGATCGCCGCCACCAGCAGCGTGAGCCGGATCGCGGCCCAGGCGTAGGGGTCTTGCAGCGCCTCGAAGTAGGCGCCCACGCCCATGCGCAGCGCCTCGGTGAACACCGCCAGCAGCGGCAGCACCAGAAACAGCAGCATAAAGCCCAGCGCCAGGCCGATCAGGCACCAGCGCAGCCACGGCGATTCGCCGCGTTGCAAAGCGCGCCGGCCGTTCATGCGCCGTCTCCGGCGCGGCGACGCTGCCACGCTTGCAAGCTGTTGATGGCCAGCAGCATGATGAACGAGAACAGCAGCATCACGCTGGCCACCGCGGTTGCACCCAAGTAATCAAAGGCCTCGAGGCGGCCGATGATCACCAGCGGCGCAATCTCGGACACCATCGGGATGTTGCCGGCGATGAAAATCACCGAGCCAAACTCGCCCACGCCGCGCGCAAAAGCCATGGCAAAGCCGGTGAGCAGCGCCGGCAAGATGGTGGGGAAAATCACGCGCCAAAAAATCTGCCAGCGCGTCGCCCCCAGGCACTGCGCGGCCTCTTCGAGCTCTTTTTCGGCCTCTTGCAGCACCGGCTGCACCGTGCGCACCACAAAGGGCAGGCCGACGAAGATGAGCGCGATCACCACCCCGGTGGGGTTGAAGGCGAGTTGGATGCCAAAGGGCTCAAAGAATTGGCCGATCCAGCCGTTGCCGGCCAAAATCGCCGTGAGCGCAATGCCGGCCACCGCCGTCGGCAGGGCAAAGGGCAGATCGACCAGCGCATCGACCACCTTTTTGCCCGGAAAGCTGTAGCGCACCAGCACCCAGGCCACCAGCAAGCCCATGAAGGCGTTGACCACCGCCGCCAAAAAAGCCGCGCCAAACGAGAGCCGAAACGATGCCAGCACGCGCGGCGTGGTGACTGCGTCCCAGAAATCGGCCCAGCTCATGCTCAAGGTCTTGAGGATCAGGGCCGCCAGCGGGATGAGCACGATCAGGCTCATATAAAACACGGTGTAGCCCAGCGCCAGATGAAAACCTGGCAACACCCGGCGCTGGGCGCGGCGTGGTGGCGCCGCCTCGGGCGCGGGCAAGTCGATGGAAGCGGTCGTCATTTAGCGCCTTTGAGCAAAAATCTGGTCAAACTGGCCGCCGTCGGCAAAGTGCTGCCGCTGCGCCTCGCCCCACGAGCCAAAGTACTGCCCGACCTCGAACAACCGGATCGGGCGCAGGTGCTGGCTGTGGCGCCGCAGCACCTCGGGGTTGCGCGGCCTGAAGTGGTTGCTGGCGGCGATCTCTTGACCGGCGTCGCTGTACAAAAAGTCCAGATAGGCTTGCGCCAGCGCCCGGCTGCCGCGCTGGTTCACGGTGCGCTCGACCAACGCCACCGGGTTTTCGGTCAGCAAACTGGTGCTCGGGTGCACCACATCGACCCGGCCGACGCCGAACTCCCTCTCGACCGAGATCACCTCGGATTCGAAAGTCACCAGCACGTCGCCGATGTTGCGCTGCAAAAACACCCCCGTGGCGTCGCGCCCGCCGCGCGCCAGCACCGGCACGTTTTGGTACAGCTGGCGCACAAAGGCGGCGGCGTCGGCATCGCTTCCGCCTTGGCTGCGCACGAAGCCCCAGGCGGCCAGATAAGCCATGCGGCCGTTGCCGCCGGTTTTGGGGTTCACCACCACCACCTGCACCCCAGGGCGGATCAGGTCGCGCCAGTCGCGGATCTGCTTGGGGTTGCCGCGGCGCACCAAAAACAGCATGGTCGAGGTGGTGGGCGAGGCGTTGTGCGGCAGGCGCTGGCGCCAGTCGCGCGCCACCACGCCGCGCTCGGCCAAAAAGTCGATGTCGGTCACGGTGTTCATGGTCACCACGTCGGCATCGAGCCCGTCGGCCACGGCGCGCGCTTGGGCGCTGGAGCCGGCGTGCGACATGTTCACGCGCAGCGTCTGGCCCGTGCGCTGCTGCTGCTGGGCGATGAAGGCGGCGTTGATCTCGCGGAAATACTCGCGCGAGACGTCGAACGAGACGTTGAGCAGAGTGTCCACCGGATTGGCGTGGGCGCTGACGAGCGCAGCGGGCCCGAGGGCGGCGGCACCGAACAGGTGCAACAGGTGGCGGCGGGTGGTCATGGGGAAAATCTCCATCGAGGGTGGGCAGAGGGCGCAGTGTGCCAGCGGCGCTTCAGATTACAAACGACTTTGTTTTTGTTTTGTTATGCAGCTGGTGCATTAGGCGGGCAGGCGGCGGCATTAGCGCAGGGTGAAAATCTGGTCGAACACGCCACCGTCGGCAAAGTGCTCGCGCGTGGCCGCTGCCCAGCCGCCAAAGGCTTCGTCGATGGTGAACAGCGGTATGCGGGGCAAACGGCTGGCGTGGCGCGCCAGCGCCGCCGCCGAGCGCGGGCGGTAGAAATGGCGCCCGATCAGGTCTTGCGCTTCTTCGCTGTAGAGGTGCTCTAGGTAGGCTTGGGCCACGGCGCGGCTGCCTTTGCGGTCCACGTTGCGATCGACCAGCGTCACCGGCGGCTCGGCCAGAATGCTGATGCTGGGATAGACGAAATCCACGCGCTGGCCAAACTCTTTTTTCAGCAGGTGCGCTTCGTTCTCCCAGGCCAGCAGCACGTCGCCCTGGTTGCGCTGGGCAAAGCTGGTGCCCGAGCCGCGCGCGCCCACGTCGAGCACCGGCACGTTGCGGTACAGGCGCGCCACAAACTCGCGCGCGCCGGCGGCGCTGCCGCTCTGGCGCCGGGCAAACTCCCAAGCCGCAAGGTAGTTCCAGCGCGCGCCGCCCGAGCTTTTGGGGTTGGGCGTGATCACGCGCACGCCGGGCCGCACCAGGTCGCCCCAGTCGCGGATGTTTTTCGGGTTGCCCCTGCGCACCAAGAAAATGATGGTCGAGGTGTAGGGTGCGCTGTTGTACGGCAGGCGCCGCTGCCAGTCGCGCGGCACCCAGTTGCCGTTGGCGTGCAGGGCGTCGATGTCGGCCGCCAGCGCCAGGGTGGCGACGTCGGCGTCGAGGCCGTCGATGATGGCGCGCGCCTGCCGCCCCGAGCCGCCGTGCGACTGCTGGAAGCGCAGCGCCTGTCCGGTGCGCTCGCGCCAGCGCTGCGCAAACAGCGGGTTGTAGTCGGCGTAAAGCTCGCGCGTCGGGTCGTATGAGACGTTGAGCAGCGTCAGCGGCGCGGCGGGGGTGGCGCGGTTGGTGGCGCTGGCGAGGCTGAACGCGGCAGGGCCGAGGGCGCTGGCGCCCAGCAGGTGCAACAGGTGGCGGCGGTTGGGCATGGATTTCTCGTGCAGATGGGCGTGGGGAGCCCGATCATGCGAGAAAGCCTTACAAACTCAAACGAATAGAATTCGATTACTTTATGACAAATAAATTCAATGAATGGCCTACAACGTGCCCCCCTATCTTTTGCTGTGCAGCAAATATTGCCTTCTTTCGGAATATTTTATATAATTTGGTTATTCGCTGTACAGCGAATAACTTATGAGGCACGTACGTGAGCACACCCGAAGTCGAGAGCGCGTTGATCGCCGAACTCTTGGAGGCCCTGCGGGCCCTCCCGGACGCAGCGGCCGCTCTTGCGCGCCCGCTCGTCGCGGGCGAACGGGCTGCGATGAACCACGTTTGCGTCTCGATGCAGGTTGCTGGGCGTCCCTTGGCGCTGCAGGTCGGGATTCGAAAGGCGCTCTATCCGCGAGATGTACGGCAGGCGCTTTGGCAGATCCGGGATGCGGCGGCGCGACGCAGTGGCGATACCATCCCTGAAGGCGCCATGCCACTGCTCGCGGCCGAATCGATCTCTGCGGGCGCGAAGGAACTGCTGAAAACGCAGCGGGTCGGTTATTTCGCTGCCGGGGGCAGCCTGTACCTTCCCGCACCGGGTGCGCTCTACTTTGTGGACAAGCCGCCATCGAAGTCCAGCTCCCGCGCCATCCGTTCGCTGTTTGCCGGGCGGCGCGCGCACGTGTTGCATGGCCTGCTGATGCGCCACGGGGACTGGCTGTGCGTGACCGAGCTGGCCGCAGACGTCTTGGCGTCCCCGTCCACGGTCTCGACTGTCTTGACCGAACTGGAACGGCTCGACTGGCTGGATGTACGAGGTCAGGGACCGAGCAAGCAGCGGCGCGTGAGCCAACCCGCGGCACTGCTGGACGCTTGGGCCATGAGCCTGCAGCAGCAACCGGCCGAGGCGATGCGCAGGTTCTTCGTGCCCGCCATGAAGGCCGACGCCCTTGCCGCAGGACTCGACGGCGTGTGTACCTCGCGTGGACTCGACTACGCGCTCACCCACGAAGCTGCGGCCCAACGTTACACCCCTTTTCTGTCGAGCATCGCGCAGCTTCGCATCCGACTGCCGGCCGGTGCGGCCACCGAGGCAGCGCTGGGCGAGCTTAGCGCCCGCCCGGTCAGTGAGGGCGCGAATCTGCTGGTCATCGACGCCAAGTCGCCAAGTGATCTGCTGTTCCGGCAGCGGGTGAATGGTGTCTGGCTTGCCAGTCCGATCCAGACCTACCTGGACTTGGTGCGCGCCGAAGGGCGTGCCAAGGAATTGGCCGCGCACCTGCGCCGGGAAAGGATAGGATTTTGATGCTCAAACCGTCGCATTTCGGTGGCTACAGCGATGCCTACACCGTGGACTGCGAGCGGGTTCTCGTGACGCTGTTGCGCGGGCTCGGGCCTTGGAAAGAGTCGGTCTTCTTGGTCGGAGGTCTGGCGCCGCGCTATCTGGTGCCCCAGCGTCCACCCGACGTGCCCGCGCACGCTGGCACCCTGGATGTCGATATCGTCATCGATCTGCAGCTCCTGACCGACACCGACGCGTACCACTCGCTGGAGGACAACCTGAAGCGCATGGGGTTCGAGCGCGCCGTCAACGAGCAGGGCTTGAAGCTTTCATGGCGCTGGCAGACGCGCACCGAGTACGGTGCGCTGATGGTACTGGAGTTCTTGGCCGATGCGCCCCTGATCGCCGGGGGCCGGGTGCAGCCGTTGCCAACGCAAGGCACGATCTCGGCCCTCAACATTCCGCACGCGTCCATCGTTTTCGATCTGCATCGGGTCAGTGAGATCCGCGCGCAGCTGCTGGGCGAGAACGGTGTGGCCACCGAACGCGTCAAGCATGCTGACACCGTCAGCTTCACTTGCCTGAAGGCGTTCGCGTACGACCAGCGCTTCGCGCGCAAGGACGCCCATGACTTGGTCTATTGCATCGAACATGCCCCCGGTGGGCTGGGCGCCGTGGTCGCAGCCTTTGGCCAAGCGCTGGCCGGCACGCATGCGGCAGTCATCCGGGAGGGGCTCGATGTCCTGCGGCGCCGTTTCGCCAATGACGAGGCGACCGAGGGCCACCGCAAGGACGGGCCGGTTGCGGTGGCCAAGTTCGAGCT
>Ga0308000_10000237_pt1 | contig 21980 bp, 24 predicted proteins | sample Neamet3_FD_203877 | JGI IMG/M metagenome (GOLD analysis project Ga0308000, IMG submission 203877) | Marine microbial communities from water near the shore, Antarctic Ocean - #3 | ecosystem: Environmental > Aquatic > Marine > Unclassified | place: Southern Ocean | collected 2014-06-04 | reverse complement strand
TGAAACTCACGATTCTGTGCTTAATTTTTTGTCAGGAACAAGCGGTAGAGGTTCTATTACATACGACCATCATACAACAGCAGCTACCCAAAAGATGCTTTTCAAAACTGGTGATCTTGGCGTAACAGCTATGACAATACTTGGTGACGGAAAAGTTGGTATAGGAACAGCTTCTCCATACGGTAGACTAGAATTAAACGGGAGTGGAAATGAATGGGACACTGCTCCTGCCTTAAGAATGTGGGACTCCACTAACAATAAAGGCTGGTTTGTAGGTACTGCAAACAATACTACTGCAGGTGACTTTTATATTAGATCATTGCCTTCTATAAGCGCTAACCCTGGCTCCTCTCAACAACAATTTACTATTAAACATACTGGCAATGTGGGTATCGGAACAACTGCTCCAGGCTCTCAACTACACATAAAAGGAACTGGCCATCAAAGAATTAAGGTAGAAAAAACCGATGCAGGTGGTGATGCAGATATTTCTATAGCGAATCGTTCTGACGGCACAGGTTGGGTTTTATTTACAGATGCACAAGCAGGTTCTAATTCAGGTGTAATTAAATATGTCCATAATGGCGATTATATGTCCTTTAGAACAAATGGGGTGGACGATAGAATGCGTATTGGTAGTGATGGCGCAATTACACATTCAATGACTGCTCAAAATACAACTAGTATTAATACCACAAATTCAGACGGTCCTATAACTTTATTTAAGAATAATGGAACTACTAGAGGAATGATTGGTAATGCTGAAGGCACTATGAATGGTGGAACAGGTAATTTTGGTATAAGAGCTACAGCAGATTTAATATTTTCTACTGGTGGTGGGAACAAACGCTGGAAAGTTAGCTCATCAGGTCACTTCACACCTAATAATCAACATAGTTATGATATAGGTGGAACAAATGCTGAAGTTAGAAATATTTATGCACAGGGCATAAGTTTTGCTAGTAATGCCCATGCAGCTGGAAAGACTTCAGAACTACTTGACGATTATGAAGAAGGTACTTGGACTCCTGTACTACAAAATACAGCTGGCCAACAACCTACTCATGGCACTCAATCTGGTAAGTATACAAAAGTAGGAGATATGGTTCATGTACATGGAACTATTACAACAACTGCTGGTGCTAATATGTCTGGTACTATAATAATATCTGGTCTTCCTTTTGCTTCTAATTCTGGAGGCAATTTACGAAATGTTGGGTCGATGGGGGCATTAGGAGGCTGTGGTGCCGGTGCCGAAAACTGCAGACTAGTTTTAGACCCCAACAACTCTTACATATTCATTATTAAACAAAACGGCAATGCTTATTCACATAACCCAGGTTTTGGAGCTGCAATAAATATGTATGGGTTTAGTATAGTGTATTCAGCAGCATAACAATTATGTCTATCGGAGATAGGCACGGACAAAGGAAAAAATAAAATGGCAATAACAAAAGAAACAATCGAAGATAAAATAGAAATCGTGGGTGACTACAAAAATATACAAGTGCGAACAGCTGCTGTAATTAAAGAAGATGGAGTTGAACTAACAAGGACTTTCAGTAGAAAAGTACTAGATTGTGTATCGTCTGTAAAGAATTCTGATGACTCTTGGACTCATACAGATACAGATACATCAAGTGAAAGCACTGAAGTACAGGCAATCGCAACAGCAGTTTGGACTGCTTCAGTTGTTGCAGCAAAGAAAACTTGGAATGAAGCACATCAAGGATAATTAATGGCTACTATTACAAAACCAATATCACTTAATGCGATTAATGCTGAAGTTTCAAGCGTAGATTCAGGTAGCTTAGTGACATTATCAGGGAATGCAACGTCAGGATCTGATCCTGCAGACGGTGCACCATTTGGCATGTTAGAATTTAATAATTATAGTCATTTTAATGGGCCACTTGGCACCATGTCTATGTCTGATGCTTTTCGCAGAAACTCTAAAGGAACTAATGACGTTGTTCAAACAAATACATCTTCAATAGGGAATGCTTATGCCGTTGAAAAAAACGGCAACCAAACACAAAATTTAACATTATCTATTACTGAAGTTCATGTCCTGATTCGCACACTTCAACCTAGTTCTGGCTCTTATTCACTTGCATTTTCCTTTTCAGGCGATACTAGTAATGATAACAATGTTATTAGTAGTGCCAGTGGATCTAATTCTTCCTTACCATTGAATGGTGCTTCAAGTGGCTTCAACGTCATAGACGGTATAACCACAAGTCAAATTAGTGGATTGCAACTGAATATGGTAAGTAGTCATTCTACCGCTGGAGGTGGGTTTGGGCAAGTAGCTTTAATATCATATCTTAGCCAGACTCCAAATTATAAAACAGGTTCAGGAAGCGGACTTTATTTTGCTGCCAATTCATTTCAAAATATTGGCTTTCCTGGTAATGTTGGCGGTTCGATCCATTACGGGTACACTTTTAGCGTTGTGCATAGAGGTGAATGTCGAAGTCATAGTCTAACAACTACTCAAGTAATAACACCGACTCTGAGAAAATCTGGTCATGATGATCAGATTGTCTGTAAAATGTCAGGCACTAATTATGGCCATGACAATTGGTCAGGACTATGTCCATAATGAATATTTTAAATTGGATATTCAAAGAATACGTAACAGAAACCCGTGACGATGATGGAAAGGTCACTTCCATTGCTATTAACATTAAATTAATCGATGGGGCTGACTTTCAGATTAAAAGTGTTATAAATAAAACAAAGACAGATTTTAATGACTCTACTTTATATCGTACAAGAGAAGAATACATCTATAATACGGTAGTTGCGGAAGAAAGTTTTACATATGATATACCATCAGATGATCAAACTACGGCAACTTGGCACAACTACGAAGCTCCTCATGATATAACCAATGATGATGAATTTCAAGCTAAATCTGAAAAGTGGGCAACAGATTATAGACAAACGTCGAACTATATAGATATTATAGCACGTTTAACAGGCATAAAGGATAATTACAATGGCTAAACCAAATTCACAAGCGACACTAATAAAATATTGCAAAAGAGCTTTAGGACATCCTGTAATTGAAATTAATGTCGACGACGATCAAGTCGATGATAGAATAGACGAAGCATTTCAATTCTATAATGAATATCATTCAGATGCTGTAGAAAAAATATTTTTAAAACATAAAGTAACCGGTTCAACTTTAACACTGTCGGCTTCTGTAGCAAGTAATTTTACTGTCGGAGAAACTATTACCGGTGGAACTTCAGGTGCAACTGCAGTGATAGTCACTGCTACTGCAAATAAAATTGCTTATAATTCTTTAGGAGATTCTAACGTAGTATTCGCAACAGAAGTTATTACAGGTGGAACTTCTACTGCTTCGGCAACTGTTTCAAGTATTTCTAAAGGAGATATAGAGAATGGGTTTATTACAATACCGGAATTAATCACAAACGTAGTTAAAGTATTTCCGCTAAGCGATACTACATCTGGCGCAAGCTTATTTGATATTAAATATCAATTGCACATGAACGATGTGTATTCCTTAGGTTATATGGGAAGTTTAGTTAATTACGCAATCTCAAAACAATGGTTAGCAATGGCAGATATCTTAATGGATTCTGATGAGAAACACATTGATTTTAATAGACATAAAAATCAATTAAGAATTGATATGGATTGGTCAAAAGAAACTGTTCGAGATAGCACTTATATAGTAATAGAGTGTTTTAGGATTTTAGATCCGGCAACATATACTGACATATACAATGATTATTACTTAAAAAGATATGCGACTGCATTAATAAAGAAACAATGGGGAATTAACTTGTCCAAATTTGAAGGTATGCAAATGCCTGGTGGAGTTACTTTTAGCGGAAGACAAATACTCGAAGATGCAAATGAAGAGTTAATTAAATTAGAAGAAGAAGCTAGATTGAATTGGGAATTACCAATAGACTTCTTAATAGGATAACATAATGGCGAGAAATGTTTATTTCTCTCAGGCTGTCAAGTCAGAGCAGAACGTATACGAAGACTTAGTTATAGAAGCGTTAAGAATCTATGGCCAAGATGTGTACTACTTGCCTAGAAATATTATAAGTCGTAATAACGTATTAGGCGAAGATAGAGCATCAAGCTTTAATGATGCGTATATGATTGAAGCATATATTGAAAATGCAGAAGGGTTTGAAGGTTCAGGAGATTTATACTCGAAATTTGGTTTAGAAATACGGGATGATGCAACATTTATTATTTCTAAGCGACAATGGGAAAAGTTTGTAGGCTTCTATGAAACTGGTAATCAAACAACTCCGTTAGAAGGTGATTTAATATTCCTTCCAATGACAAACAAGTTCTTTGAAATTACATTTATAGAGCACGAACAACCATTTTATCAATTAAGTAATTTACCTGTATATAAAATGCAGTGTCAATTGTTTGAATATAATGACGAAGATTTTGAAACTGGTGTTGATTCAATTGATGATGTACAAGAAACATATGCATATCAAACAACTTTAACATATACATGTAGTGCTAATCTTCATCCAGAAGTTGGAGAAATAATAACACAATCATTGTCAAGCTCTCCAGCAATTAGTGTATACGGCGAAGTGCAAACCTTGAAGAAAATAACAGCAACTTCAGGTAGAATAGGCATTTCTAATATTGGTGTTAATGGAGTTGCAGAAATGAGAGAATTTACTGCATCCTCAACATTAACAGCTTCAGCCGCAAGAAGCGGCGGACAAAATGCAGTAACTGTTACTGTTACAAAAGTTTATGATATAGGTGATAATAGTTCATTCTATGATCCTACTGAAGGAGATGTTGGTGCATCTGCATTCGAAGTAGGCGCAGACGGATTTATGGATTTCACTGAAATTAACCCATTTGGAGATCCTTCGGATAGTTACTAATGTTTGGAAAACACTTTTATCACGCAACATTAAGAAAATCAGTAGCCATTTTTGGTACTCTGTTTAATAATATTAATGTTATCAGACTAAACGGAACTGGCGGGGTACTAAATCAAATTAAAGTACCATTAGCATATGGTCCTAAGCAAAAGTTTTTAAGTCGTATTGATTCTAAGACTGGTTCAGATTCAAGAATGGCAATTAAGTTGCCTCGTATGTCATTTGAAATAACCTCTTTAGATGTAGATACTACTCAAAAGATGGCAAAACTTACTAAAATAGAAGCTCCATCTTCTGTAGCTAATAAGAGAAATACAATAGATGTGTTCACTTCTTATAATGTTGGTATGCAATTAAATATAATGGCTAAAAACCAAGATGATGGATTACAAATCATCGAACAGATTATGCCATACTTTCAACCTGAATACACAGTAACGATTAAGCCAATCGATTCTTCAGATTGGGCTGGATATAAACAAGATGTTCCAATAGTATTGCAAAGTGTTGCGATAGCAGATGAATACGAAGGAGATTATGCTTCACGTAGAGTGCTTACATATACATTAGAATTTGTAATGAAGATGAAATTTTACGGTCCTACTGGAAGTACTGGAGTTATTAAAGAAGTTAATGTAGATTTCTTTGATAAAGAAAATACTGCCAATTTCTATGAAGGACTTAACGTTGAGGTTACACCAAGAACTGCTAAATCTTCAGATACACAAGTTGGATCAAGCGCGACTCCAAGTAGCGGACAATATAAGATAACCACATCAACAGATTATTTAAAGGTTCCAGACAATTTCATAGTAACAGTAGCTGCTCCTAACGGAACATTTACTCAACAAGAAGATTTTACAGCTTCTCAATCAGGTACCACCGGCGAAATAAGCAATATAGTACTTGATTATAATAATTTAAACGTAATAACGGGTGCCACATTAACAATGGCAGTACCAACAGGATATTTGGCTATAGGCGAAACATTGACCGGCAACACATCTGGCGCAACAGCCATTGTGGCTGCATATAGTACATCATAATATGATTGATAAAAAGAAAAAATTAGAAGACAGTCTCGCAAAGAATTTGCCTAGTAAGAATACAACTCCTTTAGCTAAAGCTCATATAAAAGATGAGAAAGATATAAAGGATGACTACGAATTTTCAAGAGAAACATATAAAGACCTTATTCATACAGGAGTAAGATCTCTTGATGTTATGGCTGAGCTTGCAAGAGAGTCGGAACACCCAAGAGCATTCGAAGTATTAAGTAATTCTATTAAGAATATAGGTGATGTTACTGATAAGCTTATGGCTTTACAGAAAACAAAAAAAGAATTAAATAAAGAAAAAAACGAACAAGAGAAGCGAATTACAAATAATAATGTATTTGTCGGAAGCACAACTGATCTCCAAAGAATGTTATCAGATAAGCCAGACGGCAGAGTAATTGAGATCGATGCAGAGAATTAAAAATACCGAATTTGGTTATTTAGGTAATTCAAACGTTAAAAGAGATGGTGTAGAATCCGGATTTACCGTTGAAGAAGTTAAAGAATACAAAAAATGCATGGCGGATCCTGCATATTTCGCAAGTAAATATGTAAAGGTCATTAGCTTAGATGATGGTTTAATACCGTTTGAGTTATATCCTTATCAACAGAAAATGTTTCATCATTTTCAGAATAACAGATTTTCTATTAACTTAGCATGTAGACAAAGTGGTAAATCCATATGTTGTGTTGTGTTTCTATTATGGTACGCGTTATTTCATCCGGAAAAAACAATTGCGATATTAGCCAATAAAGGTGCTGTTGCAAGAGAGATGCTAGCTCGTTTAACTTTAGCGTTGGAACATATTCCTTTCTTTTTACAGCCTGGAACGAGGTCTTTAAACAAAGGAAATATTGAATTTAGTAATAATTCTAGAATAATAGCTTCTGCAACCTCCGGATCTTCAATCAGGGGTTTATCAGTTAATTTATTATTCTTAGATGAGTTTGCATTCGTAGAAAATGATGCTCAGTTCTATACATCAACCTATCCGGTCATATCATCTGGTACCGATACTAAGATTTTAATAACTTCTACTGCAAACGGAATTGGTAATATATTTCATAAGCTTTGGGAAGGAGCTCTACAGAAAAAGAACGATTTTAAAGCATTTAGAGTTGATTGGTGGGACGTTCCTGGAAGAGATGAAAAATGGAAGGCAATGACAATTGCGAATACATCAGAGCTTCAGTTTGATCAAGAGTTTGGTAATACATTTCATGGCCGAGGTAATACACTTATTAACGCTAATGAATTGTTAGCACAGATGCCAGAAGAACCACTATCTGCAATAGAAAACTTATACATATATGAACAACCTTTGGCCGATCATGAATATATTATGACGGTTGACGTTGCAAGAGGCAGAGGACAAGATTATTCTACATTTACTGTGATAGATGTATCAGTAAATCCATTTAAACAGGTTGCAGTATTTAGAGATAACCAAATTTCTCCTCTATTGTACCCAGATTTAATATATAAATACGCAAATCTATATAACGAAGCATATGTTATAGTAGAATCTAACGACCAAGGAGTGGTTGTATGTAATGGATTGTACTATGATTTAGAATACGAGAACATGTTTGTTGAATCTACGGTTAAAAAAGGAGCAATTGGTGCTACTATGACGCGTAGAGTTAAACGAATAGGTTGTTCTAGCATTAAAGATTTAATAGAACAAAAGAAATTACACATAGTAGATGCTAATACTATAGTAGAAATGAGCACTTTCGTTGCGAAAGGAACCTCATATGAAGCATCTCTAACAAATCATGACGATTTGATGATGAATTTGGTACTGTTTGCCTGGTTTACAACAACAGATGTATTCATGGGCTTAACTGATATTGACATGAAAAATATGTTATACAAAGAACAGTTAAAAGCAATACAGGACGATGTCGTTCCATTCGGTTTTATACAAAATGGCAGTCCTGATGCACCAATAAAAGACGACGAGGGTAACGTTTGGTTCGAAGAAGATACTTCTACTACTAATAGATGGTAATTCTTAGGATTTTAGATGTTATAAATATAAGTATGAATGAAACACAGGTGTGTTTCTTAACGTATTATGGGAACTTAATATAAACTAACTCATTGAGAGGGTAAAGCGATGGCATTTCAAGTATCACCAGGCGTTCAGGTCAAGGAAATTGACGCGACGAACGTAATACCAGCGGTATCAACCAGTATAGGTGGATTCGCAGGTGCTTTAAATTGGGGACCTATTGAAGAAGTTGTTAGTGTTACATCTGAAAAAGATCTAGCTGACAAATTCGGAACACCGGACACCAATACTGCAAAATACTTTCTAACTGCTGCTGCATTTTTAAAATACGGCAACGCTCTGAAAGTGGTTCGTGTTGCTCAGACATCGGCTGAAAACGCCACGTCTGACGGTAACGGACTTTTAATAAAAAATGATAGTATATATGAAAATAGCTATAGCACAGGACAAGGAACTAGTGGTAATTGGGCAGCCAAATACGCAGGAGTTCTTGGAAATTCTTTAAAGGTTTCTATTGTCACTGAAGGCATATCTAGTTGGACAGGTTACACGTATCAAAGTTCTTTTGATGCTGCTCCTGGCACTTCTGATTATGCCATAAGCTTAGGGCGCGCCACCACATATGGTGACGAACTTCATGTTGCTGTTATTGACGAAAACGGATTATTTTCTGGAACAGCTGGAACTGTTTTAGAATCATTCGCTTTCATGTCACAGGGGTCAGATGCTAAAAAAGCAGATGGCACTTCTAACTACTATGTAGACGTGATTAATAATAATTCACAATACATTAGATGGATGGATCATCCTGGGGCATTAACAAACGCTGGGTCTGCAATTAGCAGCGCAGCATCAATCGCCGGATCAACTTCCGCTATAGATTCTTCTTTAGCTGGTGGTGTTGACGGCAACTCACCTACTACAGGCAATATTCAAACAGGTTTCGACTTGTTAGAAGATGCTGAAACAGTAGATGTAAACTTACTATTCGCATATCCAGATGCTAATGGTGCAACTACAATCGCTAACGATTTAATCTCTATTGCAGCCGCAAGAAAAGATTGCGTAGCTTTTGTGTCTCCTCCAATCGAAGATACAGTAGGTAGCTCTACTCCAACAGTCGATGTGAAAGCATGGGCTGATGCATTAACTTCTTCAAGTTATGCAGCGGCAGATTCGACAGCACTTTATGTCTATGACAAATACAATGATACTTATCGTTGGATTGGTGCTTCTGGTCATATCGCAGGTTTATGTGCTGCGACCGATAGGACAGCTGACGCATGGTTCTCACCAGCAGGTGTAACGCGTGGTCAACTATTTGGTGTTACTAAATTAGCTTTCAATCCAAAGCAAGCTGATAGAGATACTCTTTATAAAGCAAGAGTAAACCCGATAGTAAGTCTTCCTGGTCAAGGAACACTTCTTTTTGGAGACAAAACACTTTTATCTAAGCCTTCTGCTTTCGATCGTATTAACGTACGTAGATTGTTTAATACTTTAGAAAAAGCAATTTCTACTGCGGCTAAAGCGCAACTATTCGAATTTAATGACGAGTTCACGAGAGCTCAATTTAAAAACGCGGTTGAGCCTTTCCTCAGAGAAGTAAAGGGGCGTAGAGGACTAACAGATTTCTTAGTCGTTTGCGATACAACTAACAACACTGGAAATGTAATTGACACTAATAAATTTATAGCAGATATCTATTTGAAACCTGCAAGATCTATTAACTTCATTACATTAAACTTTGTAGCAACTAGGACTGGTGTCGATTTCTCAGAAATCGCCGGTAGTTAATAGGAGAATATAATGGCAATACTAGGTGTAGACGATTTTAAATCGAAATTAGTTGGAGGTGGTGCAAGATCAAACATGTTCAAGGCCACAGTCAACTTCCCAAGTTATGCGCAAGGAGATGTTGAACTAACATCATTTTTGTGTAAAGGTGCACAAATACCTTCTAGCGTAATTGCTCCAATCATGGTGCCTTTCAGAGGACGTCAACTGCAATTAGCGGGTGACAGAACTTTTGAACCAATCTCTTTAACAGTTATCAACGATGTTGATTTCGTAGTTAGGGGTGCATTCGAAAGATGGATGAATGGTATTAATGAACACAGTAATAATACTGGCTTAGCTAATCCTGTGGATTATGAAGCTGATGTAATTATTGAGCAATTAAACAAAGCAGGTGTTGTAACCAAGACGTATAATGTTAGAGGGGCTTTCCCAACTAACGTGAGTGCAATCGACGTAAACTATGATTCTGAAAACACACTTTCAGAATTCACAGTTGAACTCCAAGTACAATACTGGGAATCAGATACTACAACTTAAAAGTTACTTTTAAAAGTAGTATAAATAATATATGAAGCGGTGTCGATAAGGCACCGCCGACTATTAGGAACTAAATTATGGCAGAATTTTTCGGCTTCGAGATAAACAGAAAAGATACAAAAGCACCAGAGCGTGCCTCTTTTGTACCTAATACTGATGAAGATGGCGCAGGTGTAATATCCAGCGGCGGGCACTTTGGTGCATATGTTGATATCGACGGAGATAAAGCAAAGAATGAGATAGAATTATTATTAAAATATAGAGATGCAGCTTCACAACCAGAGTGTGATGCAGCTGTTGAAGATATTGTAAATGAGAGCATCGTAGGTAGCTATGATGAAGCTCCAGTTGAAATAATTCTTGATAAAGTAACAGCATCAACATCAATTAAAAAAACTATGAGAGCGGAATTTGATGAAATTCTAGCTTTAATGAGCTTTAACTCTTATGGTCATGACATCTTCCGTAAATGGTATATAGATGGAAGGTTACCTTATCACGTTATCATCGATGATAAGAACCCAAAGGGCGGAATTAAAGAATTGCGCTATATCGATCCAATCAAACTTAGAAAAGTTAAAGAGATCGAAGAAAAAGAAGATCCTAAAACCGGAGCTAAAATTATTGTAAAGCAACAGGAATATTTTTTATTCCAAGATAGTGCTATGAATATGGCAGACGAAGGTTTGAAAATACACCCTGACGCAATAATATATGCGACTTCAGGTATGTTAGATCCAAGCAGAAAACGAATTTTATCTTATTTGCAAAAAGCACTTAAGCCTGTGAATCAACTCCGAATGATGGAAGATTCACTTGTAATCTACAGAATAAGTAGAGCACCAGAAAGAAGAATATTCTATATTGATGTTGGTAATTTACCTAAGGGTAAAGCAGAAGAATATCTGTCTAACATTATGAATAAGTATCGTAACAAGATGGTATACGATGCAAATACTGGTGATATTAAAGATGACCGTAAACACATGTCTATGTTGGAAGATTTCTTCTTACCAAGACGAGAGGGTGGAAGAGGTACAGAAATTACTACTCTACCTGGTGGAGAAAATCTTGGACAAATTGATGATATTATATATTTCCAAAAGAAATTATACAGATCTCTTAATGTCCCAATTCAAAGATTAGAACAAGAACAACAATTTACACTTGGTAGAGCTACTGAAATAAGTAGAGACGAAGTTAAATTTAAGAAGTTTATTGATAGACTTCGCAAAAGATTCTCTGATGTCTTTTTACAAGCACTGAAAACTCAGTTATTGTTAAAGGGTGTTATTACTAAAGCCGATTGGAAACTATTCAAAGAAGACATTGTCTTCGATTTTATAGAAGATAATTACTTTAGTGAACTCAAAGAAAATGAAATGCAGAGAGAGAGATTTGAGATGCTAGCCACCGTAGACGAATACGTTGGTAAATATATCTCAAATGAATGGGTACGTAAGAAAGTCTTAATGTTCTCCGACGACGAAATAGCAATCATTGGTAAACAAATCGATGCTGAAAAAGAACTCGAAGGTGACGACGAAGATGATGTAGACGACCTTGACTTATAAATTATTATAAATATATAAAGAGGAAACAGAATGGCAACATTAGATTTAATCAACAGCATCAAAGATGGTGACAACGTTGCAGCTGGGAAAGAATTTGCTGAAGTAATAAACAGTAAACTAACCGCTGCATTAGACGCCAAAAAGGTTGAATTAGGTTCAACTATGGTTCAGCGAAGAGCTGAAGCCGGCGAAGAAGCACCTGAAGCTGTAAAACAAGAAGAAGAATAAAATATGAAGCTAATAGCAGAATATACGGATAGTAGCATTGAATGTTACACCGAAGCCACCAAAAGTGGTGGCAAACAACACGTCATAGAAGGCGTGTTCATGCAGGCCGATAAGAAAAATCGGAACGGCCGCATATATGAAAAAAGTATACTAGAAGGTGCAGTCAAAAAATATGTTGACGAGCAAGTTAGTAAGGGCAGAGCTGTAGGTGAGTTAAATCATCCAGAAGGTCCTACTATTAATCTAGATAAAGTTTCTCATAAGATCACAGAACTTCGATTCGAAGGAAGTGATGTTTATGGAAAAGCATCAATACTTAATACCCCTATGGGACAAATCGTTAGCGGTTTGCTCGATGGTGGAGTTAAGCTTGGTGTATCAAGTCGTGGTATGGGTAGTCTTGAACAAAAGAATGGTACTAGTTACGTGGGTAAGGATTTTATGCTTGCCACAGTAGATATAGTCCAAGACCCTTCCGCTCCAGGGGCGTTTGTCAATGGAATAATGGAAGGTGTTGATTGGATATGGAATAACGGTATATTTGTTGTTGAAGACCTTGAAAAGATTGAGACTGAAATAAAGCGTACTCCGCAGAAGCATTTAGCTGAAGCAGAGATCAGAGCGTTTAAAAATTTCCTCTCTAAACTTTAATCCTTTAAATTGGGAGAATAATATGTCAAATGAAGACGTGAAAAACGAAGTCCTTATAGACGAATCTCAAGATGCAGAGACCTCAGAAGTTGTTGAAACTACTGACGAGCTCGTTGAAACTGAAGTTGAAGACGAGGGAGTTGTAGAAGACACTGAAGAAGTTGTTGAAGCAAAAGCGAAAGTTAAGGAAGAAGAAGAAGACGAAGATGAAAAAGATTCTGACGACGAAGGTGAAGAACCTGAAGACGAAGATGAAGAAGAAACTGTCGAAGTATCTGTTCCGAAAACGAAAGCTGGTGTTATAAACGCTGCAGTCGAGATGCTGAAAAAGGCAAAGAAAATAGAAGCGCAAGCTATTTTCAAAAAAATGGTAACAAACGAAGGCGTTCGAGTAATCGAATCAGCTGAAGAAGACGAAGGTACTGATGTATCGCATATCGACTATTCAGAAGATTTAGATGCTTTAGTTTCTGAAGAAGCTACGTTATCAGATGGATTTAGAAACAAAGCTGGTGTAGTTTTTGAAGCTGCTTTACAAAGTAAAGTAAGTGCAGAAATTGACAGACTAGAATCTGAATACGCGCAAAACCTTGAAGAAGAAGTTAATGAGCTTCAAACTTCACTCGTAGAAAAAGTAGATAACTACTTAGGATACGTTGTTGAGAACTGGATGAAAGAAAACGAAGTTGCAGTAAGCACAGGTCTTAGGACTGAAATTGCTGAAGACTTTATGGCTTCTTTACAAACAGTCTTTAAGGAACATTATATTGAAGTACCGGAAGGTAAAGCAGACTTAATCGACGATTTAGCCGATCAAGTTTCTGAACTAGAAGAAGCGCTCAATAAATCCACAGAAGAAAATATTTCTTTACATTCATCAACTCAATCTTTTGAAAGAGCTGAAATTGTAAGGGAACAATCTTTAGGACTTGCTGACACAGAAGCAGAAAAATTAGCATCATTAGTGGAAGCTATTGATTTTGAAGACAAAGAAACTTTCGAAATGAAAGTAAAAACTGTTAAAGAATCATACTTTACAAATGTTACTGAAGAAGCTGAATCTGAAGTAGATGCGGCCATCGTATCGGACGGAGAAGCTACGGCTGATCTTTCTGACTCAATGAGCAGATACACACAAGCAATAACTAAATCACTTAAATAATTATCATATAGGGGAAACAAAAATGTTTAACGCAGATAATAAATTAGTCGAAAAGTGGCAGCCAGTACTTGAGCACGGAGATGCTCCAGCTATAGAAAGCAAGTACAAGCAAGCAGTTACAGCTCGACTCTTGGAAAACCAAGAAATCGCTCTACAAGAAGAAAGAGTACAACAAAGTTTTGGAAACGTCACAGAAGCCCACGCTAACGCGACTGGCTCTGGGATTTCTAACTTTGATCCTGTACTTATCTCTTTAGTAAGGCGCGCAATGCCAAACCTTATCGCTTACGATATCGCTGGTGTTCAACCGATGACAGGACCAACTGGTCTTATCTTCGCAATGAAGTCAAGATACAGCACACAAGCTGGAACTGAAGCTTTATTTGGTGAAGCCGATACCGATTTTTCAGGTACTGGTACTCATCAAGCAGAACCAACAGGATTAGGCGGTGCAACCGATGCTGATACTGATGGATCTATCGCTGATACAGCAGCTGCTGATATCACAAACACATTCGGTACAGGTTTACCGACTGCCACAGCAGAACAACGTGGTATGTCAGGTGGAGCTGGTGCTGCTTTCGGTGAAATGGCTTTCTCAATCGAGAAATCTACTGTAACTGCTAAGTCTAGAGCACTTAAAGCTGAATACACAATGGAATTAGCACAAGATCTTAAAGCCGTTCACGGTTTAGATGCTGAATCCGAATTAGCTAACATTCTTTCTTCTGAAATCCTTGCGGAAATCAATAGAGAAATGGTAAGAACAGTTCTTACTAAAGCTAAAATTGGTGCACTTCAAACTTCAACAGCTGTTTCTGGTATCTTTGATGTCGGAACTGACAGTGATGGAAGATGGATGGCTGAGAAATTTAAAGGTCTAGTAATGCAACTCGAAAGAGAAGCAAACGTAATTGCTAAAGAAACAAGAAGAGGAAAAGGTAACTTTGTTATATGTTCTTCTGATGTTGCTTCTGCTCTTGCAGCTGCTGGCGTTTTAGATTACTCTCCTGCACTTGCTTCAAATCTAAACGTTGACGATACTGGTAATACTTTTGCTGGTGTTCTTAACGGCCGTTTGAAAGTTTATATCGATCCTTATGCAACAATTGACTTTGCTTGTGTAGGTTATAGGGGTTCTAATCCTTATGACGCTGGTATGTTCTATTGCCCTTACGTTCCTTTAACTATGGTTAAAGCAATTGGCGAAGAGGACTTCCAACCAAGAATCGGTTTCAAAACTAGATATGGTATGGTTACTAACCCATTTGTTGCTGTCGATGGAACAGGTACTGATAGAGCTAACCCTTATTTCAGAATCTTCCGTGTTGACGACATCATGGTGTAAGCCAAAGTTTTAAATAACTTTAAAAAGGTCTCTTCGGAGGCCTTTTTTTTGCGTATAAATAATAGCAGGTAACTCACTTAGAGAAGCCATACACACACACGGAGAAAAATATGTATAACCAAAATACTATCCCAAAGAGTGGGTTCGAAATCAGAGCCGACTTATTATCCCAAGCACAAGGTCTATTAGAATCAAATGCGCAACGCGTAGTCGATGCACATTATTTTAGAATAGAACAGGGAGGTGTCGGTGGAAAAGATTCACCGCTACCGATCGTTGAGATTACTGCAGATGATGTTATTGCGACAGCAAGATCATTAAACGCATTTGTAAACGAGAAATAAGTATAACACTAGAGGGTTTCGGCCCTCTTTTTGTATAAATAGATATATGGAAAAAGAAAAAGACGTAGATGGCCGCTGGAATTGGTGGGAATCTGAACGTGAAAAGATAGAAGAGGAAGAGAAGAATGGCAAGTCTAACAGCAAATAAGAATTTTTTAAGTCCTGTAGGATTTAGATTTAAAATGGATGCTAACGAGTATCCTAACCTTGAATATTTTTGTACTCAAGTTACACTACCTGGATTAAGTTTAGGAGCTGTACAAGTACCATATAGAGGTGCAAACCTTGCTATGACTGGTGACCGTATGACATTCGAAGATCTACAAATAACTTTCAATATTACTGAAAATATGGAAAATTATATTGAAACATATGATTGGATGCATAACGTTATAAACACCGGTGAAACATTTAAGTCCGATGCTACCTTACTTATCCTATCGTCTCATAATAATGTAACGAAACAAATCAAGTTTAACGATTGTTTCCCTACAGCATTATCAGGCGCAGAATTCAATACTCAAGCAACAGATATTGAGTATTTACAAGGCACCGTGACCTTTAGCTACACCACATTCGAGTTTGTCTAAAACTTAGCATGTACATTTGTGCCATTATATGGTATAATAGAAGGTTAGCAAAAATTTAATTATGGAGATATAATGAACTTAGAAATGATTTTAGACATGTGGAAGAAAGATTCACAAATCGATGAGATGGCTTTAGATGAAGCATCAAGACAATCGGCAAAATTACACTCAAAATACCTAGAGCTACTCAGCTCAAATCGAATGCGCTTAAAGAAAGCAGATCTCGAATTTAAAATAATCCTTAGAGATAAATTTAACCACTATACTGGTAAGTTGTCTAGAGAAGAAATGGACGCAAAGGGTTGGGAATATGATCCTTTACATGGTAATACTGTGCTTAAAGGAGATATGGATAAATATTATGATGCGGATCCTGTTATACAGGAGCATCAAGCAAAAATAGCATATTTAGAAGAAGTAACGATGGTACTAAAGGAGATGTTAGAGAACATCAAATGGAGACATCAGAACATTAAGAATATGATTGAATGGAGAAAGTTTACTAGTGGAATATAAAATATATCAATATCGTTTTGATAATTTTACTAAATTTGAGGATATAATAAGGCAGTCCTTAAACGAACTTGGCCACATAGAATCCGATAATCCAGATCTAAATATATACAATCATTGTCACAAATCAGAAATTACTACTGATAATAATATAATATTTAAACCTACCGCGCCTACATCAAAACACTTTGCATTAGATACTATTGGATACGCCAATACCTCTATGCTTGCATATGAAAAGCCAACGGATGATATCTTTGGAGATATAGAACGAAGGGACTGGGTAAGTATACAAGAGTTAAGAAAGACTAGGCCTAATAAATGGGATGATTCAATATTACTTAAATGGAGAGATTCTAAAAATGTAAAAGACGATCATATATTAATTATAGGTCAGATGCCAGACGATGAGACAGTTAATGGATTTGGCTTTGGCGATCATATAAAGAAATTAGAGATGATTGTAAAAACATTAGAAGATGAAAACCTAATTATAAAATTGCATCCAAGATATAAAAATAAGGCCCTTGTAAAAAAATGGGAAGATGCTGGACATAGAGTCATAACTGCATTCGATTCAATACATAGTATTTTGCCAAAAACAAAAGTAGCAATCGTAGATAATTCAACTGCTGGTATAGACTGCCTTATGCATGAGGTTCCAGTCATATCTTATGGATGGCCAGAATATCATTGGGCTACTCAGAAATTACAAACATTGCCACAACTAAAAGAACTAGTACGTGATCTATCGTGGTATAGACCAGTGTATGCAGATTCCTTTATCGAATGGTATATAAACCATTATCTTTGTAGTGATATAAGTAGTACCGTTAGGAGATTAAAGCAGATTATATAATGGAAACGATAGCTGTATCAAAATTAAACGAGAGTTTTTTACAAATAAGTTGTGAATCTAGCACTGAAAGAGAATTGTCAGAACATTTCTGCTTCTATGTGCCTGGATATAAATTCATGCCAGCGTATAAAAACAGAGTTTGGGATGGAAAGATTCGTCTCTTTGATTACAGAAAGAAACAGTTATATTGTGGATTATTCAATTACTTAGAACAATTCGCAGCAGAAAGAGGATATAAAATCCTCACAGATTACAGGTATAAAGGAAAAGAAAATCTAGATGAACTATTAAAAGAGATTCCTTTAACCGCAGGTGGATCCGATATCCAACCTAGACAATATCAAGTAAGCGCAGTTAAACACGCACTAACCAATAAGAAATCGATATTATTATCGCCTACAGCTTCAGGTAAATCTCTTATGATTTATTTAGCTCTTCGTGAACACCTTAAAACAAAAGAAGATAACGTATTAGTAGTTGTACCAACCACATCGTTGGTTGAGCAAATGTATTCAGACTTTAATGATTATAGCAGTAAAGATACGTGGAATGCAGAAGAATATTGTCATAAGATATATTCTGGAAAAGAAAAATTCGAATTAGAGAAGAGAGTTATTATTACAACATGGCAATCTATCTACAAATTAGGTGCACAATGGTTCGAACCATACGGAATGGTTGTAGGAGATGAAGCGCATAATTTTAAGGCTAAATCACTTACAGCAATTATGGAAAAATGTGTTAACGCAGAATTTAGAATTGGTACTACAGGAACATTAGACGGAACTCAAACACATCAGTTAGTTTTAGAAGGATTGTTTGGTCCTGTGCATAAAGTTACTTCGTCGAAAGAATTAATGGATGCAGGTGACCTTGCTAAATTAGATATCGAAATACTATTATTAAAATACAAAGACGAGTATTGCCAAACCGTATCTAAGATGAAATACGCAGATGAGTTAGATTTTATAGTAAGGTACGAACCACGTAATAAATTTATAGCTAATCTCGCTATTGATCTAAAGGGAAATACATTAGTATTATTCCAATTTGTAGAAAAGCACGGTAAACCATTACATGATGTCTTATCAAAGAAAATTAAAGGTGATCGGAAATTGTTTTATGTTAGTGGTGAAACCGATGTTGACACACGCGAGAATATTAGAGCTCTTACAGAGAAAGAAGATAACGCTATTATTGTAGCTTCTATTGGTGTATTCTCTACTGGAATTAATATCAAGAAATTGCATAATATTATATTTGCTTCACCGTCTAAGTCACAGATACGAGTATTACAAAGTATAGGTAGAGGTCTCCGTAAGAGTGGGGATGATATAAATACTACTGTATATGATGTTGCAGATGACTTGCATTGGAAAACGAATAAGAACTATACGTTGAATCATGCAGCAGACAGAATATCGATATACAGTAAAGAAAAATTTACATACGCAATACACGAGATAAAAATATGACATCAGAAGAATTGAATATACGACAATTGAAGTTAGTAAGTGGAGATGATATAATTGCATTGGTCCATAAAAAAGATAACTTAATGGTTGCTATAGAGAGACCTATGAAAATTATACACAATTTATTTGGTGGATATCAGTTAGTTCCTTGGTTTGTATTTTCAAATCAAACGCTATTTACACTGGATCCAAGACAAGTATTACAGCATTGCGAAGTAAGCAATGATTTTAAAGAAACTTACATTAAAGTTTCAACAGAAGTTGTAGCTCCTCCACTTAGATCAGATAAACTATTTCCAGATGAAATTCATCCGGATTTGATGGAAGAACTAGAAGCTTCTGAAAGACTGGATGAATTTGATGATTATGTCCAGGACAATGTTGGAAAGAAAGATAGAATCTTGCATTAATAATAGTATCCTCCTCTGCTCGAAGGCCTCTATTATTATACCATATTTGGAGCGAAAAGTACATGCTTTTCTTCATTTATTTTCAATTAAATTAACTATGTACAATGGCTTAAAAGTATGGTATAATATACCCTTATAAGCTAAAATGGAGATTATATTATGGCCGATCCTAAAAAGAAAGCGCATTATATCAACAATAAAGAGTTCTCACTAGCTGTAGTCGAATACGTTACTACTGTTAATGAAGCAACAAAAGCTGGGAAACCAGCACCAGTCGTTACAGATTATGTAGCAAAATGTTTCCTTAAAATATCAGAAGGACTATCACACAGACCAAACTTTGTCAGATACACATATCGAGAAGAGATGGTTATGGATGCTGTAGAAAACTGCTTAAGAGCTGTTAGAAACTATAAAATAGAAACCGCCACAAGAACAGGTAAACCTAATGCATTTTCGTATTTTACTCAGATCTGTTTCTTTGCATTCATTAGAAGAATCGCGAAAGAAAAGAAACAACAAGAAATAAAATTTAGATTCATCGAAAAGATGGGTATAGAAGACTTTACCACAATGGGTATGGACGATGCAGGTGCACAACAAACTATGGCTTACGTAGACACATTAAGACAAAGAATGTCGAAAGTAAGAGATACGGACCAAGCAATTAAAGAATTTGCTAAGGAAGAAAAGAAAAAGCTGGAGAAGCTAGAATTATTTATGTTATGAAAAAATTATCAAGAACACAAAAAGACAGTTGGACGAAACTGTCAAACAAAAGACGTCAGAAAGAACTTAAACGAAGACCTCATAGAGAGTTAATGACTACTTCTATGAACAAGATCAGTAGAATCCAAAGGCAATTAGAAACAATACGATTCAAACAAGCTAAAGCGTTTAAGCAGCAGCAACAATGAAAGTAGCCATATTGAATGACACTCATTGTGGTGTTAGGAATTCCTCAGATATATTTTTGGACTACCAAGAAAGATTTTACAAAGAAATCTTCTTCCCATATCTCCAAAAACACAATATAATAAACGTATTGCACCTAGGTGATTATTACGAGCACAGAAAGTTTGTTAACTTTAAAGCTTTACAACATAATCGAAAAGCATTCTTAGAACCATTAAGAGATTTAGGTATTACTATGGATATCATTCCAGGTAATCACGATGTCTATTTTAAAAACACAAACGAACTATGTAGTCTAAAAGAACTATTAGGATATTTTACATCTAATGTGAATATTATTATGAAACCAACAGTATTGGATTACGCTGGATGTAAAGTTGCAGTTGTACCTTGGATAAACAATAGTAACTATGCCGAGTACACCGAATTTCTCTCTCAGTGCAAAGCTAACATCGTTGGTGCGCATTTGGAACTAAAAGGATTCGACATGATGCCGGGAATGCCAAATCCTCATGGAATGGACTCAGACATCTTCAATAGATTTGAAATGGTACTATCTGGACATTTCCATACTAAGTCAAATAGAGGCCCAATTCATTATTTAGGATCTCAAATGGAATTCACATGGGCAGATGTTGATGATCCAAAATATTTTCACATACTAGATACAGAAACAAGAGAACTTACACAAGTAAGAAACCCAATTACAATATTTAAAAAATTCGTATATGACGATGAAAAAGTAGATTATAACACAGTTGACATGGAACAATTTAAAAAGAAGTTTGTCAAATTGATTGTTGTTAATAAGAACGATTTATACATGTTTGATAGGTTTGTAGATAAGTTACAAAATATAGAAACATATGAATTGAAAATCGCAGAGAACTTTGAAGAGTTCCTTGGTGATAACGTAGATGATGACTCTGTTAATTCTATGGAAGATACGACCGAATTGTTAGATTCCTACGTTGAAGCTGTTGACACAGACTTAGACAAAGACCACATAAAAATAAAATTAAGAGAGCTATATACTGAAGCTCAGAACCAAGAGATAGTATGATAGATTTTAAATCATGTAAGTGGAAGAATTTTCTATCCACTGGAAACGACTTTACAGAAGTACAATTAAATAGATCACCCACAACACTTATTGTTGGTGCAAATGGAGCAGGTAAATCTACATTGTTAGATGCTATCTCCTTTGGCTTGTTTGGTAAACCACATAGAGATATCAAAAAAGATCAAATGATTAATAGTATCAATAAGAAAGGTACTGTCGTTGAAGTAGAATTTGCTGTAGGTGGACAAGATTTTAGAATTCATAGATCAATACGACCTAATAAGTTCGAAATCTATCAGAATGGGCATCAAATCAATCAGGCATCGAACGCGAGAGATCATCAAAAGTTTCTTGAGCAAAACATCCTTAAACTAAATCACAAGTCGTTTCACCAGGTTGTAGTTCTAGGATCTTCAAGCTTTATTCCCTTTATGCAGTTACCTGCGTGGACTCGAAGAGAAGTTATCGAAGATCTACTAGATATCAATATCTTCTCTAAAATGAACGGTTTGCTTA
>Ga0308000_10000228_pt1 | contig 22358 bp, 23 predicted proteins | sample Neamet3_FD_203877 | JGI IMG/M metagenome (GOLD analysis project Ga0308000, IMG submission 203877) | Marine microbial communities from water near the shore, Antarctic Ocean - #3 | ecosystem: Environmental > Aquatic > Marine > Unclassified | place: Southern Ocean | collected 2014-06-04 | reverse complement strand
CGCCCCGCCCATTTCGAAGCCCCTGCCAAGCGGGTCCTCGTCATCTACTGTCCCGGCGCCGTCTCCCACGTCGACACCTTCGACTACAAACCCGACCTCTATAAATACCACGGCCAAAAGCCTCCCGGCGTCCCCGCCGTCACCTTCGAAGGCCCCACCGGAAACATCGCCAAGCCCTTCTGGGATTTCAAACCGCGCGGAAAGTCCGGCAAAATGATCTCGGACCTCCTCCCTCACCTTGGCTCCCACGCCGACGAATTTTGCTTCCTCCACTCTCTGCACACCCAGACATCCGCCCACCCTCAGGGCGAGAACTTCATGAACACCGGATTCACCATGGAGGGCTTCCCTTCCTTCGGCGCCTGGGTCACCTACGCCCTGGGCTCGGACACCGAAGACCTCCCCGCTTTCGTCGCCATCAACGACCCGCGCGGCATGGCCCGTTCCGGCAAAAATAACTTTGGCAACGGCTTCCTCCCCGCATCTTTCCAAGCTACCGACTTCAACGCCAAAAATCCCCCCGCCAACCTAACCCGCCCCTCGGGATACTCCGCAGCCGACGACCGGCTCACCTCTGAAGTCCTCAAACGGCTCAACGGAAGCCACCTCGAAAAATACCCCGGCGACGCCGATCTCGCCGGCCGCATCGCCAGCTACGAACTCGCGGGCAAGATGCAGCTCTCCGTCCCCGAAATGATGGACCTTTCCGGCGAACCCAGCTCCATCCACAAATCCTACGGCACCGACACTGGAACCGACCTTAAAAAGGAATATGCCAAGAATTGCATCCTCGCCAGACGTCTCCTCGAAAAAGGCGTCCGCGTCGTCCAACTCTTCAACGGCTCCGATCCCTCCGGCGGCAATGGCATCACCAACTGGGACTCCCACTCTAACATCAAGGATACCCACGCCATGCAGGCCGAGATCATGGACCAACCCACCGCCGCTCTCATTGGCGATCTCAAACAGCGCGGCATGCTTGAGGACACCCTCGTCGTCTGGGCCACCGAATTCGGCCGCATGCCCTTCCTCCAGGGCAACGGAACCGGTCGCGACCACAACCCCGACGCCTTCACTTGCTTCCTCGCCGGTGCCGGCGTCAAAAAAGGCCACTCCCACGGCACCTCCGACAACTTCGGTGCCAAAGCGGAAAAAGACCCCACTTCAGTCTACGACTTCAATGCCACCATCCTCCACCTCCTCGGCCTCGATCACGAGCGCCTCTCCTACTACCACAATGGCCTCGAACGCCGCCTCACCAACGTCCACGGCCACGTCATCCAAGACGTCCTGGCGTAGATGAAATCCTCACCGTCTCTCGCCCCTCTCCCGAAGACGATCCGGGTGGCCACGGCTCACGAGGGAGGCCTGTCTCATGAATTCGACGAATCTCTGAAAAGGTCTTTGGCGCGAAGGACCGGTCGCAGTGTTGTTATGATTCAAACGGAGAGATCGGTGGAGAATGGGAAATTCCTTTCCCAATTCCTCACTTCCCCGGAGCAGCCACGCTCGGCACCACCAACTTGCGGGCCCAGATGTTCCGATAGCGGACCGGGTTGCCGTGGTCCTGAAGTTGAAGTCCGCCTGCCCCTTGCTTTCCGCCTTCCTGAACCGCGAACTGCGTTACGATCCCGTTGTGAAGAACCGTGATCGATCCCGGTTGAATGACCTTCCCCTCGGCCCCTTTCTTTTCCCGAATGCAAATGACGTCATAGGTCTGCCATTGGCCCGGCCCACGGCTGGCATTCACCAGAGCCACACTCTTCATGTAGAGCGAGGAAGCCTGCCCGTCGGGATAGGTATCGTTTTGAAATGAATCGAGCACCTGCACCTCGGGATAGCCACCGATGAAGACCCCGCTATTTCCGCGCCCCTGACTGTTCCCCTTCACCTCGGCAGGCGTGCACCACTCAATGTGCCATTGACAGTCACCTTCTATCTGGTCCCGGGTTTGGATCACGCCGGTCCCTCTCTGAACCTCCATGTATCCCTCTTTCACGAGCCACTTTGCGGCATCGTTTCCATCTTTCCTCCCCCTGCCCTTCCACTTCGAAAGATCCTTGCCATCGAAAAAGACAATGGCATCAGATGGTGCCGCACCAGGTTTGGCAGCGGTCGTGTGACCTGGAGGGGTCACCACAGCCGGACGCTCACCTTGAACTTGCTCCTTACTCCATCGACCGGCATCGGAAACAGAAGTCGGATCCTCGGCATGAAGCGGGGCAAGACTGACAAAAAGCGTGGCGGAAAGAAGAGGGCGATAGTTCATAGCTGGGTGAATTGGATGGATTTCAACGTAAAAGGTCTCATGGACCACTCATCACTACGTCCAGACCTGCTCTCGCTTTCAATCCAACTCAACTTTCCCCGTTTACCCGTTTGAACCCCAACCCACAAAATTTCAAAACAATGGAATCACTCATTCCCCTTCCCAAGGTAATCAGGAGCGCCTCCTTCAATGCCACGAAATGGAACAACCCCGTTGCACTATCCCTGATCCTTCAAGTAGTTACCCATCGTCTTAAGATCCGTCGGCAGGTCCATCTCATCACCCAGGAACTTACGGCTCTTGCTCATGATCCCCGGCACATTGATCTCCTCGCCGCCAACTTATCGAGATGAGGCGTTTTTATCGGACAACGCGCCCCGAAGCCGAACCACCCATGAGGGATTCCACTTCGCCACGTGTTGAAAAATTAAAGTCCCCCTTGATCGAGTGCTTCAGTGTCGAAGCCGCCACCCCGTAGTTCACCGCCGTCTGTGGCTCACTGAGCTCTGGAGTAGTCAGCGCAAAAATAAGTCCCCCAGCAAAGGAATCCCCTCCCCCGACACGATCCACAATGTTGCGAATCTCATTCGGGCGATAGTTCCCCTCCGCATCGAGCGGAGCAAACGACGACGACTGCGCACTCGCATCATAAAGCATCGCGCCCCAGTTGTTGTGGGTCGCTGAAATACTTTCGCGCAGAGTGATCGCCACCTTGCTGAGATTCGGAAACTGCTCCACCACTTGACGGGCAACATCGGGATAGCGCGAAACATCGAGTTCACCGGAATGAACGTCAGTCTCACCCGCACGAATGCCAAGCACGTCGTGACAATCTTCCTCGTTCGCGATGACGACATCCACGAAAGGCAAAATACCGCGCATCACTTCCTGAGCCAACTCGCGCCCTGATTTCGATTCATGCCATTTCCAAAGCTTACCTCGGAAATTTAAATCAATCGAGATCGTCGCGCCTGCCGCCTTCGCCTTTTGCGCAGCGACCAAAGTGGCATCCGCGGCAGTCTTCGAAAGGGCCGGAGTAATCCCGGAAAGGTGAAGCCACGAAGCCCCTTCAAAAATTCCATCCCAGTCGTATTGATCAGCAGGCGTGATCGCAATCGCTGAGTCCTCACGGTCATAAATCACGTTGCTCGGCCGCTGATTCGCTCCCGTCTCTAGGAAGTAAAGCCCCAGACGTCCGGTATCGGTGCGTAGCACGAAGTTCGTATCGATGCCGACCCTGCGAACCGCGTCCATCGTCGCTTCCGCGAGCGCATGTTTCGGCAGCGCCGTGATGTAACGGGCCTTTCCGCCAAAGTTGCAGATAGATGCCACGACACTTGCCTCCGCACCCGCGTAGGTGACATCGAGCACATGCGACTGACGCAAACGCAAATTATCCTGCGCGGCCATCCGGCCCATGATTTCTCCAAAAGAAACGACGATGTTACTCATGATTGTTGTAAGGTGTTGATGACTTTTTGCGCGGCAGCGGTGATCCCATCCCAATCTTCATTCTGGACCAAGTCCTTGGCGACGATCCAAGTCCCACCAACCGTGGGAACGATGTCCTCAGCCAAGTAGCCCAACATGTTCTCCGAGTTCACCCCACCCAGCGGGAAGTAGCGAATCCCGAGATGATTGTAGGGTGCCGCCATGCTCTTCAAATATGTCAACCCACCCGATGCCTCGGCTGGGAAAAATTTCACAAAGCGACAACCCAGCTCGATCGCTGCTTCCAAATCAGAAGGCGTGCAAATCCCCGGCGCAAAAGGAAGCCCGGCTTTCTGCGCCGCCTTCACCACACGAGGGTTCATCCCCGGCGCGACACCGAAATGAGCTCCCGCCCCTTTCACCGCTACCGCAGTCTCAGGGGTAAGAATCGTGCCCACTCCGATCACTATCTCAGGCACTTCAGCGGCAATCAACTTCACCGCGTCCAAGCCAATCGGGGTCCGCAAGGTCAGCTCAATGACATCGATCCCGCCCGCCAACAAAGCTTTCGCTAAAGGCACCGCGTGCTCGATCTTCTCCACCGAAAATCCCGCGACCACACCGCGTTTTTCAAGGTGACTTAAAAGTTCTTCTGGAAATGTATTCATCGTAAAAAAAAGTTAGTCAATTGCGACCGTCACACGCTTCAGTGTCAGGTATTCTTCCAGGCTATAACGCGAGCAGTCTTTGCTCACGCCACTTTGCTTGAGTCCACCGCAGTCGGCAAGGTTCGGCTGCGCAATCGTGACGCCACCTTTTGAAAGAAAATCCTGGAAGCCCCAGCGCATCTGCTCGCACTCCCCCCAGCCACTGGCACCCGAGCGATCCACCACCTCCACCAGCAAGGCATTCCGCACATCATAGTGCCACCGCAAAAAGTCAAAAGGTTCATCCAGCTTGTACGGCAGGCGGTAGGTTCGGATACACTCGATCATAATCTTGGGAAAGTTCCCCCGGATGAACAGGCGATCGACGTTCACCTCATCACTTCCAACGGAAACATAAGGTAAGGTCAAACAGGCCCACTTTGCATTGCGAAACTTTCAATTAACATTGCTAATATTCAGCTGAAGGAGCTCTCTTACTCTCTTTGTCTGCGATCCTGCGCCGCCGAAATTCCCCGGGCCTTCTCAAACTGGCGGCTAAAGTTCGAATCATCGCCAACTCTCACTCGAGAACATCCCTCCGCCACCACTGGCACCGCCGGGTCAAAAAACAAATCTCTGGAAGTCAGAAGCGACACGCCCCCCACCCATCGTCCCGGTCAATCCCCCACCAACAAGGCATTGCGCACATCATAATGCCACAGCGTATAATCGTTTCGACGTTAGATTTTTGCCAAAAACGGAGTGTCAAAGTGATGGATCTCGATGTTCCTGCTCCCCCAATCTCCCGCTGAAGATTCTCCTGACACCTTGGCCCAGGACCGAACCAAAACAAAGACACTTTGCACCGAAGCGGCCGAACTCATTTCCTACAACGGCGGAAATATCGTCGCGGCGCGCGGAGGCAAGGAAATGATTTACTCGGACGTCAGTAAAAAGGTCCTTGGAGAGCTGCGTGATACCAACTTCGCCAGCAGAATCGTCGAGATCGATGGCCTCAACCAAAGCGTCAAGGTCGGTAAATTCCCATCGCGCGCTCGAAACAATCGGACCGTTTTGTCTGTATTCTACACCCGCCTCCGTTGATAAAACTCTCCCCACGAAACTCTCTCCTATGACAAATCCCTCCCTCCTGCTGGTAGGTCTAACCGTGACCACCGCCTTGGCTTTAAAGTTGTCGATGACTTCCATACTTGCGGCCTCGAATGGGACGCCACCTCCCTCCGCATCTACATCGACGGCCGCTTGATCAATTCCGTCACCCGGTCGTCATCGACCACTTCGAACTCCGCGAATCCAAATAAGGAACTCTCATGTTTAAGTTCACCCTTCTCCATCTCACCACCCTTTTAGGATTTAGCATTTCTAATTTAGGGTTTGCGGCGCAACAGCCCAACATCCTCTTCATCGCCATCGATGACCTCCGCCCTGAACTCGGCTGCTACGGCTCAAAGCTCGCCGTCACTCCCAACATCGATCAATTCGCCACGCAAGCCCGCCTCTTTGAGCGCGCCTATTGCCAACAAGCCATCTGCCACCCCTCCCGCACCTCCCTCCTCACCGGCACCCGCCCCGACACCAACGGCATCACCCACAACAACGTCGAATTCCGAGATCTCAACCCCGACATGCTCACGCTTCCCCGCCATTTTCGAGACCACGGCTACCAGACCTACTCCTACGGAAAAATATCCCACCGCGCCAACCAAGACATCGAGAAATCATGGTCCGGTCCGGCCCAACTGAAGGGACTCAACCTCCCCAAACCGGTTGGCTTCGCCCTTCCCGAGAACCTCAAACTCCGTAATCAACAGTTCAAAGAAATGTTCAAAAAATATGGTGCAGCCGCAAAACGCGGTCTCGCCTCCGGACCCGCCTACGAATCAGCCGACGTCCCCGACACCGCCTACCGCGATGGCCACAACACCGCCGGAGCGATCGCCCACCTCAAACGCTTTGCCGAAACTCCCGACAAGCCCTTCTTCCTCGCCCTCGGCCTCTACAAACCCCACCTCAACTTCGTCGCACCCAAAAAATACTGGGACCTCTACGATCCCGCCAAACTCCCCGCCGGCACCTACACTCCACGCCCTGAAAATGGTGCCTCGATGGGTCTGCACGCCTCCTTCGAACTCCGCGTCCGACAAGGCATCCCCAAGTCCGGCCCCATCGATAAAGATCTTTCCCGCACCCTCCTTCACGCTTACCTCGCCTGCGCCTCTTACATCGACGCCCAGGTCGGCCTCACTCTCGCCGCCCTGAAGGAGACCGGCCTCGACAAAAACACCATCGTCGTCTTCTGGGGAGACCACGGCTGGCATCTCGGTGACATGGGCGTTTGGGGCAAAGCCACCAACTACGAGATCGCCACCCGTGTTCCCTTCATCATCTCCACTCCCGGCATGAAAAACCCCGGCACAAGCACGCAAGGCATCGTAGAACTCCTCGATATCTTCCCCTCCCTCTGCGAACTCGCCGGCCTCCCCAAGCCAAAGAACCTCGAAGGGAAATCAATCGTGCCACTCCTCAGCGACCCCACCGCCAAGTGGGACCACGTCGCCCTCACTCAATACCCGAACCCCGCCCTCCGCGAATGGGCCGCCAACCCCCTCTCAAAGGAAATGCGCGAAACCTTCTTTGGCCCCCTCATCGAAGAAGTCGAAACCCGCATCATCAAACAAATGGGCGACACATGGGATCGTGAATTTTTCGAAAGCCACCTCATGGCCTACTCCCTGAGAACCGATCGCTACCGCTACATCGAATGGCGCGACCACCGCGACTCCAAGTCGTCCCCCATTTTCACTGAACTCTACGACCACCAAGTCGACCCCACCGAAACCAAAAACGTCGCCGCCAAAAACGCCGAAATCGTTTCCCGCCTGAGCAAAAAGCTCCGCCCAATGATCAAACAATAAAGGTGCCGGCGCTTTTCAAGCGTCTATCCAAGCACATCTCGCGATCAAATAGCAACAGACAGAGCCCACAAAGGTTTCCCGCAGCAGCGAACCTCTGCTGTCGTAAACAAGGCCCTGAAGATTTCTCATCATCAATCCAAGGGATTGACCGAATCACTCCTCATACTTCGGATTCTTCACAGTCGGAATCGGAGCCTTAGTTTCCATTTGCCAGGATTTCAGCTCCTTCAACAGCTCGGCGGTTTTTTTTGTCTCCTTCCCGGCAAGATTCTCTTTTTCCGAAAGGTCATTTTTCAAGTTGTAGAGTTCCAGATTGCCATCTTCAAAATACTGAATCAACTTCCAGTCACCTTTCCGAATCACACTACAGGGAGTCGTGCGGAAGAACTTCGATGCCGAATCTGGATCCGCTTTATAGCTCTGTAAATAAGCCGGGAAATGCCAAAAGAGTGAACGGTCGGCGAGAGGTTTGCTTTTGAAAGCAGAAGTCAGACTCACACCATCAAGCCTCTTTGGAATGGCCTCGCCGGCCAACTCGAGAAAGGTGGGATAGAGATCAATCTGAATAATGGGGGTGACATTCGTTGAACCCGCTTTGACCACTCCCGGATAGCGAACCAGAAAGGGCTCACGAATTCCTCCCTCGTAATACATTCCCTTCACGCCGCGCAATGGCTCGGCGCGCGAGACACTGCCATGGGGGCCGTTGTCCGATGTGAAAATGACAAGAGTATTTTGAGCCAAGTTATTGTCATCGAGCGTTTTAAGAATATGGCCCACCGCTTGATCCATGGCATCAAGCATAGCGCCATACTTGGGATTCCGGTGGGAGCCGTGAGCGGGTTTTTTTTCATACTTCGCAGTGAGGTCCTTGGGCGCCTGGATCGGGGTATGAACCGAATAGAAGGGTAGGTAGACGAAAAATGGCGACTTTGCATTCTCTGCGATCCAATTCGCCACATCGCGCCCCAAACGCTCGGGAAGATGTTCCCCTTTGGGCCCGTCTTTGAGGTAGGGATTCTTATAAGGTGAAAAGTACGACTTGGGATGCCCCCAGGTCGTCCCTCCGAAGTTCGTGTGGAAACCATCCTTTGTTGGATCCTTGCTCAAATGCCACTTCCCGGCCACACACGTCCGATACCCCTTCGCCTGCAAGGCCTCTCCAAGCGTCACAAACTTTTCATCAAGGATTTCGGTATTTTTGATGGGGATCAACTTGCGATTCTTCGCCTTACCCCGGTCAGAATTCCCTACCGTGAAAACTCCGTGCCTTGGCGGATAGTGTCCCGTCATCAAACAAGCCCGTGAAGGAGCACAATTCGCCGCTCCCGCATAAGCATTCGTGAAGGTCATTCCCTCTTTGGCGATTCGATCGATATTCGGCGTCTCATAAAATTTAGACCCCTGGCAGGAGAGGTCGGTGTATCCTAGGTCATCAGCATAAATCAGAACAATATTTGGTGGAGCTGCAGACGCGCAGTAAATCGCAGATAAAAAAATGTGTGTACCTTGCTTTAGCATATTTAAATATAATGGTTCCTGCGCTTCCTAGCAAACTACGGGCTAGCTCAAATACTCTTGTCTCAGGCGCTGTATTTTAGGAGCTTTTTTATTCACGACTCATGAAGAAGACTTTCACGCTTTGGGCTGCTTGCGCGCTGCCTATGCTCTCCCCCCTCTCCGCCGATGAAAGTGCGGAGGAGCTCGCGAAGATTCAGAAAGACCGAGAACGCCTCATCGATCTTGCCCTCAACCTTGAGGCCGACTTCGGCAAAACGCTCCAAGGTTACACCAAACTTCAGGAAGAATACGCCAAACTTCTCAACCGGCCGGCCGTTCCGGACCAATCCGGCAAGGTAAAGGAACTTCAAAAGCAGCTTGAGGCGGCGAACGCCAAGCTCAAAGCACAGCCAGAATTTTCGAACGATGCCAATGCCCAGGCCCTCCTTGAGCTAGATCTCGTCAACCTCCGCAACGAGCTTCACCGGGAGCGCCAGGAACTGCTTGTTGCCAAGGCCCAGCTTATCCGGGTCAAACAGCTCGAGAAGAAAAACAAGGATCTCGAATATTCGCTTAAAACGGAAACCGCCAACCGCGAAGAAACGATGGGGCAACTTCAGGCCATCCGTGGTGAACGCGACGCCCTCTTGGGGCGACTCACAAAGGCGATGTCCCGTGCCGAAAAGGCCGAGAAAAGTCACGCAACAGCCAACACTCGCATCGGACAGCTGGCAAAGGAGACCAACACCCTGAAACTCCAGCTCAACAAACAGGAAATCGAACTCCGGGAGCTCCGCGTCGAGCAGGATCATCACAAAGGAGCCATGGCCGCCGCTGCCGATCTCAAAAAAGAGCAGGATCGTCTTACCGCCCTCCTCTCCACCCGCGAGAAGGACCTCGCCGCAGAGATGAAGCGTTCTCTCGACGTCCCCATCCTTATTAAAGCGCGGGATGAACTTCAAAAAAAGCTCAACACCAGCAATGCCAACGCTGACAGTCTCAAGAAAAAGAACACGGCCCTGACCGAGAAACAGGCCCAGCTTCAGAAGGAGATTGAAAGCGCTCAAGAGAGCATCGCGGCAATGCAAGCCGCGTTTGCCAAGAACAAAGAGGCCATGGCCTCGGTCACAAAACTTGGGGCCGAAAACACGGCTCTCGTTGACGACCGTGAAAGGCTAATGACAGCAATCGCAACGGCAAAGACAGACCTCGCAAGAGCTCAGAACTCTCTCAAGAAAACCGAAACTCAACTCACTGAAAGTAAAAAACTCTCTGCTTCTGCGGTAGACCTGAAAAAGCAAAATGCGGCGCTCCTCAAACAACAGGAACTCCATAAGCAGACCCTCGCCAGCAGCAGGGCTGACGTTGGAGCAATGCAAAAAAGCATCACCCAAAACCAAACTGCACTCAAAAAAGCACAGGATGAAACCGACCGCCTGCAAAAGATCTACGACACGCTCAATGCTTCGGTCATGGCTCTCGAGAAAGAAAAGGCCACCCTCTCCACGGAAATCAAAAAACGTGATGCCGAGCTGAAGAAGCTTCGCGTAGAAATGTCCGGGAAGCCGGATATGTCGGCAAGTGTTGCCAAACTCCAAGAGGAAAAGGACAAGCTCGCCGCCGACCTCGCAAAACGCGAAAAAGATCTTAAGAAAACCCGCAGTGATTTGGGACACCTTCAGCTCAGTGCCGAGGTGGCAACGAAACAACTCATTGCCTTGAAGCGCCAAAGCGCCCAAATCGACCCAGTCCGATATGCCAAAGGCGCAGCCGATGTCACCAGCCAACAAACCCGTGTTCTAGCCCAGGTCCAGGAAGCCCTTAAGTTCTTCCCCGACGCCCGGTTCGAAATCGTGGGACACACGTGTGACCTCGGAAGTTCCGATGGTAACCTTCGTCTCAGCCAGCAGCGGGCCAATGCTCTCAGCGACTTCCTCCTTGAAAAAGGAATCAAAGAAGAGCGCTTAAAGTTCCGCGGAGTCGGTCAGGCCGAGCCTGCCGCCCCTAACACAAGCGAAAACAACCGCCGCCAAAACCGGCGCGTTGTCGTCGAAATCCTTGACTAGAACACCCCCTCCCTTGGAAACGACTCCTTTTGGAACAACGCCCGATGGGCGGCATGTCCGCCTTTTTACGATACGAAATAATCAGGGCCTTGAGCTGAAACTTTCCGAGTATGGCGCCACCGTCACCTCGCTTCGCGTCCCGGATCGCGACGGTAGGATCGAGAACATCACCTTAGGATTTTCCGACTTCCAATCATGGCTGCAAAACCCGTGCTACTTTGGTGCCACCGTAGGCCGATATGGCAATCGCATCGCCGAAGGGAAATTCACTCTGAACGAAACTGATTACCAGCTGGCCAACAATAACGAACCCCACGGATTCCCGTCCCACCTCCACGGTGGAATCGAAGGCTTCGATCAGAAGGTCTGGAACGGTCAACCCGTGATCCGCCCAGATGCCACCGGTGTCTGCTTCACCTATTACTCCGACGATGGAGAGGAAGGCTATCCGGGAAACCTTACCGTAAAAGTGACCTACTGGCTCACAAAATCAAACGAGATGGAATTCAGGGTGGAAGCCACCACCGACGCCCCCACTCCAATCAACATCATCAATCATACCTACTGGAATCTCACCGGAAACCCGAAGCGAGACATCCTCGGCCACGAGTTACAGCTCATGGCCGACGCCTTCCTTCCCACCAACCCGGGGCTCATCCCCGCCGGGGAAGAAGCCCCGGTCACAAACACTCCCATGGATTTCACCCGCGCCGCCACAATCGGGGAGCGGATCGAACAGGATTTCGAACCTCTCAAAATCGCGGGAGGCTACGATCACTGCTGGGTGATTCGCGACGACCACGGCAAGGAGCTCCGCACTGCCGCCATCCTTCACGACCCTGTCAGCGGCCGGGTCATGCAGATCGTCACGGATCAACCTGGCCTGCAGTTCTATGCGGGCAATTTCCTCCCGGACAAGCGAACTGCACTCTGTCTTGAAACTCAAAAATTCCCAGACTCGCCCAACCAGCCTCAGTTTCCTGACTGTATCCTCAAGCCCGGCGAAACCTATAAGCACACCTGCCTCTTCCGCTTCTCAACCCGATAGCCAGGCCCCTTCAATTCGTAGTGAACGAACCCGATTCGGACGCCCAACATTTCCCTCTCTCGTTCTTCACAAAGAGTCGGTAAAAGTACTTTGTTCCCGGTTTTAAGCCACCAAGTGAAAACGGATTCTTTCCACTCTTCATCTCTTTTTCCGGAGTTTGAAACGACCACACCCGGTCCTTCGAAAAAAGATCTTCACTCATACGGCCCCGTTCCGTGCCATGAAGCTTTCGAGGCACAAAGGTGATGGCATCGACGGCACCAAACCAAAGGACTCCGGTGGCCCTGGTTCCGGCCTTCTTCACCCGATAGGTGATCGTTGCCGAATTCCCGGTCACTTGTCTCACCTCACTCTTTCCGATGTTCGCAGGTAATTCGTAGAGCTGCTTGAAGGTCTCAGGCTTCAAATATTCTGGTAGCGGATGCTTGAAATCCGAGGTCACCTTTCCCGGTACTTCCCGAAAATCAAGACCACCTGTTTTCATTTGAAACCAATGGTCATCACTCATCGAAATTCCGTGATTTTGATAGCGGGCCTTCGTCGCCATCTGATCCACTGGAAACATTTTCCCCTCGCCATCGAAAAGCCATCCCCGTCGCTCTAAGACTCTTTCAAGATCACCCGTCCGTTCAACCTGCGGAGGCCCCGGCACTTCACAAAACGACGTCCCACGCACCTTCGCTGGAGCGTTTTTTTTCGGGATCTTGTTTCCCATCGCGTAAAGCACCCACCGCTTCTCTCTCTCATCGAAAAGGTAGCCGTAATAAGTGTGATAGATGCCATTGTTCTCGACCCGCAACGCCTGGATCACTGACCCGGGCTGGTGCGCATAGGGAGTCCAATTACGAATCTTTACCCCTGCTCCCTCATGGCCAAACCCGCTAAACTCAGCCTCGGGATTTCCCGTCGCAAGGAGGTGGGGCATGTCGGCCAACGGTGGCAAATTGTCTTTCCCCGCCTTCTGCGAAACCGCCCACATTGAAAAATTCACCTCACCCGCTGCCCGTCGACCGGCTCCAAAAGTCGCTCCAAAGTATCCAAACCCCGTGGTCATCGGACTATAGCTCGATACCTCGCAAGCACTCCGGCTTTCAAAAACCCACATCACCGGTTCCTCACAACCTGTTGCCCCATAGCGGGTATGAATCGCTGCCGGTCGCCAACGAGCGCGAAGAAGCTTGAGGTGTTCGGCATGATCGCCGGAAAGGGTCAGCGACTTTACTGAAGTCGTAGTCTTGTGAACCCCATCACGCCGAAGCTCGATCGTTTGCTTTCCGACCCTCACCAGTAGTGTGATTTCCAGTGGTTGTCCTCTGCCATCAAATTCATGGAAAACCTTGCCGTCTTTACCCGACAGAATCCACGTGTCTCCGTCCACCAGACTTTTGAAGCCCTCACCCCACCGAACCGAGACCTTCACCTCCCCCGCTTCCTCCGCCCAAAGATACCAACGCGCAGTGGCATCGTTCTTTCCCGGGAGGAATTGGAGGTCATCGAATGAGGCTTTAATGAAGTTCTTATCATGCTCCTGTCCCGTTTGCTGCCCTATCGCCCTGATCTTCCCCTTATCAAAGAACCCGTTGGTCGCATTCAAAACCAGCACCCCATCCTTCGCTCCCTGAGCTTGGTGGAAAACTCCTTCTTCCTCTCCCCCGATTTGTGATGACAACGGGATATGATCGGAGGGTTTTTCTCCAACCAAAGGAAGGCAGACTGAAAACCATCCCAGTAAAATTGACCTCATGAGGTGCATCATACGCGAACCGAAAGAAGTCTCCTACAAAAACCCTCCCGCTTGACGCACCGGCCCCCGATGCTAATTCTTCCCCATGGCAAAAGTCACCATTTACCACTTCAACCATTGAGGATCTTCTCAAAATGCCTTGGCGGTCGCCGAGGAACTTGGCGTTGATCACGAAGTCATCCTCTACATTCAGACTCCACCCGATGCCGCAACTCTCACCAAGATCGTCGAAGGACTCGAAGATCCGGTCGAAGATCTTGTCCGTAAGGACTCCAAATTCAAGAAGCTGGAACTCAACCCCGATGACTACGTCGACAACTCAAAAGCCGTTGTCGATATCCTCGTGAAACACAAACAACTCCTCCAGCGCCCTGTCTTGGTGAAAGGGACCAAAGCCATGATTGGCCGACCAAAATCTCGAATCGTCGATTTCCTCAGCTAAAGCGAGGCTCCAACAAAATGTCGCCTTTTCATCGCCTAGCGACGACGACGCAAACCACCAATGACACCCGCCAAGGCAATCATAAGATTGCCGAGCTGGGCTCGGGAACAAGTCCCCAACTTCCCGGCACGGGAATCGCAGCTGGAGCAGCCTCACTCACGTAAAGGTTTCCGGCCAACGAATCTGATCCAAGAATATCGGCTCCACCCGGCTTGAACGAGGCATTGTTAAACTGGGCCATGTCAACCGACTCGTCGCGACCAGCAAGGTCAGCGGCAGTCAGTCCAAATCCGGTATCATTCCCACCTGCAATGGATTCGAGATCGTTGGGCAAGATTCTTAAATCAGTCAAAGTTGTAGTGCCATCGGTTGCAGTGAGGGTCACCGTGTCCGCGGCAGTGGCAAGATCGGCATCGAGGCGAATCGAAATCACCGAACCAGCGAAAGTTGAAATATCTAATGAAAAGCGAGTGTCATTGAGGGGACTGGACACAGTGTAGGAATCCCGATCTTGATAGACCGTGAGGTTGTTCCCAACGACTACCAAAGCGACACCCAAGCCATCCCCACCGGCTTCGAAAATGACTCCATTTGAGCCCGAAACCAAATAACCCGCACCGAGAGTCCAATCGTTGACCCCAGTGACAGGATCATCAGTCCGGGCTACCCCCGCAGTGAGATTAATCACAGCAGCAGGAGCAAGAGATACGAAAGCGAGCGGGACAAGGATTTGAAGCGATTTCGACGTTTGCATCACATTCTCGACAGGCAACGTGATGCCACGCGTCAAGCCACTCCCCACAAAATTCGAGAAATATCCCCCGTTCTGATACGTTTCCTTAAGTATCCGATGAATTGCGCTCTCATTCCCATCCTCCTCGTCTCCCTGATTACCCTCGTCACAGGAGCTGAGACCAGAGTGGAACTCGTCGTCAAGGGACTGGATGTCGCCCAAACCTCTCAAAAAGTCACCGAAACCCTTGCGAACTTCGAGAATGTCCATTTGGAGAAAATTTCCCCCAAAGCCGGCCTGATCACCCTCCGTTTCGACGACGCCAAAATCAAAGAGGCCGAATTAAAGCAAAAGCTGTCAACTGCCGGAGTCAAAATCACCGGGCATCGAACAACCTTGCAAATCAAGGGCCTCGTCTGCCAAAGTTGCAGCAATCATCTCACCCACGTTCTCGGTCAAACCCCCGGAATCACCTTTGTCGAGTCGATCTCGTATTTAAAAGGCACCGCCACTGTGATTTTCGATCCTCTCAAGACCGACGAAACCAAAATCAAGACCGCCATTCACACCACCCCATACAAGGTCGTGGAACCCCAGAAACCGGTCTCCCCCGCAAAGGAATAGCCTCCTCAATCCTACCACTTGGCGTGATAGGAAGGCCCGGCCGACGTCAGGAGTTTCAAAAGATCATCGACGTCCTCCGAAACCAAAAGAGCCTCCAGGTGCTCCTTCTTCATAAAACTTTCATTAATCATACTTTCGAGAAACTCGATCAACTTCGAGTAAAACCCTGCCACATTAAGAAACCCGCACGGTTTCTGCTGCAAACCGAGTTGAGTCCAGACAAAGACCTAGATACGGTGTGATCACCCCGACAACTTCGCCTCCGGCTGCGAGCGCTGCATTGGCAACCGCTCCCATGAGACCGACATCCCCTCCTCCGTAGACCAAGGTGTGGCCTGATTCAGCAATTCGACGTCCCATCAGATTGGCCGCATCGAAATACCCGGGACGCGCCCCGGAAGCGGAACCACAATAAACTGCGATGGTCGACATGCCGGTCTTGTCGCGCAATGTTCGAGCCACGCGAGTCCCGGAAGCGCTCCGTTCTCTTTTTCCTCCTCCTTTGTAGTGGCTAAGTCCCACTCCCTCCCTAACTTGCGACCAAGTCTGTGTTCGGAAAACTTCTCATCCTCTTCATTCTCGTCCCCATCGCCGAGCTCGGTCTCTTCATGACCCTCGGTGCCGCCCTGGGCTTCCCGCGGACGATCGTCATCATCATTCTTACCGCCATCCTCGGTGCCGCATTGACCAAATCACAAGGCCGCAAAGCCATGGAGAAATTTCAGCAGGCCACCGAACAGGGCCGCATCCCCGCCCGCGAGGCCCTCGATGGCATCATGATCCTCCTCGCCGGTGCCGTCCTTATCACTCCCGGGTTCTTGACCGATGCCTTCGGCTTCCTCCTCCTCGTTCCACCGGTGCGCTCTGTTCTCGCCGGCTACCTGGGGGAGCGCTTGAAAGGAAAATTCCATGTTGTCACCCCGGGCGTCCCTCCTCAGGAACAGAAACCGAAGTCCCCGCTTGATGATGAAAACGTCATCGACGTCTAAAAGATTTCCCCTTAAAAAATCCCAATGCGTTGGAAGAATCTGAGAGAAAGTGACAACCTCGAACGCCGTCGTGGAGGCATCGCCATGGGCGGTAGCACTCTGCAAAAAAACGCCGATCAACGCGTGCAACCGGAAAGTTTCAACCATGGCACTTCCGACCAGCGCATGTGCTGGTTCATCAAGGGCCTTCGCCTCAGCGGCATCAACCAGGGCAACACCTTTAGCATCGACTCCCGCGATCTTTAAACAATGGCCGCCCCAAAAAAAGTTGCCGAGCCTCATAAAGAGCTCCGTTTCACCCGCGCCGGACAGGCTCAGGGATTCATCGTCATCGCGGCGGTCGCCTTCGCCTTTGCCCTGCTCCTGAGCGTCACCTGGCTGATGGATCACCCCTCCTTCACTTGGTGGATGCCACTGCCCTTCCTCGTTCTGGCAATTTTTCTGACGCGCCTGGGCGCTCGCTGTGCCCGCCACGCCTACCTCATTCTTACCCCGATGGGCGTGGAAATTTTTCCTCTCCTCAAACCTGAGAAAAACCTCAATCTTGTTTACTGGGCCCAACTGGAACATGCCGATTTTGACGAAGACCTCACCACGCTGAAGCTTCACTACAACGAGGAAAAAACTGCAGGGGTCATTCTTTCCCTCAAGCCCATTCTCATGAAAAAGCGCCCTCTTCTAAAGAAGGCGCTTGAAGGTCGTATGGCCGAAAAATCCTAGCTTACTTGGCAGCTTCAATCGCCTTGAGCACGTCCGCCCCCTGTGTTGCGGTCGCTCCCTTGTCATCCTTCCAGACAAGCTTTCCGTCTTTGAAAAGCAATGCCCGTCGTCCCATGAATTTCCCCAACATTACCGGGACCCCAATTACTTTCGCAAGCTTCCCCCCGGGATCAGAGATCAGATCATAGGGCAAATTATGGGTGTCCTTGAACTTCTTCTGCGTCTCCGGCGTGTCAGTTGACATTCCAAACACCGTTACTTTCTTCCCCTTCAATTCTTCGAATGCGTCCCGCACCGAACATGCCTGCTTTGTTCATCCACCCGTCAGGGCTTTCGGATAGGTGAAAATCACGAGCCACTGGTGACCGTCGACTGTCTTGATCGTGACCTCCTTACCATCCTGGTTCTTCCCTTTGAGCTCTGGGAGCTTGGCATCGATGTCGAGCGGCGCAGCCGTCAGCGAAAGAATCGACATCGCTGAAATGATGAACGGTTTGAGTTTCATGGACCTCAGAGTAACTCCATTCCGCATCTCTGCAATAACCGGTTTCCCTGTGGGGGATTCCTGTTAGGATCCTCCCCGTGCCCGATCTCAAAGCTTATCTCAAAAGCCAACAAGTCCTCGTCGATGACGCCCTCAACCAATTTCTCCCCCGCGTCACCGTCAGACCAAAAACCGTCCATCAGGGAATGCGCTACTCCGTTTTCGCTGGTGGAAAACGCCTCCGTCCCATCCTGACGCTCGCCGCAGCCGAAGCCTGTGGAGGTGAGGTCGATCACGCCCTCCCCCCCGCCTGCTCCGTCGAGATCATGCACACCTACTCCCTCGTCCACGACGACCTCCCCAGCATGGACGACGATGACCTCCGCCGCGGCCGCCCTACCTCTCACAAGGTTTACGGTGAAGGCATGGCCGTCCTCATTGGCGACGCCCTATTGACCGAGGCCTTCACCGTCCTCGCCCACACCCCGCCGACCAAACGATACCCTCTCAAGGACATCCTTCTTGAATTCTCCGAGTGCGGCGGCTCCAAAAAACTCATCGGCGGCCAAGTCCTCGACCTTGAGGGCGAAGGAAAAGATCTCACCAAGGCTCAGCTCGTTCGCATTCACGAAAACAAAACCGCCGCCCTCCTCACCACCTCCCTGCGACTCGGCGGCATGACTGCCAACGCAACCCCGCGCCAGCTCGAAGCCCTCACCGACTTCGGCTACAATCTCGGCCTCGCCTTTCAAGTCATCGACGACATCCTCGACGTCACCCAATCTACCGAAAAACTCGGAAAAACTGCCGGCAAGGACGAAGCCGTCAACAAAGCCACTTACCCCTCCATCCTCGGCCTCGAAAAATCAAAAAAAGAAGCCGCTCGCCTCACCAAAAAAGCCCTCGATGCTCTCACCGTCTTCGGTAAAAAAGGCCAACGCCTCGAGGACATCGCCCATTACCTGCTCGACCGGGAATTCTAAGCAAGGACCGACGCTCTCCGAATTAAAGCAAACTCGGCAAAGATGCCCAACCGCTCCGACACCGGGCTCCTCCTCTCCCTGCGAAAGCTCAAGATCTTCAAACCCGCATCCAGGCCATGGCCCGCGAGCCCTATGTCTCTGAGAAAAAGGGTTTCATGCGGCGTTTCCGCCTTGGTCATCATCGCTGTTGGGACTGTCTTCGGGCCTAAGGATAAGCCGGCGCCACCACTCCCGGGCCCGTCGAAGAACGTGCTCTCAGCAGGATCAAGAAACCCGTCCAACGTGAGCTCCAGGGCCTCAAAAATGCCGCCAAATGGACGATGGGGGGCTTCCAAAAAGCCCCCACCCTGACGAGTGGAGGCTTTGAAATTAGGTCAGCAGGTCTTAGCTCAGGGCCTTAACCAAACTTGCGGCATTGATCCCAAGCTCGTCCATCACGACGTTGCCTGGAGCAGAGATGCCGAAGCGGTCGATTCCAACCACTGCGCCTTCGAGGCCGACATACTTATACCAAAGTCCGGTCACTCCGGCTTCGATGGCCGCACGCTTGGTGCAGGAAGCGGGGAGAACCTCTTCCTTGTAGGCATCGGACTGACGGTCAAAACGCTCAAGACAAGGAGCAGAAACCACGCGGGCTCCGGTTCCGATTTTCTTCGCGGCATTGATGGCGTGCTCCACTTCCGAACCTGTCGCAAGAATGATACACTCAAGGTCGCCCTCTTCCTTCTTCAGGACATAGGCTCCCTTTGCCACGCCATCGCGGCGAGTTTCAACAGAGGCATAGTCATTGAGAGGCATCACCTTCTGACGGCTCAAGATGAGAGCAGTCGGCCCATCGATACGCTCCATTGCGCAGATCCAAGCACCGGCCACTTCCTCTTGATCGCCGGGCCGAATCACATCGAGATTCGGAATGACACGCAGGCCACTCACCGTCTCAACCGGCTGGTGGGTCGGTCCATCCTCACCCACACCGACGGAATCGTGCGTGAAGATATAGGCGACGGGCAGCTTGGCCAAACCAGCGATACGAATCGCGGGACGAAGGTAGTCAGCAAAAACACAGAAGGTCGCGCCGCTGATGCGGAAGAGGCCGTCATAGGCGACCCCATTGCAGATCGCGCCCATTCCGTGCTCACGAATTCCAAACCAGATATTGCGTCCGGTCGGGGTTGCCGCGGAAAAGTCTCCCTGATCCTTCAGGTAATTTTTGGTCGACCCATAAAGATCGGCCGATCCGGAGATCACGGAAGGCATGGCCTTGGCAATGGCATTGATGACAACCCCACCGGAACCACGAGTGGCGTCGGCATAGTCATCAGCAAAAGCAGGAATTTGATCTGAAAGATCGGTGGGAACCACCTTGGCCGCTCCGTCCTCCAACTCGCTGGCCAGCTCTTGGTTTGCAGCAGACCAAGCATCGTAAGTGGCCTGCCACTCGTTGAAGGCATCAGCCTTGGCCTCCGCTTGTGCGGCAAAGTAAGCCTTGGTCTCATCGGAGACGAAGAATGTCTGTGACGGAAGGCCCAGTCCCTTGCGAGCTTCTTCAGCAAAATTGGCGCCACCTTCACCGTGTGCCGAAGCAGTTCCGGCAACTTGGGGAATACCATGACCGATCTCGGTCTTGGCAATAATGATCGAAGGCTTCCCGCAGCTGGCCTTGGCCGCATTAAAAGCATTGAGGAAAGACTCCATGTCATGACCATCGACAGTCACGGCATTCCAACCGAGGGAAGTGAAATACTGTTCCGGATCCCATCCCTGGGTCTTGTCAGCCATCGCGTCGAGCGTGACGTCATTGCTGTCATAAATGAGGATGAGATTGTCCAACTGATTGTGTCCCGCAAATGCAACCGCCTCCTGGGCAACTCCCTCTTGAAGACATCCGTCACCGGCGAGAGCAACCACGTGGTGGTCAAAAATGGTGTGATCCGCAGTGTTGAAACGACCGGCCGCCCGCTTTCCGGAAAGAGCGTAACCCACGGCATTCCCCACTCCTTGTCCAAGAGGACCGGTGGTGGCTTCCACGCCTTCGGTCTCGTCAAACTCAGGATGGCCCGGAGTGATCGAGTGAAGCTTTCGGAAGTCCGCGACATCCTGCCCGGTGACCTTGAAACCTGCGAGGTGGAGCCAGCTGTAGATGAACATTGATCCGTGACCGGCCGAGAGGATGAAACGGTCGCGGTTCAGCCACTTCGGAGCAGCGGGATTAAAACGGAGAGCTTCGCCGAAAAGGACCGCGCCCATATCCGCGCAACCAAGGGGAAGGCCGAGGTGGCCGGAGGAGCAGGCATGGACGGCATCGATGGCCAATCCGCGGGCCTCAGCCGCGGCTCTGACAAGTGCTTCTTTATTCATGAGCGGCGAACCTCCCTAAATCAGGCCATTCGATCAAGCCGTAATACAGATTCAAGGGACAAGTTTGCGTAAAAGCACCCAATTCCCCTCAAAATTCCTCAACCAAGTCTTCACTCTTCACTTCCCAACATTCACTCTTCTCCTGTGAACGCGCACCCGGTCCCCCCCGAGCTCCAGAAAAAAATCCTCCTCGCCGACCCTTCATTGCGGGATGGCACCTTCAACAAGTCGGTCGTTCTTCTCGCCGAGCATTCTCCCGAAGAAGGAGCCTTCGGCCTCATCCTCAACCATCCCTCCGGCCAAACCGTCAGTGATCTTCTTTCCGATCCCGATTTCCTCGAGCTCTGGAAGCTTCCCGTCCACCTCGGCGGTCCCATCGCACGCGACCAGCTCACCTTTGCCGCCTTCTGGGAACGCGACTCCCAATTAGGTTTCGCCACCCGCATTTCGGCCGACGAAGCCAAAGCCTACCTCAACCAACCCGGCACCCTCGTCAAAGCCTTCGCCGGTTACTCCGGTTGGTCAAAGGACCAGCTTGAGGACGAACTCGAACAACAGGCCTGGACCATCACCGACCCCAAAATCAACCTCCTCACCCGCGATCACAATGGCTCTCTCTGGAAGAACCTCATGCGCGAACTCTCCCCCTACCACCGCATCCTTGCTGATGCCCCTGATGAAATTCTCGCGAACTAAATGAATTTCTGGCAACAAATGATCGAGGTCACTTCCTAACTCATTGAAGAGGCACAAGTCCGCGGAACAGGGGCTGCAGATTTCAGCGACATCGCTTGGACCTATGCCAACCTCCGTTTCCTGGCCCGCAATGGAAACACTCCCAACACCACAAACCAAAACAATCCAGTGGTTCAGAAATCAGTTGCATCTCGAAGAGCCAGGACCCCGACCCCCTCAAATCCATCGATATCACCTGCCCCGACAAAAACGACTGGGTCGCGATCGTCCGCACCAGCTAACCAAAAGCCCTAGCTTTTCCTCTCCTTGCCGCAAACCGCCTAAAACAAATATGCTAGAATCACCTTCCTCCTCAAAACGCACCGCGAGATGGCATAATTAGCGCCACCTCCTCGCTCGCCTCGCGGTTGTTTCCTTGTCATCTCCAAACACGAAACCTAGTCTCCCCTTCTCGGCTGATTGACAGCCTTTCACCAAAGCAACACAATCAACGGCATGATCACGACAGTCATTTCCTTCATCTTTTTCACCGCCCTTGCGGGTGGCCTTACCTGGTGGATTACCCGCCGGGATGAAAAAGACAGCTCCGACGGCTTCTTCCTTGGAGGACGAAGTCTCACCTTCCCCATCATCGCGGGTTCTCTCCTTCTCACCAACCTCTCCACCGAGCAAATGGTTGGCCTCAACG
>Ga0308000_10000214_pt1 | contig 22724 bp, 23 predicted proteins | sample Neamet3_FD_203877 | JGI IMG/M metagenome (GOLD analysis project Ga0308000, IMG submission 203877) | Marine microbial communities from water near the shore, Antarctic Ocean - #3 | ecosystem: Environmental > Aquatic > Marine > Unclassified | place: Southern Ocean | collected 2014-06-04 | reverse complement strand
CAAGTGCTGGCCGGCACGCATGCGGCAGTCATCCGGGAGGGGCTCGATGTCCTGCGGCGCCGTTTCGCCAATGACGAGGCGACCGAGGGCCACCGCAAGGACGGGCCGGTTGCGGTGGCCAAGTTCGAGCTAGGTGAAGGGCCAGACGCCGACCTGCGCGAGGCCAGGATGCTGCGGCAGCGCCAAGCCAGTGATCTCATCGACCGGCTGCTCGCCGGCATCGGGTAGCCAGCCGCCGCACTCACGCCAAGCGCAACCCGCCAGCCGCACGGCCCTTGCCGGCGCGCGCCGGCGGTTTGCACAGGCCGCAGACGTAGTAGCGCGTGTTCTCGTAGGGGTCGGTGACGAAGTGCCCGCCGCAGCAGGTGCAGCGGGTGCGCACCAGCATGTTGGCGGCCATGAACTTGCTCAGGCGCCAGGCGCGGGTGAAGCTCAGCAGCGGCTCGATGCCGCAGATCTGCATCTGCTCGGTGTAGAGCTGGTAGGCCTTCATCACCACCTCGATCGAATCGAGGGCCACGGTTTTGTCGAGGTAGCCGGCGATGTTGGCGTAGAGCGAGGCGTGGATGTTGGGCTGCCAGCTCAGAAACCAGTCGGTGGAAAAGGGCAGTTGGCCCTTGCTGGGCGATTTACCCGCCACCTCTTTGTACAGGCGCAGCAGCTTTTCGTAGGACAGGTCGGTCTCGCTCTCGAGCACCTGCAAGCGCGCCCCCAAATGGATCAGCGCCACGGCGCGTTCGATGTCTTTGCTTTCGCTGACCAGGCTTTTGGTGGCGGTGCTCATGGTGCTGCTCCTAATGGCTGTGTGCTGCGTTGGGGGAGCGGGTTCAGGCGTTGGCCAGCCGGCCGGCCATGAGGATGCTGGCGTGCAGCTGCTGCGTGGTGTCGTTGCCGCTGCGCTGCGGGCCGTGGCGGCTGGTGAGCAGGCTCCAGACCATGTTCTCGTCGGCGCGCATGCGGCACAGCAAGGTGTTGCTGCTGGCAAGCTTGAGCACCTGCGCCGGCGAGAGCGCCGCGATCAGCTCGGCCGACTCCTCGCTCACGCCCAAGCGGTACACCGCGGCCGCCAGATCGTGGCGGATCAGCTGCTGCGCCAGCATCAGGTAGGTGAAGTTGACTTCGCGGATTTGCTCCAGCAGCGGATCGGGGGCAGAGGTCGGGGCGGTGGCGGGGATGGCGGTGGCGTTCATTTTCACTCTCCAGTTAGGGCCTCAAAACGTCTGCCGGTGGCACGGCGCTAAAACGTTGAAGCGATGAAATGGATTGTGAAAGCAGGCCAGTTCTACTTGAATCAGAAGACGGCTGGTGCGTGCGTCGGGGTTTGCGCCGGGCCTTGTAGGGGGATTGCTGACACGGCGCAGAGGGGGCGTGGCGCCAGGAGCGCCACCCTAGGCCTGATCCGCCTCGGGCGCGGCGCGCTGCAGCCGGGTGCTGCGCCAATACACGTCGTCGCCGCCGTCGGCGCGGTTGAGCACGCGCGCCAGCACGAACAGCAGGTCGCTCAGGCGGTTCAGGTACTGGCGCGGGGCCTCGTGCAGGGCTTCTTCGTTGCCCAGCGCCACCAGCTGGCGCTCGGCGCGGCGCGCCACCGTGCGGCAGACATGCGCCTGCGCGGCGGCGCGGTTGCCGGCCGGCAAAATGAACTCCTGCAGCGGCGGCAGCTGGGCGTTGTAATGCGCCAGCGCCTCGTCGAGCTCCAGCACGGCGGCGCTGCCGAGCAGCTCGTAGCCGGGGATGCTGAGCTCGCCACCGAGGTTGAAGAGCTGGTGCTGGATCGAATCGAGCAGCGCGCGCACCTCGGGCGGCAGCGCCTCGCACAGCAGCAGACCGAGCTGCGAGTTGAGCTCATCGACCTCGCCCATGGCGTGGATGCGCAGGCTGCTCTTGCTCACGCGCTGGTTGTTGCCCAGCCCGGTGGTGCCGGCGTCGCCGGTGCGGGTGGCGATCTGGCTCAGGCGGTTGCCCATGTTGGTGCTCCTGTCATAAATGCCCCTTGCGTGGCAGTAAAATGTATATTATGCTAAAAGATTGCAATCCAAGCAGCGCGTGGGAGTACTTTCAATAGGCACTTACATGACCCATAGCCAAACCCAGCCGTCACCCCCGATGCCGCTTAGCGCCTCACCGGCGTTTTTGGCGGCACTGCGCCAGTGCTTCGGCGACCAGTGCAGCACCGCGCTGGCCGTGCGCGAGCAACACGGGCGCGACGAATCGGCCTACATCGACGTGCCGCCGCCGGTGGCGGTGGTCTATGCCGAATCGAGCGCCGACGTCTGCGCCGCGGTGCAGTTGTGCGCCGCGCACCAGGTGCCGCTCATCCCCTACGGCGCCGGCTCCTCGCTCGAGGGCCAGTTGCTGGCGCTGCACGGCGGCATCAGCCTCGATCTGAGCCGCATGAACCGCGTGCTCGCCATCTACCCCGACGACCTGTGCGCCACCGTGCAGCCGGGCGTGACCCGAATGCAGCTCAACGCTGCGCTGCGCGACCAGGGGCTGTTCTTCCCCATCGACCCCGGTGCCGACGCCAGCTTGGGCGGCATGGCCGCCACCCGCGCCAGCGGCACCAACGCGGTGCGCTACGGCACCATGCGCGACAACGTGTTGGCGCTCGAGGTCGTGCCGGCCAGCGGCGTGCCGGCGCGCACCGGCACGCGGGCGCGCAAATCCAGCGCCGGCTACGACCTCACGCGCCTGTACGTGGGCAGCGAGGGCACGCTGGGCGTGATCACCGAGCTCACGCTGCGGCTGTACCCGCTGCCCGAAGCGGTGGCGGCGGCGGTGTGCTCCTTTGCCACGCTCGAGGCGGCGGTGCGCAGCACCATCGCCATCATCCAGATGGGCATACCGATCGCGCGCTGCGAACTGCTCGACGCCGCCACCGTGCGCGCCGTCAACGCCTACGCCGGGCTGGGCTTGCGCGCCGAAGCGCTGCTGCTGATGGAGTTTCACGGCTCGCCAGCTGGCGTGCGCGAGCAGACCGAGCTGGTGCAAGCCATCTGCGCCGAGCACCAAGGCAGCGCCTTTGACTGGGCCGACACGCCCGAGCAGCGCAGCCGCCTGTGGCAAGCGCGCCACCACGCCTACTTTGCCGCCTTGCAGACGCGGCCCGGCTGCCGCGCCATCACCACCGACGCCTGCGTGCCCATCAGCCGCTTGGCCGACTGTTTGCTCGATGCAGTGGCCGACGCCGAGGCCAGCGGCCTGCCTTATTTTCTGGTGGGCCACGTGGGCGACGGCAACTTCCACTTCGGCTACCTGATCGACCCGCACAGCGCCGCCGAGCGCGCCCAAGCCGAGGCGCTGAACCAGCGCCTGGTGGCGCGCGCGCTGGCGCTGGGCGGCACCTGCAGCGGCGAACACGGCGTGGGGCTGCACAAGATCGAATTTTTGCAACAAGAATGCGGCCCCGAGGGCATTGCGCTCATGCGCGCGCTCAAGCAGGCGCTCGACCCGCAAGGCATCTTCAACCCGGGCAAGGTGTTGTCATGAACCCAGCCCCGGCACAGCCGGAAAAACCGGCGCACCCAGCGCACCCGGCAGGCCCGCTGCCCAACGGCGTGCCCACCGGCCTGCCATGGCTGGCGATCGCGCTCATCAGCGCCGCGGTCATCGACGCCAGCCTGGCTGCCGGCTGGTACGCTATGCAACAGGCGCAAAAGCGCATCACCGACCAGATGCACGCCAGCGCCTTCATCAAGACCGAGCGCCTGGCCGACTGGCACCAAGAACGGCTGGCGGTGGCGCAGCTCCTGCAGCAGCGCCGAAGCCTCGGGTAGCTCTGGCTGCAACACCAGCGCAAAGTCCCCGGCGAGGGCATGGCCCTGCTGGACCGCTTTTTGGTCGACTACGCCGAAGCGCCTTCGGTGCAGCGCATCGAGCTCTTTGACGCCACGCTGGCGCAGCTCTGGGACTCCAGGGGCCAGGCCGCGGCCCCGCACCCGATCCTGAACGCCGGCTTGGTCCAGGTGCTGGCGCAGCGCCGCGCCGCCGCCGTGGGGCCGTGGCGCGACGCGCAAGGGCGGGTGCGGCTGGCCTACGTCGGCCTGATCGCCCCCCCGGGCCAGCCGCTCGCGCTGGTGGCGCTGCACGTCGATCCGCCACCCCACTTCCACGCCGCGCTGCAGCAGTGGCCACTGCCCTACACTAGGGGCAGCGCGCGCCTGCTCACGCTGCGCGACGGCGCGGTGCAGTACTGGAGCGACCTGCCTGCAGAGTCATACCCCGTGCCGGGCTTCGACTCCGAGCTCGCTTTTGCCCAGCGCCTGCTGCGCGGCGAGATCGAAGTCGGGCAGGTGGTGCGCGGCCACGACGACCACGGGCGCCCGGCGCTGGCGCTGCTGCAGCCGGTGGCTGGAACCGACTGGCTGGTGCAAGTCGAAATCGACCGCGCGTCCGTGCTGGCCCACGCGCGCAACAACCTGATTGGCATCGGGCTGATTGGGCTGCTGGCGCTGCTGCTGGCGCTCGGCGGCGCGCGCCTGCTGCTGCAGCGCAACCAGCTGGCTGTGGCCCGGCGGGCCATGGCCGCCTTGCAACGGGCGCAGGCCGATCTGAGCCGCAGCGAAGCGCACTACCGGCTGCTGGCCGAAAACGCCACCGACGTGGTCTGGCTCTACGACCTCGAGCCGCAGCGCATGAGCTACATCAGCCCCTCGGTCCAGCGCCTGCTCGGCTACACGTCCGAAGAGCGCGAACAGCTTACCATCGAACAACTGTTCGAGCCGGCCTTGGCCACAAAGGCGCGGCAGTTGATCGCCAGCCACGTGCAGCGCTTTGTCAGCGGCGATACCACGGAGGCGCTGGTGATCGAACTGCAGCACCGGCACCGCAACGGCGCGGTGGTGCCGGTCGAAATCTCGGCCCGGCTGCTGCTCGACGCCCAAGGCCAGCCGGCGCAGATCTTGGGCGTGACGCGCGACATCCGTGCGCGCGTGCTGGCCGAACGGCAACTGCGGCTGCTCTCGCAAGCCACCGAACAAAGCCCGGTGGCGGTGATCGTCACCGACGCCGAAGGCCAGATCGAATACGTGAACCCGGCCCTCGAGCGCATCAGCGGCTACCGCGCGGCCGAGGTGCTGGGGCGCAACCCGCGCCTGCTGGGCTCGCAGCGCACCCCGCGCAACACCTTTGTCCAGATGTGGGACGCCTTGCGCAGCGACCAGACCTGGCAGGGCGAGTTCATCAACACGCGCAAAGACGGCAGCCACTACCACACGGCGGTGTCCGTCGCGCCGCTGCGCGATGCCGCGCAGCGTGTGCTGCAATACGTGTCGGTGCAGATGGACTTGAGCGCGCAGCGCGCCGCCGAACAACAAGTCGAGCTGCTGGCCTGGTTCGACCCGCTCACCGGCCTGCCCAACCGCAAGCGCCTGCTGGCCGAGCTGCCCCAGATCCTGCGCCAGCGCCCCGGCAACGGCGAGCAGGCGGGCTTGCTGATCGTGAACGTGGACCGCTTCAAGGCCATCAACGACGCGCGCGGGCGCAACCTGGGCGACGCGGTGCTGCTGGCGCTGGCCGACCGGCTGCGCCTGCAGCTGGACACGGACGAGCTGCTGGCGCACCTGAGCGGCGACGAGTTCGCACTGCTGCTGCCGCACCTGGGCCACGAGGCCCCGGCCGCCGCCAGCAGCTTGCTGCGCCGCGCCGCCCGCTGGCACCAAATGCTGGAGCAGCCGCTCGAAGCCGGGGGCGAGCGGCTGCGCATCACGCTGAGCGTCGGCGCGACCTTGCTTGGGGGTATGGCCGCCGAGCACCCGAGCGAAGCCTTGCGCCACGCCGACACCGCCTTGCACCAGGCCCAAGAGGCGGGCGGCAACCAGACCGTGTTTTTCGACCCGCACATGGGGCAGTGGGCGGCGGAGCGCTTTGCCTTGGAACAAGACTTGCGCCACGGCATCGAGCAGGGCGAGCTGCGGCTCTACCTGCAGCCGCAAGTCGATACCCAAGGCCAGAGCAAGGGCGGCGGCTACCGCTTTCGGTCAACATCAGCCCGCCCCAGTTCCAGCAGAGCGATTTTGGCGAGCGGCTGCAGGAGCTGCTGCAGCGCAGCCAAGCGCAGGCCGGCGACCTGATGCTGGAGTTCACCGAAAGCGTGGTGCTGCACGATGTGGAGCGCGTGATCGAACGCATGGCCGCGCTGGCGCGCTTGGGGCTGCGCTTTTCCATCGATGACTTTGGCACCGGCTACTCGAGCCTGTCGTACCTGAAGAACCTGCCGATCCACGAGCTCAAGATCGACCGCAGTTTCGTGCAGGACGCGCCGCACAGCCCGAGCGACGCCGCGCTGGTGGCGGCCATGCTGGCCGTGGCCAGCCTGATGAAGCTGCAGGTGGTGGCCGAAGGCGTGGAGACCGAGGAGCAGTCGCTGCTCTTTAGGCACCACCCCGGGGCGCTGATGCAAGGCTATCTGTTTGGCCGCCCGGAGCCGGCCGAGGAGCTGATCGGGCGCTGGCTGGCCCAGACCGTGGCCCCGGATGCCCCAGACGCCCCAGATGCGGCTTGAGCGTGGCCGCTGTGTCGGCCCCCGCGGCCAGGGGGGCGCTCCACGGGCATGGGGGGGGTTGGCGTTTGGAGCGCTTGGCTGGCTTGGGCGCTGGACTGGGGTTTAGGCCGCGCGCAGGCGCTCGATCAGGCCGTTGAGTTCGTCGAGCGAGGCAAAGGCGATCGCCAACTCGCCTTGCGCGGCACCGCCGCCACTGCGCCGGCTGGGGTTTTTGAGCCGCAACTCCACCCGCGCCGTAAAGCGGTCCGACAGTTCTTCTTCCAGCCGCAGCAGCTCGCGCGGCTTGTCAGCTGCCGGTGGCACGGGGGTGAGGCGGAACTCGGCCGAGAGCTTTTTCACCAGCCGCTCGGCTTCGCGCACCGACAGCGCCTTGGCGCTGATCTGGTGCGCGGCCGTGATCTGCGTCGCCCCCTCCAGCCCCAGCAGGGCGCGGGCGTGGCCCATTTCGATGTCGCCGGCCAGCAGCAGCGCCTGCACCGGCTCGCTCAAGTTGAGCAGGCGCAGCAGGTTGCTGGTGGCGCTGCGCGAGCGCCCCACGGCCTGCGCGGCCTGCTCGTGCGTCAGGCCAAACTCGCGCAGCAGGCGCTGCAAACCCTGCGCTTCTTCGAGCGGGTTGAGGTCTTCGCGCTGGATGTTTTCGATCAGCGCCATGGCGGCGGCGGCCTCGTCGGGCACATCACGCACCAGCACCGGCACGGTGTCTAGGCCGGCCAGCCGTGCCGCCCGAAAGCGGCGCTCGCCGGCGATGATTTCGTACACCGGGCGCGCGCCGCGCACCGCCTCAGCCTGCCCCTGCTGCATCTGCCAAGCGGCCAGCCGGCGCTCGCCCTCGGCCTGCTCGAGCCGGCGCACCAGGATCGGCTGCATGATCCCTTGCGCCTTGATGCTTTCGGCCAGCTCGTACAGCGCGCCTTCGTCCATGCGCGTGCGCGGCTGGTAGGTCCCGGGCACCAGGTCGATCAGCGCCAGCTGGTGCGGCTGGTCGCGCTGCGCCGGGTCTAGGCCCTCGTGGCCTTCGTCGAGTCGCGGCCCCAGCAGCGCTTCGAGCCCACGGCCCAGTCCTTTGGTTTTTTTGCTCAACATGGTTTGTGCACAGGGGTCAAGCCCAGCGGGCGATGGATTGGTAGAAGTTCACAGCTGCCCGATGCGCGCCACCATTTCGTGCGCAAACTCGACGAAGGCTTTGCTGCCGCGGGCGCTGGGGTCGAACACCACGCCTGGCTGGCCGTAGCTCGGGGCTTCGGCCAGGCGCACGTTGCGTGGGATCACGCTGTCGAACACCTTGGCGCCAAAATGCGCCTTCAACTGCTCGCTCACCTGCTGCTGCAAGGTGATGCGCGGGTCGAACATCACGCGCAGCAGCCCGATCAGCTTGAGCTCGCGGTTCAGGTTGGCGTGCACCTGCTTGATGGTGTCGACCAAATCCGACAAACCCTCGAGCGCAAAGTACTCGCACTGCATCGGCACCACCACCCCATTCGCGGCGCACAGGCCGTTGAGCGTGAGCAGGCTCAGCGCCGGCGGGCAGTCGATGAGCACGAAATCGTAATCGGCATCGACCGCCGCCAGCGCCAGCTTGAGCCGCTGCTCGCGCTGCGGCAACTCGACCAGTTCGATCTCGGCCCCGGCCAGCTCGCGGTTGGCGCCCAGCACCTGGTAGCCGCAACCGGGCCCGGCCGGCACCACCGCCTGCGCCAGCGCGGCGCTGCCGAGCAGCACGTCATAGACCGTGCGCTCGAGCGCGCGCTTGTCCACGCCCGAGCCCATGGTGGCGTTGCCTTGCGGGTCCAGGTCGATCAGCAACACCCGCTGCCCGACCTGCGCCAGGCCCGCAGCCAAGTTGACGGCGGTGGTGGTCTTGCCTACACCGCCTTTTTGGTTGGCGACACAGAAGGTTTTGGCCATGGAAAACGTGGACGGCGAGCGATTGAGAGTACGGCTGGGGGCTGGGGGCTGGCTGCGGCTGGGCGCGCTGCGTTGCCGTGTAGCAGAGTGTAAGCCTATTGATCCGGCCCCAAAAAGTGTGAACTTCCTGCGGTTATTGTGCTCCAACTCGGCATAGACAAAGAAAGCGCAAGAAACCAAACCCTGGAGCAGTTGCATGAGCGGCGCAAGCAAGTCGCTTGACTCGATGAGCACTACCCGGCCATCGAAGCGCAAGCCAAGGCTGAAGGAGGCGAGATTCACTGGGGCGACGAGACGGCACTGGTCAACACCGACGTGCGCGGCAGGAGCTACGCCCCGGCAGGTGCAACACCGGTGGCGTACACGGTGGGCAGCACACGCCAGAAGCTGTCCCTGATCGCCAGCGTCACCAACCGGGGCAAGGCGCGTTGGATGATCATCGATGAGGCCTTCAATGCCGATAGGCTGATCGAGTTCATGCAGGCGCTGGTTAAGGATACGGGCAGGAAAGTCTTTCTGATTCTGGACAACTTGAGGGTGCATCACTAGCCAAACCGGTCAAGGCCTGGCTGGCAGAGCGGATCGAACAGATCGAGGTGTTCTACCTGCCCAGCTACAGCCCGGAGCTCAACCCCGAAGAGCGGCTCAATGCGGATCTCAAGCAGGCCATGGGCAAGCGGGTGCCGGTGCGCACCAAGGCCAAGCTGCGCCAAGCCGCCAACGAGCACATGGCCATGCTGGAGCAATCACCCGAGCGGGTAATGAGCTTCTTCCAAGACCCCAAGGTCAAATATGCCGCCGGTTAAGACTTCTTGGGGCCGGAGCAATAAGCACCGGCGGCGGGCAGCGGGCCTGCGCGCGGCTCGTTCACCGCGGCCTCGTGGTCCACCCGCAGCCGCAGCGGCGGTGCGAGCCCGCGCTTGTCCTAACCGGCGTAAAGCGTCAGGTGCGGGTAGGGGATCTCGATGCCGGCGCGGTCGAAGGCCAGCTTCAGGCGGCGCAGATACTCGCGCCGCACGGTCCACTGCGCGGCGGGCTGGCATCTGATGCGGCAGCGGATCACGACGGCCGAATCAGCCCAGCGGTCGACGCCAGCCATCTCCAGGTCGTCAGCGATGTGCGAGCCGAACGCCGGGTCGGCGCGCAGCTCGCGCGCCACGTCGTGCATCAGGGTCATCACCTCGTCGACGTTTTCGCGGTACGCGACGCTCACGTCGACCACGGCGTTGGCGTGGCCGCGCGTCAGGTTGATCACCGCCGTGATCTGGCCGTTGGGCACGAAGTGCACGCGTCCATCGTAGTCGCGCAGTTGCACGAAGCGCAGCGAAACATCCTCGACGACGCCGGCGTGGCCACCGCCAAGGTCGACGATGTCGTCCTGGCGAATCTGGTTCTCGAGCAGGATGAGCAAGCCCGTGAAGTAGTCGCGCACGAGGCTCTGCGCGCCGAAGCCGACCGCCAGGCCGACGACGCCAGCAGCGCCGAGGATCGGTGCCACCGACACGCCGAGCTCGGCGAGGACCAGCATGCCGGCGATCAGCGAGACGACGACCATCACGACGTAGCGCAGGACGCGGTCGAGCGTCTCGGCGCGCTTGATCGCTTCGCGGTCGTCGAGCCGGCTCGCCAGGCGGATGCGAAACGTGCGGATCGCGCGGCGCAGCAGCGCGCCCACGCCCCAGGCGACGACGACGATCACCGTCACCCGCAGCGCCACCGTCGTCGCGTTGCCCCAGCCCGACCAGAAGTGCGCAACGGTCTCGATCAGGGTCGCGTGATTCATGCAGGGCCCTCGGTCAGCAGTTGCAGGAAGCGGCGGTGCCAGGCGTGCACGTCGTGCCGGCGGATCGTCGCCAGCAGGCGCGCGTGGCGCGCGCGGCGCTCGTCGAGCGGCATGTGCAGCGCGTACTGTATCGCGTCGGCCGTACCCTGGGTGTCGTACGGATTGACGAGCAGCGCGTCGTCGCCGAGCTGCTCGGCCGCGCCGGCGAAGCGCGACAGCACGAGCACGCCGGGGGCGGCCGCGTCCTGCGCGGCGACGTACTCCTTGGCCACCAGGTTCATGCCGTCGCGCAGCGGCGTGGCCAGGCCCACGCGCGCGGCCCGGTACAGACCGGGCAGGCGACGGCGCGCGACGGTGCGGTGGATGTAGCGCACCGGCATCCAGTCGAGCTCACCGTACTCGCCGTTGATCGAGCCGCACAGGCCCTCGAGTTCGCGGCGGATGTCGGCATAGGCGGCGACGTCTTCGCGCGAGGGCGAAGCGACCTGGATCAGCGTCGCGCTCATGCGGTTCTCGGGGTAGCGCTCGAGCAGCCGGCCGAAGGCGCGCACGCGCTGCGGCAACCCCTTGGAGTAGTCGAGGCGGTCGACGCCGACGAGCAACTGGCGCTTGGCGTACTGCTCGCGCATCGTCGCCAACGTCTCCTGCGCGTCACGGCCCTGCATCAGGGCGTCGAATTCGTCGACGTCGATGCCGATCGGAAACGCCTGCGCTCGCACGCTGCGCCCGAAGGCGTGGAAGACATCGTCGCGCTGCTGCTCGGCGCGGCCTTCCTGGCGCACGTAGCGGGCGAAGTGCCGCACATCGGCGACGGACTGGAAGCCGACCAGGTCGTAGGCGAACAGCGAGCGGATCAGCCACTCATGCTGCGGGATCGCCGCCAGGATCAGCGGCGGCGGCAGCGGGATGTGCAGGAAGAAGCCGATGCGGTGCGTGCTGCCGATCGCGCGCAGTTCGGCCGCCAGCGGGATCAGGTGGTAGTCGTGCACCCAGATCACGTCGTCAGGGCGCAGCATCGGCATCAGCTGACGGGCGAACAGGCGGTTGACGCGGCGGTAGCCTTCGAAGTCGCCGGCGTCGAAGTCGGCCAGGTCGAGCCGGTAGTGGAACACCGGCCACAGCACGCCGTTGCTGTAGCCTCGGTAGTACGCGTCGTGGTCTTCACGGCCGAGGGCGATGGTGGCGAGCGTGACCTCGCCAGCGCGCTGCAGGCGCACCTTGGCTTCGCCCGGAGTGCCGCCGGCATCGCGTTCGACGACCTGGTCGCTGGTGCCGAACCACAGCCCACCGGAGGCCTTCAGCGCCTCGGCGAGCGCGACGGCCAGTCCGCCGGCCGCGGTCTTGCGCGGATCGGCGACGCGATTGGATACGGCAACGAGTCGGGTCATGGTCTTGCTCGGTGAAGCGGTGGGCCGGCGGGACACCCAGGCGCTGGTGCGGCGCGCACGCATCCGCTGTTCGCCCTGGGCCGGGGCTAGGTCAACGCGTGCGCTGCCTCATGCAACCAGTGTCGTACCGCCGTCGGATCGGGCAGCCGGTGCCTGGCACCGGTGGCACCTGCGCCCACCTTGACCGTCACCCCGCCCGCCGCGGCGACCGCCAGAAAGGCGGCCTCGTCGGTCACGTCGTCGCCGACGAACCATGGACGTCGGTCACGAAACGGCGCCATGGCGAGCAAGGCCCGCACGGCGCTGCCCTTGTCGACGCCGACCGGCTTGAGTTCGATCACCATCTTGCCGCGCAGCAGGGTTGACTCCGGCATCAGAGCCAGGGCCTGGCGCATCGTCGCGATGCAGTCGGCCTCGCGCTCTGGCGCCGCGCGGTAGTGCAGCGCCAGAGCGCCGGGCTTGAGCTCGAGACGTAGCCGCGCATCGGCATCGCACAGCGCCTCGATCAGGGTCTGCGCCGGCCCCATGTCGGCCGCGACGATGCGGCTCACCGCCCCGTCGACATCGCGGAACTCGGCGCCATGCACCCCGGACGCCGGCAGCCGCAGCGGGTGCAGATGGCGGTCCAGATCGGCCAGCGAGCGGCCGGTCACGATAGCCACCGACCCACCCAGCGAAGACCGCAGCGCGGCCAGGTCGCAGACCAGATCGCGGGGCACCCGCACGTCGTCCGGCGTGGCCGCGAGCTCGGTCAGCGTGCCGTCGAAATCGAGAAACAAGGCACAGTCCGCCCCAAGCTGAGGGAGGATCGGCATATATTTGGCACTTTCCGCGCGATCCTAGAAGAACGTCAGTATGCCATCATATCAGCGTGACCCAGCAGCTCCATCCCGCGCGCAACCGCTTGAACCTCGACGAAGCAACCGAGGAACGACACCTTGAACACGGGCGCTCTGCTGCTCGCCCGCTTTCCGGTGTTGGCCGAGTTGCCGGCGGTACGGCTGACCGAGTTGCTGGCCGCCGCACCGCTGCGCCAAGTCCCTGCGGGCAGCGTGCTGTTCAAGACCGCTTGCCGTGCGAGGGTTTCCTGCTGGTGCTCGAAGGCAGCGTGCGCGTGGCCAAGACCTCGCCGAATGGCCGCGAGATCGTGCTCTACCGCGTCAGCCCCGGCGAGGCCTGCATCCTGTCGGGCGGACGCTTGCTGAGCGCGACCGCGTATTCGGCTCGAGGCGTCGCCGAAACCGACGCGACGCTGCTGTGCATCCCAGCCCACTTGTTCCAGGAGCTGATCCTGCAGCACCCTGCCTTTTTCCACTTCGTGTTCGACATGTATGGAGCCCGGCTGGCCGAGGTGGTTGGGCTGATCGGGGAAGTCGCGTTCCGCCGGCTTGACACGCGGCTGGCGCTGCTCGAGTTTGCACAGCAATAGGCTCACGGCAGTCGCCTACGGCATGCGCTGCAGCACGCCGTCGTTGAGGTGATAAACGGTGTCGAAGCCTTCGATCATGCGGTGATCGTGGGTGACGGCGATCACCGCCGAGCCGCGCTCGCGCGCGATCTTCTTGAGCAGGGCCATCACCTTGGTGCCGCGCTCGGTGTCGAGTGCCGCGGTCGGCTCGTCAGCCAGGATCAGCGGCGGCTCGTTGGCTAGGGCGCGCCCGATCGCCACCCGCTGCTGCTCCCCGCCAGAGAGGTTGGCTGGCAGCCAATCGGCGCGGTGCGCGATCTCAAGGTAGCCCAGCAGCTCCTTCGCGCGCCGCGTCGCCTCGCGCCGGCTGATGCCGTTCAACTGCATCACCAGGGCGAGGTTTTCGATCGCAGTGAGGAACGGGATCAGGTTGTGCTGCTGGAAGATGAAGCCGATGTTGCGGCGGCGGAAGGCACGGTCATCGACCTCCGTCCAGCCGTTGTTGTAGATCTCCTGCCCGCCGACCACGATGCGCCCGGTGGTCGGCTCTAGGATCAGGCTGATCGCCAGCAGCAGCGTGCTCTTGCCCGAGCCGCTGGGGCCCAGCAGCGCCGCGAGCTCGCCTTCTTGGACCGCGAACGAACAAGGCTTGAGCGCCAGCACGACCGTCTCGCCGCTGCCGAAGGTCTTGGACACGCCCTCGACCTCGACGACCGGCTTTTGGACATCGACCAACGTCATCCCCCGAGCGCCAGTTGCGGCGGCGTGCGCAGCGCATGCCAGATCGCCATCCCGCTGGCCAGCACGCCGCCGACCAGCATCACGCCGAAGGTGATGGCGGTCTCATGGGCCAAGAAAGCTAGGCTGCGCGGGAAGCCGGGGGCGATCAATTCGCGCAGCCCGTAGGCGAGCGCGAAGCTGGCCAGCGTCAGCACCATCGACTGCTCCATGATCAGGCGCACGATCACCCAGTTGGACGCGCCGATCAGTTTGAGCGTGGCGATCGAGCGGATCTTCTCGATCGTCAGCACGTAGATGATGAGCGCGATGATGACGATCGAGACGATCAGCAGCAGCACGCGGAACAGCCCGAGCACCGCCGACATGCGGGCGAGCCGGCCTTCGAGCATCAGATCGCGCTGCTCTTCGGTGGTATAGACGTTGAAGTGCAGCCAGTCGCGGATGTGCTGCGCGACTCGCACGCCGTCGGCGCCGGGAGCCAGCCTCACCAACACCGCGTTGACCGTATCGCCTGAGGTCGACAGCAGCGGCAATAGGCGCGCGGCCTGCTCGGACGAGTAGCCGGCGCGTTCTAGGCGTTGGAGGTTGGCTGCGCGCGCCGCGACCAGTGCCCGGTTGTCCTGCTGGAACTGCACCTGCTGCGCATCGGGCAGCGACAGGTAGAGCAGCGGGTTGCCGCCGGAATCGACCGCGCCCTGCGTGATGCCGACCACCGTGTAGTCATGAATGCCCAAGCGCACCTTGTCGCCGAGGTCCAAGCCGAGCTTGCCATCGGCCACCAGTTCGTAGCGCGCCGCCTCGATGCCGCGCCCGCGCGCGATGCGCGCGGGACCGCCCAGACCGCCGAACACGTCGTAGCCAATGATCGTGAACTGCTGGTTCCTGGCGCCGATCTGGCGCTGCGCCGAGAAGATCACCAGCGGGCTGGCCTTGGCCACGCCCGGCGTCGCAGCCACGCTCTTGTGGCTGTCCAGCGGGATGCGCGAGCTCTCGTTGAAGGGCCCGCCGCGCCCGCGCTCGACGACCCACAGGTCGGTGGCCGTGTTGTCGATCAGCCAGACGCCGTCGGCGATGTTGCCTCGGTAGATGCCGTTCATCACCAGCACGATGGTCAGCAGCATCGCCACGCCGACGATGGTGGCGATGAACTTGCCGAGGTGGCGGCGGATGTCCTTGAGGGCGAGGTCCATGACGTGTCTTGCGTGGCGCTTTGGTCAGCGCGCGGGCGCGTCGAACGCTTTCACACGCATGCCGGCCTTGACGCCGTCGGCCGCGGCGACGACGCGCTCGCCGGCGGCCAGCCCCTGGGTGATCAGCGCCAGCCGCCCATCGCTGGCGCCGGTCTGCACGGGCCGGAACTCGGCTCGCGCGTCCACCACGATCAAGACACCTTGGCGGCCCTCACGGTCGCGGGTCAGCGCCGTCATCGGCACCGCGATGCCCGCCACCGCGCCGGTATCAACCGAGACTTGGGCCTCTTGGTCGATCGCGAAGCGTGCCGGCGGTTTGTCGAAAGCGATGTTGACTTCGAGCTCGCGCGTCGCGGCGTCGGACTGGTGGGTGATGCGTGCGACCTTGCCCGGCAACACCTCGCCACTGCGCATGCGGATGCTCGCCACTTGGCCGATCAGCACGCGGGCGAGCACCGACTCGTCCACGCTCATCGCCACCCAGAGCGTGGCCGGATCGACCATGCGCAGCAGCGTGCTGCCCGGAACGACCGTGGTGCCGACCTCGGCTTGGCGCGCGATGATGACGCCATCCATCGGCGCCACAATGCGGGTGAACGACAGCACGGCGTCGGCATAGCGGGCTTCGTGCTGCAGCGCGCTCGCTTCGGCCGCGCGCGCGGCGTGGGTCGCGCGCGCGTTGTCTAGGTTGGCCTGCGCGGCGCGCAACGCGGCGTCGGCGCCATCGAGCACGGCCTGCGAAACAAACCCGCTGCGCAGCAACTCGGCGTCGCGCTGTTGCTTGCTGCGCGCCAGCTCGAGCTCGGCCTGCGCCTTGGCGACGCTCGCCTTGGCCGCGTCGACGTTGCGCGCCAGCGCCGTCTGCTGGGCGCCGACCACACCGCGTTTGGCAGCGAGGTCGCGATCGTCGAGCTGCACGAGCGCTTGACCGCGCCTAACCTCGTCGCCTATGTCCACGTTGACCTGCTGCACCGTGGCCGTGATGCGCGCGGCCAGCGTCACCGGCACGCGCGCCTGCAGGGTGCCGGGGCCGACGACGCGCTGGGCCACCGTGCCCTGCACGGCCTCGACGATCGGCACTGCGACAGCCCGTCCGAAGTGCCAATAGCCGGCCCCCGCTGCGACCACCAGCACGAGGCCGACGACGAGCGCCGGGACGCGCCGCTTGCTTCGTTTCACTGACATACGACCTCAGGCACCCTGCTCGTTAGGCGTCAACTCTCCGCTCGCTTCAGCACGCAGCGTGCTGGGCGTCTGCTTAAACTTGGGCATGCAGAACAGCAGGCTCGACGACAGGCAGTTGGCCACCGCCGCGCCGATCAGGCGGGCTGCGTTCGGACCAGCCGGGTGCCCGAGCCGCTCCGGTTCGTCGAGCAGCAACTCATCGACCCCGGGCCAATCGAACTTGACCCGAAATTCATAGTCGCTTTGCTGCTCCAGTTCGAGTTTAAATGACGGCATTTCGCTCATGGCATGGCCCTTTTTTTCAAAACTCGACACCAACGGTATGTCGGCGGTTGATTGTACTTGGGGCCGCTGGGCACGGTCTGCAACCAGAGTGGCTGATGGGGGGTGCGTTGGTCGAAGGCAGCGCGAGCCCGCAAGGAGCCTCAACGTCGGAGCGCCGACGCCGTTTGACCCGCAGCAGGTGCGCGCTGGATATCTATGATTCGGCGATGCCTTCCCATCTAAGGGGCCAGAACCAGCGAGCGCAACTGCGGCGGTTTGCCGGTCACACCGGTCCTGCTGCTGGCCATCCTGCCCCCGCCTCACCCCCCCACCCCCAGCAACTGCTGCAGGCGCGGGCTGGTGGTGGTGTATTGCAGCAGCTGGCGTTGGCCGGGGCGCAGTTGGGCGGCGGCGGCGAAGGCGGCCAGGGTGGCTTCGTGGAAGGCGCAGACGATGAGTTTGCGCTTGCCGGGGTAGTGGTTGATGTCGCCCACGGCGTAGAGGCCGGGTTCGGCGCTGGCCATGGTGGCGCTGTCCACGGGCAGCAGTTTGCGCTGCAGCGCCAGCTCCACCGCCGCCGCATCGCCCCCGTGCACCACGATGTGCTTGGCGGTGGCCAGTGCGGCCTTGGTGGGCCGGCCATGGTAGCAGACTTGGACTGGCGCGCTGTGCTCGAAGGGTTCGAGCTCGGGCAGGGCTTCTTTGCGTGGCACAAAGGCGCCGACGCCGGCGGCGATGAACACCGTGGGCGCCAGCCACGCCTGACTGCTGTTTGGCCCGTTGCTCTGCCCATTGCTGCGCACCAGCCAGCGCCCGTCGGGCTGGCGCTGCAAGCTGCTCACGAGCTGGCCCAGGTGCAGCGGCGGGTTGAAGGGGCGCAGCTGCTGCAGCAGGCGCTCGGCGAGCTCACGGCCGCTACACACCGGCAGGCCGGGCAGGTCGTAGATCGGTTTGTCGGGGTAGAGCGCGGCGCACTGGCCGCCGGGTTCGGGCAGCACATCGACCAGGTGGCAGGCGACCTCTTGCAGCCCGAGCTGAAAGGCCAAAAATAGCCCAGCCGGCCCGGCCCCGATGATCAGAGCCTCGGTTTCGATGGGCGGTGGCGTGGCGGCCAAGGGGAGTTGTCAGCGTTTGAGCAGAGGCAGCTTGCCGGTCATGTCTTTGTGGTCATCGGCGTCGGGCAGCGGTGACTTGCGCTTGGTGATGCTTTTCCAGCCTGGCAGGCGCGCCAGTTCGGCATTGAGGGCGATCATATGCTGCTGGTCGTTGGGCACGTCTTCCTCGGGGTAGATGGCGCTCACCGGGCACTCGGGGATGCAGACGGCGCAGTCGATGCACTCGTCGGGGTCGATGGTGAGGAAGTTGGGGCCTTCGCGGAAGCAATCCACGGGGCAGACATCGACGCAGTCGGTGTATTTGCAGGCAATACAGGCTTCGGTAACTACGTGGGTCATGGCTCGGTGACTCGGTGGCTCGGGGCGCGGGCTAAAGGACGGGGAAGGGCGAAAGTTCGGATTTTAGGGCTTCGGGGTTCGCCTGTTAGGGGGGTGGTCAATCCAGCAACACAGCGGCGGCGGTGCGGTGGCTGGCGCTGTCCACCAAAATCAAGGCCCCGAGCGCGCGCGACTGGGCGTAGCCCAGCGCCGGCAGCGGCGCTTGCAGTTGCAGCTCGACGCGGCCGATGCCGTTGGCCTCGAGCCGCTCGGCGCTCTGTTGCTCCAGCGTGTGGATGTCGAGCCGGTGCAGCACCCGCGTGACCTTGGCCTTGACCCAGCGGTGCTGGTGCAGCGCCCAGTACAGGCGCCCGGGTTGCAGGGGTTCGTCGTCGAGCCAGGCCAGGGTGGCGCTTAAACTGTGGCGCGCGGGGTAGGGGCTGGCTGGGGCTTCGGCTGTAGCGCTGGTGGCGTCAGCGCCGGGGCTGGCGGTGACGGGGCTGGCCAGCAACCAGTCGCCGCGCGAGACGTCGAGTTCGCGCTCGAGCAGCACGCCGGCGCTGTGCCCGGCCGCCACGGCTTGGGGCTGGCGGCAGCGGTTTAGCACCTGCACCACGCGCGCGCGCTGGCCGCTGGGGAATACTTGCACCTCGTCGCCGGCTTGAACGCGCCCGGCCGCAACCCGGCCCCATAAGACGCGCCGCCCGTGCGCCGGGGCCGCCCCAGCCGCAGGCAGCTCGACCGCATCCACATCGGTGGCGCCGGGTTTTTCCACCCATTGCACCGGGAACGCCAGTGCGGCCTCGGGCGCGGGGGCGGTGTTGGGCAGTTGCTCGAGCACCTCGAGCAGCGTCGGGCCGTGGTAGCCGCACCAGCCGTCGTGGCCGTGGCCGCGATCGACCACGCTCCAGCCCTTGAGCGCGGAGATCGGCAGCACGGCCTGCGCCGCCAGCCCGGCTTGCTCGGCAAAGCGCAGCAAAGCAGCGCGGATGTGGGCAAAGGCCAGCGCGGCATCGGCCACGGCGTCGAGCTTGTTGACGGCAAACACCAAGCTGGGCACGCGCAGCAGGTGGCACAACAGGGCGTGGCGGCGCGTTTGCGCAAGCAGCACCAAGTCGGGGCGCTGCCAGTCGAGTTTGGTGGCATCGACCAGCAGCACGGCGGCGTCGGCGCTGGAGGCGGCGGTGACCATGTTGCGCGTGTATTGCTCGTGCCCGGGGGCGTCGCCGATGATGAACTTGCGCCGCTCGCTGCTGAAGTAGCGGTAGGCGACGTCGATGGTGATGCCTTGCTCGCGCTCGGCCATCAGGCCGTCGGTCAGGCGCGCGAGGTCGAGCTGTGCGCCCGCATCGGCCTCATCGTGCGCGTGGCTGGGGCTGCTGTGCGCGATGCCGGCCAAGTGGTCTTGCAGCACCGCTTTGCTGTCGAGCAGCAGGCGGCCGATGAGCGTGCTCTTGCCGTCGTCAACCGAGCCGCAGGTGATGAAGCGCAACGCGTCCATATTAAAAATACCCTTCGAGTTTGCGTTTTTCCATCGAGGCTTCGCTGGTCTGGTCGTCCATGCGCGTGGCGCCGCGTTCGCTCAACTGGGCGTTGAGGGTTTCGGCGACGATCTGCCCGGCCGTGCTGGCGCTGCTGGCCACCGGGCAGGTGCAGGTGATGTCGCCCACGGTGCGAAAGCGCACGCTCAAATGTTCGACGGTCTCGCCGGGCTTGGGCGGGGTGAGCTCGGTCACCGGCACCAGCAGGCCGCGCCGTTGCACCACCGGGCGCAGGTGCGCGTAGTACAGGCTGGGCAGGGCGATGCGCTCGCGCTCGATGTATTGCCAGACGTCGATCTCGGTCCAGTTGCTGATCGGGAACACGCGGAAGTGCTCGCCCGGTTGCAGCCGGGTGTTGTAGAGCTGCCAAAGCTCGGGCCGCTGCGCCTTGGGCTGCCATTGGCCAAAGGCGTCGCGGTGGCTGAAGAGGCGCTCTTTGGCGCGCGCTTTTTCTTCGTCGCGCCGGGCGCCGCCGATTAGGGCGTCGAAGCGAAATTCGTCGATCGCTTCCAGCAGCGTGACCGACTGGTGCGCGTTGCGGCTCTGGCCCGGGTGCGCCAAGCGCACGCTGCCGCGCGCCATCGAATCTTCAACCCGGCGCACGATCAGCTCGGCCCCCAGTTCGCGCGCGCGCTGGTCTCGGAAGGCCAGCACCTCGGGGAAGTTGTGGCCGGTGTCGATCATCAGCAGCGGGTAGGGCAGGCGGCCGCGGCCAAAGGCTTTTTCGGCGCAGCGCAGCAGCACCAGCGAGTCTTTGCCGCCCGAGAACAGCAGTGCCGGGCGCTCAAACACGGCGGCGACTTCGCGCAGGATGAAGATGGTTTCTTCCTCGAGCGCGTCGAGCTGGCTGTTGTCGAGCTGGGGCGCGGCGCTGGGGCCAGGCTGGGGAAGGGGGATGCGTGCGTTCATGGGTGGCTCCTTTGGTGCAGGCCGCATTCTTTGGCGCTGTCTTGTTCCCACCACCAGCGCCCGGCGCGCAAATCTTCGCCCACGCTCACGGCGCGGGTGCAGGGCGCGCAGCCGATGCTGGGGTAGAAGCGGTCGTGCAGCGGGTTGTAGTCCAGCCCGTGCAGGGCGATGTGGTGCCAGACCTCGCCCCAGCTCCAGTCGGCCAGCGGGTTGATCTGGATCAGCCCCGCGCTGGGCCGGTCGGCGCGTGCGGGGTCGAGGTCGCTGCGGTCGATCGCGGGCACCTCGGCGCGCTGGGCCGATTGTTCGCGCCGCAAACCGGTGATCCAAGCGCGCTGGCCGTGCAGCGCCCGGCGCAGCGGCTCGACTTTGCGGATGGCGCAGCAGGCTTGGCGCAGGGCCACGCTGCGGCGCATGGCATCCGGGCCCTCGCGCGCCACGAAGGCTTCGGCCACGCCGGGCTGCGGTTTATAGACGCGCACCGGTTGTGCATCCGGCTGTGCCGCCCGCGCCTCGGTGCGCGCCAGCAGCGCCAGCGTCTCGGGGTGCAGGGCACCGGTGTCGAGCACAAACAGCGGGATCGGTAGACTCAGGGTGTCGATCAGGTGCCGGATGACCACGTCTTCGGCCCCAAGGCTGGAGGCCTGCACCAGCGGCTGGTGCTCGCTGGCCGCTTGTTGCAGCAGGGCGCGGCTGCGCGCCAGCTTGGCCTGGTAATCGGCGCTCGGCTGGGCCTGCTGCAGGGCAGCGCGGGCAAAGTGCGGCTGCACCTGCTGGGCGTTCATCATGCGGGGGCTCCGGTGGTGGTGGCGGTGGTTGCAGCGTAGGCGGTGACGGCAGCGCGGGCAAAGTGCGGCCGCGGTTGCAGCGCGTCGCCCTGGTAAAAGCTGCCAAACTGTTGCAGCAGGCGCTGCCCGTGCGCCGGGTCTTGGTCGGCGCGCAGCAGGGCTTCGTCGAAGCCGCAGCGCTGCAATTGCAGCAACTGGTCGATCAGCACCTCGCCGGTGGCGCGCAGCAGGCCGCAGTAGCCGCAGCGCCGGCGCAGCAGCACCGCCTGGCTGTAGGCGCGGCCGTCGGTGAATTTGGGGAACTGTAGGTCGATGCGCTGCACGGCGCTTAGGTCGAGCGTTTGCGCAAGGTGCGCGGCCCACAGCTCGAAATCGGGGGCCAGCGTGAGCACGCTGCCGGCTGGGCTGGGCGCGGCCGCGGCGGCCTCGGTTGGCGTGAGGAGTTTCATGGGCAATAGATTGAAGTCGGGGGTGCTGAGTGCGCCTAATCCGCTCAAAGCGCCACGGCGGTGCGGCGCAAAGCGGGGCTGTCCGGGTTCGGGTGGGCGGCTTGGGCGTGTGCGGCCGCGTGCTCCTGCCACCGCGCAGTGGCCACGCGCACCGCGTTGGCGGCGGCCTTGAAGGGCTCGTGCCCTAGGCGCTGCAGGGTGTGCACGAAGCGCTCGCCCGGTGCGCGCAGCTCTTGGTAGGCCTCCAGAATGGCCTCGATCGCGTCGCAGACCTCGCTGGAGGTGAAAGACGGCCCCAGCACCTTGCCGGGCGTGGGCGCGCCGCTGAGCGTGCTGCCATCCGATCCGCCCAGGCTGATCTGGTACCACTCCTGGCCGTCTTTGTCCACACCCAAGATGCCGATGTGGCCGCTGTGGTGGTGGCCGCAGGAGTTGATGCAGCCGCTCAGGTGCAAATCGATGGGCCCGAGGTCGTGCAGCTCGTCGAGGTCTTGGTAGCGCTGCAGCAGGGCCTCGGCGATGGTCAGCGAGCGCGCGTTGGCCAGGTCGCAGAAGTCGCCGCCGGGGCAGGCGATGAGGTCGGTGAGCAGCCCGATATGGGGCTGCGCCAGCCCCAGGCGCCGCGCCGCACGCCAGAGCTCGGTCAGCTCGTCGCAGCGCACCCAGGGCAGCAGCAGGTTTTGCTGGTGCGTGACGCGCACCTCGCCGGCGCTGAAGCGTTCGGCCAGCTCGGCCACGGCCTCGAGCTGGCTGGCGCTGGCATCGCCCGGGGCTTGGCCCAGGCGCTTGAAGGCGAGTGTGACGGCGCGCAGCTCGGGGTTTTGGTGCGCGTGCACGTTGCGCTGCAGCCAGCGCTCGAATTCGAGGTCGTCTTCGGTGCTCAGGCGCAGCAGGCGCGCCATGCGCTCGTCGGTGCAGGGGCGGCTGCTTGGGCGCGCAGGGGGGGCAAAACCGGCGCTGACGCGCTGCAGCTCAGCCGCGCTGATGGTGTGCGGGGCGCCGTCTTGCGCCACGATGCGGTCGTACTCGGCCTGGACTTCGTCAAAAAAGCGCTGGCCTTGGGCGCGCACCAAAATTTTGATGCGCGATTTGTACATATTATCGCGCCGGCCCCAAGCGTTGTAGATGCGCACCAGCGCTTCCATGTAGTTGAGCAGCTGGTCCCAGGGCAAAAAGTCGCAGATCGTGCTGGCGATCACCGGTGTGCGCCCCATGCCGCCACCCACCAACACCTTGAA
>Ga0308000_10000213_pt1 | contig 22799 bp, 21 predicted proteins | sample Neamet3_FD_203877 | JGI IMG/M metagenome (GOLD analysis project Ga0308000, IMG submission 203877) | Marine microbial communities from water near the shore, Antarctic Ocean - #3 | ecosystem: Environmental > Aquatic > Marine > Unclassified | place: Southern Ocean | collected 2014-06-04 | reverse complement strand
AGAAAGAACGCACAAAAAAGGAATTGAAGCAACCATAGATCTTTGTATGGCGTATATTGAAACGATGTAACTACTTCTTCATCAACCACTTTTGTGGATTTAATTTAACCGAAGCTTTCCATAATTGAAAATCGACCACAGTACTACCGTCATGTTGTGAAGTAAGTACGATTCCAATTGGAGATTTAGTACTTACCTCCCCCCCTTTTTCTACGTAAACCTCACTTAGGTTTGAGTACACGCTAATAAATTCACCATGTCTCACCATAACGACTTTTATACCGTTTGGCATAGACAGTACGCTACTCACTTTTCCGTTAAAAACGGCTCTACAAGTACTGTGAGATTCAGTCGCAATTTCAATTCCATTATTTTCAATTACAACGCCAGAAAGAACAGGGTGTTTTTGTTTTCCAAACTTAGAAATAACCAATCCTTTTGCTACCGGCCAGGGCAACTTTCCTTTGTTAGAAGTAAAACTTTTTGACAATGCTATTGCTTCGGGTGTAGAAGCGAAAGCTTTTGAAGAACCAGAAGCGCTTACTTTTCGCAATTCATCAGCAATAATTCGCTCTATTTCTTTTTGAATTGTTTTACGTTTACTACGCTTAACTTTTAGGTCTTTCTTTAACTCTTTCTCCTTCTCGGCCAAAGTAGCCAAACTAACAGATTCTTGAGCTTGCTCTTGATTTAATAATTGATTTTCTAAGCGTTTATCAGAAATCAGATTTTGTTTAATGGAGCGCTGATTTTTGAGTACAACAATGGTTTTTTCTAGGGCTAGATTTTTTTGAGCTATTACTGCTGCTTGATGCATTCGGTATTTAGAAATCTGACGGATGTAAAACAGTCGTTTATAAGCTTGTTGAAAGTCTCGCGAAGAGAATAAAAATAACAATCTATTAAAATGCCGACTGCTATTATAGGCCTGCTGTACCAATATAGTATAGGTAGATTTTAAAGAATCTAAATCCTCAATCAAAATGGATTGCTGGCGGTTACTCAATTCTATCTCCTCTTTTATGTACGTAACTTCTTTCTGGATGGTACGTATAAGCTGAGAACGAATGGCCACTTTTTGTTTTAAAGCTTTAAGCTGATGAACAGAAACATTTTTAGCTGCTAGAGTTTGATCCAAAACAGAATTACTTAATTCAATCTCCTCTAAGAGCTTCATTTTTCTTTTTTGTAGTTCTACACGGCTTTGCGCCATTAAGTTACCACAAGTAAGTAAAACAATGCATATTTTAATGAATGAGCTCATAGGACTTTGGGACTTTAAAAGAGAATTTTAATTGCTTAGTCAGATTGATTCTTGAATAGGATAAATGTAAACTTAAGGATTTATCGGTGGTGATAAGCAATCCTATAGATTCCGCAAAATCTTGACGTTCGTGGACTTCAAAATCTTCGTAAGAAACCATTAAATTTCTATTGAGCTTATGGTTGATTAAGCTTTGCGAAGAAATTTTAGAATTCTTAGGGTTTATAAGTGCAGTATAAATTTCTTGATCCGATTTACGACGACTACGTTGCATTTTTTTCAACTGCTTCTCACTTACAGAAGAAATTTTAAACAATTGATTTTGCAAATCAGCGTAGTATTTTTTTTCTTCAAAGTTACTCAGGGAATTCCCCATTAGTAAATCTTGAATTCTAGAATAAGTCAAAGGACTTTTCACTTTCTCACTTAAGTCGGAATAACTACTGGTAAAGTATGTTTTATCGAAACGATTCATAAAATACAAACTGTCCTGATCTAACAAGACACGCCCTAACTCTAGACCTAAACCAGGACTTATAGACATCCAAATGAGACTGTCTTTTCGGATTTTAAGGGTTCCTTTAAAAGAAAAACTCTGAGAATCGTCGTTGTACTTACCCGCAATTTTACTACTAAACCAATCGAAATTAAAACGCGAGGCTTCTACAGAGTCTATAAGAATCCGAGTTTTTGGGATTTTAGAATAAACGGGCTCTGTTATTTTTGCAGTACGGCAGCTTGCCATAATCAATACTAGACCTAAGAGTAAAAGAACCTTATTCATACAAAATACCGTCGCTAGCTTTTCGGAGTAATAAGGTATTGTTAGCTCCTAAGGAAATTGCTTTATTCCAGTGTATTATTGCTGCAGCCTTATCACCACATTTATACAAAGCATCGGCATAATGCTCTATAATAACAGCACTTTCAAATTGAGAATTCTCAACAGATTTAGACAACCATTCCTTTGCTTCGATAAATCGGCCTAATTTATATAATATCCAACCATAGGTATCTTGGTAAGTAGCCTCATTAGGGTATAAGTCGTTACATTGTTTAGATAAGCGCTCAGCTTTTTCTAAATCGGTAGCACGCAAAGACAAATAATAACTGTAATTATTTAATACAATAGGGTTTTCTGGAATAATAGAAAGTGAGTTTTCATAACTTTCATCAGACAAGTCGTGTTGTTGCAAACTGTGGTAAGCATCGCCCAAATAATTATAAAACTCTGCCTTTAGTGGTCGATTATTTACCACATAAGTGATTCCCTTATTTAATAACACAACCGCTTTGTCTTGCTGCTGATTAATACTGTTAGCCAATCCAGTAAACAAATACAACATTGGCTGAACAGGATGTAATGCTATGGCTTGTTCTCCAAGGCTAATAACCTCAGAATACTTTTGCAACTCCAAACCAATTATTAAACATCTACTCCAAATGAGGTACTCTGTAGCTCCTAGTTCGATTGATTTTGAATAGGAACTATAAGCTTCGTTCGATTGATTTTTTTGAAAATACATATCGCCATACAAAGCATGAAAACTAGGCTCTAAAGGGTGGTGTATTACTGCCTTATCTAATAAGGAATATAGAGATTTTAAATACGACTCATCTTCGATAGCTAATTGAAAATAATTCACTAAAATTTGAAACTTAAGCTCTACACTAAAATTAGTATCGTCGAAACAGTAGCTTAAATACTCAAAAGCTTTCTCAAAATCATTCAAGCCTCTATAGTATTCGGCAAGGGCAATATTAGATCTAGGCTCTGAAGGCTCGATACTCAAAATCTCTCTATAAATCTGCAATGCTTCGTCATGAAAATTATTCGCTTGTAATAGCTCTGCGAGCATTCCTCTATAACGAACTGTAAAAGGGTGTTCGTCTACTAAATCTTGCAACTCTTTTACAGCAGAATCTAAATCGCCCATAGCTATATAAAGGCGTTCTTTCATCACAGTAAGTTCTTCAGCTACTCCTACCCTCTTTTGAATTGTATTGTAAACGGCAACAGCTTTTTTATACTGATTGTTTCGAGTGTATGCTTGAGCCAAACTGTAGTAGCCATCTATATTAGAAGGGGCTAATTTTACTAAGTTTTTATAGGCATTTAATTCCTCTTCTGGCAAACCTAAAGCGAGGCTTAGTTGAGCTAAACTATGAAGAACCCAAACATTTAAGGGATCTAATCGATGAGCTTGATTAGCGTAAAAAAAAGCTTGCTCTAACCGATCAAGGCGCATATAAAGCTGAGCCATTTCAAAATTAGCATCGGCATTTAAAGGATCTATAGCAACGCATTGCTCCATAAGCACTGCAGCCTTTTTATAGTCTTCAAGTGCCTTGAGGCGTTGAGCTTCAAAAAACAAATACTTAAAACGGAATTGGTTTTTGTACGACAATTCGCCTTCCGTGAAAGTATTTAACAATGTACGGCTGTTCGAGAGCTTTTTAGATCCCGAACAAGCCGTAAATAGTAGACTAATACCTAGTAAATATGTTATCGCCTTTATGCTTCTCATCCAATTTTAGAATAATCACCAATACTTACACGTTTTGTACCACCCGTATAATCAACATTATTACCGATCATAGAATCCTCTAAATCGGCATTTTGTATAGTAGTGTTGTTTTGAATAATTGTATTTTTTAAAGTACTGTTAGAAATACTAGTAGAGTCTCCAATAGAAACATGCGGACCAACAGTACAATTTATTAATCGTACATCAGCGCCAATATAACAAGGTTCAATAATGGTTGCGTTTTCTTGAAACAGCCCTACTCTATCTTGTTGATTATCGGTATACTCTAGCACTCTTTTGTTGGCATGTATTGCGGCAGGTGGATTCCCACAGTCTAACCACTCAGCTACTTTACCAGGATAGAAATTAGCTCCTTTAACCTTCATGTTTTCCAAGGCATTGGTAAGCTGATATTCTCCCTTATCTTTAATGTCGTTGTCGATTAAATACTGAAGCTCTGAACGCAAATTCAATCCATCTTTAAAGAAATAAATCCCTATAATAGCTAGGTCAGAAACAAAGACTTCTGGTTTTTCAATAAAATCTGTAATAACAGCATTTTCATCCATTTTTATGACACCATATGCTTTAGGGTCTGCAACTTTTTGCACCCAAATAATACCATCTTTATTGGCATCTAAAGTAAAGTCTGCTCTAAAAAGGGTGTCTGCAAAAGCAACAACAACAGGGCCTTCTAAAGAATCTTTCGCACATAAAATTGCGTGTGCTGTACCCAAAGCTTCGTCTTGATGGTATATAGAACCTTTGGCTCCTAAGCCTTCGGCAATAGCAATTAAATCTTTTTCGACTTCAGCACCAAAATCACCTATTACAAAAGCAATCTCTGTTACCTTTTGACCACAAACCCGTGTAATATCTTCTACTAAACGCTGAACAATTGGTTTCCCTGCAATAGGAATAAGTGGTTTAGGTACGGTTAAAGTATGTGGTCTCAATCTAGACCCTCTACCGGCCATAGGTACAATAATCTTCATAATATATATTCTTTATTTATTTCCAGTTGATCCAAATCCACCTTCACCTCTATCGGTTTCCGACAGTTCGGTAACGGCATTCCATTGGGCTTTAGTATATGGAGAAATCACCATTTGTGCAATGCGCTCTCCATCTTCAATAATAAATTCTTCGTCTGATAAATTAACTAATAGTACCCCTACTTCTCCTCTATAATCGGCGTCTATAGTACCAGGACTATTAAGAACAGTAATTCCTTTTTTATAAGCCAAGCCACTACGCGGGCGGATTTGTGCTTCAAAATTATCGGGTAATGCAATAAACAAACCTGTTTTAACCAAAACTCTCTGCATTGGTTTTAAAGAAATAGACTGCTCAATATTGGCATGTAAATCCATACCAGCAGATAGGCTTGTTTCGTATTTAGGCAATGGGTGTTTAGAGCGATTTATGATCTCAATTTGCATAAGTATATTGCTTCGTTTAGTGTTTGAAAGTACTGCTTTTTTTTCGCTTTTCTAATACCAATACTATAAACATATAGACTAGACATAAGAGAGTACTCAGCACGAAATAGTCGTCGTGACAAACAGACCAAATATAAAACAAACTTAGCGCTGAAATTAGATAGGTAAAAATACGCTTAGAATCGTAAGGGATAGGGTAATAGCGTCTACTCAAAACATAAGAAGCCAAGCACATTGAGGAATAACAAATTAAAGTAGCCCAAGCAGAACCTATGTACGAGAAGGAAGGAATTAAGAGTATATTAAATGAAATAGTTAGCAGAGCACCAAAAATAGATAGGTACGCACCAAATCTGGTTTTATCGCTTACTTTATACCACACAGAGAGATTGAAATAAATACCGGAGAACAAATTGGCTAGCAGCAAAATAGGAACTACCGCCAAGCCTTCATGGTAGGCGTCATTTCTTAAAAATCCTTTAATAATGTCTATATAAACATTAACCACTAAAAAAATGAGTCCCGTAAAAGCAACGAAATAACGCATTACACTAGCATACTGATCTTTAGCACCTTCTTTTTGTGCTTGCGCAAAGAAAAAGGGTTCTGCACCATAGCGAAAAGCTTGAATGAAAAGGGACATGAAGATGGCAATTTTATAACATGCCGAATAGATTCCAACTTGAGTACTGGCAATATCTGCAGGCAATAGGTAGTCCAATAAAAAGCGGTCTACCATCTCGTTGGTAACATAAGCCAAGCCACTAAAAAGAAGTGGGAACCCGTAAGTAATCATCTTTTTCCATAAAGCATAATCAAAGGTAAATTTAACCTTAAAAACTTTGGGTAAAAGTAGGAGGAAGGTGAGTAAGCTTGAAGTAAAATACGCAATAAAAATATAGCCAATACCAAAGCTAGGATCGTAAAAAGAATCAATAAAACTAGCAGCATAACCTAGTTTCACTAAATAAGGACACAAGAGGAAGAAGAATAAATTTAAGCCAATATTTACACAAATATTTACAATTCTAATACTAGCAAAATGCCAGGGCTTATTGTCTAGTCTAAGCTTAGCAAAAGGAAGGCTTGAGAGTACATCGAAAGCTAAAATCCAAATTAAATAAGTTACAAAATTTTCATTTTCCGAAATATGCAAGAGTTCGGCAATAAGAGAGGATTGAGGAATCGCTAATACTAAAAACAGTAGAGTAGTAGCAATAAGAGAGAGGAAACCGGTAGTAAAAACAGCTTCTGAATTCTTTTCTTTAGTTGCAAAATGAAAAAAGGAGGTTTCTAATCCGTAGGTTAAAACAACCATTGCAAAAGCGACTAAAGATAGTAGTACTGAAAGTACTCCATAATCGCTCGGAACAAAAATACTGGTATACAGAGGTACGAGTAGAAAATTGAGCAAACGCCCAATTATACTACTTAAACCATAAATGGCTGTTTGTCCAGCTAATTTTTTTAGAACCGTCAATTAAATCAATTTACAAAAATTAAAAGCTCGCTTTTCGTTTTTCTAAAAATGCAGTCGTTCCTTCAATAAAATCATCTGTTCCGAAACATTTACCAAAAGCATCAACCTCAAAAGCTAATCCATCTACACCAGTGCTATAGTTAGCGTTTACACATTTTATTGCAGTAGAGATTGCCATAGGAGAATTACGTAAAATCTTTTTAGCCATCTTTAATGCAGTAGGCATTAATTCTTCAAGAGGTACAACTTTAGTCGTTATTCCATAAGATAGAGCAGTATTAGCATCAATCATTTCGGCAGTTAAAACCATTTGCATAGCTCTACCTTTACCAGCAATTTGCGCTAATCTTTGAGTACCTCCATAACCAGGTATAACACCCAAAGATGTTTCCGGTAAACCTACACGGGCAGAATCGGCAAAAATTCTAATGTGAGAAGACATCGCTAATTCCAATCCACCACCTAATGCAAAACCATTTACAGCAGCAATTACTGGCGTTTCCATACGGTCTATTCGATTAAATAAATCGTCGTGTCCTTTTTGTGACAGAGCCTTACCTTGTTCAACAGAAAAATGTGCAAATTCTGAAATATCAGCGCCTGCAACAAAAGCTTTTTCACCAGAACCAGTAAGGATTATTACACGTATGTCGTTAGCAGATTCAGCCGATTGCAGAGCAGAGCTTAACTCTTCAATAGTTGCTTTATTTAAAGCATTAAGTTTTGATGGACGGTTAATAGTGATGGTTTGGATTCCAGCATCACAACTAATAAGTATATTTTCGTAAGTCATAAGAGAGTCTTTATAAAAAAGTAAAATTAGGCTTTTTGTTTGAGCAGCGGCAAGCTTACATAAAAAGTAGTTCCACTATTTGGGATTGTTTCAAAGTAAATATGTCCGTTTAGGTCGTCGATGATTTTTTTAACCATTGCCAAGCCTAAGCCAGTACCACTAGTTTTTGTAGTGAAATTGGGTTCAAAAATTTCATCTTGAAGTTCTAAAGGAATACCTGAACCATTATCTTCTACTTGTAGTAAAATTTTGTGAGTTCCTTTTTCCAAAGAAACCCTTACCATAGGAGTCTCTCCTTCTGAAACAGCCTCTATAGCATTGTTTAATAAATTATTAAGCACCCGTACAATCTGGTCGTGATCTGCAAAAATGAAACAATCTTTGTCCAGTTTCAAAATACCACTACTTAAAGGATCGAAAAAAGAGATGGTATTTTCTACGATTTCAGATAAATTAAGTGATTCCTTATTGCTTGAAGGCATACGGGCAAAATCTGAAAATGCTGAGGCAATATGAGCTAAGGTATCAATCTGTTCTATTAAAGAAGTAGTGAATTTTTTCATTTTAGCAGGAAACTCAGGATCTGCTACATTTGCTTTCCGCTCAAACATCTGAACGTTTAACTTCATTGGTGTAAGTGGATTTTTAATTTCGTGGGCTACCTGTTTAGCCATTTCTTTCCAAGCAGATTCTTTTTGAGTTTGAGCGAGCTTCTCAGAGCTCATTTCTAACTCTTTTACCATAAAGTTATACTGCGCCACCAAACGCCCGATTTCATCGGAGGACTTCCACGATAAGGGCATGTATCGTTTGGCAAGTGCCGCTTTACGCATTACCGAAGATAGTTTTACTATAGGTTCGGCAATTTGTTTAGAAAGTAAGAATGCTATAATACTTACAATAAAAAATAGAATTATATAAATAGGAGTGAGGGCAAGAAAGTAGGTAGATAAATCCCTCTTATAAGTTTCGTTAAGTTGAAAGTAAGGAATACTAATAATAGCAAAAGGGAGATTATTTTGATCAAATACATATTGGTAAGAATTTAAATACTCAGCTCCCTCATAAGACAGACGGCGCATAACTCTTGTTTGAGTATTTATTAAATCGTTTAAAGATCCTAAATTTAAAGAGTTAGGAATTCTGTGGGAAGTAACAATTTCGTTGTTTGAACTTAAAATTATCGAGCCTTCAAGGTTGTATAGAATAATGTCTAAGTTATGTATGTCAGCTAATTCATCTAGCTTAAACTTAAAAAGAGTGTGAATAGAACTATCGCTAAATTCTTGCAACTCTTTATCTTTTAAAAAATAGGCAAGAGAAGAAAGTGTTGCAACTTCCTTACGTTGCAGACGGTTGTTGTGGTAGGCAACATTTTGACTTTTAAAATTGAAAAATGTTGAAATACCGATGGCCAAAAAGGAAACCAACAAAACGGCCAACATAGAGATATAGATACGAGTACCTAACTTTTTTGGGTATATAATAAACGATTTCATAAGCTTCAAAGATATAAAAACAAAAAAACCCTGCCAAGGCAGGGTTTTAAGATATATGAAAAGATTATTGTTTCAGCGCTTCAGCACCACCAACAATCTCCAAGATTTCGTTAGTAATAGCAGCCTGACGTTGTCTGTTATAAGTAAGTGTTAAATCGTCTTTTAGATCCTGCGCATTGTCTGTTGCTTTATGCATAGCAGTCATACGAGCACCATGCTCAGAAGCATGAGAGTCTAATAAACCTTTGTAAAACTGTATTTTTAAAGACTTAGGAATAAGATCTAAAACAATAGAAGATTTAGAAGGCTCGAATATATAATCGGTATTCAATTGAACCTCTTCAGTCTCCTCAGCTTTAACCGGTAAAAACGGCTCTACCATTAACTCTTGAGTCGCAGCATTTACAAACTTATTGTAGATGATTTCAACTTTATCGAAAGAACCTGCAACAAAAGCATCCATAACTTCTTGAGCAATAAGAGTAGAACTATCAAAGTTCAAGTCGTTAAAAATCTCAAGGTTAGAATTAAACATGGTATGTTTTCCTGTGAAGTAATCTACAGATCTTTTCCCGATAGGGTAAACCTGTACATCAAGATCAGAAAGTTCCTTAATACGCTTTTCAGTCCTTTTAAATACGTTTGCATTAAAGGCACCACATAAACCACGATTGGAAGCAATAGGTACAAGTAATACTTTTTGAGTATCTCTTTCTTGACTATAAACGCCTTCAGTAGAATCCTCGAGAGTAGCACTTAGATTTACTAAAATTTCGTGCAATTTCTCTGCGTAAGGTCGCATTTGAGTAATTGCGTCCTGAGCTCTTTTCAATTTTGCAGCCGACACCATTTTCATGGCACTGGTAATTTGCATCGTAGAAGCTACAGAAGTAATTCTAGTACGTATTTCTTTTAAGTTAGCCATTGGTAAGTCTATTGAAAGTGAAGGCCGAAGCCTTCACTAGTTCAGTCTTATTAGTATTTTGATGAAACTTCAGCTACTGCTTTTTCAATTGCTGCAGTTGCTTCACCTGTCAATTTACCTGCTTTTAAAGATGCTAATTCAGTAGCATATTTATTTCTCATGAAAGACAAGAATTCAACCTCAAATTCTCTCACTTTATTTACAGGAACTTTAGCCATCAAGTTTTTAGTACCACAGTAAATGATCGCTACTTGCTCTTCTACTGGAAGTGGAGAGTTCAAGCCTTGCTTTAACATTTCTACGTTACGTTTACCTTTATTAATTACCAATAAGGTAGCATCATCAAGGTCAGAACCAAACTTAGCAAATGCTTCTAGTTCACGGTACTGAGCTTGATCTAATTTCAAGGTACCCGAAACTTTCTTCATTGATTTAATCTGAGCGTTACCACCTACACGAGATACAGAAATACCTACGTTAATAGCTGGACGAACACCTGAATTAAATAGATCAGCTTCTAAGAATATTTGACCGTCTGTAATAGAAATTACGTTGGTAGGAATATAAGCAGATACATCACCAGCTTGAGTCTCGATAATTGGAAGAGCAGTTAATGAACCACCACCTTTAACGATACCTTTAATAGATTCTGGAAGATCATTCATGTCCTGTGCAATAGCATCAGAATCGTTGATTTTCGCAGCACGCTCAAGTAATCTTGAGTGTAAGAAGAATACATCACCTGGGTAAGCCTCACGTCCTGGAGGACGTCTTAATAGAAGAGATACCTCACGGTATGCTACAGCTTGCTTAGATAAATCATCATATACAATTAATGCATGACGACCAGTATCACGGAAGAACTCACCAATAGCAGCACCCGCAAATGGAGCATAAAACTGCATTGGAGCAGGGTCAGAAGCATTTGCTGCAACAATAACTGTATAAGCCATTGCACCAGCTTCTTCTAGTGTTTTTACAATATTTGCTACCGTAGATCCTTTTTGACCAATGGCAACATAAATACAATAAACTGGCTCGCCAGCATCGTAAAATTCTTTTTGGTTTATGATGGTATCAATAGCCACAGATGTTTTACCAGTCTGACGGTCACCAATAATCAATTCACGTTGTCCACGTCCAATAGGAATCATAGCATCAATTGCCTTAATTCCAGTTTGAAGTGGTTCTGTAACAGGCTGACGATAAATAACACCAGGAGCAGTACGCTCTAAAGGCATTTCGTAAGTAGTTCCAGTAATTGGACCTTTACCGTCGATAGGAGTACCTAAAGTATCAACTACACGACCTAACATACCATCACCTACATTAATAGATGCAATACGTCCGGTACGTTTTACAGTATCTCCTTCTTTAATAATCTTAGAAGATCCTAAAAGCACGGCACCTACATTGTCCTCTTCCAAGTTCAATACGATTCCTTGTAAACCTGATTGGAATTCAATCAATTCACCTGAACCTACATTTCTAAGGCCATATACACGAGCAATACCATCACCTACTTGAAGGACGGTACCTACTTCAGCAATTTCAGCCTCAGTTTTAAGACCTGAAAGTTGCTCTCTTAATATTGCTGAAACTTCAGCTGGTTTTACACTTGCCATAACTAGTACTATTTTATGTACGGATTGGAAACAAATTCTCTTTTCAATTGTTGTAATTTATTAGCGATACTCGCATTAAATTCGCGACCGCCAATACGAAGAACAAATCCACCAATAATGGTTTCATCAACAAGCTCTTCTAGTAAAACTTCAGAATCGCCAGCAACTAATTTTAGTTGAGCCAAAACTTGTGTTTTTATATCCTCTGTAATTGCTATAGCAGTAACAACAGAAGCTTTCACTATATTTTTCGATTCGTTGTAAAGGTCCATGAAGCTCAATGCAATAGCACCTAAAATCGCCTCACGTCTTTTTTCGACAACGATATTAATAAATGCCATACTTAAGTCACATACTTCTTTTGCGAAAATCTCGCGAAGAACTAAAGCCTTTTTATCCGGTTTAACAATAGGGTTTTTAAGCATATTGGTAAATTCTGGATTTTCCTCACAAACAGATAAAACAGTTTGCATATCTCCTTTCACTTGCTCAAGAATATTACGTTCTTCAGCTAAAGAAATCAAAGACTTCGCATAACGCAGGGCAACTCTGGTTTCTTTCATCGTCTCTTAGTTAAGCTTTACGTCTTTAAGCATCTCCACTATATAAGCGTTTTGCTTTTCAGAATCTTTCAATTCTACCATCAATATTTTCTCTGCTATATCTACAGACAAAGAACCTACAGAACTTTTAAGCTCTGAGATAGCAGCAACTTTTTCATTTTCAATAAGCTTTTTTGCCGCCGAAATAATTGCATCAGCTTCTGCTTTAGCAACATTTTTAGCTTCAGAAAGTATATTAGACTTCATGTCTCTAGCTTCTTTCAACAAATCGTCTCTTTCAGCACGAGCCTTTTTTAAGATAAGTTCGTTGTCTGCTTGTAGAGAAGCCATTTCAGCACGTGCATTTTCTGCAGAAGCTAAGGCGTCAATAATAGAAATTTCACGAGCTTTAACAGCACCTAAAATAGGTGTCCAAGCAAATTTCTTTAAGAGAAGCAACAATATCAAAAATGACAGTGTTGTCCAGAATATCAATCCTATTTGAGGAGTAACTAATTCCATGTCTTGTTATTTATGTGTTTTGTTTTAACAGAATTAAAACAAACCTTTCAGGCAATCCCTGAAAGGTTTGCTAAAGTAACTAGCTTTTTGAAACTAACAAAGAAACTACAACTGCGAAAAGAGCTACACCCTCAACAAGGGCAGCAGCAATAATCATTGCAGTTTGAATTTTTGATGTTGCTTCTGGTTGTCTTGCAATACCTTCCATTGCAGACCCCCCAATTTTTCCGATACCGATCCCAGCGCCTATTACAGCTAGACCTGCACCAATTGCAGCTAATGGTCCCATAATTATTTTAATTTAAGGGTTAAACAAAAAACTTAATTAATGATGCTCATGTTCTGCTACCGCCATTCCAATGAATAGCGCCGACAACAACGTGAAAATATATGCTTGCAAAGCAGCTACAAGTAGCTCCAATACATCCATAAACAGTACAAAACCTACAGATACTGGGGCAATCATTACAGTCTTAAAGATAAAGATCAATGAGATCAAACTTAAGATGATAATGTGTCCTGCAGTAATGTTTGCGAACAAACGTATAAGTAGGGCGACGGGTTTTGCAATAATACCCATTAATTCTACAGGAATCATAATTGGCAATAACCAGAAGGGAACTCCTGGTGTTGCAAATACGTGTTTCCAATAATCTTTATTTCCATTCAAGTTCGTAATCAAGAACGTAATGAATGAAAGTGTAATAGTAAATGAAATGTTTCCAGTTAAGTTTGCTGAACCAGGGAAGAAAGGAATTAAACCTAAGATGTTGTTTACCCAGATAAAGAAAAATACAGTTAACAAATAAGGCAAAAACTTGTCTGCTTTTTTCTCTCCAATATTTGGCACTGCAATATCATCTCTTACAAATAATACTAATGGCTCTATAAACGAAGCCAGCCCCTTAGGTGCTAAGTTTCCTTTACGGTAAGATCTACCAACAGTAATAAAGAGTAGTAAAATGATGATAATTGATAAGAACATAGAAAATACATTCTTAGTAATTGAAAAGTCGATTGGATGAGCGCCACCTAACTCTACAACATGACCGTGGTCTAATTTGTAAGTTCGTGTACCACAAACAACCTCATCATGACCATGATTAAATTCGCTAGACATAAACACATCTAAGCTACCATTGGTATATAAAATAACAGGTAGGGGAATGGCTACAGGGTGTTCAACACCAAGATCGTCGGTATAATCCAAAATGTGAAATTCATGTGCATCAGCAATGTGATGCATAATAACTTCAACTGCGTTGAATTCTTCATCTTCACCGTGTTTAACTTCAGTGTCAGAGGCGTATAAATTCGCGTTCGATAATAAGAATGCGACTGCTAATGTAATAGACGTATATAGAGCTTTCATGTAGTTTTCAAGTGGTTATTGCCCTTCAAAAAATCCATGCAAAAATAGACAATATTATTTAATACAGAAGCATATATCCAACTAAACAAAAATAATTTAAACCTAGGAAGTTGACATAGGCGATATAGGATAGGGTATAAGCGAACTTGCAAATTTATTCTTTCAATTTCCGAACAGTTAAAAGTAAATCAAAAACTAAGTATGCACCATAAACAAGTAAAAATTGTAATGCAAAAGATTCCATCGGTCTTGTGTTCGGCAATATTAAAATTGCCATAAAGATCATAGCCAGTAGCATTTTAAATAGACTAAGCGCTAAATATATAAAGCCAGCCTTGTCTGTTAAATACACATAGCCATACACCAAAACTGGGTAAAGAAAGGAAGCCGTTAGAAAATTGAATACATGAATACGTATAAAATCAATTTTACTTAAAGTAAATAAATCAAAAAACTGGAATGTATAGTGTACGACAGCAATGCAAAAAGAAAAAAGCACCAACTTTACGTAGAAGTGAAGAATAACTCTAATCATTTACTCAATTTAATTACTTCATTAATTACATGGTAAAGAGCTCCAAAAACAGCAAGAAGGGAAAGTATAACTGTAAATAAATTTTCTTTTTCCAACCACAAATCTAATCTTGAACCAGCATAAGCACCTAGCCCAATAATAACCCCCATTTGCATGGCAACACCCGAAAACTTAAAAAACTGATTAAGCGGTTTTTTCTTGTTTTCCATTAGAATCGTTCGATTTAATGTTTTTTATAGAAGCACCCATACTACAAGAGCCCGTAAAATTAGCGCCTGGCTCGATAGCCAATTTATTGGTGATTATATCTCCTAACAAATTAGCACTCGACTTTAAACTCAACAATTCATGAACTTGAATTTTGGCTTTAAGTGTACCAGAAATTAATGCGTTTTGACAAACAACCTCTCCTTCAACCAGTCCCGTTTCACCTACCACTAAACGTCCTTTGGTAGTAATAGAACCTGTTAAAGTACCGTCGATTCTTAAATCTCCTTCGGTAATAATATCTCCTTTAATAATACTTCCTTGTCCAATTGCATTTACTGCAGAACTCGATTTATCGTTAGAACGACTCACTTCTGTGTTTGATTTTGAAAACATAGTAAAATTTTTAGCTTATTTGTATTTTAAGTAAGTCCCTTCGAAATACACCAAGTACTGGTCTAACATTTTGTCTTTATAGAAGGTTTTAAAATTACTCGAAGATATAATAAAATGCTCAAAATCAGACCTACCTAATAGGGTTTTTAAGCGTTCCTCATCTTTTATAGCATCTAAATAGTTTAAAGACCTACTCGACTTATCGAATGTTTTTACAATAATTAATTGGTAGTCTAAATTCAACATCAAGCTTTGAGTTTTATACATTTCTGTTTTATAAAACTTGGTGTTAAAATCAGAAATCGCCATTTTCAATTTATTAACACTAGGACCCGAAGTTTCTATCGCCAAAATATAGTAATGCTCTTCATTTTCATCAAAGGTATAATTGGTTTCATCTGGCACAAGAGACCTTCGCTCTATATCTTGTAATATAGCTCTTGCCTCATCGGCAACTTCACCACTAGAATAAACGGTTAGCAATTCGTTTAAACTGCTTATTAATTGCTCCTCACCAAAAAGATGCCCTGTAGAAAGTGAATTTAATAAATAACATTGTGCTGCAATAGGGTGGGAGGAATACTTAGCCCGCAAAGAATCGGCCATTTCTATAACCTCCGCATATTTATTACTCACAAACAAAGTGTACACGTTTTCGTAATAATACATTGCGCTATCTACCGCCTCTGTGTTCTGCGAATAATACGATTCAGGATCGAGTATCATTTTCAAATAATCACTTTCTGGATACGCCTCTCGAAGCTTATTTAAATAAGCTTGGGCAGGTAAATTTTCGTCTAATAATAGATGCGTAGTATAAAGCTGATAAAAAGACAAAGCCTCGTATTTGTTTTGAGGATAAGCCGAAAGTAGCGTTTCGAAAACAGCTAAAGCTTCTGGGTAATCTTGTAATTCTTCTTTGTAAATTAAACCTAGCTGATAAAAGGACTGTACAATAAGGTCTACAGTTGCGGCTTTTGCAGAATCGGTAGTTGGGATAATGTCTAAATAGTATTCTCTACTATACACATCTTTTTCTTCCTCTTCTTCGCCGTCGTCTAAGGCTATTTGTTGTTTGTTTTTACGCCTCCAATTATCTTCTAATTTACGCTCTCCCCACTTACTAATAAATTCAGAATACCCAAAACTTACTGCCGATGGATTGTAAAAATACCAAGCGCCACTTCCGCCAGCAGAAGGATTAAATTGATTTCGAGAATTGTTGTTTTGTCTATTACCTGTGTTGGATTTTAGCGCTTCTTTCGCTTTTCTGTCGGCTTCTTTCTTCTCTTCTATTAGCTGATCAATCATTGCTAATAAAGCATCTTCATCTAGTAAAGACAAGGTCATTAAACTATCTTGAAGAGTAATTGTATTGTACAAGCCGACTAATTCGTTTAGGCTGTTTCGCTTTTTAGAAAGCATGTCGTAATCGGGATGATTCTGACTTAAAAAAGTCATGGCGGTATCGTAATGCCCTTGAGCGTATAAATACGAAGCTTCGTCGAAATAAATATTAGCCAGTGTTAAATGCGAAATGGACTGTTGCTGATCGTTCCCTAAATTACTTGCCGTAGAATTTATTAAATGTGATTTGGCTAAATCTTCGTTCTTTTCTTTAAGTGCTATTTCAGCTAAAGCGTAATAGATTTGATCCTTATAATCGATGTTTTTATCATCCTTAAGCATTTTTTCAATCTCATTAATCAACTTTGAAGAGTCGTTTAATTTTGGATTAAAGGCTCTAGCCCTGCTTAGTAAAGCATTAAATTTAAATTCGTATTCTGGATTCATCTTCACCACCTTATTGAAGTACTCGTAAGCAGTGTCGTAGTCTTCTAGTTTTTGGTAGAGCTGTGCTAAAATATAAGTAAACCGGGCTTTTTGTGTTTTGTCTTTCGAATATTTTAAAGCGGTATTTATGTATTCTATAACCAGGTCCCAGTTTCCCTTTTTTAGATGGAAATTTGCATTCACCTCAGCCAACAAAACACGATCTATCTTTTTTAGGCGGGCATCGCTTTCTAAGTACAAAAGTTGATTTTCTGCGGTAGTGAAATTACCCATTTCTATTTGCGCTCTAGTAGACCACAATACAGCCATATCAGAAATATAACCATCGTATTCTCTACTTACATAACCTAGCATTTCTATAGCCTTACCGTATTCTTGCTTATAAAATAGAGCCTTACCCATTAAGAAGTAGCTGTCGTCTATCCATTTATTTCTCTCTTCCCCTTTTATTTCCATAGAATGAAACTCTACTACTAAAGCAGCCTTATCGATTACCCGATTTAGCTGTGGATATATTTTTTGTGCCTGTTTAGCATCTCCTAAAATAGTGGTAGGTAAAAGAGCGTTATAGTCTTCTTGATGATTTTTTTCGAGCTTAATTAAAGCTTCCTTTAAGCTCTCTACTCCATTAAAATAACCGTTATATCGTGCCGCTGTACGGTGATAGCTACGGTTTAAGAATCGATCTTTTTGTGTGGAACAAGAATTGAACAACACTGTAATTAAGAAAAAAGATAAATATGTAAGAAGGTTTTTCAAATTGTATGTTTTTCGCAATAGTATTAACTACTTCTAAGCAAAATTATTTTAATTTTTCTTTTAAGCCCTCTTTAATGGTAAATATCTCTCTTGGAGAATTAGTTTAAAACTAAAATATAAATTGAAAATTATAAAAACGGCTATTTTGCCTTTTCCAACTGCTCATCAAAAGGTTTGCAAAGAATATCAAAATCCATTTTGGCATCAATAATTTCAAGATCAATTAACCGCTCCTGTACTTTGTTGATTGTTTCTGAATCTAAATCGCCATTATAAGCCCATTCTGTTTCATTAAACCACACAGCTACATCTTCTTCTTTAAGTTGATAGCGCTCTGCAATTTCTTTAACTGTATTATCGCTTCTTTTTACTTGACTGCAAGATTCGTTTACAATTTTTAAAATTTGCTCAATTTCTGTATTGTGCGTAAGCAAAAGCTCTTCTCTTACAGCCACTACAAAACTAGGCCATGGAGTAGGGCATTCGCCAATAATTCTAAACTCTCCATTGTCCACAAATGGTTTGGTGGTAAACTTTTCCCAAAGGAAATAATCAGCTTTTCCGTCAGCTAAATAGGCTCTTCCACCATCGAGGTTTTTAACCACTTCAAATTTCTGCTTTGCTAAATCCCATTTATAATTATCGGCATTTACATAAGCCATTAAATGAGAGCCAGATCCAAACCGAGAAATGGCTGCACGTGAATTTTCTAAATCATTTACAGATGTAAACTTTGACTTAGCACCCACATGAATTCCCCAACGCAGAGGAGATTTAACATAAAACTGTATAATTTTACTAGGATTACCACGATGAATATCTGCAATAATTCCTTCGGTAAGTAAAATGGCTATATCTAAGTCACCCGATCTTAAGGCTTTTGTCATGGCTCCGGTACCACCGTGATAGTCTTGCCAAGAAATAGAGATTCCTTGCTTTTCAAAACGATTTTCTTCGATGGCTTTTTTCCAAGGTAAATTGAAGTGTTCGGGAACACCTCCTACCTGAAATTGACTTAGTTTAGACATAATTAGCTCTATTTATTGGCGCAAATTTACGGCAAAAAATAAGCATCTATATTGATCTGTATCTTAAATTAATCGAAAAAAATATACGAATACACTGCATACAAAAAAACCTCTCCTGATTTCTAAGGAGAGGTTTTATAAATAAGATGTCTTAACTGGGTGTCTAAATCAACATTCTCTACCAAGCTTTTTGTCAATGTGCATTGACAAATTATTTAATTGTTGAAAATTATGCAGAAAACTTAAACGTTCCTCTTCAGGTACAGTATTGTCTTTCATTTGTTTAAGCATTTCGGCTATTTGTATTTTCACCTGCTTAGACTTTAAACGTATAACAGCCTCAACTACTAAATCCTTTAATTTATCCGTTTCCGTAGGAACTATGATCTCTTTTTTAGACCAGTCGCTAAGGAGGTGTTTTTCGCTTAACAATTCCGAAACAGCCTGAGAAATCTCAGGATCTTGGTGGCGCACAAAATGTGTATCGTCTAAAATTGTTTCGTGTTCATTTACATGATTCACAAACTCAGTGTATATTTTATTATAAGCAGGATGTGTAAATTCTATTCCATCTTCGGTAAGCTCCGATAAAATATATTCTGCTGCAGAAACTGTGGTAACTTCCTCTTCCCCTTCCTCATTTTCGTACTCAAAATTGAGAGGTGAAGTTCCGTAAATAACCAGCAAGCGTATAAGTGTCAGTTCTTCCAAATTTAAACTTAAAGCAACTGCTTTGGTCGTTTTTTTGGTGCCCGTAAACACCACTTGCATAGTCTCATTTTTCGCTGCTGGAGATTTTCCAGAACGCGATTGCTCTATGCTTGAGAAGATAAGCTGTTCGTCGATTCCTAAAATAGAAGAGGAGCTTTGTGCATACACCGTTCTCGAAATTGTATCGGGTATAAGTGCTATAGTAGCGGCAATGTCTTTTATTAACTCCGCCCTTTTTATAGGGTCTTCTTTAGCCTCGGCTAAAAGTAAAGAGCATTTAAATTCTATAAAATCTTTTGCTTGTTCTTCTATATAATTTTCAAGTTCTTCAGAGCTTACTTTTTTAGCATATGAATCTGGATCTTCGCCATCTGGAAAGGTAACGACCTTTACATTGAGTCCTTCTTGAAGAATTAAATTAACCCCTCTAAGGGCTGCTTTTAAACCTGCAGCATCTCCATCGAAAAGTAAGGTAATATTATTGGTAAATCGTTTTACTAGCTTTATCTGATCTACAGTTAAGGAAGTACCCGAAGAAGCCACCACGTTTTCTATACCCGTTTGATGCATAGACACCACATCGGTATAGCCTTCAACCAATAAACAGCGGTCTTTTTTAACAATGCTATTTTTAGCCTGATACATTCCGTAGAGCACCTTACTCTTGGAGTATATTTCGCTTTCTGGAGAGTTGAGGTATTTAGCGGCTTTAACGTTACTCTTTAAAATTCTACCTCCAAAACCTAAAATTCTACCCGAAAGGGAATGTATAGGAAACATGACTCTACCACGGAAACGGTCGTAGTTTCTGGATTCTTTAGGAATCGTAAGTCCTGTTTTTTCTAAGAATTCAATTTTATAACCTTCCTTAAGTGCGTGTGCACTAAAAGCATCGCTTTTTTCAGGACTGTAACCGAGTTGAAACTTTTTGAGGGTATCTTCTCTAAAACCTCTTTCTTTAAAATAACTAAGTCCGATAGCACGACCTTCGTCAGCATTAAAAAGTTGGTCTTGAAAATAGTCGTTAGCGATATTACTAACAATATACATACTTTCTCTATCGTTGGCAGCTTCCTCCTGTTCGGGAGTTCGCTCCTGCTCTTCGATAAATATATTGTATTTGCTAGCAAGGAATTTTAAGGCTTCAGGATACGAAAAATGCTCGTGATCCATTACGAAATTTACGGAGTTCCCTCCTTTACCACATCCAAAGCATTTGTAAATTCCTTTGGCTGGAGAAACTGTAAATGAAGGCGTTTTTTCGTCGTGGAAAGGACAGTTACCCAACATATTAACCCCTCGTTTTTTGAGGTGTACAAAATCGCCTACCACCTCGTCTATACGGGCAGTTTCGAAAATGAGGTCTATGGTTTCCTTTGGAATCAAGCTTGTAAATTTAAGAGGCTAAAGTACCAAATAAAAGGGATTAGTAAATGATTAGAGGGAATACGAAATTTCAAACTTTAATTATTAAGTCTCAAACTTATTTCTTCCGGTCTATTACATATTTAATTAAAGCCTCTAGGGATGTTTTTACTTCCGTATTGGGGAAGCTAGAAAGTATCTTTTCGGCTTTAGCTTGGTACTCGTACATGCTTTTTTCGGCATATTCTAGGCCACCACTTGCACGCACAAAGGCAATTACTTCTTTCACCTTTTTAGGGTTGTTATGATGCCTTTTAATGGTGTTTATAACCGATTTACGGGTAGATTTATCGCAGTGTTGTAGGGCATAAATTAAAGGCAAAGTCATTTTTTGCTCTTTTATGTCTATCCCTACAGGCTTACCTATAAGTCCTTGTTTTTGGTAATCGAAAAGGTCGTCTTTTATCTGGAAAGCTATACCAATAGCTTCGCCAAAATCCCACATTTTCTGAATTAGTTCTTCGTCTTTAGAAACCGAGGAACATCCAACCGCACAACAAGCCGCAATAAGTGAAGCTGTTTTTTTACGGATAATCTCGTAATAAACCTCTTCTACAATATCTAATCTTCTGGCTTTTTCTATTTGCAATAATTCTCCTTCGCTCATCTCTTCTACTGCACGAGAAGTGAGTTTTAAAAGGTGAAAGTCTTCGTTTTTTACTGCAAGTAGTAAGCCTTTTGACAACAGGAAATCGCCTACTAAAACGGCAATTTTATTTTTCCAAAGTGCGTTTATAGAAAAGAATCCACGGCGCATATTCGCGTCGTCTACTACATCGTCGTGTACTAAAGTCGCAGTATGCAAAAGCTCTATCATAGAAGCGCCACGAAAAGTACTTTCGTTTAGTTCGCCACATAATTTAGCCGACAGAAAAACAAACATAGGACGCATTTGCTTCCCTTTTCGTTTTACGATATAGTGGGTAATTTTATCTAGTAAGGGAACCTTACTCGCCATGGTAGACTTGAACTTAGACTCAAAAGAGTCCATTTCATTTTTTATTGGCGCTTTTATTTGATCGATTAAAGACATGGGGCTAAATGTGGTGATTCTTGAAACCTAAATACAATCTTCTAGTTATAAATACACCGCTATTTCTTATTTGCCAATTGGCCACAAGCAGCATCAATATCTTTACCTCTACTACGTCGTACATTTATTACAACGCCACGCTCTTCTAAGTAATCTTTAAAAGCATCAACTTTAGCGACACTTGCTTGCTTAAATTCTGCCCCATCTATAGGGTTGTACTCTATGATGTTTACTTTACAAGGAATGTGTTTACAGAACTCGTACAACTCATGCGCATCTTGTAATTCGTCGTTAAACTTGTCGAAGATGATGTATTCGTAGGTAACACGTGTTTGTGTTTTTTCGTAAAAATATTTAAGCGATTTGGCTAAAGCTTCCAAATTATTGGTTTCGTTAATCCCCATAATTTTATTTCGCTTCTCATCGTTTGCAGCGTGTAAAGAAAGTGCCAAGTTGAATTTTACATTGTCATCGGCAAGCTTTTCAATCATCTTTGCAACACCTGCAGTAGAAACAGTAATTCGTTTTGGAGACATTCCCAATCCTTCTTCCGAAGTAATTTTTTCTATGGATTCCAACACGTTTTTATAGTTCAAGAGCGGCTCGCCCATTCCCATATAAACAATGTTAGACAAAGGTTGTCCGTTATGCTCCAATGCTTGATCGCGTATAATACGTACCTGATCGTAAATTTCAGCAGCGTCTATATTACGCATACGTTTTAACTTTCCGGTAGCACAAAACTCACAAGCCAAGCTACAACCCACCTGCGAAGAAATACAGGCAGTCATGCGAGTATCGGCAGGAATAAGAACGCCCTCACAAATTTTATTATCGTGTAAACGGAAGGCATTTTTTATGGTCCCGTCTTTACTAAACTGTGACTCGTCTATTGCAACGGCATTAATCGTAAAATGCT
>Ga0308000_10000211_pt1 | contig 22996 bp, 11 predicted proteins | sample Neamet3_FD_203877 | JGI IMG/M metagenome (GOLD analysis project Ga0308000, IMG submission 203877) | Marine microbial communities from water near the shore, Antarctic Ocean - #3 | ecosystem: Environmental > Aquatic > Marine > Unclassified | place: Southern Ocean | collected 2014-06-04 | reverse complement strand
TTCTTTACTTCGAAATTTTTATTTGTTGCCATATTACGTTATCACTCTCCAACGTTTATTGTGTTTATTCTATTTATACGCTTATCGCACTTGATATTACTTTAATTGTTGAACTACTGTTGCTTGCCATGGTTACTTTTAATAACATATTGCCACTCGTTATAGTTGCATCGAATGTTGCCAAAGAAGAACCACTAAAGATTGTTCCATATTCTGTTAAGTATACTGTTGATCCATCATGTATTGCATTTAATTCTGTTGAATGATATGCTGAACCCTGTGTTATTTGTACTTGATATTTAACTGTTCTATATGTAGCAACTGCGTGTGTAGCCACTGTAGACGCGCTGGTTGAACTAATAGAAGTACTATCAGATCTTACATAAGAATTACCAACGATAAAGTTTGAATTACTGTCCCATGATGGAGCACCTGTACTTAATTTAGCAGGTGTTACTGTTGCATCACTTGGTGTTCCTATTCCGTTTATTGTAGGAATTACAACTTCAATTGCTGTTCCATTAGCCGGAACATTACCTGAACCAAAGGCTAAGGTTGTTCCACTAACTGTGTATTGATCATGATTCTGATATACACCGTCCCAGAATACTTGTAAGTAATTTTCATTAGGTGGTGTAACTCCTAATGTATAAGAATGTGCTGTGCCATTACCAGTGAATGTATTAATTGTTGGAGTAACTCCAACTACACCTGCACCAACATGATGTACTACTACTTCTTGACCTGATACAATACCAGCATCGAATGTTAATGTTGTACCACTTATTGCGTATGAATTCTTGTTCTGATATACACCTTCTACGAAAGCCATTATCTCATTTTCTGAGGTAGGAGCAACTGATAGCGTATAAGCATTCTGTGAACCAGAAGCTGTAAATAAATCTGTTGTAAAGACTGAACCAGATCCACCAGCTATTGTAACTGTGTCTGAACCTGCTGCAGTTGTTATTTGTATACCTGCACCGCCGACTAATGTTAATGTATCTGCTGTTGAATCTGCAACAACGTTTGATTGTCCACTAACTGCGATTGTTCCAAATGCATTGGCACCAACTGCGGTATTTGTAAATGTAATTGTGTCTGAACCAGCTGCTGTTGTAATAGCAAGACCAGTTCCACCAACTAATGTTAATGTATCAGACGAACTGTCAGCGACAACGTTACTTTGACCTGATACTGAAATTGTTTCGAATGCATTTCCACCAGCAAGTCCCCAACTTAACGTTCCTGAACCATCTGTTTTAAGTGCGAATCCTGCTGTTCCATCTGCTGCAGGTAATGCCCATATTTGGTCAGCACTTAATGCAGGAGCTTCGAATCCAACATAGTTAGATCCTTCATAAAATCTTAATTCTTTATTGTTACCATCTAATGATAAGTTTCCACCAACTAATAGATCACCATCTAGATCTGAGTTACCAGATATATCTAATGTTGCTGCATCTAATTCACCTGTTAATGTTAAATTAGCAGCTTCTGTTATTGCACCGACACTACATATTGTTTCTATTTTAGCTCCATTACCTGGAGCAGTGTCCATTGTTAATGTAGTACCTGAAACAGTATAATCTGTCTTCTGTTGATATACACCGTCGATGTAAACTAGTAAATTGTTTTCTGAAACCGGTGCGGTTGTAACTGTGAATCCTGTTGTTGATCCATTACCTGTAAATTGGTTTACGACCGAATTGCCTGTTCCAATAGTCCTGTAATAAGCTACTATTTCTACTACGTTACCTGATGCTATAGCATTAGCAAACGTGATAGTTGTTGAGTTAGTTTCGGCATAATCTGTTGTTAGCTTTTGTAATACACCATTTAGGTATACTTGAACTGCGCCAGTAGTATAGCTTAATGAAACGGAATTATCGTCGTTTCCAGTAAATGCTGTTACGCTTGATGATGTAGTATAAACAAATCTTTTTAATATATCTGAAGCTGATGCTCCACCACCACTACCTGAAGAAGCAAATGTAACTGTATCACCACCAGCGTTGGTAGTAAGTGTCATATTAGAACCAGCTACTAAAGTTAATGTATCATTAGTAGAATCTGCTGCAACTGTTGTTTGACCTGAGACTGCTACATTACCAAATGCATTAGCACCTGCAGAAGTTCCTGTTATTGTAATTGTATCTGTACCAGCGGCGGTTGTAAGGGTAATACCCGTTCCACCTACTAGGTTTAAAGTATCTGTGGTTGAATCTGCTACGACACTTGATTGTCCTGATATAGCAACTGTTTGGAAACCGTTTGTTGAACCACCACCTGCGTTATCTGCTGCCGGTGCCCATTCACTTCCACTCCATTTTAATACTTGACCGGAGCTTGCTCCAGTAGATGAAACATTACTTAAATCACCTATATCTGCTGCGCCTATTCTAGCATCTGCTCTGGCGTTAGTATAATATAGATTAGTATTTTCTGTTATTCCAGAAGTGTTAAGAGTAATATCTGCTGAACCATTAAAAGCAACACCTGATATATTTCTTGAAGTTAATAAAGTTGCTGCTGAACCACTAACATTACCAACTAAGTTGGCTGCGATAGGATAATTAGATGCGAATCTTTGATTAGCGTGATCCCATATGAATGTAGGTATAGTACCTGAAGACCAAGCACCGAATGTTAAACCTGCACCATTAGTAGCTGCGCTTGTTGCTGCTGCTTTACCAACTGTTATGTTTAGATCTTCAACACTTAAGGTTGCAGTATTTAAAGTTGTTTGTGTTCCATTGACTGTTAAGTTGCCGGTAACAATTACGTTACCTGTCGCTGCTAAATCTGCAAACGTTACATTACTTGAAGTTGCAACTGCTTGTCCTATTGCTATAGAACCATTTGTGATTGTTACACCTGTTCCAGCACTTATATGACTTCTTACTTGAGAAGCTGAAGGACCAGTATATGTAATTACACCTGTTGAATTATTGTAAGAAAGTGAACCATCTCCACCAGCATCTGTTACTGATATAGCTCCTCGAGCATTCGAATCAGCATACATTGTAGGAGTAGTATAAGACATAACTCCTGTTGAACTATTATAACTTAAATTACCACCAGCCGAAATTGAAGCTCTTGCTCTTGCAGTAGTGAAGTATTGATTTGTGCCTTCTGTTAAATCAGCAGTATCAAATCCTGTTAAATTTCTTGTTCCAAACCCAACTCTTCCGCCCATATAACCATGAGCTGAGCACTGATAGTGCAACGTCATTGGAGTTGTATCAGTAGCTATGATAGTTGTATGTGCACCTGAAGAACCAGGTGATCCGGCCGTTGTTACACCCGAAGTATAAGCAGTTGTTTTATCTGCTTCGTAATAAAATCTAAGTGGATGTCCAGAGTTAGTACTATTTGATTGATCGAATTTGTATGTATTTCCAGGTACTAAATGAAAATGTGGTGCTTCGATACCATTAATTAGATATCCAGAACTTGATCCAGATCCGTGCCATACGTGATCTGTGGTTTTACTTGCAACCGTAACAGTCAGAGTTATTGTATCACTCTTTCTGATTTTATGAAAAGAATCTGTGCTTGAACCTACAGGAACTACCGTGCTTAAACTACCAACGGTAGTTTTCATATACAGTTTTCCGTCGTTAGTGTTAAGCGCTAACTCACCTAAATCTAGATTACTAGTAGTTGGAATGGCCCCTGCGGAAGCAGATCGCCTTATTTTAATATTCGATAATCGTGCCAATTTTGGCTCCTATGTTCAATCCCTTATATAAGGAAGTTTATAAAATTTTACAAACACATATATATGTGCTATAATACTATTTATGTTTAGTATGTTCCGCCATCTACGATAACAGAAGCAATTGGTACGCCAGAAGCATTGTATTGTAATATTGCTCCTTGTGCTGAGCTTGTTATAAAGCTAATTGCTGTACCACCAGCATTAGATGCAAATACACCTTTACCAGTAAATGAGCTTAATCCAGTACCACCATGTGCTACTGCTAAATCAGTTGTTAGTGTTAATGATGCGGCACTTGCTGCTCCACTAACTTGTAGTATATCATCAACGATAACTGTACCACCTGCAGAATCAATAGTTAAATTGCCTGAGGATGTATCAATTTCATTATCGCTAGTTACACCAACTTTAATATTTCCAACAGTTGCACCAGTAACGTATAAGTCACCAAATTGTGCATCTGACCATGGTGCTGACGCGTTGTCTCCACCTGAAAGATCTTCATCTTTTGTAAATGAGAATCTTTGTGTTTGAATATCAAGACCAAAGAAACCAGTTTTAACAGCTGATCCATTATGCCATTTAAAACTAATACCTCTATCTAATGAATCTGCAGATGAAGTATTATTAGCCAATGCCATCATCGTATCATTAACTGTTACGACAGTTGAATTAACGGATGTTTGTGTTCCTGTTACTGTTAGATTTCCACCTACTATTAAATTACCACTGGTGTTAACTGTATCTGAAGTGTGATTACCTAATATAGTATTACCGTTAACTGTTAAATTGTCTGTGACTACTAAGTCTGAACCAATTGTGACATCATTTGGTAAACCAACTTGTAATGTTACGTCAGTACCGGATTTAGAAGAAACCGTTGTAACTTCATTAGCTGTACCAACGATTCTTAGATCATCTGTTAATAATGATACATCGCCTGTGCCAGAATCGCCATCAACTGTTAATGCTGTGGCAACTGTGACTACTGCAGCTGCAGTTAATCGACCTTGGCCGTCAACTGTAAATGTTGGAATAGCTGTTGTAGATCCGTATGATCCAGCTGTAACTGAAGTATTATCTAAATCGATTTCAATCTGATTACCTGAACCAGAAGTTGTAATACCTGTATCACCTGAAATTGTTAACGTTTCGGAATCTAAATCGATTGCAATTGTACCGCTATCGGTTTGAATATCAACGTCTTGAGCTGTAACTTGAGTATCAACATATGTTTTAACAGCTAAGGCAGTAGGTATTTGGGAATTAGCCGCTCCTGATAAAGTTGTGCTTGTTGATACAGATGTTAATGCTTGGCCTGAACCACCTGATGATCCAAGTTGTAAACTACCAATTGCTATATCTGATATATGTTTGTTAGCGTCTAATATTACTGCGCTAGCAGCTGTTGCTGTACCATGTACATGATCCAACATTCCGGTAAAATATTTACCACCAATTACGTCTACGGATGGAGCGTAAGGATTTTCGGTACCTGTACCGATATATAATCTATCGCCATTGTTTGCTTGAGTTCCACCTACGTAAGAATACGCTAGCTCACCTGTGTAGATATTAGCCGGTGCAGTTGTTGTTGCTCCCGTATTTAATATCTTAATTCTTGTTAATTCTGCCATTTTAGTATGTTCCCGAGTTTATTTTGAGATTATCGTTCTCAATTACTGCTTTCATTTCGTAATTACCACTTGATGCATTAAATATCATCATTGCGCCATCTGTCTGGCCCGCAGTATTTACATTACTTAATTCCCCTATTCCAATATTGAAGTTACCTACTGAAACGCTTTGAGCAACAATTTTTTGAGGATTTGAAACTTTCGCTTTTACTTTTGTAGTCATAATTTACCTATTCTACCTGGTTACACCAGGAGTTACTTCTAATTGTCCTTCTAGTACTCTAGTTACTACACCAGCGTTGCTCGTAATTTCTACGTCATAGACGTACCTACCAGCGACTAATGCATTAGTCTGAGTTGCCGTTAAAGAAATAGTTATTAGGCCCAAGTTCGCATTCGATACTTGTCCAGTAAACGCAGTATTAGTCGATGAGTCATAATTCTTCCTCATTTGACCTGCTACCGAGTAACCGGTTAATACAAGTACGTTACCATCAACGTCTGTTACTTCAACTTCTACGTTGAAAGTACTTCCTTGATCAACTGTTAAATTTGATACTATTGCCATTTAATCCCTTTACCTTAACTATTTATACTTTTAAGATCTTCAATATCAGACCTTAATAATTTATTTTCATTACTTAATTCTTTTACGGCTTCAATTAGAAGAGCTGTTAGCTTATCGTATTTAACGCCTAGATAACCATCTTCTCCTTCGTTGACTGCCTGAGGAAGAATTTCATTAACCTCTTGTGCACTGACACCGATATGTTCATCTGTTGTTTCAGTTGCTTTTTTATTTTCTACTGCTTCATCATTCCATTTGTATACGAAACCATTAAGCTGTTCGACTTTATTTAGTGCATCTTCAATATTTCCTTGTCGGGATTTTAATCTGTTATCTGATGATGCTATAAAGTCGACCGCGTTTGCATTACCTGAACCGTCTCTTAATACGATCTGATTTGCTGTGCCTGCTGTTGATGCAGTAATTGTAGCTGAGTTAGCCTGACTTGTGATTGAACCTGCTGTTCCTGCAGAAGTAGCAGCTCCCGTTAATGCAGCAGTAATTGTACCAGCTGTAAAGTTACCTGAACCGTCTCTTGAAACAATCTGATTTGCAGTATTGCCTGAAGTATGTGTTGTTGTAGCCGAGTTAGCTTGACTTGAAATAGTTGCAGCATTACCACTACATGATCCAGAAGTTGTTGCAGATGTCGCATTACCAGACAGTGCACCACTGAATACAGCAGCAAATAAAGTATTTGACCCGACATTATAACTAAGAGAGTTATCTTTATAAACTGTACCTTGTGTAACAGCAACATTTGAGGTATCACCTAAAAGAACTTTTAATGTAGTGTTTGTGTCACCTTGAGTATTAAATGTTACCTTAGTTGCGTATGTTGCACTAGTTGCACTAGATGCAGTTGATGCATTACCAGTTAATGCAGCAGTAATTGTACCAGCTGTGAAGTTACCTGAACCATCTCTTTGCACAATAGTATTTGCAGTGTTTCCAGTTGCGGCCGTTATTGTAGCAGAGTTAGCTTGACTTGAAATATTAGATGCAGTTCCAGTTAATGATGCTGTAATTGTACCAGCTGAGAAGTTACCTGAACTATCTCGTATAACTAATCTACTTGCAGTATTAGTTGAGACTGCTGCGTTTGTAGAGGCATATGCTGAATTCCAATTACTTGAATTACCACCACTTGCTGTAACGGTACCAGATGTCCATATGTTTGTACCTAATGCTGCAGTTGGAGTACCATTTTGGGTTAGTAACATCTGGTGTCCACCAGCGTAATTGACTCCAACATTTGAATGTGTCCAAGCTAATCCATATAAATTACCTAAATTACTACCTGAGGCATCAATTTTATATGCAGCACCCATACTCCAAACGTGTTGATACTTAGTTGCACTATATAATCCGAAAACACCATGGCCATAGTTAGATGCGACGAGAGAAACTGATTCACCCATCAAGATTTTTCCACCAGAACCAATTGTCATTACAGCACCTAATGTGTCTGCAGTGTCGCTTCTTAAGAAGGCTGTTGAATCAATGTTATCTAATAACGAAGCATTCGTTGCAGTTCCACTGAATGTAGTTGCACTAATTATGCGAGCACTAAAGTCTCCCGAACTGTCTCTTATAACTGGTTTTGAAACTGTATTAGCTGAAGTAAATTCGTTTTCTCTATAGTATCTTCCATCAAGATCAAGTGAGGTTAATCCAGTGACATGTCCGTGTGTATCTAATGTAACATCTTGTATTACATTTCCATTAGCATTATCAACTGAAGCTTGCGAGGATGTATCATCATGATTTACTGTAATTGTATCTCCGCTTCTTATGGTGGATATAGAAGTACCACCAGCAATATCAATTGTATCGTCATTAGTGTTAGCTGCTGCTGTTCCACCAGAATCTGCTGTAAAGTTTTTAAATATATTTTGTGATGAACCTTTGTCGGCATTTACATATGTAACTGTTGTATTAATACCTGATACTGTAACTGCTTCGGTTAAACCTGAACCAGCGGCGAATAGTAAATTGTCATTGGCTTCAAATACTTGTCCTTCAATTTTAGGAGAACCTAATGTTGCGGACGATAGAATTAATGAACCATCTGCTTCCCATCTATCTGTTGTAAAGTTATATACAATTGAATGTGAACCATCTACATTAGACGCAGCATTTGGATGAGTACCATCTGACTCCCATGTTCTGGAATTAATTGTTGTTCCGCCTAATGCACTGAATTTTCTTGTTTCTAATCCAAATCCACCAGTTGATGGCTCATTTGTATTTCCTAAATCACTACCAACGAGGACTAAAGTATCTTCAACCTCTAATGTTGCAGTGCTTAATGTTGTTTGTGTTCCGTTAACTGTTAGGTTACCAGTGATTACTGTATTACCTGCAATTGCAGCATTACCATTAACTGCTAAAGCATTGTCACCAGGATCTGCTCCGGTGGTGCCAACTCTTAGAGCTGCAGTTCTTAAGTAATCAGTAACAACTAAATTGTTTCCTATTGTTACGTCATCAGGTAATGCAATTACTGCAGATGAACCTTCACCCGCGGTATGTGTTACTGTAATTTCGTTTGCTGTACCTGAAATACCTGACATATAATTGCCAGTTGTGTGTGTTCCTAAAGCTACTGAATTATTATCTAATGTTGTGTTGAAAGTTGCATTGGCCAAATCTGTAATTGTTACATTACCAGAAATTGGACCTGTACCTAATGTGACAGTAAAGTCATCTACATTAAAATCAACGTTTTGATTAGTAGAATCCCAAGTTGCGTTTATTCCGCTTTCTGCATTATTTGCAAACAGATTAAATGCGTTATATCTTGTTAATACTGAAGTAGTGTTTGCGGCACCAGAAGTAGTCATTCCGATTAATTCCCACGCTTCTTCCGGATCTGCAGAGACTCTTGTTTCGTTCCATTGTAATCTTACATCGTGAGTTGCAGCTCCACCTGAAATACTTGTTCTATCAACCTGTAAACCTTGTTGATTAACATTTGAACCGCTTGAAGCAGTAGCATTTAAGTTTAAGAATGCTGAACCAAAGTTTGCAACATTTCCTGCTGCTGACAATAATAGAGTACCATTAGAAAGATCTAATGTTGTACCAGAAGCAAATGTCATTGATTTGCCATTACTTCCATACGTCATATTAAAGTTTAATGCTTGTGTGCTACCAGAAGTTAATCTTACACTTGCATCACTCTCAGTATGCAATTCATTGATCGCTCCAGAAAGTGTATTTGCGGATGTTGCTAAATTAGCTGCACCCTGTTTTAAATCTAATTCGTTAATCGCGGTTACTACACTTGTTGCTGAAGTAGTTAAAGATGCAACTGTACCAAGATCTGCTTGATGTTCTGCTATAGCAGAACCTACAGTTGAAGCCGTCGTACCCATTGCAGCTGCTGTGATAGTACCAAGCTCAGCATCTAATTCGTTAATAGCTGTTCTAAAATCTGGAGCAGTTGTTGTGAGGGTGTAATTACTATTTGCTGCTCTCGACGCAGTCTCTAATTCTGCTAGTGCACCTGTTAAAGTTTGAGCAGTTGTTGTATAACTAACATTTCCAATTTGTGTTTCGTGTTCTGCTATTGCAGTACCGACAGTTGAAGCTGTAGTACCCATTGCTGCAGCAGTGATTGTTCCTAACTCATCGCCATGTTCTTTTATCGCGGCTGTTATAGTAGTTGCATTAGTTCCGTATGCAGTATTTCCGATTTGAGTTTCATGTTCTGCGATTGCTGTACTAACCGTAGAAGCACTTGTTCCCAGTGCTCCAGCAGTGATAGTACCAAGCTCAGCATCATGTTCATTAACTGCACTTTGTAAATCAGTTGCAGAAGTTGTTAAACTTTCTACTGTACCGATATCACCTTGTAATTCGTTAATAGCTGCAACTAAATCTGGAGCTTTAATTTTAATAGCCGCATTGACCGCAGCTGGTGTATGAAATTCTATAAGAGAACCAAATGAATAATCTACAGCTGCACCGCTTGTAATTTTGTTTACTGCAATCTGATGTCCTGCACCAGTATTTCCATTGACTCTAAGTAGAGTCGTTGCTGAGAATGTTCCAGTGTTTGTTTTAAGTCTAGCAGTTGTTTGTGTAATATCATATAGAGTTCCTGACCAAGTAGCATTTGCTAATGTATCATTTGAACCCTGAAATAATGTAGCTCCTTCAGTATAACTTGCAGGAATCGTTGGGGATCCAGTGAGATTGATTGTGTATTGATGATTAACAACATTAAAACCACCTCTTACTAATGTTTGAGGCATTTCCGTTGCACCGTTATAAACTCTTATAACACCAATTGGATATGATTCAGTAACTAATCTTGATTGATTAGCTGCTGTGATTGTCTGTGTACCGTTCTTAAGAATAGCTGCTGCGCTATATGTACCGGTAACATTTTTAAGTAATATTTTAGTACTACCAATTACTCCTTCAATTGTACCTTTAAAGTCAGCTGAAGCTAAATTTGAACCCTGAAATATTGTAGTATCAAGTACAAATCCGGTCATTGTTGGATTGTTTTTTAATATAATCCAACCAGCAGTATTATCTAAAGTGTTTTCAGGTGATAACTCAAATCGAGTACCTGAAAAACTAGCCTGATTTGCTGTAGCAGTAGTTGAATATACTTTATCAGCGAGCTTAACATGCAATGCATCTGTATCTCCAAGATGAAGGGAGATCTCATTTGAATTTGTACGCCACTCCTCTAAAGTATTAGTAGTTGCTGTTCTTGTTTCTTTTAAAATTGTCATTATTTATTTGCCATACTTTTTAACAGTTTTTTGATTTCTGCCATATCTTTTTTAAGACTATTTATGTCTTCCCTTTGCTTTGCATCTATATCCGCTTGAACAATTGTTCTATCAATCTGATTTAAACGCTGTTCGAATGCACTCTTATCTGTATTTATAATAGCATTGGTCGATAGATCTCTAATTAAATTAGGAGATTCTTCTACTATTGCCTTCTCGTTTTTAGTCATAATATTTCCTATGTAGAAGCTATCGCTCTAAAATCTTTACATGTTGGAACGTTTGCTGCTGAGCTTGTTCTTAATACAATCTTAAATGCAAATGCTCCGAATTTTCCAATCGCAGGATCTATAGAATATGAGACTTCGCTATATTGTCCACCATCATTTACTGGTACCGGATTTGTTATTGTTACAGTTGTATGTGTATCTCTAATCCAAGGTTGTAAATCGAAATCTAAATCAGAACCGGCTGGAACTGCTTTGTAATATAAATCTATATTACTTGATGAAGGCCTATTAGCATTTAGATATACATTTATTACATCTGCTTCATCAGCTAATTCTATTTTCTTTGTAATATATTTGGCTACGTTTGATGTACCTTGTGCAGTTTCTTCTGGAACATGTGATGCATAATTTCCTGTAATAGATGCATCGTTAACTCTGTTTTGAATTAATGTAAGTGATGTTGTATTCATATCAATAACTGGACTTACATAGTTATTATCATTTTTTAATGTAGCAGTTAATTGGAATGATTTTGCACCTGAAGTATAATTAGTTTCATTAATCTGAGATGCAATTACAAGAGGAGAAGTAAACTCTGTTGTATTATTAGCTAATATCGATATGTTCGTTAAACCTGTACTCGAGTACATTTGTTCAGAACCAGAATCAACTGATTTTCCTGAGAATGCATTTAGTGAATATGATATTGAAGTTCCAGGTAATATTAAATCTTGTATTTTTGGATATAGATTAGTATACATTCTGTTTTCAGTAGCAGTCAGAGCTGTTCCACCACCCTCAATTCCTTGAGTAGTAGATGAACCAGTAATACTAACTGTATATGAATCATGTTCTATGTTAGATATAGCATGATCGCCATTAATGTTTGCTGCTGTGAGGTTATTACCAGCTACTGCACCTGCAAAAGTAACTTTACTTGTTTGATACATTCCATGATTTTTATGTTTTATTCGAACAACTGAATTACCACCAGCTGTTGATACATATGATATTGGATTTGTTGTTAAAGTTTTAGGCGGTAGAACGTCATTAACTAATACTAATGTTTGATCTGCAGTTGCAAATACGGCTCTGTGTAATGTAAACTTAAGATCTTTAGTTTGCTCTGGAGTCCAAGTTTCGGCATTAGCCGAAGTAAAGAATACACCGTTATACGGTTGCTTAGTTACTCTGTTTGCGGTATTGATCAAATCAAATCCACCGGTTTCTGCTACGGCGATTTTATATTCATCTGACATTGATATCAATACAATCGCATAAGATTGTCCACCAACTAAATAAACTGGTTGATCAAAAGTAATTGTTGTTGCTGTTGCACCTGTTGCTGAAATATTAATATTTCCTGGATTGACAACTTGATCTGTTCCAGGAACAATTCTTTGAGTTGGAATTCCATTTTCTACTGAACGTATTGAGACTCTCAATGGTAACGTTGCGTCTTTAGATACAACGAAGAGATCTATCTTAGATACAAACAATCCGCCTTGTTGATCAACTAAGAATGTTTGTGCAACTGGATCGATCCATTCTACTCTGTCTCTACGTGTTCTGATTTCTGTTTGTGTTCTCGAATCATTCATTTCTGAAGTTACGACTTGAGGAACTTTAGTAGAAATAATTGTTTTCTCTACAGATTCTATTAAACCAGATGCATGATACTGTGCTTCAGCAAATGTTGTTTCCGCATTTTTATCATTAGTACTTGAATCTGATAATCTGAATGTTCTTGTTCCAGTTTTAAATTTAAGCGCGCTATTTCTTGGAATTACAAATGACCCTGATACCGCACCTGCAGTATCTGTAATTAGATTTCCTGCACCGGATGGATGAGCTGTTTTATTTTCGAAAGTAAGTACTGAACCTTGATCTGAGAATTCTGCGTATCCACCACTTTCTGTACAAAATGCAGATACATCTGCACCGTTAAAGAAAGGATAAACACGAGTTGATGGCTTCAGCATTTGTGATTTAAAGAATATTTTTCTAGATCTCATAAATGGTACAAAGTTGATTTCGACAACTTTAGAACCTAAATCGGTTGTTTGCAATTCTGGCACAACTGATGTTGTTAAACCAGATCTTGTTTGAGATGATGTTGTAGTATCGGTTGTAATGACAGTATTGACAACTCTTTGTCCTCTTCTTCTACCATCGCCTCTGCGATTTTCGAAATCTTCTGCCCAACCTCTTCCACCTGCACCTGTTGTATTTGATTGTACTCCGAACCAATTGGTTTCCCATTCGTTCCAAACAGTACCTAAGATTCCTGATTCTTCTGCCATGGCCACGAATTGGTCATAGATTCCTTCATCATCTACAATGACATCAGGTCTTACATCTGTTTCTTTCCATTCATCTGATTCAGGAGAAAGTTTAAGTGTTCCTCCCCATGAGAATACATTATATGGATTTACATATTCTGCATATGTTCCATATGGTTGTTTTATCCATTCAGCATGAGTAAACGATTTCGTTACATTAGAACCACTTTTAACAGCACCAGAATCTCCGGACTTTCTAATTAAATTTACATTTCTTGTATCACACATTGGTCTTAATATGCCACGGTCTTTATCAATAGAAATACCATGATCTTTATGAGCAGAATTAACTACGTTACTACCATAGAATCCATCAACTACAAAACCATTTTTAAATCTTGAATTATTATTACTATCAAATATCTGTGTATCTGCTGCTTCTTTTTCTAATAGAGAAAGCGAAGTATAGTATTCTAGAGTTTTAATTCTTCTATCTAACTTGCCAATATCTCTCATAGTATAACGTTTGTTATCTACTGGAACAACTAATACATCGTCTGTTGAGAATACATATGGTTGTAATTCTAAATTATAGATTACCATAGAATCTGCAGGATCATTAGGAGGTGTTGGTCTTTTATCTGTTACGCCTTTGACAACATCGAATTTGCCTTCTTTACTAATAAAGACTTTATCAATACGACCCAACCAATGAGTAATATCTGCTGTAACAATTCCACCAGGTTGAGGAGTTTGTGTTAATATTCTTCCAGTACCTGTACTAAATTCTTGACCAGTTGTTGCACTAGTATGGGATTTAATTGGCCTAAAATCTAAACAATCTCTAAGTTGTAGTGTACCTTGAGGAGAGTCAAACGATCCGATTTCTTCGTATGTCGGATATGAATCTACTGAGAAATAATCTCCAGATCCATGAGTAAAATGAAAGAATTTGACAATTAAGTTTCCATTAGGAACTGTGTTTCCGCCTATTAAATTAATCTTACCTTCGGTATAGAAGTTATCACGTTGACCATTATCAAGTGTAAATTTAGATGTGACATCAATTCCTGATGCATCTTTAATTTCAACCAGATTAATAATGTCAACTGCGGCTAATCCGTATGAAGTAGACCCGTTAGCAGTTATCGTTTTTGTAACTTGACTTGATTTTGTTTTTTGAATTTGTGTAATGTTAGCTTTATATACTGGAAGAATAACTTGACACGATGCGCCATTTGCAAAACCAGTCATTGATGTAGTATTGGCAATAGTAACACTGTTTGTACCGTTACCTGTAATATTACCAGCTGGTACAGCAATTGGTGCATTTCCTGCTATTGACATTAATACGTTTGATGTATTAGCTAATACTCCTTGAGTAATGTTAATAGAAATTGTTGGAGTAGCATTAGCCGTAACTGTAAATTTCTCTCTTACAGTATAAAGTGTATCAACACCCGACCCATCATACAATGTTTTAACCGCATCATATGGAAGTTTAAACACTAATCCATTATTACCTGATTCGAATCTTGTTCCAACTGTGGATAATGTTCCTGCAAAGTTTTGACCTGTTACAGTCTGTGAAACTTTAGCAACAGCAGTAAATGAATTTGAACCTGACATAGTAATGTCAAAAAGAAAAAGTCTTGCAATAGTGGCTGATTGATTCTCAAAGCCTCTTGCACGTGCAGTACCAATAGCGGCATTACTAGAATTTAATAAACTTAGTGTTGTATAATTATTGATATCTGGCATACCAGTTATAGTACTAGTAGTTAACTTAACATAGTTACCGATAGGCAATGTTGTTATATTAGCATTTTCTTTTACGAAATCTGTTGAGCTTCTTGGCTTATCAGAGAAAACAAATTGTGTATCTTCAGCATGAACTCTATATCCTTGAACATACGATGTTGAAGGTTCAATGCCGAGTGCTATCTTAGTAGCTACACCACCGTTAGCTGCTGTAAGATATCCGTTATTACTACCACTATTTAAATGTTCTTTAACATCGATGACGAAAGGTTTAACTGAATAATTTCCAGATTCTTCGTGTGTTCTAATAGCAAAGCGATCTGTCAAAGCAGCACCAGTTGGATCGGAAGTTACTGAACTTACTAATCCATTCTCTATTTTCATAAGTATGATATAGTTTGAATATGTTGTATTTGGTGAAGCGATAGATTCTTTAATAAGAGTACTAACGATCTGATATCTGTTTGCGCCAGGAGCTGCATAGTTTGTAGTACCTGTTGCGTTATCTCCTAAGTCAGCATCTTCTGTAGTTGAAATAACATTTTCAGTTATGTTTAAACCAATGAGGTATGAAGGCGTATTTGTATATTTGTCTAAAATTAATGATTGAGCAGGGACGTATGTAAAACAACCTGAAATAAAGTAAACACCTTCTTCAATATTTGCAGTAGAACCATAACCGGTTTGACTGGAATATGCTGAATCTGTTCCAGTTCCATCAACGTCAGTTCCACCTGCAACCATCAACTTAGATGCTGTAGCGTGTGAACTTTGAAGAATTTCTCCAGCAGCAAATACTTTAGTAGTATTTCCTGTACCTGAACTAGTATACTTCACATATAGTGTATTCGAATCACTACCAGTTGCAGAAACAACTTGGTTTACTTTTGCAATAACTCCACTTGTTGCACCTGTTACAGTAGTACCAACCACGTTGGCCAAATAGTTTGATGTAGTATATTGTGTTCCACCTGTGGTGAAGACTTGCTCAACTTTAACGTAATCGTTATCAAGTTTATGTGTGGTCTTGCCACCTACTACCGGTGAACCATCGTTAAATGCAAATTGACCGTGTCTATCGATCTGTGCTTGCAGTGCAGTTTGTAATTGAGTTAACTCTCTTGCTTGAACAGCATAACCTGGTCTGAACAATACTCTGTGGTAATTGTCCGATTCTAAATAATCATCATAAAACGGTTCTGAACCATATATTTTAACTTTACTAATTGTCATATTTTTTTTTCCTACTTATATACTATTTATAAAGTATATTAGAATTCAATAATTATCTTAATGTCTTCGATTTGTGATGATGATCTGTTAATAGGATCTCTATTTTCTAAGAATAAAACTTGTCCACTATTTCTTGCAACTTCTGCCGCATTAACTGCAGTTGAAGCATGAAGCGAAGCTGAACCACCACCTACACCAGTTACTGTTTCGTTATTAGCGAAATCTATATAACCAGTTTTTGAGTTACGATGATAGTATAATCTATTGTTAGTTGAATCAATTTCAGTAATAAATGCTTTTGCACCAGATGTTCCACCTGTTAATACTGCATCTACTAAGAATCCAGTTGTATTTTGACCTGCGGCTAGACTTAAAAATTTAGTAGCTCTTAGTGTTGGATTAGACGCTGCTGTTGCTAACGTTGTTCCATTGATAAGTTTTGGATTTTTGATTAATGTTACTTGTCTGAAATCATTATTAATTGCAAGATCACCGGATTGTGAACCAGTTAATAATGTATTGACCGCAACATAGAATCCGCCTAATTCGTTGACTGGATCGTTACCATGACCAAGAGCAGGAGCTATAACTCCTCTAGCAGTACCACTTGAACCAGATCCACCTGTAATTGCAATACGAGCAACGGTATAATTAGTTCCTTTGGCTGTGACAGTGATTGCAGTAACAGCTCCACCTGAAACGGTTGCGTTTGCTGTAGCACCTGTTCCGTCACCTGTAATTGTTATAGTTGGTGCAGATGAATAACCTGTTCCACCAGCAGTAACTTCTATTCTTTCAATACCTGCAGCTTTAACATCATCTCTTGAAGCTTTTTGGTTTAAGTATTGTGCGTAATCACCCTCTGATAATGCAGCTTCTGCAGCAGCATCATTGTTATAAGCTAAAGAAACTGTCTTCACCGGCATGTATGAAGTTGTTAAGAATTTCTCTGAATCTTCTACTGCGATAGTGTACATGTATTTCCATGAAAACCCATCTGATTCTGCTTGAGGTTGAGTCAATGTTTGAGTAGGTTGAATAGTAGAAACACCACCACCTGCTACTGTACATTTATATACTTTAAATTCTGATGTGACAACATAAAAAGATTTGTCATATATTGTTTGATCGTCTGAGTCCCATGCAATATAAGAACTGCCTGATGTCCAAGTATATCTTGGTACAATATGAGAAACATCCGAAGCTGTAAGAGCTTTCATACCTAATAAATTTTGGTATGCTTCGTTTACGTTATCGATATTATCGTATGGTGTAAAAGCGGTTGTGTCTGAAGTATCAGATGTTGTGAGTGACCATACATCGGATTTTCCGATACCAACGTATACTTCCGTACCTGCTGCTTGTATGTCTTCTTTAAAGTTTTCAGCGTTTGTTACCCTGAATTGTGATGTTACGATTGCCGTCATTGTTCTATCCTATGATTGAGTTACATTACTCATTATGTTATATTTATTTATAACAGTTTCAGAGACGTTTGAGATCAAATTATTTTTATATTCTCTCATTGGTACATTATCTCTAAACTTTTTAGACTGATACCAATCGTCTCCTTTTCTACCGAAGTAGGAATTCTGTTGTTGTGCTTTAAATGCAGGATTTCTTACTAAGATATATTCTGCAGGTAATTTCTTAACCGCTGTTCCGGTTGAAGTCATTATCGATCCGTTAGTTTGCAATGGATTTAAGTGGCTACCAATTGTTGGGTCAACGTTCGTGTGATTTAATTCTAATCTGATAATAGGTTTAAGATCTCTGCCTCTTGTTTCGCTTGAAGCTGGAGAACCAATCTTAATATTTGGAGCTTTTACATATCCACTACCAACATTTGTAACTGTGAATCCAGATATTTCGCCTTCAGCATCCAAAGTAATAATCGCAGCTGCATTTACATTTGAAGAGAGTAATACTCCTTCTTGGTCTGTAGCTGTTGGTGCACCTATGACTAATGTTGGTGCAGTCTTATATAGTTTATCACCTAAGTTACTTAGATAAATGTTTTGGATTTTACCTAGATTGGGATTTGCTGAAGCAATTGCGTTTGCTTGTGTATAGTTTAAACCTTCGTTAGTGATAGTGATAGTCTCTATTTGACCTTGAGCGTCTATCGTAGTTGATGCCGTCGCAGAGGCACCAGTTCCACTTATTGTTATTGATGGTGCAGATGAATAGCCATATCCTTTGTCAACAGTTGTAATTGCTTTAATCATATGATTAGAAACTGTAGTAACTGAAGCTGCTGCTCCTGTACCTGCAACTGAATTAAATGTTAATACTGCTGTTCCATCTGTAACATTACCTGATGTGTGGGTTGGTGCTGAGCTTGATACTGTACCTGCTGTGCTTACTGTGTACAAATTTACACCATGTTTTATAATAGCATTAGCTGCATATGTTGCACCTGAGGCCCAAGCTACAAATCCAAGAGTAACTGTTATAACACCTGGCACACCATAGTTTTCACCTGAAGTTACCATTGTTATTGCAGAAACAGCACCACTACTTATTGCAGCCGTGGCTGTCGCAGTAGTATATCCGTCTTGATCTACGATATCTATCTTGTTTGGTGCAACTGTATAACCAGATCCACCTGCTGTTACCCCAATTGCTGTTACACCACCTTGTTTAGTGGCTACACTTAAAGTGCTAGAACGATGAATTCTTGCTTCAACGTTTGGTGAGAAGGTAGCTACGAAAGCTTCCACTAATACTGGAACATCTTCTGCACCAATTGTACCAGGTTGTAAACCAGGCATTGAGCTTAATGTGAATCGATTTATACGTGAGTATACATCTGAGAATAATTGGCCTGTTCCGTTAGTTGCGCTACCTGATACTCTCTGACTATCTCCTAACGCTGCACGTGTCAATCCAATTAATATGAGGATCTCACCAAAGAATTTAAACCCAGCAGGATGTACGAGCTTCTCAAAAGAAGAATTCCATTTGGATAAATTTTGGCCTGTTCTTATTAGATAAGAGAATTTTTGCCAGTAATGAGAGTCTTGAACTCTTATACTTTTCTCTGATATTTTTCCTTTACGATCTAAATAACTTGAAGTTCCTGCATCCCATGTACCATCACTTGGTTTCAGTGTGGAATCCCATGGATAGATGACTTCAACTTCATCATTAAATAATAATCTAAAGAATACTTCTACAGAGTCTTGAGCTCCTTTAATTTTATAGAAGTCTGTGATCGTTTTATATAGGTTTCTCTTATCAACTGTAATGTCTCGAGGTAATGAAGCAGCGATTTCTTTCTGCATTAATTGCAAGTATTCGTCTGCGTTCTCATCAATGTTCATTGCCTCTTCGATGGCATTAATAACATATGATGGACCAGGACCGACCCAGTATTTAACGATTGTTGTCAGCGAGGCACTTAATGCATTATACGAAGATAATCCGTTTACACTAAAAGTCTTACCAAGCTTTGCAGTACTTGTCGCGAGAGAACCTGGTAATTCATTACCATTTGATATTGTTACATTTGTTGATGATAATGAAATCGTTGTGATTGTACCATCTACGTTTGTAATCTTTAAAGTTGAGTTACCACCTTGAGCATCTGCATAGAAATGATCGTTTGAATTTTCTGGATCTAAGATTCTAAAGGTGGCTTTACCACTCGATATAACATCTACATGAGTTTCAGTTTCCTGATATATAAACTCTTTCATGTTCTGATACTTGTAATAGAATTCAAGCATCGTTTTAATTCCAGATGATTTCTCTAGAATTTCAGAAGGTATCAATTGATCGATACGTATATCTTCTTTTGTTTTACGCTTAGTCGATCCTACGGATTCAATATATCCAGGAGAGTTTGCGTTTGAACCATATCCTGACATACTTAGCTAGTCCTAAATCTTGCAGTTGTTTTGTAATCAATTGTACCTGAAGAACCTGATACTGCAATTGTATCTTCTTCAGGAGTTATAACAACTCGAGTAGAATCAATTGAAAGTAGCTGATCTCTTTTTGGTGCAATATCCAATGAGTTTGGTAATACAGTAATTCGAATAGATGCAGTGCTATCTGGTTTAAAGTTGTTAAGTGTTATCTTACCAAGTGTTGGATCAACTTCACCTGCATCTGGAACTGCCTTTACTTCTACACCTGATACAAGCTTAAAGACATATACATTTCTTTTCGTTGACGCTGCAATTGCTTCATCTCCGAAGTAATGCTTTTCTCCACCTATAAGGAACGATGTACTTGATATGCAACTCTTTGTGGTTCCTGTTGGAACAAAGAATGAACCAGTAAAAACAAGGCTATGATTATTCTTTGTTGTTGTTGGTGTAATGTTTTGGAATATAAAGGGACGAACAGTACTATTCAAAATAGCAGGATCGGCTTTATCAATATCTTTTAAGAGAGATGAATGCCTGAATACACCATCGAATTTGTTTAGATCATTTAAACTGAAATCATCTATTGTATCTCTTACAACAGAGGTGAGCTCTACAGAAGTTCTATCTGTAAGGTTCGGATTATATTTAAATGCCACATCAAGTTCTAAGTATGTGAAGTTAGGGTTTACAATTTCAGGTGTTATGCTGACAACGTTTTTACCCTTTAATATGTTTGTAGTAATATCTGATTTTTCTGCAATCGTTAATACATCTGCCGATACAGGTTTAATACAGATAAAGATTTTACCATAATCTGGTGGATCATTATCTTCTCCGCCCCAAGTACTGATCGCGGATATATTAGAGAATTCACCCAATATAATAGAACGATAATCGTCTGAGGTAACTGCACGTTTCTGAGATGTAAATGTAAGAGGTGCATTGTATCGTATTGATTCCATTGTTTCTGCCTCGGATCCACCTGCTGCGGCAGTTACGAGTGTTGCAGTTACATTTGAATATCCACCGACGGTATCTGCAACAGTAAATACTTTCGCACCATTTGCCTCATCGCCATTTGAATAGATGTAATCTAAAGTAATAATGTTATTGTTCGAAGGTTTAAAACCAATGACTCCGTCACCGAAATATATTTCATAATATTCGTTGGAGTTTTCTTGTAGATGATAGATCTTTGTATCTGATTTGGCAGTTAAGAGAGAAGCGAATTTTGTATAGATGTCAAATCCTGTTGATTCTTCATTTGCCTGTACTCTTACTCTGAGTGTGGATGTATCGACATCTTTATCACCGATCTGAAATTTCTGATTGGTTAAATCGTTATCGACCCTAAACTTCATTGTCTTATAGATGCCTTCTGCAATTTCAACTGCAGGGAACGTATAGGTCTTTGAGGCTCCATTCGTAACCAGAGTCGCGACAACAGTGTTGAGGACGACGAACGTAAATTCTTCACCGTCTACCAGCGAAGTACATTTAGTACCACGAGGGAGTGTCAGGGTGGTTGGTATTGTACCGACCTCAGATGAAACGTTGACAACAATATTCACAGTGGCTCGAGCGGAAAGCGTCGAACGAGGTATATAACCGAGCATCTTCGCGCGTGTTACTACATTGCCTCTTATCTGTGCAGAATCCAGAAACGCTTCATTCAGTGCCAAATGGGCAGTCATCGCATTATAATGTGTATTATAAGCAAGTACATCTAATAGAACGGAAAGACCCGAACCATCGAAATCATAATCGTTAAATTCTGTTTGTTGTTTTAAATAGTTTTTGAGATTCAGTTTGATCTGATCAAAATCTAATTCGGTTGTTTTTAAATTGGAACTCGCCATAATACTTACCTTATCTTATTCTTTGTAATACGATTTCTACTTCTTCTTTCGTATCATATTCTTTGATGTTAAAAATGACATTGATTCTATATGCATTTCTTTCTGATAGGTCCACTATCTGAACATTATCTACACGAACACGAGGCTCATGATTTACTAATACATTTCTTACACCCTCTTTGAGAGCGATTCGAGTAATTGCATCGGCAGGCTCAAATAGCAATCCACGTAAATTTGCAGCGAGAGTGGGCTGGAAAGGACGTTCATAGAAGTTACTTATTAATAGGTTACGTACGGCATTTTTAACTGCAGCATCATCCTTTAAAGACATGATATCCTTTCTATGAGGATGCAATTTAAGAGAAAGGTCTAGGTCTGCCCAACCTTTTCTTCTTGCAACACGAGCACTTCTCTTAGGGTTCGTTCTGCTGCTGGCTGTCTTATCTGATTGTAAACTCATAATAGTATTTATAACTCTTTCTATGTACTTTGTGTCTAATATATGGTATAATATGAATCAACCCTGGGGGCTAATTTTCCCGGGGAGATTTTTTTTCTAGGGTAAAAACCCGGAATGATTCGAATATAACTGAGCGACAGCAGCAGCCAGGCCCAGGGCCCTATTCCACTCCCCTGCATTTCAGCTACCCGTACATTACTCATCTTCTTCTGCTGCGACCGGTTTGCCTGTATCAACCTGAACTCCTGTAGGCGCTGTGGCTGAACCTGTATGTGTATGAGTATCTAGTACAATGCCCTTACCGGTTATGCTGTCTGTGGCTACGAGGGTCTTATCAAACGTTACGGCTTCAGTCACAGAGAGCGTCCCTGTGATGCTAGTATTTCCATCTAATGTTATAACATCAGTAATACTATTAATGTGTATGTCGCCTGCATGGTTAATCTCTAACGTACTCCCGGACTTATGCGTTACCTTTAACCGGTTATTATCGATTGTATCATCTATTTCAATGAGATGACCGGCGACAGTCTTATTTACATGGTTATATAGGCCGTCTTTTTCGAGTAATATGATCTCTTCCGGCTGATCCGAACCGGCCTCTATAGGA
>Ga0308000_10000207_pt1 | contig 23523 bp, 14 predicted proteins | sample Neamet3_FD_203877 | JGI IMG/M metagenome (GOLD analysis project Ga0308000, IMG submission 203877) | Marine microbial communities from water near the shore, Antarctic Ocean - #3 | ecosystem: Environmental > Aquatic > Marine > Unclassified | place: Southern Ocean | collected 2014-06-04 | reverse complement strand
GAGCCTAATGATATTGTAGCTTCTTACTTTCAAACAGATGATGGAGTAGAAACTTATAAGCTATTAAAAAACAATATGAATAAGAAAAAATAATTTCTTATTATATACTACAGAAAGAGCACCTTAATAGGGTGCTTTTTTTTTGTTTATCTTTGTACTTTATTAACCCATTAAAAACTTTTTATAAAATGGAAAAATTCTTATCAATCCCAGTTACAGGCGCAGGGAACGTTCTTTTGAACGTAAATGAAGTCCTGTCAGTAACAGCTGCAACCGCAACAAATGTAGAAACAGTTATTACTTACCTTAACGGTAACACTGCAACAATTACAGCGGCAGCTCAAGTAGCATTTAGTGTTAGAAAAGAAATTCAAGACGCAATGGTATTTGCTCTTCAAACTTCTTGGACAAGAGTAGTTTACAAAGTAATTCCTTCTAAAGCTGTTTCTGCAATAGTAATAGCATAATGGGAAAGTTTATTAATGTGCCTCTCCCGCTTTACAGTGTAACAGCGGACATGGCTACACCAGCTATAGCAGGAACTTCTTCGGGAGCTGCGACTGGTAAATTAACTTTCGCTACAGGTGGCTTTAATGCTACGGTAGCAGTAGGATATGTAGTTTTAAATACTGCAACATTTACTGTGTCTACAGTAACTGCTGTAGATAGTGATACTGTTTTAAGTATTTCTGGAAACGGTAACGCTACTTTAGAAGCTTCAGGAGCTACATTTAAAATATGGTCTGCTACAGCTGCTTTTGAATTTTTAGTTGCTTCTGGAAATTTTAAAACTGACGTTAGAGTAGGCGATGTTGTTGTTAATTTTACTTCTGGTAGAACTGCTACAGTTGCTAAAGTAAACAGTGACATTTCATTACAATTAGATCGTGTAATTTTTGATGATAATGGTAGTGATGCTGCTGTCGTAATATCTCAAAATGGATTTGGAGGTAGATTAGTTAACATAGAAAATGTTCTTAATTCATCTCCAATAATTGGAGGCGCTGGAACTGCACCTGTTGAATTAACTTATAGAACTAAAACTGCAGCTACTGACACTCTAACTATTAATATCTCAGAAGCACAAGCTAATTATAGTTGGCAAATGGCTTTTGAAGAACTTATGATTGACACATTAGAGTCTAACTGGAAACATATTGTAAATGAAATGCCTTTAATTGCTTCTCCTTCAGGATCGGGAGCTCCAATATTATATGCAACATCTGTGACTTTAGCTTAAGTTATATTATATATATTAACAGAGGCCTACAAATAAAGTGGGCCTCTTTTTTTTTATTATCTTTGTAAAAATGTTTAAATAATATGGCGGCATCAATAAACGAAGTAAGAAATACTGTATTAGCAATAGCGAATAAAAATAACTACGGATATATATCTCCACAAGACTTTAACCTTTATGCAAAGCAAGCTCAAATGGATATGTTTGAGGACTACTTTTATTCATATAATAATTGGATCAATAGAGAAAATGGAAGAACTTCTGGAACAGGATATGCTAATATAACAAAAGGATTAGTTGAGGTAATGGATGGTTTTTCTACTCAAGTTTTTTTAGGTCAAGCAAATGCAAATACATTTAATTTGCCTAATGATTATTATCTAATAAATAAATTATTTTATTATTCTACTGTTTTATTTACAGGAACAGCAACAGGTGTTAATACTAATCAATTAATAGATGCTGCAGCTGTAGGATGGACTACAATACCAGCTTCAGCACCAACGCCAAAAATAGGTGCAATAGTAGTAAATACAAGTACGCTGCAACAAGCATATATAACTGGGGTAGTAAGTACTAATACAATTACTTTAAGTTCTGATATATTTTTAGCAGTAGGAAATAGTTATGCTATATATTCTAATACTAATATTAGAGAAGTAGAAAGAGTAAATCAAAATAAAATATTTCTTTTAACTAATTCCATGTTAACAGCTCCAAATAAAACATATCCAGCGTATGTACTGGACGGAAATATAATTACAGTATATCCATCTACTGTTTTAAATGTAGGAGATATACAAGCACAATATATAAGATATCCACTTTCTCCAAGATGGACTTTTCAAAATTTATTATTAGGAGAACCACAATTTGATCCTAATCAAGCTGACTTTCAAGAATTTGAATTACCAGATTCTGACGAACCTACTTTGATTGCAAAGATTTGTCAGTATGTAGGAATAGAAATTAGAGAGGCTGATGTTTATAATTTTGGATCAACTGAAGAAAATAACGATACACAAGAAACAAGTTAACTATGGCATATATTACAGATTATCAATACTACGAAAATGGAGGAATAGTACCTGAAGATGCGAATTGGGGTTCTTATCAATATGTTACATTAGAAAATATTGTAAATAATTTTATGTTAATGTATCAAGGTAATAATGAATTAATTAATAACATTAATCGTTATCAAGTATTATTTCATGCAAAAAGAGGAGTTCAAGAATTGAACTATGATGCAATGAAAGAAATAAAAATATTAGAGTTAAGGGTGTGTGATCAATTAAGATTTATATTACCACAAGATTATGTTAACTGGGTAAGAGTTTCAGAAATGAGAGATGGAATGTTATTTCCTTTAACTGAAAATATTCAAACAAATTGGAGCGGAGCTTACTTGCAAGACCATGACTGTAAAATATTATTTGATGTAGATGGTAATGTTTTAAAACCTCATAATTCTGTCTTTGATATTGCAAGATTAGCTGGTCAACAAAAAAATATGTATTTAGGAAGTGGTCCTTATAATGGTCAAATGGGTTATTGTTGTGATGGTAACTGGGCTTTTGATTATAATGTACAAGGAAGATTTGGTTTAAATACAGAAACAGCAAACATAAACCCTACTTTTAGTATTAATAAAAAGGGAGGTGTAATTAATTTTACATCAGTAATGGCAGGTAAGTATGTGGTATTAGAATATGTTTCTGATGGAATGGAAAATGGTGATGACTCAAGTGTAAGTGTAAATAAAATGTTTGAAGACTTTATTTATGCATATATTAAATATGCTATTTTAAACAGTAAACATGGAGCGCAAGAATATATTATTAATAGAGCAAGAAAAGATAAATCTTCTTTATTAAGAAATGCTAAAATAAGATTAAGTAATATACATCCAGGAAGACTTTTAATGAATATGAGAGGTCAGAATAAATTGATAAAATAATATGGCTAAATCATCAACTAATTTCATAGGTGGTAAGATGAATAAAAGCGTGGATGAACGTTTAGTTCCACCAGGTGAATATATAGACGCTCTTAATGTACGTTTAGGATCTACTGAAGCTACTGAAATAGGAGCTGTAGAAAATTCTAAAGGTAACACTGCTCTTACAGCAGTTCAGTTTTTAGGAGAAAACATAAGTCCATCAGCAAGAACGATTGGTTGTTATGAAGATGGGGTTAATGAAACTCTTTACTGGTTTATAACTGATCCTGATAATTCACTTTCTATTGTTACAGGTAAAGTTGATTTAATAGTTTCTTACAATACACAAACATCTACGTTAGTGTATCATGTTATTAGTACTCAAGTTTTAAATTTTGATAAAGAATTTTTAATTACAGGTGTTAGTAAAATAGAAGATCTTTTATTTTTTACTGATGATTTAAATCCTCCAAGAGTTATAAACGTACAAAAATCACCACCAGGATATTTACTTCCACTTCCTTCAGGTTTAGATCAGTTAGTTGAAGAGGATATTAGTGTAATTGTAAAGCCACCTGGCTATGAGGAATATGGTGTAGGTACACCAGGGATTCGTCCTTTAGCAACTCCTTCTGTACAATTAATTAATATTGAACCACCTACAGCAAATAATGTTTTATTGCCTGATGAAATAGTAGTTGGAGGACAAGAAAATTATATAAAGACAAGATTTTTATCTTTTGCTTATAGGTATAGATATGAAGATGGTGGATATAGTGCTATATCTTTATTTTCAGTTCCCGCATTTCAACCTTTGACATTTGAATTTAGTATTCAAACCTATTTAAATGCTGGTATGTTTAACAGATTTAATGCTTGTAATGTTACTTTTTCTACAGGACCAAAACAAGTAGTAGAAGTAGATTTACTTTACAAACAGACCACAAGTAATGTTATATATGTAATTAAAAGATATAACAAAGTAAACGAGGGATGGGCTAATAATGATTTTAAGACTATTTTATTTGACAATAGTGAAATATATACTACGTTAGGATCAGATGAATTATTAAGATTATATGATAATGTTCCAAGAATTGCTAAAGCTCAAACTATTCAAGGAAATAGATTAGTTTATGGTAACTACATAGATGGGTATGATATTAAAGATGCTCCAGATGGAAATGAAATAAAAATAACTTATAATACTCAACCATTTTCAGAAGAGATTTCAGGTGTAACATTAGGTGATGATACTGTTCCTAATCCTTTTCTTTCTACTTTAGCTTATACTATAGGGCCAGGGGATCCAGGAGTTGACTCTGTAATTACATGGGATTTATCAAAAGTAGATGTTGATTTACCAACTGGTATTCCAGAAGGCGTAGTATTTAACTTTAGATTTGAAATGTCTTCTCAAACTGTAACTTCAAGTGGATATACTCAAGAATCTCCGTTTACTATAAGTATGACATATACTGTTGCTACAATTGGTGGATTTCCTAATGTGGCTGCTATGTGTGCATCAACAGAATTTAAAAATAGAATTGGTGGCTCATTAGCTCAAAATCAAGGAACATTGGCTCAAAATCTTTATCCTTGTAATAACTCTGATCAAGGGACAACATTAACAGATAAATTTTATTCAGAAGCATTAGCAATAGAACCATCAACAGGTTTTGAATTAGTAAATGGTGGTAGATTTACTGGAGATACCTGTGTTTTTCCTACAACATCTTTTCCTGCTCCTTGTACTTCTACTGCTTTTGGAAGTGGAATAACTTATTGTGGTCCACAAGTACCTCCATTAACTGTTGCTTTAGGACCTTGTACAGCAGGGCTTTTAACAGATGAGAGTGGTGTAGATTTTACTGATACCACTCAATATCCACCCCTTGGCGTTTTAGCTGGTGATATAGTTAAAGATAATATAACAGGGTTTATAGCAACAATTTCAGCGGTTACCGCTACTACATTAACAATAGCTAATATAACACCTATTGCTCCTGCTGTACTTCAAGATGCTGTTTCATTATTAGAGGTTTCAGGTCGTTCATATCAACTGTTCCCAGGTGGAGCGGGAACTGCCCTTTGTTCTCCTCAAGGATTTGAATACACTTCTGATGCAACTACTCCAGATGGATTTAGTCTTGCTATCCCTGCTACTCAATATTATGATGCTGGTGGCCTAAGTAACTTCTTATTTTATGAGTTTGTTTTATATGGATGTAGTGCTGGATATATTCTGGATGCAGATCAAGGTAGTTTACATTCTAACAGAGATTATGAAACAGGGGTTGTATATTTGGATAATCAAGGTAGAGCATCTACTGTATTAACAAGTGATAATAATACAACATTTTTTGATCCTAAGACTTCAGTATATAAAAACAAAATAAAAGTAACACTTGAAAATAAACCTCCTTATTGGGCTACTCATTATAAGTTTGTAGTTAAACCAAGTGAAGGAACTTATTTTACTGTATTCTCTAATATATTTTATGCTCAAGATGGTACTGGTAAAAATGAAGCAGGTTATAGTAATGAAAACGATCCAAGTTTAGTATGGTTTCAATTAAATGGTAACAACCAAAATTTAATAAAAGTAGGTGATGAGCTTATAGTAAAAGTTGATACTGCAGGTCCAATTCAAGACGAAGAAAAAACTACAGTATTAGCAGTTGAAGGCTTTGGATCAAAAGGTATTACGAATAAATCTTTAGCTGGATTATATATGTTACTTAAACCATCTGGCTGGACTATTGAATCTCAAAAGAAAAGTTATTATAGAGGAAATAAAAGTAAAGACGCAGAAGATAGTAAGGGATCTGATAGATATTCATCTGGATGTATTTCTAATTATTCTTTAAATGAAGATGAATCGGTAACCCCTCCAGTTCCTTATGATATACCTGCTGGATCAACTATTAGAATAAAAATTAGTAATTGGAGAGGTGGTGGTGGTGGAAAATGTGATAGTAAAAGATTACGATATGATAAAAGTTTTGTTTCTACAACTGACTACCCAAATTTTTATACATGGGCAGTAGGTGATGACTTATTAAGTCAAATGAATTGTACTAATGCAGATGAATGTTTTGAAACTGAAATTGAGTTTAGGAATACTTTAGGTACAACTACACTTTTAACAAGTCCATTTCTTCCTTCCTTAACAATTAGTTTTAGTTCGGGATGTGTGAATGATGCTTTTAAAGCTGTGTGTTCAGTAAGTGAAGAGCCATCAGGAGCAATGTATTTTGTTAATTCTTGTGGCATACCCAGATGTTGGGAATGGACAGAATATTATAATGGTCATTGTTCTACTCTTATTGAAGTAACAAGAGGGGGATCGTTATTAGTATGGGAAACAGTACCTCAAGATGCAGATCCAAACTTGTTTTATGATGCTTCTGATTTATTAGAAATTGATGTAAATCGAAATCATCAATCTGAAAGAACTTTTTCTTTAGTACCAAGTCCTGGATATAGTTTAGATGATGGAGGTCAAGATCAAGATTTTGCTTTAGGTGTTCCTTTGATTACAGATTTAGATTTTATAAACTGTTTTACTTTTGGGAATGGTGTAGAAAGTTTTAGAATTCAAGATAGTCCTGTAGGTAAAAGTTTTAATTTAGGAGAAAGAGTTTTAGCCGTTTCTAATCAAGACTTTAAAGAGGCAGATCGGTTTGCTGGATTAACATATAGTGGCGTTTATAGTGATTCTAATAATTCTAATAATTTAAATGAATTTAACTTAGGATTAGTGAATTATAAAGACTTAGAAACTTCCTTTGGACCTATACAAATATTACATTCCAGAGAGACAGATATATTAGTTTTACAAGAAGACAGAATATCTTATGTATTAACAGGTAAAAATGTTATTACAGACTCTACAGGTGGTGGGGCAATTGCATCAGTAAAAGAAGTATTAGGTACACAGGTAGCGAGGATAGAAGAATTTGGTATTAGTTTTAATCCTGAAAGTTTTGCTGTTTGGGGAAGTGAAATATTTTTTACAGATGCTAAAAGAGGTACTGTACTTAATTTAAGAGGTTCAGATCGAACTAATGATCAATTACAACTTGTTTCTCGCTTTGGTATGAACTCATTTTTTAGAGATAGATTTACTGAAACTTTAACAAGTCAAAAATTAGGGGCTTATGATCCTTATATGAATGAGTATGTGTTAACTATCAACAATGAATCAGTACCAAGACCAAAACAAAAACTTCCTTGTAACACAACTATTAGTCAATTAGGAATTAGTACAACTCTTTTATATGATGTTGATTTAGGAACGGGTACAGGTGTTATTAATATACCTTATATTATAACTTCAGGAAGTATTATTATTAATGTTGTTTGGAATAATACTACTTTTACTTCAGGAACTTTAACTACTGCTTCAACTACACCTTTTAGTTTTTTGAAAAATACAGCAACTCCTAATATTGCTGCAGTAGAAATTACAGTAGTTAATGCACCAGCTACTTACGAAATTACATTAGAGTGTGCGCCTGAAATTCCTCTAACACTTATACAGGTAGTAGTTAACTCAGCTAATTATGCTACTGAAACTATACATACTAATTATAGATGGACAGACGGTTCATACATCAGTAATTTTACAGGATTTTCTCCTGCAGTATTAGTTGTACCACAGGCTTCTGAATATTCAGTAAGTACAGGAATAAGGGGACAGGGTAATTATCCTTCTACTGTTTCAGACATAACACTTAGAACTCAGAGAATACTTCCTGATAATTTTAATTTTGATCCATTAATTCATAAGCTTAAACTATTATCTTCTAATACTTTATATAATAATAGTCCTGGAGATATTGCTAATTTATTAGCAACAGCTACTGTAGTTAATGGTGGTACATATACTAATCCAAGTCCTGGAGTATTCCAAGGAACTGAGTTAGCATTTAATCAACCACTTGGTAATCAATACTTATATTTAGTTTGGGAATTTGTTCTTGAAAACAATTTATTTGTATGCTACTGTCCTAATAGTGCTGTTGAGGCATGTTGTGAATGTATTGTTCCATGTGAGCAAGCTTACTTTGGTCCTGTAACACAAAATGTATCACAAGTATGTACTACAGATAGTAATACTCCAGGTAATCTTGGTCTATTAGGATTTAATGGTACAGGATCTACACCTCAATTAGGGAACGTTGTTTTCGGAGGAGATGGTTGTGATGCTGGCAGTTATTTAGCAACTGGTTTTTATATTGTAACAGCGGGCCCTGGCCCTACAATTGGTCCTAAAAATTGGGTTCAAATAGGCGTTAATGGTGAAGTAATAAATACAGGAGTTTGTCCTTAATTAAATTAAATAAAATAAAAAATATATATAAATATGTCGTGTAATAATCAACTACAAGTATACTGGAGTGGAACTTCTTTCTTTTCAGCTACTGCATTTTTTAGTGATGCTGCTCTTTCAAGTCCATCCCCTGACGGATTTTATGCCTTTGGAGGTTTTGTTCGTGAAATATCAAATGGTATTTTATTAGCTGCGGTTCCTTGCGAATCATGTATAATACCTTGCGGTGATCCTTTTTACTTTAACGGTGGATCAACTGGTGAATATAACATTGTATTTGGTATGGGTGTTAATCCAGGTGCAGCTATTATTACTTTTAGTCCTGGCCTTAACAACAGTACTTATTTCCCTGTTCCAGATCAATGTACATGGACTTACGTTAGTCCATCAACTCCTTATGGTGAGATAAAAAGATCAGAATATTCTCAGCTAACAGGTGGTTATTTAAAAGGACTTATCGGAGGTTTTGATAGTCCAACTTATGCATCTGGAAATCCATGTTTATCTCTACAAAGTCCAGTTGGGCCTTTAATTAAAACAGGACTTGGGACTGTTAATTCACAATCACTTGGAACGATTTATGATTATAATTATGCTTCATCAATTTTTAATATATCCAATGTCAACCAACCATTAGGTAGTATAATTTCTCCGATTGGATGGACAGGAATAGTTAATAATACAGGAGATTATCAATCTACATTATTAAATTGGAATTGTATTGATAAGTCTACAAGTAACTGTAATTGTAGTACAAGCATTTCAACTTGTAGTACAGCATTAGGAGTTCCTGCAAGTCCTTATAATAACAATGTTGCTTTAGCTCCAAACTTAATGCCATTTTCTGCAGGAGGAAATACTCAATTTCAGGCGTGTGGTTTATCAGTTAAACCAGCAGTTATGGTAGTGCCATCTCCTCCAGGGATACCTCAAACAGATTTAAAGGTAAGTGTAGTTGGTCCTTGTACATCAACATGGTGGGGTATTGATGTTAAGTGTCCCGAATTATTAGCGCCTATACTTTCATCAACTCAATTTGGGGACTTGGAAGATGATCAAACTCCAGCTGGTCAATTAACTAAAACACCTCTTGCAGATGTTTGTGATTACGTAGTAGATACAACTTTCTATCATGTACCTGTAGATAACTGGGGTAATACTAATCCTAATTCTTATTATTATAATGGTGACTCTTTTTCAGCAGCTGGTGTTGTTCCATTAGGGCAACCAAATGGGGTTTTAGGATTATCAGACTGGATATATGAAGATCCTTATGGAGTAACGCCTGTTGCTGTTGGTGTTTATAAAATGCAATTTGATGCTTTGGATGGAGGAGGAGTTCAAAATTGGGCAGTGCAAGTTGGCCCAAGAGAGTATAAAGACGTATCTAATACAGGTACTCCTGGTCAATTTAATCCATTGCCACCTGAAGATTATGTAGGGCAAACTTGGTCTCCAGATTGGAATGCAGGAATTACAGCTTCTGATGTGCAATCAACAGGAGCAAGAGTACCTGGTATAGTTCGGTCAATTACACCATGTACTGCTATTCCTATTGCTCCTTGTGGAGGAAGTTTTAATGGAACTAACTTATCAAATGGGCAATACAATATAGATATGGATGCGGGCGCAGCAACAGGAGCTGTTATTATTCGTCTGAAATCATTTAACGTTCCTGATAAATGTACATGGACTTATGATGGTAATAGTGCAAGTGAATATTCTTCTCCAATTTTTGGTTATCTCCAAGGAGCAATAGGAAGTATAGCTGGTGGAGGAAGTCCATGCCCTTGCCCTCCAGGATTTGATTCCTGTTTAACTTCAGGTGTTGGGGGAGTTGATGGAACAATTACAAATGCGCTTGGTTCAAATGGTATAACGTATGATGGACTATCGCATATTTGGGATCCTAACATTCCTGCGTTTGTTGCAGGTGCATCAATTGTTATGGGGCCTTATACTGATCAAGCTTCGGGTGGTGTTACTTTAACTCAAAACGCACCAGGTTATGCTATGATGGTAGTACCAAAACCTAATGCAGCTCCATCTTTAGTACAAATACAGTTAGAAGGACCATGCAATAATACAGGATTTGAATGTGAAGCGTATTGTCCTGTTAAATTATCTGTTAAAAATAGAGGTGATGTTGGCGGGGCATGTAAAGTTTACACTACTAATTTTTACACAGCATCTCCTAACGTAAGCACTGGCTTAAGTCCATCAAATTTAGAAGTTCATGATTGGGTGTTTGAAGATGAAGATGGAGTAACTCCTTTACCTGCAGGTGTTTATGCTGCAAAATGGCCAGGAGGTCCAGATAAGGAAATGGTAGTTTCAGTTAATGGTGTTATTACTAATCTTGTTAATTGCTAATAAATAAATAATTATGCCAGTATACAAACCAAAAACATTAACATACGCTCCCGATGTAAAAGGGTGGCCATCTTTTTATTCTTATTTAGCAGACTACATGGTAGGTATGAATGGCTTTTTTTATACTTGGTCAGGAGGAGATTTATTTAGACACAATACAAATCCAATACGTAATAATTATTATGGAGTACAGTATAACTCTACTATAACATCTGTTTTTAATTCTGATCCAATGACTATTAAACTTTTTAAGACTATGTCTTTTGAGTCAGACGATACATGGGAATGCACTTCTTTGTTTTCTGATTTAAGTACAGGATCAATGCTATCTACTTTTTTTGTTCAAAAAGAAGGAGAATGGTTTACATTCTTAAGAGAGGATGATGCTACAACAAACTTTAAAGCAAGATCATCAGCTGGTATAGGAACTATACTTAGTGCAACAGGACCTATAAATGCTGTTGTTGTAACGTTTAATTTAGGTGATTTAGGAAGTGTCATTAGTATAGGTGATATAGCTTATCAAGTACTACCTTCTTTAGTGATTCCTACTCCTGCGAATCCAAACCCTCCAGCTGGCCCTCCTACTTTAATAGGACCTATAACCGCTATAAATAGATTTAGTGTAACAGATATTGTTACAGGAGCGATTACTTTACCTTCTATTACAATAAATTCTGGGGGTGTTATTCCTTTAGTTGGAAACTATTGTTTAGGGTTAAAAAATTCAGTTGCAGAGTCTCATGGTGCACGAGGATATTATTTACACTTTACGCTTGAAAATACAAATACTAATGCTGTTGAATTGTTTTCTGTAGGTAGCAGTGTAATGAAAAGCTTTCCATAGAATTTTACTATCTTTGCATAAATGAAATTAAATATACTACCACTAAAAAAAACAGACTATGAAAATATTCTATGTAAGTGGTGGGAAGAATGGAGATGGACACCTCCTTCAAAAGATTTTTTACCCGATGATGGTATGGGTGGTTTTATTGTTTATGATGGAGATACACCAATTTGTGCTGGGTTTATGTATTTAACTAATTCAAAAGCTGTATGGTGTGATTGGATAATATCTAATCTTCAATATAAAGACAGGCAAAAAAGAAAAGAAGCTTTAGAGTTATTAGTTCAAACTATTAGTGATATTGCAGAAGATTTAGGGAAAAAGTATGTTTACGCATTGATTAAAAATAAACCTCTAATTAATGTATATAAAAAAATAGGTTTTATTGAGGGGGCTTCTTATACTCATGAAATGATTAAAAAAATATAATATGGCAGCAGTAACAACAGCAGTAATAGGAATAACAATGGGAGCAGCTTCAGCAGTACAGGGTTTTTCAGCAGCAGCTAAAGCAAAAACTGCGGCAGATGAGGCAAATACAGCTGCAGCTAAAGCAATGGCAGAAGCTAAAAGAAAAGCAGAGAAAGATAACTTTGCTGGATTAGCAGTTCCTTTAGATGCGTATGAAGCAGAATTTGAAAACAATTTAGCAGTTCAACAACAAAATGTAGAGGCTTTACAAGAAGGAGATTCCAGAGGTTTAGCGGCAGGTGTTGGTAGGGTAGGTGCTCAAGGAAATTTAGCGGCTGAAGGAACTCGTATTAAAATGGGCCAAGAACTTTCAGATTTAAATATGATGAAAGCTGAATCTAAGGAAGCTATAAATCAACAGCTTATAGAGATGGATGTGGCTGGAGCAAAAGAACAAAACCAAAGGATGAGAGACGCACAAGCTGCAAGAGCTCAAGGTATTTCTCAAGGAATACAAGGTGTTGGAGGGGCACTTTCATCAGCAGCAGCCTTAGCTCCATTGTATGGACAAAGCACAGCTGATAGAAGGGGTAATAAATTAGCATCACAGTTTGGTGATTCTAAATCAAAAGGAAGTTTAACGGACTCACAATTTGGGGCAAATATAGGAGCAATGGATTTAAGCAAAAAACAATTTAGGGATTTGAAAGCAGGAGGTGCTGATAATTTTAATAAGTTTCTTTTTGAAAATAAATTTAAAGGTCAAGGAGTGTCTCCTGATGATTATTATCAAATGGGGATTTCTGACTGGTCACAACAAGATTAATAAATAAACTATGGCATTACCACCTAAAAAAAATATAGACTTTGATGTTTATGAAAGACAAGATCCTACATCTACAGTAGATTGGGCGGGAGCTGCTGCAGATATTACGAAGACATTTGCAACTATTCGTGATACAAGACAAGCAAGAAAAGATGATTTAGAAAAAAACATTACAGAACAGGAGACTGCCCTTAATGATATTGGTGAATATGATTCACCCACCCTACGACAAGTTGCTTTAGACTCGTCTCAACAGAGTGCTGATGAGCTTGCAAGAAAAGCAGATTTAATGAGAAGAGGTTTGTTAAGACCTAATGATATGATGAAATTTAAATCTAATCAAAGTTCTGGATGGACTCAGTTTAAAAATAATGCAGAAAATTGGAATTCAAAGTATGTAGAATATACAGAAAGAATGAATGCAGTACCCCCTGTTAGTGCTAAATTAGAACAACAATTAGCTCAATCTTTAGAAGGATTTGGTAATTTAAAAAATTTAAAGTTTCTTACTGATGATGATGGTAATATGTCTTACACAAGAATAGATGATAAGGGTGAAATTATTCCAGGAGAGTCTATGAGTGCTAATGAAATGACAAATCTTTTAAATCAAAAAATTGATAACTTTGATTCTGTAGGTACAGCAAAAAATCTGGCAGATAAAATTGGTATAATAATTAAAGAAAAGTTAAATAAAGATGGTATAGTAACATCTGTTAACTCAGTAGAAAGATCAAGGGCAGAGTCTACGTATTTAGGTAGTGATGAAATGCAAGAAACATTAGATCTTTACGCTAAAGAGCTTACTGCCGTTCCTCAAAATTTAGCAGTAATGTTAACGCAAAACGTTAATGTACCTGGAGGTGCAGAGGTATATCAAGGAGATTTTGGAGGAAAATTACATGATGCTTGGGCAGCAAAAAACTCTGATAAACCCGCAGGTGAGAACCCTTATATAGCAATGAGATTTGACGGTAATAATTACCTTCCAGATGTTACTCCAGAACAAAAAGCAGTAGCTGATGAGTATGCTCGAGGTTTAGTAAGATCATCTCTTAATATTAAAGAGACTGTTAAAGATGTAAAGAAAATTCAAAAAACTCCCGCGCCTCAACAAAGTGCATCAAGTATTGCTAAGGGAGAAAAAGATGATGCTAAGTCAAGTAAGTTGGGAGACTATATTACTATGCTTACAGATGAAGATCCAGTTAAAAGAGAAGCTATAGAGAAAACATTAAGAACAACTCGTAATGATGCTATATCTGCATTCAACGCTAAGGTTTCTAATGATGAAGATAAATTACCTTTAATTTCTGATATTACTAAAGGCACAACATCAGTAGCAACTCAAGAGGATGTAGATGAAGGTCTTGCTGAAAAGATAGGAGATGAAGTTATTAAAAATAGAGAAATTATATTAAGTAATGGGAGAAAGATTCCTATTCAAGGATCATTTACTGAGCAAACTCGAATATTAGAAGCTGTATATGATCCTGATAATCAATTAACAACTGATGATATTGAAAAGTTAGCGAAAGGAAGAGGCTTTGATTTAGATACAGAAATTACAAGTACAGGAGATGGAGGTAAAACTTCTAAGGCTGCTTATACTACTCCTAATTACAAAACAGATCTTCAGATTAAAGGTAAGGATTCTGCAATGTCCGCTAAGGATTATTTAGATGCAGAATATGGATATGGATCAGGAGCAGAATTTAATACTTCTGCAGATACTACTAAAGGTATTGGAGAGGGAATGATAAACTTAATTAATGCTTCTCTTGATCCAGCAATGTTGGCAGAATTTAATAAAACTCCAGGTATGGAATTGAGTATGACGTTTGATAAAACTGTAGGTAACAATTCAGTAACATTTAATTTTGGTGGTGAATCTTATACAATAGGTGGGGAAAATGGAGACTTATTTAAAGACGGTTTATATTCGGGTAACGGTTATGAGGTATGGCAAGCGTTACAGGATAACTTACTTAATCCAGCTATCAATAAGTTAAATAAAGAAAGAACAGGTGGTGGTGGTGGTGGAGGCGAATTAGATTAAATAAATAAATATGGATAATTTAGAAAAACTATATAACGTTTTAAAAAGGGATGGGTATATTACTAAGTCTTTTGATGAATTTGTTGATCAAGCAACTCAGGATGCTGACTATCAGGATAAAATATTTAATGTAGTAAGTCGTGAAAATTTGTTTACTGGAGGTCCAGATGAGTTTTCAGAAAAATATTTTTCAGAACTTGCTACATCTCCTGTTGAAGGGGTAAAAAAAAAAGACGATTCTCAATTTACTTCTCCAGAGGAAGTTACGGAATCAAGTACAGTTGTGGTGGAACAACCTGGATCATCGGGGCCTTCTCCTCAGATAAATCCTAATCAAACTGAAGAGGTTGTTGATGAAAGAGTAACTGAAGAAATTCAAGATCCTGAAACCTTACAGGAAGTACAGCAAATTCAAGAGGTTCCTAATAGAACAGGAGCAGATGATGTTTATCTTGAAGACGCTATAGATACTCGAGATTATAGTAGTACTGGTGAAGAGAATACAGACTTAGAAGACTTCTTTGGTAAAAACTTTCTTACTGATTTTCTGGGTGATATATATAGAGCAGGTGCTCAAGGGCAAGCTCAAGGTGGATCAATAGATGAATCATTAGAATTATTTGCTAAAGGTAAAGATGTAACAGACGAAGATATCCAAGACTTTATTATTGCTCAAGAAAAAATGGCTAACGCAGGACAGTCAGATGAGATGCGTGATTTTAATAAGATATACCAATCAGATGGTGGAGGATGGTGGGGTTTTCTTAAAGGAGTTGCGTCTAATCCCAGTATTATACCTCAGTTATTTGTGTCATCTGTAAGTGCTATGGTTAACCCTACAGTTATTGCGGCAGCAGGTGTTGGTGCTGGTACAGGTGCGGCTATTGGATCTACTGGATTTAGTGCTGGACCATTAGGAGTTTTTACTACAGCAGGTGGTGCTATAGCAGGAGCTATGGGTGCAGCTGGAGGTACATTAGAGACAGGTTTAACATTTGCAGAATTACTTTTAGAACAGCTTGATGGTAAGCCAATGACAAAAAAGAATGTTAGAGAGATATTAGAGAGTGATGAAAAAATGCAGGGTATTAGATTTAAGTCTGCTGGTAGAGGCTTTGCTATTGGTATGGTGGATGCTATATCTGCAGGAATTGCATCTAAAGTTACTGCTAAAGTTGCAGGGTTAACAGGAAAAAAATTAGTAGCAGCTACAGCTGGTGGTGCTGTTGAGGCTGTAGGTGGTTCTACTGGTGAGGTAGCTGGTAGATTAGTAGCAGGTCAAGAAATGGATATTGCTGAGATAGGATTTGAAGGAATAGCGGGAACCGCAACAGCTCCTATTACAGTAGGTTATGGTTTATATAAGGCTCCTAAATATTACATTAACAAACAAAATGGAGGGGAAGTAGCAAGAGTAAGTGGACCAGAAATGGCTAAATTTATTAGAGAAGCAACTCCAGAAGAGTTAGCAGGGGCAACATTAGATATAGAAAATGATTCTGAATTAAAAGAGATTGCTAAACAACGTAGAAAAGATATTGAGCAAGATGCTGGAATAATTCAACAATTACAAGCGGCAGGAATTACAGATGTGCCAACTATTAATAAATTAGTAGAGCTGGAAAAACAAAAAGAATTATTATCAGGTAACACTACAAGAGCAGGTAAGATTAAATTAAAAGAGATTGATGCTAAGATAGATGATGTTATGAATGGTATTGATGTTGATATAACTCAAACTACTGATGCAGAGGGCAATACAACTACTGAGACAATAGTTGTAACTAAAGATTATGCAATTGAAAAACTAAAAGAAGATGGGGTAGAGAATCCTACCGAACAAGATGTTGCTGAAAAAAGAGCTGAACTTATAGAGGAAGGTCAGCAAAGTATTAATGAATTAAAAACAGAAGACAATGCCATTCAAGAGTCAAGCCCAGAGAGCGTGGATGTACAAGAACAAACCATCAATAGCGAAGAAGTGGGAGATGGAGACACCCAAGGGGATCCTACCACAGAAGGTCAAGACAGTGAAACAGATATTGAAACGGAATCGGAAGAGGAAGTAGCACCTGAAACACCTGAAGAATCTAAAGAGGCATCAAGAGATTTAAGTGATCTGCTTAATGCTTTAAACGATGGTCAAAATAAATCACGTTCTGATGTTGATGAAACCATAGAAGAAGAAACTCCTGAAGCACAGGTAGAATTACCTACAGATGAAACTGTTGTAGAGGCGGTGACTCCTGATGCTAATGGTAATTTAAATATTATAGAAAGTGAAGGGGGAACTCAAGTTAATCTTCCAGGTCAACAAGTAGATAACATAGTAAGTGTAACGGAAAAAACAAAGGAGAAGAATGATAATCATTACTCTTCTGATATATTTACAGAAGAAAATCCTAACACAACAGTTGAGCAGCATGAAAATAAAATAATTTCTTTAGCTAAAAAAGCAAGCAAAGCTATAGCTAAATTACTTCCTGATACTAAAATAGTAATTCATAGATCAGAAGAGGCTTATAATAAATTTGTTACTGGTAAAGGAACCAGGGGTACATTTGATCCCAATACAAATACTATTCATATTAATATGCCTAAAGCTAATGCTAAGACAATAGCTCATGAGATATTTCATGCATTAATATATGATAAGTATGGAAGTGAATTAAAAATAGCAGAGGTAACTAAACGAATGGTTGACTCTGTTAAAAGAAAAATAACAGATAAAAAATTAAAAAAAGAATTACAAGAGTTCAGTGATAAGTATACTGATTTTAAAAACGAAGAATACCTATCTGAGTTAGTGGGTATATTGGCAGATAACTACCCTTCATTATCCGCTCCAGAAAAAAGTATAGTTCGTAGATGGTTAGAGAAAATAGGTAAGGCATTAGGTATAAGTCCAGAAATAGATACTGATACAGATGTATTAAATTTATTGAATACTATTGGTAAAAATGTAAAGAAAGGAAAGGAAATATCTAAGGCAGATCTTAATGCTCTTAATGAAGTAGATAGGTTAAATACAGAAGATAAAATACAACAGGCGCAAGATAAAGAATTAGCACTTAAAGAAAGGCAGAAATTTGAACAAGAAGTTTCTGAATTACCTTCAGGTATTAATGCGTGGCTAAATGAAAATTTAGGCAAAGTTCATGTAAAGGATTTTGATAAATACGCAGATCCTAAATTAAGAAAAGATGCAGGTATAAGTTTAAATAGATTACTAAGGAAAACTGGACCAAGAGATATAGATGTTATATCTGATCCAGATGGAGATGGAATAGATTTTATAGAGCCTCAAGTTATTATAGATTACTTACTTGATATATCTTCTACTCCAGGGAAATACACTAAAAAAAATATAGCTCGAGCAAGAGAGATGGGGATGACACGTGATCAAAAGATGCAACAAACAGATACGACTCCAAATAAGTTAGCTAATTTTTATAAGATGAATAAGAAAGGGTTTATAAAGCCTGAAAATGTATATGATTCTAATTCTTTAAAGCAATGGGCTTCACGTGTAGGATTAAAGGTAGATGATTCACGTGGAGATAAAGGAGAAATCACAAGCTACTACTTAAGAGATAGTAATGATAAAATATTTAAACCATCAAAACAAAGGCAGCAAATTGTATTTACTAAATCAGAAACTCCTTTATCTATTGTTAATAAAGCAAGAGATTTAGGTTTTAATAATCCTGAGATAAAAGATGTTTTAAAAGAAAATACAGATATGAAAGTATCTGAGATTACTTCTTTGCTGAAAGTTCCTTTTAAAGAATTAAAAAATCTTCCTGAAAGTTTTGTAAATATAAAAGGAGGAGTTAAAAAGGGGTTATCTACATTTAAAAAGATAAATGAATTTATTACAGATTTAAATAAGAAGAATCAAAAACTTGAAAACCCTTTAACTCAAGAGCAATTATCAACTAAAGCAATAGAGAAATTACAAACTACTGAAGCATATAAGAGTGCAGCTGATTTTATTAAAGTAAAAGGAGAAACTAAAGCAAAATCAACACCATCTACTCAACAACTACAGATGGAAGTAGCAATAAGAGAATCCTTTGATGTTAAGCCAACTAAAGATGCCGCTAAAACTTTAAGAAATCTTAAGACTAAAATTAAAGATAGGCTTAAAGGAATGAGAGATATCCAGAAAATAAAGAAAGAGTTACGAAACTTTATTAGACAGTCATTACCTAATGATCAGTATACTAAAACTAATGTATTGAAGATGGTTAGGCTTGTAACTAACTTAACATCAAAAGAATTAACAGGACCACAGCTTAAGACTACTATGCTGAAAATTCAAAACTTTGTAACTGAGAGAAATATTGAAAACCTTAAAACAAAGAAAGATCTTTTGCTTGACGTATCTAAATATGAAAAGAAAGATAATAATTTATTAAAAGGAAAGATAGTAAGTGCTGATGTTAAAAGTAGAATAAAAAAGATAGCCGAAAGTCAGCCTGGACCAAGTGTTAAAGCAAAAGAAATCCAATCCAGAATGGCAGCATGGACTAAAGAAATTAATGATATCTCAGAACAAACTGTACAGACTGATGGTGATCTAAGTAGGATGGCTGACTTAGAAATAATGATAAACCTTAGTAACTCTAAATTAATGGATGGTTCTGATATACCATCTATACATCAAGTCTCTGTTTTAGATAAAGCAACTAATGCTTTACAATCTTTAATACAAGAAGGAAGAAGTGATCTAAGACAAGAGCTTGCTGAGAATCGTAAAGTAGCTCTTCAAGAAATGCAAGATATATATAACGATATGACAGGTGAGAATGTTAATTTAGTGCCTAAGAAATTCACTGTTAAAGATGCTAAGAAATCTTTAAAGACAGATGGTATTACTGATCCTACAGACATACAGATTGCGGATAAAATTACTGAACTACAAGATCAAAACGCAACAGAGATTCAATCTATTGTAGATAAAGTACAGGAAGATTTTGATATAAATGATAATCGTATTGATGATCAAGCAAATGACAATATATTAAAGAAAGGATGGAGAGCTATTACTGGAGGTATAACTAAATTTTTAGACAGAGCTGAATCTTTACAAGGGTTAATGGATATTATATCTAAAGGTACAGGTAAAATGTTAGGAGGCGTGGCTCAGGATTTAATATATAAAAAGATTAATTCTTCTTCTATAGAATATAAAGGGAGAATGATAATGCTTCAAAATAAAATTACAGATAAGATGTCTGAGATTTATGGAAAAGGATGGAAGAAAATTGCTCGTAAAAATTCAGGACCTGTGGGGACTGGGGTTTATAGAAATCCTAAGCCTGTTATTGAAGCACAAAAAGTTTATGATGCAGATCCTACCAAAAAAAATAAAAAGAAACTAATTCAAGCTAAAAAAGATCAGGAGATTGTAATGAGTCCTAATCAGATTTACTATCAGTACAATCAATTTCAAGATCCTGCTAATAAAAAATCTTTTATGTCTGATTTAAACAGACAATTCAAAAATGATCCTGATAGGATTATGCAAGAACTTTATGATTCTTTAAGTGAAGAAAATAAACAATGGGCACAATGGCAAAGAGATGAGTTTTTCCCTGAGTTATACGAACATTATAATGAAACGTATAAAAAAATATATAGAACAGATATGCCTTGGAATGAATTCTATGCAGGAAGGATACATAGAACTGGATCTGATGGTAAGGGAATGACAAATGTTGATCCATTAAATTTAACTGGGGATGCATCTCAGTTTGGTACTTCAGTAGGAGCGTCTTCTACAAAATCGAGAGTAGATAATGATATACCTATTGCTTACATGGATGGTAATGAGACGATGATGAGCTACCTTACTGATATGGAATGGTTCGCTGCTTATGCTGAAAATGTAAGAGGTATTAGTAAGCTTATTAATAATAAAAATATTAAGAAGACAATTGAGGTTAAGCATGGGGCGGATATGAATATGCTTATAAAAGCTTCAATTGATAAAATAGCAAGTAGAGGTATAAATAATGCAGCAGGAAATAATTTTGTTAATACGTTTAATGATATATTTATTACTTCTCGATTAGGTTTAAATCCTACTGTTATGTTAAAGCAGTTAACATCTATGCCTACATACGCAAATAGTATAGGCCCACTTAACTATGCAAAATATGCTATAAAGAATAAAGTAGAAATGTTAAAAGTCTATAAAGAGATTAGAGATAATTCTGTATATATGCAAGACAGGGGTTTTTCTGATATGAGAAAGACAATAGAAAGTTATAATAATAAACAAATAACTTCATTCTTACCTCAAGGATTAAAATCTAATTTTGGATACTTTTCTGAATTTATGATGGTAACCACTAAGGTAGGTGATAGAGCGGCTATATATTTAGGAGGTATGCCTAACTACTCTTACTATAAGGCTGAGGCTTTAAAGGCCAAAAATAAAGATGGTACACCAAAATATACGGAACAGCAAGCGATTAAAATTGCTATTACACAATTTGAGTTAGATACTAAATCTACCCAGCAGTCTATGGACTTACAAGATAAAGATTACTTCCAATCAGGAGATCCATTAGCTCGTTCCTTTAATATGTTTATGACAACACCTAAACAATACTTTAGACAAGAAAGAATGGCTTTCAGACAGTTATGGAGAAAGACTAAGGCTTGGGATAGAAAAGCAGGTAAGGGAACTTTAGGAGAGAACTTAAGAACGGTAGCTATGTATCATGCAGTAATGCCAGCATTATTTCAATACGTTGCGTTAGGATTACCTGGAATGATGAGAGATAAAACTGATGAGGATGACCAGGATTTATTAAGGTCTGTTATTCTTGGTAACTTTAATGCTTTATTTATTGTAGGTGACATGCTTACTCTGGGATTTGATAAGTTAACAGGTAAGCCTTGGGCAGAAACAGCTCCTTCATTACCTGCATTAGAAATGATGGCTGAGATAAATAGGTTATCTACCAGAATGTCAGTAACTAAAGATCCTGAATTAAAACAAGAATATGCAAATAAATTAATGACTAAGATTTTAGATTTAAGTTCTCTTCCAGCTACTAACCTTAATAAGCTTTATAAAAATTATGAAAAATTAGTAGATGGAAAAGTAGATGATCCAGGAGAAGTATTTTTAAGGGCGTTTAATTATTCAGACTATATGATTGAAGGACAAGTAACTCCTCCTACTAAAGCAGACATGGATGAGTTAAAGAAAACTAATCTACAAGCGTGGAAAGTGGCTTATCCTGCATGGGAAAAGATTTATGGAAGAAAAAGTAAGGCTTCAGCATATGATGAATATAAAAAGAATCCACAGGCTTGGAAGGTTAGAAATCCTGGAAAGAAAATACCTAATAGAAGATAATGATAAGAAATTATTTTAAATATCTATTTGAAATATTAAAGTATTATGATGTTCAGCCCTTACTATTATTTTGGTCCGTATCTGATATATTAAACAATCAAGTTCTTTGGACAGACTATAAGTATTGGTTTGATTTAGGTCAGCCTAATACATATTATTTATATTGTGCTTACTTGGTGGTTAGTTTAGGAGTTTTTTTATCTATGTATTCTATTAAGAAATGTAGTTATTTTGTATCGGCTTATCTAATGTTAACTTTATTTGCTACTGTTAGATATGTAGTTAATTTAGTTTCTAATCCTGAATCTACATTTGACTTATCTGTCTTAAGAGCTTTAATAATTACATTTTTTTACCTATTAATATGGGTTTGGATATGGGTAAAGTTACAAAGAGAAATGTTAGATAGAAAAATGAAAAAATAATGGATCAAAATTTAATGACAATAATAACATCATTAATTGCCGTAATATTTGGTGGTGGTGCTTGGAAATTTTATGAGTTTTTAATAAAGAAAAAAGCTGGAGATAAAAAAAGCATTAGATCAGAACAGACTATGTATAGGGATGATCTTATTTCAAGAGTAGAAAGATTAGAAAGAGACAAAGATAATTGTAGTGATAAGCTAATGGATATAAGTCAGAAGCTTGCAGCTTTAACTGTAGAACTTGAATTTATAAAGAAAGAAAACGAAAGGCTAAAATATAAATAATGGAAGAATTTAATGAAGAATTATGTATGCAGAGTAGTTATGAGTTGCTTATGGGTAAAAAAACCATGAAGCAATTAATAGAAGAAACTGGTAGCTTATATTTAATATTTAGTCCTGAACGTGAAGCCATTATTATGGTAGATGATATATATGATACACTAATAGATTACTTTATTTCTACTGAAGAGTATGAAAAGTGTGCGGAGATATTAAAGGTTAAGAACGATTAATAATAAGATTTTCTATTACCCTTAACATCTGAGATGATGTGTATATGCGGTCATCTCCATCATAGTTTTCATATATACAGGTAAAGTTGTCATCTTTCCAAGTCCACAAAGCCCTGACATTCTTTTTGATATTATCTTTTAATATCCATTTAATTGTTTTGTAT